>ERZ724513.2038-NODE-2038-length-10161-cov-6.751831_pt1 | contig 10161 bp, 11 predicted proteins | sample MGYA00376046_ERZ724513 | MGnify/ENA primary metagenome ERZ724513 (study PRJEB28724, sample SAMN07190883) | activated sludge metagenome | isolation source: activated sludge of sewage treatment plant in Hong Hong | place: Hong Kong | collected 2016-03-17 ... | reverse complement strand
GCCATCATCGAATTATGTTGTGTTCATGTGAACACACCTGGGGCGTGGTTTGCCAGTGGAAGTGCACGGTGAACGAGGTCGCGGCCAACGCCGGCGCGGTCTATAGGTCGTGGTTTGTGGGGAAACGCGTTTCGTTGCGTGCGAGCTTTTTCTGAATCGCCGCGCTGACATCTATCTCGCAGGCGTTGGCAAAGCTGAGGCAGTAGATCAGTACGTCGGCCAGCTCATCGGCCACCTCGGCGCGCAGCCCTTCATCCTGCACCAGGGCGCTGCTGGCCGCAGGCGTGCGCCACTGAAAATGCTCCATGATCTCAGCCGCTTCGATGGCAATGCTCATGGCCAGGTTCTTGGGCGTGTGGTAAATCTCCCAATTCCGCGCGCTGACAAACTGACGCACCGCTGCCCGCAGCTGCCCGACCGTGGTTTCCTCGTCCATGATGTCCCTCACAAACCTGGCGCTAAACTGCCCGGCTCTTCGTCAAAGCGGATCCAGCGGCGCAGCGCCGCCCGCACGGCAGCGCGGGTCTCGTGGGGCGCGCAGCGGCAGGGAACCCAGATGCCCTGCCCATCCTCTGCTGACGCGGGCGGCAGGTCGTCAGCGCTCTGCGCCCAATAGCCCAGCACGCGCGTCTCCCGGGTCAAATGCTGCGCCTGGTAGCGTTGGCGCAGGGTCTCGATCGCAATCTGCCCAGGCGCCACGGCCTGGCCTGCGGCCGCCGCGGCGTAGGTGAGCCAGGCGCCGGGGAAAAAGCACGGCGCCAGGATGCGCGTCAGCACGCCGTACTCTCCCATGGCAATCGCCACGGTCGGTATCGTCGCCTGCGCCAACGTGGCCAGCACCGGCGCCACATCGAGCTGGCCGCGCGCCATCCCCACCAGCTTGACGATCTCAGCCCCGCTGGCCGCCAGCTCGGCATGCAAGGCGCCAAAGTCGGCCGGCATGTGCGTGAAGAAATGGCGTGAGATCATGCGCCGCGCCGGCGTCACCGGCCCCAGCGCGGCGAAGCTGTCCCACTCGATGTCAATCACCTCGGCGCCGAGCGCCGCCGCCTGCCGCAGTACAGCGAGCCGCGCGCCCTCGTCACCGGCGTAGCGCCCACCTTCACGCACTGGCCGGTAGGTCACCACCAGCGGACATGGCCGCGCGGCCAGCAGGCGCGCCAGGTCGAAGTTCTCCATCAGATCGAGCCGCAGTTCGATCACATCGGCCAGCCGCGCCAGGCGCGGCATCTCGGCCAGCGCGCGCGCCGTATCCGCCGCGGCGAGCGAAACCCCCAGCCAGGTGCGCGCCGGCGCCCTCATTTCCATCGCGTCAGGATCGTCTCGCGCTGAAAGAGCTTGACGCCGACATAGACCAGGCCGACGTTCACGAGCGCAATCAGCCCCGACGCCACCCAGAAGGTGGCGGCGTTCAGCAGAATGAAGCCGGAGACCACGCCCAGGAAGAGCACCATGAAGGGCAGGATGACCAGGGAGCCAAGCTGCTCAGCCGCACGCGCATCGTTGACGCGGCTGCTGATGATGACGCCGATGCTGACGGCTAAAATCGTCAACAGCGGCACCAGCACGAGCATGGCCACGATCCACATGCCGTTGACGAAGACGCCGAAGACGCGGTCGCTGATGACCAGGAAGCGGGCCACGATGACGAAGATGAGGTAGCAGAACCAGGTGGTGACGACCCCGGGCACGACCGCGGCCAGGCTCTTGCCCAGCAGCAGGTTGGTGGTGGTGATGGGCGTGGCAAGCAGCGGCTCGAGCGAGCGCGTGATCTTTTCACCCACGATGCTGTACGAGGCGATGGTGACAGGCACCATCAGCGGCATGATCAGAAAGAGCAGCATCATATTCGTTGCTAACACCGACTGCATGGCCTCGCGCGCATCCATCCCCGCAAAGATCGGATTCGCCAACATCGCGCTCATTTCCTGGACATCGCCGGGGCTGATAGGCACGCCGCGAAAGATGTAAAGCATGACAACCGGAATCGCGGTCATCAACAAGGGCACCAGCAGCACCACCGAGGCCACCATCTTGTTTTGGCGCACATCAACCCACTCTTTGGTCACAATCGTCCGGATGTCGTTCATGGGTTTCCTCGCTGCACGGCCTGATGGTTCATCAGGCTGAAATAGACCTCTTCCAGGGCATGCTGGCGCTCGCTGACGAACTGCACCTGCGCGCCCTGCGCGACCAGGGTCTGCACGATGATCGGGTTCTGCGCGGCGGGATCGGCCAGGCTGATGGTCAGGTGCGCGGGGCCGCTGGCGTCGTCGGTTTCTGCCACGTGCTTGACGAAATCGAGGCTGCGCAGGGCCTGCGCCGCGGCCGGGTGCGGCTGCACCAACTGCACCACGGTCTGGCGGCCAAACAGCTGCCGGCGCAGCGCCTCCGGCGTGCCCACGGCGATCAGGCGCTGGCTGAAGATGCCGATGCGATCGCACAGCCGCTCCGCCTCGTCCAGGTTGTGCGTGCACAGGAAGATCGTGCGCCCCTGGCCTTTGAGGGTTTCGATGAAGTCGCGCACCGTCTTCGACGCCTCGGGGTCCAATCCGCTCGTCGGCTCATCCAGGAAAAGCACCGGCGGTTCATGCAGCAGGGCGCGTGCAATGGCCAGCTTTTGCTTCATGCCTTTGCTCAAGGTGCCGGCGGTCGTCTCCCGCCGATCCCACAGATCGAGCAGGCGCAGGTATTTCTCCACCTGCCCCTTCACATCGGGCGTGTGATAGAGCCGCGCAAAGACTTCGAGATTGTACTGCGCGCTCAGACGTTCGTAATGACCAGGCGCTTCGGTCAGGATGCCGATCTGCCCGCGAATCTGCTCCCCGGCCCGCGTGACCGAGAGACCTGAGATCGTTGCATCCCCACGCGTGGGCGCAATCAGGCACGCCAGCATACGCACCGTTGTCGTCTTACCGGCGCCGTTGGGGCCTAAAAAGCCGAACACCTCTCCCTCGTTCACCTTCAGGGTCAGGTTGTCCACCGCGGTGATGTCGCCGCCGCCCTTTTTCTTGTCCCCTGCGAAGACTTTGGTTAGACCATTCGTCTCAATCATGCCTCTCCCTCATCTGCCTGTCGCGGCTAACTGCGAGTTTTTTCCGAAGACATGTCGGCTCGCAAAAAATCCAGGACATAGCTATTGACCAGCGCCGGGGCATCTTGCTGCACCCAGTGGCTCGCCTCCGGCAAAACGCGCACGGTCAGTTTGGGCGCCCAACGCTCCAGCCCTATTGTCTGACCAATATCCAGGGCCGCGTCCTGCGCGCCCCAAATCAGCAGCGTCGGCGCGGAGACGCGACCCTCGTTCGGCAGACGCGCGCCCGTGAGCATGTAGCGCGCCGCCGCTCGATACCAGTTGATGGCGGCCGTAGCCACGCCGGGCTTGCAAAAGGCTTCGGCGTAGCGGGCCAGGTCTTCTTCGCTGAAGGTAGTCGCCGGCGCGGAGCGGCGCAACAGCTGTTTGATCCTGCGGCCGTGGTCACTCGTCAGCAGCGCCTCCGGCAGGCGTGGAATCTGGAAAAAGTACACATACCAGCTTTTACGCCACTGCGCGAAGTTGCGCCGCAGCTCGCGTTGATAGGCGGCCAGATGCGGCGCGTTCATCACCACCAATTTGCTTGTCATTTCAGGAAACCGCGCCGCAAACGTCCAGGCCAACACCCCGCCCCAATCATGCCCCACAATCACCGCCCGCGTGTAGCGGAGTGATTTGATCATTTCCGCGACATCGCTCGTCAGTGTCAGTAAATCATAGCCGCGCGCCGGCTTCTCCGTATCGTTATACCCACGCAAATCAGGCGCAATCACATGGTATCCTGCGGCGCTCAACGATGGCATTTGATGCCGCCACGAATACCAAAATTCCGGAAACCCGTGCAGTAAAACCACCAACGCCCCACTTCCCTGCGCCTCTGGCGCTGCCACGTGAAAGCGAATGCCATTAGCGACCAGGTAGTAATGAGAAAAAGCTGTCATCTGATTATTTCTTTACCTGCAAATGCTCCGGCTCCAGCAGCCAGCGCAGCGTGCCGCGCGGGCTTTGCAAAGCGTCCAAATCAACCCGGATCAGCCCCCCCTTGCGCAGCCAGATCTCGCCCAGCCCCCCGCTTAGCTCGGCCGCCGCCTGACTCAAACTTGGCTCGTGGCCCACAAGCATCACTTGCAACGTCTCCAGTTGCTCACGTTGAGCTACCGTCAGATAAGATTCGATTGCGGCCAGCAGATCCTGCGTCGGCGTCTGCGCGGCCAGGCCATCGTAGATCACCAGGCAGTCGCGCCGCCCCAGTCCCTCCGCGACAATTTCCGCCGTCTCTTTCGCCCGCGCCAGCGGACTGGAAAGGATAAGATCGGGATTGACGCCGAGATCTTGCAGCCCTGCGACTTCCTCGGCGATTTTTTTGCGCCCTTTCTTCGTCAACGGGCGCTCATCATCGTTTGGATAATGGGGATCGCCATGCTGTCCAGCAATCCCATGACGAAGCAAATACAGCTGCATCGAAGCCTCCCCACTGCGCGGCCACGGGGGCCGCTTCAGCTTGCCAACTTAGGAATTTCACGCGCCCATCTGACCCAGGGAAAGTCTGTAATCGCCTCCGGCAGGAAAGCGGGCAAAACATCATCGCTCTCAGCGATCATAATGGCCTCTCCCCCCCGCTCACGGCGGTTGACTTTGAAAACGGCGATATTCAGGTCATAGCGCAAAAACCAGCTCGTCACCGCGTTGATCGTCCCCGGTCGGTCTTCAGCCACCACGACTAACGTATGATACTGACCGCTAAAATCAACCTTGTATCCCTCGACCTCTGTCATGCGAATCATCCCGCCGCCGACCGAGGCCCCCGTGCAGTGCACATGCCCTTCCTCGCCCCACAGCTCGAACGTCGCTGAATTGGGATGCGCTTCTCCGCCCAGGTCTACTTCCTGCAAAGTAAAATCCAGGCCCTCGGCTTCCGCCGCCTCGAAGCTCGCCCGGATGCGATCATCGTCAGGCGCAAAGCCCAGCAGCCCACCAATCAACGCGCGATCGGTCCCATGCCCTTTGCCTGTTTGCGCAAAAGAACCGTGCAGCCCAATCATTGCCCTGCGCGGCGGCGCGCCCAACAGCGCGCGCGCCATCAGCCCAAGCCTTACGGCGCCTGCTGTATGCGAGCTTGACGGCCCCACCATGATCGGGCCGATCACATCAAAAACTGAGACTTCAGACATAACGCCAAACCCTTACGCTCAAAAAAGCGCGTTAGAAAGTTGACGACGGTAAGTAATGGTCAGGGGGTTTTCATCGCCCAGCAAAACAAAAGCCTCCACCATGGCTTTGCGGGCCGCGCCATTCTCAAAATTGCGATCCGCGCGCACCGCCCCCAGGAGAAGATCGAGTCCCTCCGCGTCGCGCCCCTGGCTCAGGCGCAGCTTTCCCAACGCAATACGCTCGGCCAGCCCCAGCGTTTTTTCGCCAGGCGCCTCCTTGTCTGCTGCGCCCAGGCGCACCACGCTTTCCAGCTGACTGGCCTCCGTCTGCCAACGGGCGCGGATCAGCAGCCGCTGCGCCTCGGCGGCCCCTGGCGCGCTGGGCGGCAGGCCGCGCAGCAGTTTTTCGGCCTCGCCCACGCGCCCTTGGCGCAGGCGGATGCGGGCCAGACCCAGCATTGCCAGCGGGTGATCGGCCTGTTTGCTCAGCGCCTGCACATAGGCCGTTTCGGCCAGGCCCATCTGGTTTTGGCCTTCAGCGGCCGCTCCCTGTGCGGCCAGGCGATCGGCCTCGTTGGGAATTAGCTGGCGCAGGAATTCGCGCACCTTCGGCTCCGGGATGGCGCCGACGAACTCACTGACCACGCGGCCATGGCGGAAGGCCTTGACGGCCGGGATACCCTGCACGCCATATTGCTGCGATAGGCGCTGATTGCGATCCACATCGAGCTTGGCCAGAATGAATGTGCCCTGGAATTCCACGGCCAACCGCTCCAGGATTGGCCCCAGGGTTCGGCAAGGCGCGCACCATGCCGCCCAAAAATCAACAACGACTGGAATTTGCTTGGATTTCTCGATCACTTCCGCGGCAAACGTCTGCTCGCTGACATTGATCACCAGGCCGGGCTTGGTGTTATTCGAGTTGTTCGTCATGACCTCAGGCCTCTAAAGCTAAAAATCGGGGATGCTCAACCGCGCATCTGGGGCTTGGCGCTTCTGCATAATTTACCCTGTCCCCGTTCAACGTGAAATCCGCGGCGGCGCGGTGCAGTTTAATGCGCTCACGTATCGCTGTCAAGCCCCTTTTGGCCGGGGGGCGTGCGGTTCCGAATTTAGCCCAACGTATAGGCCAGAGTCGAACGCTTGCCCTCTCCCCGTGAAGCATCCCTGATCCATGCGTTTGGGCAAAACAGGCTACAACGCCGTCGTATTTGCCCTACACAGCCGCAAATTCTTCGTATAGCCAATTAACTATTTTACCTCTGCACGGAGTGCTGCAAAATAACAATTTGACTATGCGAAAATTTTCAACTTGTCCCGTCAAATATACCATACTGCTTGCGGGTGCGGATCAGGCTGGGCGGGGTAAGGCCCTTGCGTAGATTGGTGATGAGCACCGCCGGCACCGAGTGCACCGAAGGATCGCCGCGCAGATCGGTCAGCCACGCCCCCACAAGCGTACGCCCATGCTGGCTCAGCAACTCTTGCGCGCGTTCGGGGGCAAGGCCATGCTGGCGTAGCGCGGTGGGCAGATCCCAATGCCCCCAGCGCTCGCTGTTGGTCTCCATGATAGCAACCAAATCATCCACCGTGGTCTCACGGCGGCGCGCGTCTTCGCTCCACTCCTCCGAATCCTCAGGGATCTCGTCGCAGTCCAACCAGTCTGGATCCCAAACAATCCAATCACGGGGTAGCCCCCTCCAAAGCAGCTCCGCCGCGTCCTGTAGGGAGAGAATGGCCATGGGGTCGGTGCTATCAGGATCGCCCACGAGAACATAGACCGGGTGCAGGGGCGCGTCATGCAGCCAGGCTTCAGGCCAGGCCGGCGCGTCGATCATCAGCCGCGGCCCGTGCGACGGCGCGCTGAATGAATAGCGCACCCGCGGTGATCGTTCCGGCGCGGGCTGTAAACCGCCGGTTGTATAGCCTGTGGACGTGGTTGCTGGTGTGGGGGCGGGCGCGGGCGCGAGATCTGGCTCTTTGGGTGAAGCGGCCTCGATGACAGGTTGCTCAGATTCCGAAATGGCCGGGGATGCACCACCACCACCCAAAACGGGCGTGCTGCTCGAAACTTCCTCCTCCGCCGCGCGCGCGCGCGACGAGCTTGGTGGGGTTGGTGCATCCAGGTTGGTTTCTTTGGTTGGTATATTAGGTTGGTATAACTGATCGATGGTCACCTTTGGTCCATCGGCGGTTACCTTTGGTCCTTCAGCAGTTACCTTTAGTCCATCAGCGGTTACCTTTGGTCCTTCGGACGGCTGGAAAATTGGTCCTTCAGCGGTTACCTTTAGTCCATCAGCGGTTACCTTTGGTCCTTCAGCGGTTACCTTTAGTCCGCCAGTTTCGACGATGAGCGGCGCAGAAACGCCGTTCTGGGCCAGGCGCAGGGCGTTATGACGGGCGAGCGACTCCTGCAGCATTTCTTCGCTCACGCCAGGCAACGGAGGCGATGGGTGTTGGCCTGCCTGCCAGCCTTCGCGGCGCAGGGTAAACTCGATGCGGGAACGCATATCGTCGTAGCTGTAGTTGGTGCGCCAGACAATCCACTCCCGTGTGACCGCGTCATCGAGCGCGTCGCGCACTTTGCGCTCGCTGTAGCCGATGCCCCGATCATAGCGAGTAGGCGTTGTCTTGTCGCCGTTGCGCGCCTGCCGGCCGTTGGCAATCTCGTCTACTGTCAACCAATGGAATTCATCTTCGCGGCCCCAATTCCAACAATGACGGAAGAGGTACTCGACCGAGAGGATGAGGGTTTCCGAAGTGACGCCGGCGGTGAGGTCAGTCCAGCGTTTGGGCACAATGAAGTAGTTGGTCTGCGGTCGTGCGAAACCGTTGAATGAAACGCCTGGCGCCTCGACCGGGTCGGGGTCGTCTGGCGCCTGGGCGGCGGCATAATAGTTCTTGACGCGTGCGCGGTCATCGGTCAACGTGGTGCGCGTCAAGAGGCCAAAGCTCAGTGCGTCGTCAATGGTAGGCAAAAGGGTTTTGTGTGGGAGGCCAGTGCCAAGATCGAGGCGCACACGCGTACCATCTACGCGCGTACTGACCTTGCCGTTTCGTAGCTCATCTAGAGTGAGGCGCACGCCGCCGTCGAAATTGCCTTGACCCCATGTCCATTTGATGACATACTCGGTCAAGCGGATGAGTGCGACGATGCGCCGACGTTCATGCTGTTCACGCAGGACACGCAAGGTATCAAACCACGTGAGCGGCAGGCGATAGAAATTGGCTTGTGGGCGTGTAAAGCCTTCGAAGGATGGGGTAGACATAGACAACCTGCCTTTTTGCTAAAACAAAAAACTAGGAAACGCTCAGAAATGATTGTAGCACCTCCTGAATACTTGGTCAAGCAAGCTGGGGCATCTGATGCATTTTTTGTTATTAGAACATTAAGATGGTTGTTAAACTTAACACTATGGTCATGAAACCGCGCGCGCGGGTTCCTTGTATTTGCGCAAACCGGCGCCCGCCCGTTCCCTGACGGTTGCCAGCTTGACCAAAAAGTGCTATACTATCGGCGCTTATGTCGCAGGATGTTTCAACGCCCGAGGCGTTGAAACCATTACCGAGGTGGATTTTGACTGAGCTATCATTTCTAGGGCTGTCGGATCCTCCGTTCAGCCTATCGCCCGATCCACGCTATTTTTATCTGAGCTCTCAGCATCGGACGACGCTTTCCAAGACGACCTATGTCATTGACCAGCGTCAGGGCTTATCGGTGGTGTTTGGCGATGTCGGCCTGGGAAAAACGAGCGTAGCCCGGCGCCTGTATCAGATTCACCAAGACCGCGAAGATTGCCGCGTGGCCTATATTCCGACGCCCCATTACAAATCAGCCTTTCAGTTTTTGCGCGGCATTTGCACTGAGTTTGGCATCGAAACCATCGGCTACGGCGAAACTGCTTCGCTGAGCGCGCTGCAGAAGTTCCTGCTGGAGGCGCTGACTCAGGACCGCTATGTCGTGCTCATCATTGACGAAGCGCAGCTGCTGGTTGGCCCACAGTTTGAACTGCTGCGCCAGCTGCTCAATTTTGAGCTGGCCGATCGTAAGCTGCTTCAGATTGTGCTGTTGGGCCAAAATCAGCTGCGTAACAAGTTGCGCTTGAAGCGGGCGCTTGAATCTCGCCTGGCCACGCGCTCAACGCTGGACCCGCTCGATTTTCCTGACACACGGGCGATGATCGAATTTCGCCTCCTGGTCGCCGGACGCCGGCAGCCTCTCTTCACCGAGGACGCGCTGCGGCGCATTTTTGCCTACAGTCGCGGTATCCCGCGTGAGGTTTGTCGCCTGGGGTTGAACCTTCTTCCCGCGGCGATTGACGCCGGCGTGACTACCATTGACGCCAGTTTGGTTAACCAGGTGGCCGATAGTCTACGTTAAGGCAGGCCATAGCGCAGGAGAATGAGCACGCCATGACTGAACCAACCGGCGCCCCTTCACGCGAAACGATTGATGAAGTGCCGTTTGCTGAGCTGGCCCGACACGAGCGTAAACCCCAACGCCGCCGCGGCCGTCCCCCTAAGGCGACGCGCCGCCGACATGCCACCGTCTATTTGACCGATGCCGAGATGGAAGAACTGGGCACCCTGCACACGCTCATCGATCGCTACTTTGGCGTTTCTCGCAGTGAGCTGATGGGCGTCGCACTCAGCCTGTTGGCGGCCGTCGTGGAACGGGAGCGCGCCGCCAACAGCCTGACCATTTCCGATCTGGAAGGCTTCCGCTCGTGGGCTTTGGCCTTCGCTGATTTTACAGATTTAAGAAACCAAAAAACAAATACCTCTCGCAAAAGCACCGCCGCGAAGAATAATACCCGGTCGCGGTCAGCCAGTGAATGAACAGAGGGCTATTTCGTCTTTTTGTCTTCGGCGCGGCCGCTATTTGCGCGCCGCGCGTTTCTTTATCCTCGGCGCTCCCGCAATCCCCCGGCGGTGACATGGGCGCGGCGGTCATTTTCGCGCATCACGTTTCTTTAT
>ERZ724513.2036-NODE-2036-length-10168-cov-3.411253_pt1 | contig 10168 bp, 8 predicted proteins | sample MGYA00376046_ERZ724513 | MGnify/ENA primary metagenome ERZ724513 (study PRJEB28724, sample SAMN07190883) | activated sludge metagenome | isolation source: activated sludge of sewage treatment plant in Hong Hong | place: Hong Kong | collected 2016-03-17 ... | reverse complement strand
CGTCTCGCGAACGCCCGGGTGGCCGGTCGTCAGCGAGACGTTCTTCAACCCCGAGGAGTTCACGGACTCGTTCCCCGGTCTCCTCGAGGCGTTCATGCTGAACGTCAAGATCTTCCTGATCGCCGAGGTCGTCATCCTCGTGTTCTCGCTGTTGATCGCCTTGGCGCGCGGCCTGCGAGGTCCCGTGTTCCTGCCGTTGCGCATCCTGGCCACGATGTATGTGGACTTCTTCCGCGGTGTGCCGACGATTCTTCTGATCCTGCTTCTTGGCTTCGGTATTCCGGCACTGCGTCTGCCGGGGGTGCCGAGTTCGGTGCTGGTGTGGGGGACAATCGCCCTCATCCTCAGTTACTCGGCGTACGTGTCCGAGGTCTATCGGGCCGGTATCGAGTCGGTGCATCCGTCGCAGCGGGCAGCGGCCCGGTCGTTGGGCCTTTCGTCGTTGCAGGCGACGCGCTACGTCGTGCTGCCGCAGGCGGTTCGACGGGTCGTCCCCCCGTTGCTCAATGACTTCATCGCCCTCCAGAAGGAGACGGCCCTGGTGTCCATCCTCGGACCCGTCGAGGTTCTGCGGGCGGCTCAGATCGAGGTGTCGGCGAACTTCAACTACACGCCGTACGTCGTGGCGGCCTTGTTGTTCGTACTGCTCACACTGCCGCTGACCCGTCTCACCGACTGGCTGCAGCAGCGTTCGGCTCGGCGCCGCAGCGCCTCGGGGGTGTCATGACCTTCCTGTCGGTGCGTGACGTTCACAAGGCGTTCGACGGAGTCCCCGTCCTCCGGGGCATGACCGTCGAGGTCGAACTCCACGAGGTCGTGGCGCTCATCGGGGCATCGGGGTCCGGGAAGTCGACCTTGTTGCGGTGCATCGACGGGCTCGTGGAGGTGGATGCGGGCAGGATTCGCCTGGAGGACGAGGATCCGATCGAGATCTCGGCGCCCGACGTGGACATCGACGCCGTGCGGCGCCGGGTCGGCATTGTGTTCCAGCAGTACAACCTCTTCCCGCACATGTCGGTGATCAAGAACATCACGCTGGCTCCGTCGAAGGTGTTGAAGGTGCCGACAGCGGAAGCGGAGGAGCGGGGGCGTGATCTGCTGGAGCGCTTCGGTCTTGCAGACAAGGCCGATGAGTACCCCGATCGGCTTTCCGGGGGACAGCAGCAGCGGGTGGCGATCGTGCGGGCGCTTGCCATGCAGCCGGAGTTGATGTTGTTCGATGAGGTCACGTCGGCGCTCGATCCCCAGTTGGTGGGGGAGGTGCTGGAGGTGATCAAGGAGCTCAAAGACTCGGGGATGACGATTCTGATGGCCACTCACGAGATGGGCTTCGCGCGTGATGTGGCCGACCGGGTCTGCTACCTGGCTGACGGTCAGGTGTGGGAGTCGGGGCCGGCGCGGGAGTTCTTCGACAGCCCGCACGATCCCCGGACCCAGGAGTTCTTGGCGCGGGTTCGGGCGTGGTCCTGACCGGCGCCGCTTGGCAGGATTCGCGTCGTGCATGCTGCTGATTCTCATGAAGTGATCCGGGTGGTCGGGGCTCGGGTGAACAACCTGAAGAACGTGAGCGTCGATCTGCCCAAGCGGCGCCTCACCGTGTTCACCGGGATCTCCGGGTCGGGCAAGAGTTCTCTGGTGTTCGGGACCATCGCTGCCGAGTCCCAGCGGTTGATCAACGAGACCTACAGCGCGTTCGTCCAGGGCTTCATGCCCAGCCAGGCGCGACCGGATGTCGATGTTCTGTCTGGTCTGACGACGGCGATCATCGTCGATCAGGAGCGGATGGGCGGCGACGTTCGCTCGACGGTGGGAACCGCGACGGATGCCAATGCCATGCTGCGCATTCTTTTCAGCCGCCTCGGTGAACCCCATATCGGTTCCCCACAAGCGTTCGCGTTCAATGTGGCCTCCATCAGCGGCGCAGGGGCGGTGACGATGGAGAAGGGCGGCCGCACCACCAAGGAACGGCGCAGTTTCACCGTCGTGGGCGGGATGTGTCCGCGCTGTGAGGGTCGGGGGAGCGTCATGGACTTCGACCTGACGGCGCTCTTCGACGAGAACAAGTCCTTGAACGAGAACGCCATCACCGTGCCCGGGATCACGATGGACGGCTGGTATGGCCGCATCTTCCGGGGGAGTGGATTCTTCGATCCGGACAAGCCCATCAAGCGGTACACGAAGAAGGAGCGCGAGGCGCTGCTCTACAAGGAACCGACCAAGATCAAGGTCGAGGGGATCAACCTTACGTATCAGGGAATGATCCCGCAGATCCAGAAGTCATTCCTGGGCAAGGACCCGGACTCGATGCAACCGCACATCCGCGCGTTCGTCGAGCGCGCGGTCGTTTTCACGACATGCCCGGAGTGCCACGGAACGCGGCTGAGCGAGGCGGCTCGTTCTTCGAAGATCGCCGGCATCAGCATCGCGGATGCTTGTGCGATGCAGATCAGCGATCTGGCCGAGTGGGTCCGGGGAGTGCGCGACCCGTCGGTGGCGCCGTTGCTGGAATCACTGAGCCAGACGATGGACTCGTTCGTCGAGATCGGGTTGGGCTACCTGTCGTTGGATCGCCCGTCGGGCACGTTGTCCGGGGGAGAGGCGCAGCGAGTCAAGATGATCCGGCACCTGGGATCGTCGTTGACGGACGTGACCTATGTGTTCGATGAGCCGACGATCGGGTTGCACCCGCATGACATCCAGCGCATGAACGAGTTGCTGTTGCGGCTACGCGACAAGGGCAACACGGTTCTGGTCGTGGAGCACAAGCCTGAGGCGATCGCGATCGGCGATAACGTTGTTGATCTTGGGCCGGGCGCGGGGTCAGCCGGGGGAGAGGTCTGTTTCGAGGGAACGGTGGCGGGGCTGCGTGCCTCGGACACTCTGACCGGCCGGCACCTGGATGACCGGTCAAGAATCAAGGACTCGGTTCGGACCGGGGCGGGGGCTCTGGAAGTGCGTGGTGCCGACACTCACAACCTTCAGGATGTGGACGTCGATATTCCGCTGGGCGTCCTGGTGGTGGTGACCGGGGTTGCCGGATCCGGCAAGAGTTCGTTGATCGACGGTTCCGTCAGCGGGCGTGACGGCGTGGTGACGATCGATCAGAGCGCCATCCGTGGCTCGCGGCGGAGCAATCCCGCCACCTACACCGGGTTGCTCGATCCGATCCGTAAGGCATTTGCGAAGGCCAACGGGGTGAAGCCGGCGTTGTTCAGCGCCAACTCCGAAGGGGCGTGCCCGGCGTGTAAGGGGGCCGGTGTGATCTACACCGACCTCGGGATCATGGCTGGGGTGAGCACCGTCTGCGAGGAATGTGAAGGCAAGCGGTTCCAAGCCGCGGTGCTGGACTACCACCTGGCGGGGCGGGACATCAGTCAGGTGTTGGGCATGTCGGTCACCGAGGCGCTGGAGTTCTTCGCTCAGGGGGAAGCTCGGATCCCGGCCGCCCATCGGATCCTATCGACGATGGCTGACGTCGGACTGGGTTACCTGACGCTGGGGCAGCCGCTGACCACTCTGTCCGGTGGGGAACGGCAGCGGATCAAGTTGGCCAGCCAGATGGGTGATCCGGGGGACGTCTACGTTCTGGACGAGCCGACGACCGGTCTGCATCTCGCCGACGTCGACCAGTTGCTCGGGCTGTTGGATCGACTGGTGGACGACGGGAGGTCCGTGATCGTGATCGAACATCACCAGGCCGTCATGGCTCATGCCGACTGGATCATCGATCTGGGACCGGGCGCAGGGCATGATGGCGGCCGCGTGATCTTTGAGGGGACACCGTCCGAGCTGGTGGCGTCGCGAGGGACGCTGACGGGGGAGCACCTGGCGGGGTACGTCTCGCAATAGCGCGGTTGTCGGGTCAGAGTCGCAGCGGTATTGGGGCGTCGTCGGTGTAGGGGATTCCGGCGGCGGTGGTCCAGGTGTAGGTGCCGTCGGGGTTGTTGATCAGGTCCCATTCGTGGTGGGTTTTGAGGTTGTGGTGTCTGCGGCATAACGGGCCGAGGTTGTTTGGTGTGGTGGGTCCGGTGGGGTAGGTGGTGGTGTGGTCGATGTCTGTGGCCGTGCTGCGACAGCCCGGCATGCGGCAATGGGGCTCACGGGCTCGGATAAGGCGAGCCAGCGCGGCGCCGGGTCGGTAAGTGCGGGCACCAGTGGCGACCACAGTGCCGTGGCTGTCGGTCAGCCACAACCGCCAGCGGGCGTCGGCGGCGATCTCCCGGGCGATGTCGACAGGCACCGGGTCCCCTGACGGTAGGTGGGGGATGTCGCCGGTAAGTCCCATCAGGGCCTCGGTGGAGATCACCACTGCGATCTCGTCGCTGCTGCCGGGTGCGGCGGAGCTGGCGGCGGTGCGGGACAGCAGTAGGTCGGTGAGGACGTCAACCTGTTTCTGGGTGAGGGTGCGGGTGTCTGCGGCATCGGTCAGTCCGCGGGCCAGGGCGGTGATGCGATTGCGGATGCGGGTGGCGACATCATCGGTGAGGTCCACGGTGATGGTGGCGGCACCGTTGCCGTGGCAGCGGGTGCGCAGCCCGCGGTTGCGGTGCACCTGGCGGCGTTGCTCGCGGAGGGATCGGTCGTCCAACCGGGCGGCGCGTCGTTTCGCGGCTTGCCGCAGACTGGTCAGCGTCCACGAGATCTTCTCCTGGGTGCGGCGGTCGGCCATGGTGTCCAGCAACGAGTCCAGCACCGCGTCCACGACCGGGTCCGGGAAGTTGACCAGATCATCCAGCAGCACATCGGCCTGCCACCCGGGCAGACACCCTGCAGCGACCGCGGCACACAAGCGGGGGTAGTCATGGCGGCGGCGCGCCCGATTCAACCGGGTGCGCAATCCGGTGGCAGACGCGCGCAGCCCCAACGCCAACTCTTCGGCGCCGGGATCGGTCACCTGCGCCGAGGGCCGATCAGGGTCGGATCCCAAGGGGACCTGATGGGGTCGCGCGCCAGCGGTGGACACCAGATGCCGATCGGCGCGGAACTGGGTCCACGACGCCACCGCCTGCCACGCAGCAGCAGTGATGACCTGGCATTCACACGGGTTGCCGGGGGTGCCCACCGGACCCCACACGTTGAATGTGTGGACACCGGAACAGTGACCGCCGTGGGCGTCCAGATCCCGCTGCACCCGTTCCACCGCCAGCAGCAGATCGGGGCCCGGCGGCAAAGCCAACATCTCGGCGACATCAGCACGCAGTTCATTCACATGGCGCCACGACACCTCCACCCAGCCGGCGGCTTTGTCCTGCCACAGCTCACGACACAGAACGTCCTCCAGCGGTGAGTTCCAACGCCCCGCAGGAAGACCCGCAGCTTCACTCCCGGTCGTGGTCGTCGTGTCCTGGTCCATGCCCTCAGTGTTCACGAGGGGTCCGACAGCAAATCAGTTCTCGGCGACCGTGTGGATCAACCCTTGGACCGCTCTGGTGGCGACGTTATGTAGCGCCGATAATATACATTATGTCATGCCAAGTAGTCAGTATTCGATTTGACGCCCTGTTCCCGCGGGCCCCGGCGCGGATGGGGACCGCTCCCCTTGGGAGGCTCGAATCTCCTTGCTGGGCAATGGTTTATCGAGCGGGGTGCGACATCGGGTGCCGTGGTCGACTGCTCGGTGTCTGCCGGTGTGGTGACCTTTCCAGGGCTTGTTTCACGCTCAGATCTACGCAATCATGCATCAGATGCATGATTCTTGCATCTGATGGAGGGTGGTATTGGTGCCTGTCGATGATGTGGGGCGGGTGATCGAGTTCCCGTCGGTGCGGTTGTTGCAGCCGTGCGATCAGGTGCTGGAGGACATGTTCACGGGGTGGCGTAATCAGCAGTTGAGCCGGAATCTGGCGTTCACCACGATTGAGTCGCGGGAGCGGCTGGTGCGTCGGTTTGTGGATCACAGTCAGGCGTGGCCGTGGTCGTGGTCGCATCAGCATGTGGATGAGTTCTTCTCGGATCTGCGGGCGGTTCAGGGGCGACGTCGCACGACGGTGCGGGCGTATCAGAACGCGTTGCGCATGTTCTGTGCCTACGTGAGTGATCCGGACTACGGCTGGGATCGGATGTGTGAGTCGTTGTTCGGTTCGCATCCGGTCCAGGTGGTGTTTGAGTGGAATGCTGCCGCGCACGCGCAGGTCAACGAGTCCGATCCGGGTAAGCGGGCGTTCACGAGGTCGGAGCTGCAGTTGTTCTTCGATCACGCCGATGGTGAGGTCGACCGGATCCGGGCGTTGGGGCGCAAGGGCGCGTTGCCGGCGTGGCGGGACGCGGTGCTGTTCAAGACTGCGTATGCGTGGGGGTTACGCCGCAACGAAGTGCGGCATCTGCAGACGGTGGACTTCTCCCCCAATCCTCGGGCCCGGGAGTTCGGCCGTTTTGGGGTGGTCGCGGTGCGCTACGGCAAGGCGCATCGGGGGTCGGCGCACAAGCGTCGCGGGGTGTTGACGGTCTTCGACTGGGCGGTGGAGGTCATGGCCCAGTGGGTCAGCGAAGGTCTGCCGCTGTTCGGGGATTCGGTGATCGACGTGTTCCCCTCCGGACATGGTGGCCTGGTCGCCGGGGCGGTGGGCGATCGGTTCCGTCGCTACCGCGAAGAGTTGGGGTTGGATGCGGGATTGGACCTGCATTCGCTGCGCCGGTCGTATGTGACGCATCTGATCGAGGACGGGTTCGACCCGTTGTTCGTGCAGCACCAGGTCGGCCACGAGCATGCGTCGACCACGTCGTTGTATACATGTGTGTCCAGCGACTTCCGCACCCGCTCGCTACGGACCGCGTTGGATCGTTCGATCAGTGAGGCAATGCGTGTTCCCGGGGAGGCATCGTCGTGAAACGCACCGTGGACTACCAGTGGCATCTGGCGGAGTTGATGGCCCGCCACGGCTTGCACAACACCACCGACCTGTCGGCCCATTTGACCGAGCGTGGGATCCAGTTGTCTCCGTCCCAGGTCTACCGGCTGGTGACCCAACGCCCTGAACGGGTTTCCCTGAAACTGATCGCAGCGTTGTGCGACATCTTCGACTGCGACATCGCGGACTTGGTCACGGTGACGGCAGTCGCCGCCGCACCGCGCAGGAAGGCCTCGGGTTCGACGGGCGGCAACGTGGTGGATCTGAACTCGACTATCCGACCCAAGCGGGCCCGAGTGGTTCGCGACCGTGACTCCTGAGCGCCCCGACCATCCGTGGGTTCACAACCGGGTCATGGGACGGCCGCGGGTCGCAGTCGGTAACAAGACGTGTTGCCGCTGCGGGCGCGCGATGCGCCATGCGGCGGCCCGGATGCCCGACGGCCAACTGTGCATGCTGTGTCTCGAGGAAGCCGCCGCCACCTACGGCACCTGCCCCGGCTGCCACACCCACCGACTCCTTCCGGGACGGGACCCCGACACAGGGGCCCCATCATGTCGTGACTGCGCCGGGGTGATACGCAACTTCGAGTGCGGGACCTGTGGCAACGAAGGGTTGATCTACCGCGGCGGTGACTGCAGAAGATGCGCGCTGCGCCGACAGTTGACCGACTTGCTGCAACCGCAGCGCCACCCGCAGGCCCAGGTCCTCATCGACGCCCTCGGCGCGGTGCCGCGCCCCGCCAGCATCATGACGTGGCTTCTGAATCCCCACGCCGCGGCGTTGTTGCGGGGGTTGGGCGACGGCTCTATCGCCTACACCCACGACGCTTTCGACGCCCAACGGCCGGGCAAGACAACCGAGCACGTGCGGGCGCTGCTGGTGGGCCAACAGCTCCTACCCGCACGAGACCCCTACGAACACCGGTTCCACCGGTGGACCGCCCAGACACTGGATGCCATTCCCGACGCCACCAACAGAAACCTGATCCGCCAATACGTGGCCTGGAAGCACAACCCGCGCATCCGCGGACTTGCCCAAGAGGGCAAGGCGACATCGGCGGCGATCGCCAACGCTCGCCAATCGGTGACGGTGGCCACCCAGTTCCTGGCATGGATGACCAGCAACGGCCTTGAACTGAAACACGCCACGCAACTGGACATCGACTCGTGGCTGGCACCTGGACCCAGCACCCGGCACCGCGCCCGCGATTTCGTGCAATGGGCCGTGGCCGCCCGACACGCAACCAACATCACGGTCCCGGCCCCGCCACGCCGCGACGCCGGAACCATCGATCATGACGAACGATTGGCCTGGATCCGGCGCTGCCTCACCGACACCCGCATCCCGACCTACCTGCGCGTAGTCATCCTGCTCACCCTTCTCTACGGGCAGCCCCTGGTGCGCATCGTCGCATTGCCCCGCACCGCAATCGAGCAGGACGATGACGAGGTCTACCTACGCTTCACCCGTTCCCGTGCACCCGTCCCGCCGCCGTTCGCCGCCCTCCTGCTGCACCAGCGCGACCACCACTCCCCCACGGGCAGTTCACCCGACGTCGACTCCCCCTGGCTGTTTCCTGGCCGCCGCGCCGGACAGCACCTCACCGCAGGCGGGGTCCACCGGGAAATGAGAAGGAGCGGACTGCGGCTGTTCCAAACCCGAAACGCGGCCCTACGCGTCCTTGTCAAAGAAGCCCCCGCCCCCGTCATCGCCAAAGCCCTCGGCTTCACCGACAACACCCTGCACCGACACGCGGCCATCGTCGCCCAGGAATGGCAGCAGTACGCCGCCACCATCATCGGCACCAGCGACACCGACACCGCCCTCCCGGACGAATAGGACCCGTCCGGAAGCCTGGGAGGTAGTCCAGAGACGCCGTTACATTCCAGCGATCTGGCAGACTCGGGCAAGAAGTACGCTGCCGACAGCAGGACGCGGAACCTGCGTGACCGACGCCAACCCGGGGGCACCATTGACCGAACCGACGACACCTGATGTCGCTGCTCCAGGTGACGGTCCAAATGGTCAGATCCCCGTGGTCAGTGGGCGATCTCACGTCTTTCGGGTCACGTGGCTGGTACTCACCATTGGGTGGGTCTGCCTGGCGGGCCTTTACGCCACCTACCTGGCGGTGGTCGTGGCTGGTTCCGACTTCGCCTGCCCGGATCCGGTCGGTGATTCAAACTACGGGGAGGCTCACTGGTCGTGGGACTACATGGGAAACACCTGCACCTTCACCCATGCCACCTGGCTGCGGCCCGGGGAGTCGGTGACGTTTCACTCAGACTCGGCCTGGCTGGGCATCGTCGGACTCACCTGTGTCGCGGTGACACTGCTACTCCTCGGGCTCACCGGCTTCCGCGCCACCAGAGCGTCCGATCGAGAGCGGCCGGGGTCGGTAGGAACTGACCGTGGCTGAAGGCGGACGTTTGACTGCTCCCAGGACCGTTGCCGCGGGTGAGTTCAGGCGTTCACGTGAGACCACCTGGACAGCCAGCGACTCGTCTCTGCGAGTGAACGGATTCAAAGCGTCTGCCGATGGCTTGTTCGTCACCGTGACACTGCTGGGCCCAGCGTTGGTGGTGGATCCGGTGGCGGGATTCGCAGGACCGAACCAGTCCGACGCCGTCGGCCCCAGTATCTGGCTGACAGTAGGCCGGCGCAACATCCTGGCCGAGATCCAGGGCGGCTCGGCCCTGCACCCTGAGCAGCCGGGTGAGCCAGCCGTCTCCATCTACGATCTGTGGTTTCCCTTCGACATTGACGAAGTCGATGAGGATGTCCACCTGCACGTTGCCTGGCCGTCAGTGCTCGGCGACAGAACTGTCCGCGTGACGCCCACCGAGATCAATGACGCCGCTGCAAACGCCCTGATTTGGCCAACACGGCCAAGTCCGTGATCGCCGCTCGTGACACACTCGCCGCACGGGACCGGTGACGCGCCGGGGCCGGCTGCAACCGTGGGGGCTGTGATGAATAAGCGCATTCCCACCTCCGTCCTCGCGGTCGGACTCTTGTTCGTCGGCGCGGCAGTATTCGCACGCTGGGCCGGACCCAACCCGACCGGATACACGGTGGCGGCGCCGACGGAGGTCGTGGCCTACAAGTGCGGCGGCGTCAACGTTCCCGACATGACCCCGGCACGCATCAACGCCGCTCTCACGGCCGAACAGGTGGGATCAGTGACGATCTGCCACCATCCAGCAGCGGCGGGTTCCACAACCTGGACGAACGTCGACGCTGACGGAAGCGGCGCAGCCGGCGACGGCCCCGCAGTGTCACAGGCGCAGGTTCAGACCCTCCTCGACGCATTGGCC
>ERZ724513.2033-NODE-2033-length-10175-cov-4.388636_pt1 | contig 10175 bp, 7 predicted proteins | sample MGYA00376046_ERZ724513 | MGnify/ENA primary metagenome ERZ724513 (study PRJEB28724, sample SAMN07190883) | activated sludge metagenome | isolation source: activated sludge of sewage treatment plant in Hong Hong | place: Hong Kong | collected 2016-03-17 ... | reverse complement strand
TGTGCCCGTCGCGGTTTGCAGGGTCTCCTCAAGTTGAGCGGCTGTCTCCTTGAGTTCCCCTCTCACATTCGTGAGCTGCTCATTGGTGATATTGGCGATGATCACCACGAACAGGCAGACCAAGGTCAACGTGCTCACCGGTACCAGATGCAAGTCAGCCGGGAGCGGGATGCTGAAGGTGGTCTTGATCGCATGAGATCCGGGGACCAGGCCGTATTCGAGGACTATTGCCGATCCTGCGATTACCCAAACTTGCGCAATCGCCTCCTTGAGCGGGAAACGTAGGGCGGCATAACCCACCAACGGCACCAGGAGATAGATCAAGCTCTGGCCCTTGGGCGTGGAGAACAACAATAGGGTCAAGGCGCAGACTGCCACCCAGTGCAGGAGGTGCTCAGTGACCCATGGCGAGTGCTTGGACGGAGTCGTATGGCAGATCATCGGGATGGCCAACCCAAACGACATCGCGGTCAAAGTGCCCATGGCCAGCGCTGCGACTAGCACCGAGCCTGCCCCGGTGATCCAAGCCCCTACAAAGGCGATAATCATCGCCGACAGGACACATGCGATGAATGCCTTCCCGAACAGCATCAGGTCATCACGCGTCTTCAGGAAGGGCTCATTTTGAAAACTACTGGTCAACACCTGATAACCGATCAAGCAACCTACGGCTGCTGACGTACCCAAGAACAAGGTGATGGCGAGTGGGCCACCAGCCAGACTGAAGCTCACGACGAGAGCCAGCCACATGGCAACAATCCACGACACGCGAATGGGTACAGATCGGCTTCGGTTGAAATGCACTGCCCAAAGTGCGACCCCGGGAGACTGCACGGTCAGTGCGAGTGGACCATCGACGCCTCGGACAGCCAAGGCGGCAATGATGACTGTACTCGCCAACGAAGCGAGTGACAGGAGCGTGGGTTTCCAGTACACGCGGGCATCCCCAGTTCTGACAAGTAGTTCCGCAAGTATGACCCGATTTGCGAGTTCCTGTCTCAAGAGTGTCGGAAACCAGTGGCATCGTGATGCTGGCAAGCAAGTGAGGTTTTGAAGGCACGTAGGGTTGGCTCGCCATGGTTTCCACGACTCCCACACAGCAACTTCAAGATCTCAACGACGCCCAACGTCAAGCCGTCACCCATGAGGGTCCGCCCCTTCTGGTGATTGCTGGAGCCGGATCGGGCAAGACCCGAGTGTTGACGCGTCGCATCGCTTGGCTGATTGAGCAGAGGAAGGTGCACCCGGGCTCGATCTTGGCGATCACCTTCACCAACAAGGCTGCTGCAGAGATGCGTGCGCGCGTCCAGGAGATGATCGGCAATCGGGCAAGGTTGATGTGGGTGGCGACCTTCCACTCAGCATGCGTGCGGATCCTGCGCAAAGAAGCCGACAAACTGGATCTGAAATCGTCATTCACGATCTATGACGCTGCCGACTCAAAGCGCCTGATGACACTCGTGATCCGAGCGCTCGATCTTGATCCGAAGCGATACCAGCCCAATGCCGTACTCAATTGGGTCAGCAACGCCAAGAACCAGCTTCGCGGACCGCAGGCTGCCCGCGAGGTGGCAGCCAATGCCTTAGAAGAGACTTATGCGGATTGCTATGCGGAATATCAGCGCCGACTACGGCAAGCAAATGCCCTTGACTTCGATGATCTGATCATGTCTACGGTCATGTTGTTCAGGGCCAATCCACAGGTGCGTGAGCTGTGGCGACGACGTTTTCGACATGTCTTGGTCGATGAATACCAAGACACCAACCATGCGCAGTACGCCTTGATTCATGAATTATGTGCGGAAAGCGCTGATCCAGTGGACTGTGCCGAACCCCGAGTGCCGGCCGCTGAACTGATGGTCGTCGGAGATGCCGACCAGTCGATCTACGCCTTTCGGGGGGCCAATATTGCCAACATCTTGGATTTTGAAAAGGACTTTCCCGATGCACAGGTGGTCATGCTCGAGCAGAACTACCGTTCCACGCAAAACATCTTGACCGCAGCAAATGCGGTGATCGGCCACAACAGCAGCCGCAAGCCCAAGCGCCTGTGGACTGATGCGGGAGCTGGTTCGGTTCTAGTTGGATATGTCAGTGATGACGAGCACGGTGAGGCCCGCTTCGTGGCAGACGAAATAGATCGACTCACTGACACCGAGCAGGTGCGGCCCGGTGAGGTGGCCATCTTCTACCGAACCAACGCCCAGTCGCGGGTCTTTGAGGAGACCTTCATCAGAATCGGCCTGCCTTACCGGGTAGTCGGCGGGGTGCGCTTCTACGAGCGCAAGGAGATCAAGGATGCCCTCGCCTATCTGAGGATCCTGGCCAATCCCGATGATGCAGTGTCGATGCGCCGGGTCCTCAATGTGCCAAAGCGTGGGATCGGTGACCGGGCCGATGCCTGCATTGAAGCTCTGAGTCAACGAGACGGCATCACCTTCTGGGATGCCCTGCAACAGGCTGATCAGGCCCCTGGCTTGGCATCTAGGTCTCTCAAAGCGATCAACGGTTTCGTTGCACTGGTCCAGCGCTTGCAATCGATGGTTGCTGCGAATGAGCGCGTCGATGTCGTGCTGGAAGAACTCCTCGTGGCCAGTGGGTATCTTGCTTCCCTTGAGGACTCCGAAGATCCGCAAGATCAAACGAGACTCGAGAATCTTGCCGAGTTGGTGGCGGTAGCCAGAGAGTTCGTGGAGGACCCACAACCGGGCCCCAGCGTGGATCCTGACGAAACTGCCGATGAGCCCGGCCTGACGGACTTCCTGGAGCGCGTTGCCCTGGTCGCCGACAGTGACCAGATCCCTGATGCTCCTGCAGGTGAAGATGCCCAAGGCGTGGTCACCTTGATGACCTTGCACACCGCCAAGGGTCTTGAGTTTCCAGTTGTATTCCTCACCGGCATGGAAGACGGAGTCTTCCCGCACTCGAGATCCTTGGGAGATCCGGCCGAGCAAGAAGAAGAGCGCCGCTTGGCCTATGTTGGTTTGACGCGGGCACAAAGTCACTTGTACCTCACCAGAGCAGTAGTGCGGTCGGCTTGGGGCACCCCAGCCCACAATCCAGCATCCAGATTCCTCGATGAGATCCCAACGGATTTGATCGAGTGGCGCCGAACGGCGGCCGAGAGTCTGACTTGGAACCGCGCCGATTCAGCTACCAGCTTCGGGGCTGGCGCAGGCTTGCCTCAGCTATTGCATGCGAGTGCCCAGCGTCGCTTCAGTAAGGCTGCTGCTCAAGCTGATTCGCGAGCCAAGGCCCGCGCGGCGCGACCTATTGGTGAGATCCCGGATCTCGATCCCGGAGACAGGGTCCAACATGACTCCTTCGGCCTGGGCACAGTGGTCTCGATCGAAGGTCAGGGCACCAATCAATGCGCGAATATCGACTTTGGCACAGACGGAGTGAAGCGACTGCTCTTGCGCTATGCGCCGGTTGAGAAGTTGTGACTCAGGTCAGGGAGTGACGCCGTGGGCCAAGAAGGCTGTGTAGGGGTCTGTTGGCGTCCCGTCGGGGGTGCGTACTTCGACGTGCACATGGGGGCCGGTGGTGTTGCCGGTGTTGCCGAGTACCCCGATTGGTTCCCCACCCGTGACTCGGTCACCGACTGAGACCTTGAAGGCCATTTGGTGGCAATACCAGAGCTCAGTGCCATCATCGAGCCGCTCGACGGTCTTGTTGCCATAGGCGCCGTCGTACTCAGTGGAGATGATGGTGCCATTTGCGATTGCCACGATGGTGGTGCCTGAAGGAGCGGCGAAGTCCAAGCCGGTGTGGTTGTGTGCCCACAATCCGCTGCTCATCCCGAAGCGTGCAGTCAGACGATAGCCAGATGTGGGCACATGCCAGAGGTTCTTGACGATCTCTTGGCTGCGGTTCGCCGCCTGGTTGCCCAGTTTGGTCAAAGTGGTGACTCGTGAGGCGGCCTGGGCATCGACTGTGTCTTGAAGCTGCTCTTGCGCGCTGGTGGTGGCGCTTGTGCGCTTGTTGTCACGGCTGATCGCCTGGGTGCGATCTTCAAGGGCACCAGCGATTGAGCTGGAGGAGAGGTTCGCCTGCGCAGTTGAGGCAGGGCCCGAAGCTATGTTCATGCCGCTGTCCATGGCGGCGCCTGCGCCTGCGAGGCCAAGCGCGGTGGCGCCAACGACGGTTGGGATCACGGGGAGTTGGGCAACCGACAAGGGGGAACGTGATCGACTCGCCTTGCGCTTGCCTCCGCGCTGATTGGCGCTGGAGCGAGCAGGGGAAGATAGGGAGCGTGTTCGGTTTTCGGCCCGATGGTTGCCCATTGGATTCCTAACTAACGACGTCTCTTGTCAAGTGCGTTGCCACGAAGTGCACCGCGAAGCACCTTAGCGAGGGTGCCACTTCAAACCAATTCGCCTTGGTCGGTTGTGTGGACCAGCATGGTGCTAAACCCGCCAAATGCCGCGAAGTTACGCCTGAGGTCCAAGTAATGTGAGGCTCGCCACAAATGCCGAATCCATTTGTGCAGATGGACCTTGGGCGTGGCATATTCCAGCAGGTGACCCATTTGGCGCATGTGATATCGCAGCGACTAGGGTCACTCGATGGGCGTCCCAAAACCATAGGGCGTCCCCTTCAACCCCAACGCATCAAAGGAGCGGGTGAACCGTGGACCTGATGGAGTATCAGGCAAAGGAACTCTTTGCCAAACACGGCGTGCCAGTAACCCTCGGCAAGACCGTCGAGACCGCTGAAGACGCTAGAGCGGCTGCCCAAGAAATCGGCGGCGTGGTCGTGGTCAAGGCGCAGGTCAAGGCCGGAGGGCGCGGCAAGGCTGGCGGCGTAAAGCTCGCCAAGACCCCGCAGGAGGCCGAAGAGCATGCGCGTGCCATCTTGGGCATGCAGATCAAGGGTCTCACCGTTAACCGCGTGCTCATTGTGCCTGCGGAGTCGATCGAAGAGGAGTACTACTTCTCCTTCCTGCTCGACCGGGCGAATCGCTCCTATCTGTGCATCGCCAGCGTCGAGGGCGGCGTGGAGATTGAAGAAGTTGCCAAGACCAATCCCGATGCGGTGAAGAAGATCCCTGTGGATCCCGGCAAGGGAGTCGACGAGGCAACGGCTGCCGCGATTGTGGATGAGGCCGGATTCCCCGCTGAGCTTCGTGACCAGGCCATCGGCTTGGTTGTTGGCTTATACAAGGTCTTCACCGAAGAAGACGCCACCTTGGTTGAGGTCAACCCGTTGGCGCGGCTCGAAGGTGATCGCTTGGAGGCTCTTGACGGCAAGGTCTCTCTGGACGAGAACGCTGAGTTCCGCCACGAGGACCACGCGGCCTTCGAGGACAAGGCAGCAGCCGATCCGCTGGAGGCCAAGGCGAAAGCCAAGGGTCTCAACTATGTCAAGCTTGACGGTTCGGTAGGCATTATTGGCAATGGTGCGGGCCTGGTCATGTCGACCCTCGACGTGGTCGCCTATGCAGGAGAAAACCACGGCGGTCAGAAGCCAGCCAACTTCCTTGACATCGGCGGTGGAGCCTCAGCGCAGGTCATGGCTGACGGTCTCGACGTCATCTTGAATGACCCACAGGTCAAGTCGGTCTTCGTCAACGTTTTCGGCGGGATCACCTCCTGCGATGCCGTTGCCAATGGCATCGTGCAGGCACTTGAGATCCTGGGCGATGATGCCAACAAGCCACTCGTCGTACGCCTGGACGGCAACAACGTCGAGGAAGGTCGCCGAATCCTGGATGCGGCAAACCATCCGCTTGTGATTGACGTGCCGACTATGGATGGCGCTGCCGACAAGGCCGCCGAGCTCGCGAGCAAGTGAGGGGATAAGAGATGTCTGTTTGGGTAAATAAGGACAGCAAGGTCATCGTGCAGGGCATCACCGGTGGTGAGGGCACCAAGCACACTGCTTTGATGTTGAAGGCTGGCACCAACGTGGTGGGTGGTGTCAACGCTCGCAAGGCAGGCACCACCGTCACCCACGGTGACGTGGAACTCCCGGTCTTTGCCACTGTGCAGGAGGCCATGGAGAAGACCGGCGCCGATGTGTCGATCGCTTTCGTGCCTGCGCCCTTCACCAAGGACGCAATGGTAGAGGCCATCGATGCCGAGATCCCGTTGCTCGTGGTGATCACCGAAGGCGTGCCGGTGCAAGACACCGCCGAGGCATGGGCATATGCACAAGGCAAGAAGACCCGGATCATCGGGCCCAACTGCCCTGGCATCATCAGCCCGGAGCAGTGCCTCGTCGGCATCACCCCGGCCACGATCTCTGGAGCGGGCCCCATTGGCCTGGTTTCGAAGTCAGGCACCCTGACCTACCAGATGATGTTCGAGTTGCGCGACCATGGCTTCACCACTGCCATTGGCATTGGCGGAGATCCGGTCATTGGTACAACGCACATTGACGCGCTTGAGGCCTTTGAAAACGATCCCGACACCAAGGCGATCGTGATGATCGGCGAGATCGGCGGTGATGCTGAAGAGCGTGCCGCTGACTACATCAAGGCAAATGTGACCAAGCCCGTGGTTGGTTATGTTGCTGGCTTCACTGCTCCTGAGGGCAAGACGATGGGCCATGCTGGTGCGATCGTCTCCGGCTCGTCCGGTACGGCGCAGGCAAAGAAGGAAGCTCTGGAGGCTGCTGGAGTGAAGGTGGGCAAGACCCCATCGGAGACGGCGCAGCTGATGAGGGAAATCCTGCAGAACCTCTGATTAGAGTCTGACCGAACCGGAGTCGGCCCTAGCTAACTAGATTGCTGGGGTTTGGCTCCGGTTCAGTCATTTATTGGGAGAAGGTGGCGCTGCTGTAGATGGGGTGGCGACGCTGTTGCCGTCTTGTGCGGCATTCGGTGCGTCTGGCTCCAGCTCATAGAGGCGATCACGGGCTCGCTCCACCAAGGCGGTGAAGATCGCTTGATCGATGTCATTGACGCCCACGGGCGCAAAATTGACCTGAGCCAAGCTGCTGCCGACACGAATGATGCCCATCCACCACTGGATGGTCTCCTGTTGGTTGTTTATCTGCGACTCAACCCGCCACAACCCGTATTCACTGTTGGCTCCGGCTTTGCGTTGCACCTTGGCCTGGGTCACCTTTGTGCCCAAGATGTCTTTCTCGCAAACAGTCATCTTGTTGAACGCTGTGTTGATCGCTTTACGGGCTCTTGCCTGGTTGGGCAGCCTGGCAAAGGTTTCGGTAACTCCGAATCGGGCTGGCAGGCCGGCTTGTGGAATCAGATAGCTTCTGGTGCGGGCGTCTGTTGCACCGGCTGCGACAAAACTGGTGTTGTCGCACGGCGTACTCGCGACATTTGGCTCACCAGGCAACAAGTCGCTGCCCATCCAGGGGGCGGAGATCTTAGCCACCGGTGGCAGGTCCACTGCCGACAATGAACCATCTGGTTCGCCGGATCGTGGCGGATTGGCGGCTACCAAGACGGATTGGTAAGAGCATTTGGCCTTAGCGGCAGTGCTTTTGCAAAGTCTGCCCAACGCCTCATTGAGTAGGTTGGCTGATGCCTGCGGGTCGATCTGTGCCCCGGCTTGCGCGTCCATCACCGTTGACACAGTCACAGATCCGCTCCGTACTAGGCCAACCATGAGATTTTGGGCTGGCTCGCTCAATACCCGGAAAGCGATTAACTCCGCCTGCTCTCCCAAGTCATTGATCTGCCAGGCCTGAGTCAGTTGTAGGCGAGCCAGTTCGCAGCCAGCAAACCAACCTCGGGTCGTTTCGTAAGCATCCCTTGCCTTGGTGGGGTTGTCTGAAATCTCGACGGTCTCGACCAAGGTCCTGGGCTGCACTCCAGGGGAGTTGAATTTCCTGACCAACGTGCCGACTCCGTCAGGATCAGCAAAACGATCACCTTGGCAAGTGGAGTTGATCCCGGTGCCCGAGGTGTTGTCATTGGTGGAAGTGATCGTCCAAGGCTGAACCGGTGTGAACGTGCTGAGCTGCTTCTCGGTCAGCAGCATGGACTGGGTGACTGGCTTGGAGTCAGGAGCCGAGTCCGACACGGGCGCCACATGGCCACTGGACACGAAGTAGCCGGCGAGTAGTACAAGTGTCACGCTACCGACGCAGCCCAAGACCAGTGCAGTCACTCGCCTGCGTGCCCCCTTGCGGATCAGTTGATCGGCGGTAGGTGTTTGGCTCAGCTCGACGAGGGGTTGCAGTTGCTGCAGTGATGCCAGCACCTGATCTCCCGTGATCTGGAGGGCTCGGGTATAGGCGTCGACCGCATCCTGAAGTGCTTGAGCACACTGGGTCTGAGTCAGACCCAATTCTGCAGAAATGTCTGATGCTGATTGGCCAGCCAGATGATGCAGGAGCAGGGCGCGTCGTTGGTTGTCGCGCAATTGCTGCAAGCTGCGAAGCACCGCTGACTGCTCGGGAGTGACTCGATCATCGCGATGCCACGGGTGGGTGAGGTGCCTGCGAGTAGCCATGGACCAAGCGCGAGACCTGACCCACTCCTCAGGATCAGCAAGCAGAGAGACCTTCTTCCAATGCTGGCTCGCAGCAATGAATGCTTCGCGCACGCCAGCAGCCGCGGCGTGTGGGTCTCCGGTGAGTGCAAGCGCCTGAAGGGCTAGTCGCTCGTGGCTGCGCTCGTGGAGTTCGATGAAATCTGGGAAATCAGCCATGACGATGCGAGATTACCCGCGTGGCTCAAAGCGTGAGCGGCCCGGCTCGGTCAAAATGGGGGGCACCATGACCGATCTGCTCACAAAACCGAGGCCAGGCATGGACACATCCGCGCAATCGGCGCAGCGTTCGCTTGCGTTTACGAGTTCCTTGGCAGCCTTGTCCGCTGCGGGGTCCACCCTGCTTGTTTGCATCGCGATTGCCATTGGTGGCTGGTTTTTTGCCGATGCCGGGGTCCACGGTGACACCCATGATGCGATTGCCTCTGGGGCACTGGTCTGGCTGGCTGGGCACGGTGCTTCCATGAGCGTGGCCGACGTGCAATTGGGGATCATGCCTTTGGGGTTGACTGGCGTGTTTGCCCTAATCGCTTATCGCTTCGGACACTGGGCGGGGCAAAGCGCCGAGCCGATGCTGGCAGCGACTGGGGTGATTGATGCTGCCCAGCCGTCCAGTTTGGTCTTTCAGAGCAAGCGACAATCAGTCAATAAGACCTTGACTCTCTCGCTGGGAGCGCAGGTCTCCTGCTATCTCCTGGTGGCATTGACCACTGCCTTGCTGGTCCCGGCTCGGGTGGGAAGAGTCGACCTTCCCAGTGTGGTGCTGGGCGCCAGCGGTCTAAGTTTGGTGTTCGGTGGCGCTGGCATCCTCATCGGCTCTGGCCAAGCCAAACTCCTGTGGGCAAGGGTCCCAGGCTTCATCCAGGTGACGCTGCGTGGAGCAGCCATTGCTGTCCTTTTGATGGTCGCAGCAGGGGCAGTGGTGGTAGCCGTACACATGGTGATGACCATGAATCAAACAGCTGCTGTGGTCGCTGGACTTGACTTGTCAGGTAAGGATTTGGCGGGTTTTGCGCTGCTGAATCTCCTCTACCTGCCCAATGTCGTGGGATTTGCGATCGCATATGTAGCTGGCCCTGGTTTTTCTGCAGGCGCAAACACCGTGGTTTCGATGAACCAAGTCGATCTTGGCCCTGTGCCGGCATTGCCGTGGTTCGCCTCCTTGCCTGAGCCAGGGGCGCCACCAGCAGTGTTACTTGGCTTGTTGGCACTACCCGTGCTTGCGGGACTGATCGCGGCCGTGATCGCGCAGCGGATCTACGCCGTTCCCGCTTTGGACTCAGCTGCCCTTCGCGGCTTCGGAGTTGGCTTCGCCGCGGCGATCGTGCTGTCGGTATTCTGCTGGCTATCGGCTGGTTCGTTGGGGGATGGGCGGATGGCTCAAATCGGACCCAATGGCTGGGAGGTATTAATGGCGGCAGGTGCAGCGATGAGCTTGGGTGGTCTTACTGGAGGACTGGCCACGGCAGCTTGGCAGCGACGGGCGCGACGTGACTGAGCGGCCAGCGCGGATCGTCGTACTCGTGTCTGGGTCTGGTACCAACCTGCAAGCACTACTTGATGCCGCCGAGGATCCGCACTGGGGTGGACAGGTCGTAGCCGTGGGCTCAGACCGTGACGGCATCGAAGGATTGGCCCGAGCTCAACGACATGGTGTGCCGACTTTTATTGAGAAGGTGAGCCAATATGCAGACCGCTCAGAATGGGATC
>ERZ724513.2032-NODE-2032-length-10176-cov-5.549847_pt1 | contig 10176 bp, 8 predicted proteins | sample MGYA00376046_ERZ724513 | MGnify/ENA primary metagenome ERZ724513 (study PRJEB28724, sample SAMN07190883) | activated sludge metagenome | isolation source: activated sludge of sewage treatment plant in Hong Hong | place: Hong Kong | collected 2016-03-17 ... | reverse complement strand
CGGCGGCCGTCCTCGGCGATCCACTCCAGCTCCTCCTGGAGCTTCGCGGACATCTTGCCGCCCTTGGCGAGCTTCTCCTCCGAGAACAGGCCGGCCTCGATCCGCTTGGCGAGCTCGACCTCCATCTCGGCGTTGAGCAGCGGGACCTTGCCGATCTGCTTGAGGTAGTCCTTGACCGGGTCGGCGGTCGCGCCGGCGACCATGACCTGCTGCTCGGGCTCGTCGGTGTCGTCGGCCGCGGAGACGACGAACGACGCCTCCTTCTCGTCCTCCTCGATGCTCGGGTCGGACTTCACGTCCTTCTCGAACTGCTCGTCGGGCACGTCGGGGAGCACCTTCTTGCCGTCCGGGCCGATCACGACCTCCTCGACGGCGACCTCGACCACGACCTCCTCGCCGGCCCCCGGTGCGGCCTTCTTGGCCGGTGCGGCCTTCTTGGCCGGTGCGGCCTTCTTGGCGGGCGCGGCCTTCTTGGCGGGTGCGGCCTTCGCGGGCGCGGCCTTCTTGGCAGGCGCAGCCTTCGCGGGTGCGGCCTTCTTGGCGGGCGCCGCCGCGGTCTTCGCGGTCGTCTTGGCGGCGGTCTTCGAGGCGGTCCTGGTGGCGGGTGCCTTCGCCGTCGCGGTCTTGCGCGACGACGCGGCGGCGACCGCGCGGGTGCCGACCGGGATCTGGACGGAGATGCCCAGTGCGCTCAGGTGGGCCAACAGCGCCTTGAGGTGCCGCGGCTCGACCGCGGCGTCCTCACTGGCCTGCCGGACCTCCTCCGGAGTGACGCTGCCGGTGGGAGCACCTCGCTCGATGAGGGCCACGACGGCAGGGTGCGTGAGCACCTCGGCAGGGAGCATCTTGCGCGCGTTCGAGGACACGAACACCTCTCGTGAAACGACTGTCGAAACCGATCTAGGGCGCGGCCCGTCCCGGTGTCGTCAAGAGCCGCTTCGCCCATTCTGCCACGCGCCTCCACGGAATCCGGCAATCGGGTCGACGCCGAGATCCGGGCCGGACCGGCCGTCAGGTCCCGGCCCGCGCGGCGGCCTTGTGCTGCTTCTTGAACTCGCGCACCTTCTGCAGGGACGCCTCGTCGACCACGTCGGCGACCGAGCGGTATCCGTCCTCCGCGTACGCGCCGACCGCGGCCTCCCACCCGGGCGGTCGGACGCCGACCTGCTTGGCCAGCAGCGCCGCGAAGATCTGCGCCTTCTGCCTCCCGAAGCCCGGCAGCTCCATCACCCGGGCCACCAGCTCCCGGCCGGTCGCGGCCTCGCTCCACAGCCGCTCGGCGTGCCCGTCGTACCTCTCCTCGACCAGGGCGGCCAGGGCCTGCAGCCGCGTCGCCATCGAGCCCGGGAAGCGGTGGATCGCCGGCGGCGTGCTGCACAGTGCGGCGAACTCCTCGGGGTCGGCCGCCGCGATCCGCGCCGGGTCGAGGCTCCCGAACCGGTCGAGGACCTTGGCCGGCCCGCGGAACGCGTGCTCCATGGGGTACTGCTGGTCCAACATCATCCCCGCGAGGAGTGCGAACGGCGAGTCGTCTAGCACCTGGTCGGCCGCCGGATCACCGGTGATGTGGAAGCCCATACGAACCATCTTGCCGCAGACCGCCGGGACGTCATACGGACGGTGGAAACGGGTGCACCGTCCGTATGACGTCCCGGACAGTCAGTCCGTCAGGCCGGGCTAGTCCCGTGCTCGATCGCTCACGAGCGCCTTGGGCAGACCCTGCGGTGGGTCATCGTTCAACCACAGCGGCGCCTCGCGATAACGCGCCACATCCGAGCGAGTCATCCACCGGGGCGCTGCGTCGACAACCCCGAGTTCGGGATACTTCGCGAGGACGGCCTCCCGAGACGGCGCGATGAGGACTCCCCACAAGCCGCCCATGCCGTAGTCGTACGCCACCAGAAACTCTCCCGGCCGGAGTGCCTCTGACAGCCAGCCACTCGTCACGGTCTGCCTTGTCTGTTCGTGGTTAGCGGATGTGCTGGTCGAGCATCTCGACCAGCAGCGCCAACGGGTCGTCCGTCAGGACCTGGTCGGCGTGCTCGTCGCCGGTGAGGTGGAGGGCCATGGCAGCCAGCATGCCGGAAGCTGACGCCGGCTCGCTCACGCCTGGACGCCCGACGTCCATCAGGTCCGCGCGGTGGTCGCGGCAGCGGCGAGGTGGCCGGCGAGCCACGCGGCGTCGTCCTTCACGAACCCGAGCAGCGCCGAGCCGCGGGTGTGCTGCCACGGCAGCCCGATGAAGGTCAGACCCGGGACCTGGGTGATGCCGCGGTCGTGCTCGACACCCTGCTCGGTGGCGATGCCGGGGATGTCGATCCAGGAGTAGTCGGACCTGAACCCGGTGGCCCAGATGACCGTGCCGGGGCGGACCTGGATCTGATCGGCGAACGTGACGGTGTCGCCGTCGGCCGCGGTCAGGCGCCGGCGGATGTGGACGCCGGCGTCGCGAAGCTCGCCCAGGGGGCTGCCGATGACCAGGTCGCCGCGGGCGCGCATCCGTCGGGCGACGCGCGAGTCTGCGGTCTTGTTCAGGAGCCGGAGCCTCAGCAGCCACCAGAACAGGTCGCGGCCCAACATCCGCTGCGGGAGCTGCATCGGCTCGGTGCCGACGGCGAGCGACACGTCATGCGTCGCGGCGAGCTCGAGGGCGATCTGGCGGCCGGAGTTCCCGGCCCCGACGACCACGACCGGGCCGGGGTCGACCTGGGCCGGGTTTCGGTACTCGGCGCTGTGCAGCTGCCGAACGCCGCTGCCGAGGCCGGCGCTGACGTCGGGGGCGACCGGTGTCTGGAACGGTCCGGTCGCCACGACCACCTGCCGGGCGTGCAGCGTCCCATGGTTCGTGTGCACGGCGAACCGGTCGCTGTCGCGCTCGAGACAGGTCACGCGGGTGTTGAGCAGGACGGGGAGTTCGAACCGGGTGGCGTAGGCCTGCAGGTGGTCGGCGACCTCGGCGGCCGTGGGGTAGGTGTCGGCCGGGGCGGGAAAGGCCATCCCCGGCAGCGCGTCGTACTGGGCGGGGGTGAACAGGGTCAGGGAGTCCCATCGGTTGCGCCATGCGGAGCCGACCCGGTCGGCGGCGTCGACGACCAGGAACCCGAGGCCGGCCTGGCGCAGGTGGTAGGCCACGGCGAGCCCGGCCTGGCCGGCGCCGATGACGACCACGTCGAGGGCGTCGCCGCGGAGGGGTGCTGTCTCGTCCGTCAGCAGTTCGGTGGGCGTCAGCATGGTCGGCTCTCCTTCGGATCGTTCGATGTGGCCGCGTCCGGCATCAGGGGCCGGCGCAGCGACGCTACGAGCCGGCAGAGGGTGCTCACACCGGCGAAGTCGCCGGCTCCGCGCTCTCCCGCCGCCAGCGGGAGTCGAGAAGGAACCGACCCCTGGCCGGCCGATGACCACCCCGGCAGCCGGACAGCCGGGTGCGCCGACGAGCCCTCCTCCGTCCAAACCCGGCGATTTCGCCAGCGCGAGCAGGTGCCACTCGCGACGACGCTCGTGGACGTCACCGGCACCACCGCGCCGGCCCCACCCGCCCGAAGGAGAACGCGATGTCCACCGAGCTCCACCACGCCGCTCACACCGGCCACCAGCCTCACCACGACGACGATCCGGCTGCGCACCACGGCGACCACGAGCCTGCTGCGCCGCGGCCGTGGACCGTCCTTGCCCTCATGCTGGCTGCCCAGGTCATGGTCGTGCTCGACGTCAGCGTCGTGAACGTCGCGCTGCCCAGCATCGCGTCCGACCTGCACCTGTCCTCGAGCGACTACCAGTGGACGGTCAGCGCGTACGTGCTGCTCAGCGGCGGGTTCCTGCTGCTCGGTGGCCGGATGGCCGACCTGTTCGACCGGCGCCGGATGTTCCTGACCGGCTTGGCCGTGTTCACCCTCGGCTCCCTGGTGTCCGGGTTCGCCGGCTCAGCGCTCACGCTCATCCTCGCCCGGGGCGCCCAGGGCGCCGGCGCCGCGATGCTGACCCCGGCCGCGATGTCGATGGTGATGACCAGCTATGTCGGCCGTCAGCGGTCCACCGCCTTGGCGCTCTGGGGCACGGTCGCCAGCATGGGCATCGCCGTCGGTGTCCTGTTCGGCGGCATCCTGACCACCGTCTTCGACTGGCGAGCGGTGTTCTTCATCAACGTTCCCGTCGGTGCCATCGTGCTCGCCGGCGTCCTGGCCAAGGTCCCGCCGATGCCCAACACCACCGCTGCCAACGCCGACGCTACGCGCGGGAGCCGCAGCCTCGACCTGTCCGGCGCACTGACCCTGGTCACCGGCCTGCTCGCGCTGGTGTACGCCGTCGAGTCGACCACCAGCCACGGCTGGACCTCCGCCCAGACCCTCGCCGCGGCCGCGGCCGCGGTCGTCCTGCTCGCCACCTTCACGGTCAACGAGCGCAAGGTGGCCGACCCGATCGTCCCGCCCGCCACCTGGCGGATCCGGTCCCTGGTGTCCGCTTCGGTGGTGATGGCGGGTGTCACCGGCGCCGTCGTCGGCGCGATCTTCCTCAGCTCCCTGTACCTGCAGCAGGTCCTGGGCTCTTCCGCACTCGTCGCCGGCCTGGAGTTCCTGCCGCTGGCCGCGTCCATCACCGCCAGCGCCGCGGTCGCGTCCAAGGCGCTTCCCCACCTCGGCGCGAAGAGGCTCATCGTCATCGGCCTGGTCGTCGCCGCCGCCGGCGCACTCGTGCTCGCCTCGATCGACACCGACCCCAGCTACCTCACCGACGTGCTCCCCGGCTTCGCACTGCTCGGACTCGGCGTCGGGCCGATGTTCGTCGCGATCTCGGTCGCCGCGATGAGCGACGTCCGTGAGGACCAGTCCGGCATGGCCTCGGGCCTGCTGATGACGGGCCACGAGATCGGCGCCGCTCTCGGCGTCGCCGCCCTGACCGCGATCGCCGGCGACCTCACCACCCAGGCCGGCATCGTCAACGGCGCCCAGGACGCGTTCGTCGCGATCGCGATCGGTCTCGGCGCCCTGCTGGTGCCCACCCTCCTCCTGCCCCCGCACGACCCCGAGGCCGCGATGGCCGGCGGCCACGGGCACGGGCACGGCCACGGGCACGGGCACTGATCCCGACGGTCCTCCGGCACGACACCGGGCCGCGGAGACCGACGACCGACCAGGCCCCAGCACCACCCCGCGGCATCCCGCACCACTTCCAACCAGTTCCACCACACCCACCGAGAAGGAGCAGCACATGTCCACCTCCACCACCGCCATCAACCGGGTCTACCGGGTCGTCGGGATGACCTGCGGCCACTGCGTCTCCGCAGTCGAGCGCGAGGGCGCGGCCATCGACGGCGTCACCGACGTCACCGTCGACCTGCCCACCGGCGACGTCGCCGTGGCCAGCACCCGCCCGCTCACCCACGACGAGATCACCGCCGCCGTCGACGAGGCCGGCTACGAGCTCGCCTCCTGACCACCCATCCGCCGACACCCCCGCACCACCCGGAGACCGAGATGACCACGACCACCCGGCCCGGCCCGAACACCCAGGGCACGAAGGCTCACGACGACACGGCAGCCCCCGGCGTCACCAGCGGAGACGTCGAGACCAGCTTCGCCATCGGCGGCATGACCTGCGCGTCCTGCGTGGGGCGGGTCACCAAGGCGCTGAACCGCCTCGACGGGGTGGTCGTGGCCTCGGTCAACCTCGCCACCGAGACGGCCACCGTCACCCACGACCCGACCCTGGCCCGGGTCGCCGACCTGACCGCCGCCGTCGTCCGAGTCGGCTACACCGCCACCCCGAAGCCGCCCCGGGCACCGGCACCCACCAGCGCAGCGCCCGCAGCTGCGACCGCGACCACCGCTGGTGACTCACCCGTCGCGACGTCGACCACCGGTCCGGCCTCGTCGGGCGTCGATGACCTCGACGCCCGCCGCGACCGCGAGATCTCCCGCCTCGGCCGGCGCTGGCGGGTGGCCCTGGTGACCGGCCTGGCCCTGATGGGTGTGATGTACCTGCCGCTGCACCTGGACACCATGGACTGGCTGATGCCGCTGTTGCTGGTCATCGCCACCGGCGTGCAGTTCTGGGCCGGCGGCGACATCTACCGGCACGCCTGGGCCGCGGCCCGCAACCGAGCCACGACCATGGACACCTTGGTCGCGCTCGGCACCGGCGTCGCGTACGGCTACAGCGCCTTCGTCACCCTCTGGCCCGGCCCGGCCCAGCGCTGGGGCCTGCCACTGCACCTGTACTTCGAGACGGCGCTCATCGTGGTCGCCCTGGTCCTGATGGGCCGGTGGCTGGAGCTGAAGGCCAAGAAGCGCACCGCGGGCTCGATCAAGGCCCTCGTCGGGCTCGCCCCGACCACCGCCCGCGTGGTTCGCGGTGACGTCGAGGTCGACGTCCCCGTCGACGAGGTCCGCGTCGACGACCTGGTCCGGGTCCGGCCCGGCGAGAAGCTGCCCATCGACGGCGTCGTCGTCGAGGGCACCTCGACGCTGGACGAGTCGATGCTGACCGGCGAGAGCGTGCCGGTCACCAAGACCGTCGGCGACACCGTCATCGGCGCCACCGTGAACCGCACCGGCACCCTCGTCGTCCGGGTCACCGCCGCTGGCGAGGACAGCACCCTGGCCCAGATCATCCGCCTCGTCGAGGAGGCCCAGGGCGCTCAGGCGCCGATGCAGCGGCTCGCCGACCGGGTCTCCGCGTGGTTCGTCCCCGGAGTCCTGGTCACCGCGTTCGCGACGTTCCTCGTCTGGTACTTCTTCGGCCCCGGCGACCAGGCCCTCGTCCTGGCCATCGGCACCGCGGTCGCCGTGCTCATCATCGCCTGCCCGTGTGCACTGGGCCTGGCCACGCCGACGGCGGTGATGGTCGGCACCGGCAAGGCCGCCGAGCTCGGCATCCTCATCGGCGACGGCCGGGCCCTCGAGACCGCTCGGCGGGTCACCGCCGTCATCCTGGACAAGACCGGCACCATCACCGCCGGCCGCCCCGACCTGGTCGGCGTCACCACCACGCCCGGCTGGTGCGAGGACGACCTCCTGACGCTGGTCGCCGCCGCTGAGGTCGGCAGCGAGCACCCCGTCGGCGAGGCTCTGGTCGCCGCCGCCCGCGCCCGCAGCCTGACCCTGCCGCCCACCACCGGCTTCGACGCGATCGCCGGGCACGGCATCACCGCCGACGTCGACGGCCACCAGATCCTGGTCGGCAACGCAGCGCTCATGGACCGCAACGGCGTCGGGGTCACGGCGTTGACCGATGCCGCCCGCCGGTCGGCCGAGCAGGCCCGCACCCCGATGTACGTCGCCGTCGACGGCACCGCTGCCGGGCTGGTCGAGGTCGCCGACCCGGTCAAGCCGACCTCCGCGGCCGCCATCGCCGCCCTGAAGGCGCTCGGTCTCGAGGTCTGGATGGTGACCGGCGACAACGCCGCCACCGCTCGCGCGGTTGCGGCCCAGGTCGGCGTCGACCACGTGCTCGCCGAGGTCCTCCCCGCGGACAAGGCCGACCGGGTCGCCGACCTCCAGGCCGCCGGGCAGGTCGTCGCCATGGTCGGCGACGGCATCAACGACGCGCCGGCGCTGGCCCGCGCGGACCTCGGCGTCGCGATCGGGACCGGCACCGACGTCGCCATCGCAGCCTCCGACATCACCCTGGTCGGCGGCGACCTGCACGGCATCGTGACCGCCATCGCCCTGTCGCGGGAGACCGTCACCACCGTCAAGCAGGGCCTTGCCTGGGCGTTCGGCTACAACGTGCTGCTCATCCCGGTCGCCGCCGGTGTCCTGTACTGGTGGGACGGCCTCCTGCTCGACCCGGTGCTGGCCAGCGCCGCGATGGCGATGAGCTCGGTCAGCGTCGTCACCAACGCCCTGCGGCTGCGCCGCTTCCGCCCCGAGACCGCCGGCCCCCGCCCGACCCTGCTCGCCCGGGCCGGCCGCTGGTCCTACCTGGCCGCCATCGCGGTCGTCGCCCTGTCGCTGGGTGCCGGGTTCACCTGGCTCTCGCGCACCGATCGGGCCGAACGCGGCATGAACGGCGCGCTCGCGTGGTCGGAGGGCATGGGCATGCCCATGCGGCCGCTGATGAGCGCCATGGAGGAGGCCGACACGCCGCCGGTCAGCCCCGAGGACGCCGACCTGGACGTGACCCTGCAGGTTCCCGCCGGCATCGAGCCGGGTGAGCCGACCACGCTGGCCGTCGCCGTCCGTGACGCCGACTCGGGTGCCCTGGTCGACGACCTGGTCCGCACCCACCAGGTGTGGATGCACATGATCATCACCCGCTCCGACCTCGGCACGTTCGCCCACATCCACCCCGAGCCGACCGGCACCGCGGGCATCTACACCGTCACCGCGACGTTCCCGACGGCCGGGGAGTACCGGGTGCACACCGAGTTCCGCCGCCAGGGGCGGATGGTCGACGTCCTCGACGCACACGTGGTCACCGTCGCCGGCGCCGCCCCGGCGCCGGTCCCGATCCCGGCCACCGACTTGCGCGACTGGACCGGCCACGGCATCGACATCAGCCTGGACGGCGACGCCCGCGTCGGGCAGGCCACCGACTTCGACCTCGAGTTCACCGACACCGACGGGCGGCCGGTCGAGGACCTGCAGCCGTACCTCGGGGCCGCCGGCCACGTGGTCGCGATGCGCGCCGACGGGTCCACGTTCGCCCACCAGCACGCCGAGACGCTCGACGACCAGGGCCGCCCGGTCTTCGCGCTGCCCGGCACCACCTTCGGGCCCAGTCTGGCCCTGCACGTCCGGTTCGACCGGCCCGGCGCCTACCGGCTCTGGGCCCAGTTCGAGCTCGACGACGGCACCGTCGTCACCGCCCCGTTCGTCGTCCACGCCGAGGGCCAGCCGACCCCGCAACCCGCCGAGGTCGACGCCGGAGCCCGGTCATCAGCCCGGTCATCAGCCCGGTCGTGAGCACCGTCCGCCAGCACCTCTGGTGGCAGTGATGATGCGAGACACCCCACGCACCTTCGTGGGCTCGGTCCTGCTCCTGCTCGACGGCCCGGTCTGCAGTCACATCACCGACGCGGTCCACACCGAGATCGGCCACCTGCCCGGGATCAGCCGCTGCGTCCTGGACGTAGCGACGGGCACGGTCTTGGTGACCGCCGAGACGCCCGTGGACCGCATCGACGTGGTCGACGTCCTGGACAGGCTCGGCTGCCGGGTCCAGACGTGACCGGGCGGGGTGCGTGGACGGCTGAACGCCTCAGCGCTCCCTCTACGTCGGTCCCGCCCGTCTAGTGTGTCGAGCGTGCTGAGAGGCCGGGAACCGGAACAGGCGAGGCTCGGCGAGCTGTTCGACCGCGTCCGAGCCGGGCAGGGTTCGGCACTGCTGCTGCGCGGTCAACCCGGCATCGGCAAGTCCGCGCTCCTCGAGGACGCAGTCGCCGCCGCGGACGAGATGACCGTGCTGCGCACCCAGGGCGTGGAGTCCGAGGCACCGCTGCCGTTCGCCGCGCTGCACCGGCTGCTGCGCCCGGTGCTGGACCGCCTCGACGACGTCCCCGCACCACAGGCGGCCGCTCTGCGCGCAGCGTTCGGCGAGTCGGCCGACGACGTCGGCGACCGGCACCTGGTGTTCCTGGCCACCTTGAACCTGCTCTCGGGTGTCTCCGGCGACCGACCGGTGGTCGCGGTCGTCGACGATGCCCACTGGCTCGACGACGCCTCGGCCGCGGCGCTGCTGTTCGCCGCGCGCCGGCTCGACGGCGAGGCGATCGCCATGTTGTTCGCGGTCCGCGACGACGAGACCGGAGCCTTCGACTCCCGCGACCTGCCGGTCCTGACCGTCGCGGGCGTGGGCGCGGACGCGGCCGAGGCGCTGATCGCCGACCAGCTCGAAGACCGGGCCGGCGACCGGGCCGGTGTCAGGGTCGCCCCGCAGGTGCGGACCGAGCTGCTCGAGGTCACCGAGGGCAACCCACTCGGGCTGCTCGAGTTGACCCGCGCCCTGAGCGCCGAGCAGCTGTCCGGGCGCGCCCGATTGCCGAACCGGCTGCCGCTGACCGAAGGGGTCGAGCGCACCTTCTTGGACCGGTACCGCCGACTCCCGGCGTCGGCGCAGACGGTGCTGCTGGTCGCCGCGACGGACGACTCCGGCCGAGCGTCGACCATCGCCCGGGCCGCCGAGGTCCTGGGCGCCGGCCCCGACGCGATGGACGCGGCCGAGGAGTCCGGTCTGCTA
>ERZ724513.2030-NODE-2030-length-10185-cov-7.274531_pt1 | contig 10185 bp, 13 predicted proteins | sample MGYA00376046_ERZ724513 | MGnify/ENA primary metagenome ERZ724513 (study PRJEB28724, sample SAMN07190883) | activated sludge metagenome | isolation source: activated sludge of sewage treatment plant in Hong Hong | place: Hong Kong | collected 2016-03-17 ... | reverse complement strand
CCCGGCCGGTCGCCGAGCTCCAGCAGGCCCGCCGCCGGGGCCGGGCCCGGGACTCCGACGCCGACACGCTGGCCCGGCTGACCCGGCTGCCCGGCGTGGTCTGGGTGGTGGTGCTGCTGCTGGTCACGCTGGCGTGTCTGGTCGTGGGAGCGCGGTGGCTGTGGGGTGGGGCGTAGGTTCGGAGGATGCGCATCGGCATCCACTACGCCAACTTCACCCACCCCGACTGGCAGCACCGCCTCGCCGACCGGCTGACCGAGACCGCCCGGGTCGCCGACCAGGGCGATGCGGCCATGTTCACGGTCATGGACCACTACTTCCAGATGGAGATGCTGGGTGGGCCACCCGAGCCGATGCTCGAGGGCTACACCACGTTGGGCTACCTGGCCGGTCAGACCGAGCAGGTCCGGCTCGGGCTGCTGGTCACCGGGACGACGTACCGCTGGCCCGGACTCCTCGCCAAGATCGTCACGACGCTCGACGTGCTCTCCGGCGGCCGCGCGACACTCGGCATCGGGGCGGCGTGGTACGACCGCGAGCATGCCGGCCTCGGGGTGCCGTTCCCGTCGACGAGCGAGCGGTTCGAGCGCCTGGAGGAGACGCTGCAGATCGTGCGTCAGATGTGGAGCGACGACGACGGGCCCTACGAGGGCCGGCACTTCCGGCTCGCCGAGACCGTGTGCGTGCCGCCGCCGGTGCAGCAGCCGCGCCCGCCGATCCTCATCGGCGGCAGCGGCGAGCGGAAGACGCTGCGGATGGTCGCGCAGTACGCCGACGCCTGCAACCTCTTCCGCGGCACCGTGGAGGAGACCCGTCACAAGCTCGACGTGCTGCGCCGGCACTGCGACGACGTCGGTCGCGACTACGACGAGATCGAGAAGACGATGCTCGTCGGCCCGGGTGCGCCGGACCCGGCGACCGACCCGGACGGCTTCGTCCGCGACATGGAGCCGTACGCCGCCCTGGGGATCTCGCTCGTCACGCTGATGCCGCCCACCGACGACCCGGTCGGCTGGACGACGCAGGTCTGCGACCGGGTGGTGCCGCACCTGGCCGGTCTGTGAGGCGGCCAGGCGGGGTCGCGGCTACAGCACCTCGAGCCCGTACATCGCGCCCAGCGGGTCGGCGATGAGCTCGACCCGGGTGCCGTCGGGGTCGCGCAGGTAGATCGAGGTGCCGCTCTCGAGCAGGTACTCCACGCCGGCGTCGTCGAGCCTGGCGCGCAACAGCTCCCAGCGGTCGGGCTCCACGGAGATCGCCAGGTGGTGCAGCCCGCCGAGCACCTCGGCGTACGGTCCGACGTCGAGACCGGGGAAGTCGAAGAACGCGATCAGGTTGCCGTTGCCGATGTCGAAGAAGAAGTGGTTCGATCCGGCGTAGTCGCGGTTCTCGACGATCTCGGTCAGCGGGAACCCGAGCAGCTCCTGGTAGAAGCGCACCGTGCGCTCGACGTCGGCGCACACGATCGCCACGTGGTGCAGGCCGCGCGCGGACGACGCCGGCCGCTCGGCCGTGGGGGAGAGGTACGCCGTTCGGATCCGCTCCCGCTCGGCGGCGATCCGGTCGAGGTCGAGGTCGGGCGTGGCGTCGGACATGGAGCGACGGTACTCCCGCTTTCAACTTCCCGCGGGGCTCGGGTCCTCCGCGTCGGGCACGTCGTCGAACGTGGCCGGCCGGTGCAGCCAGTCCCAGTGGTCGTGGGGCCAGACGACCGCGAAGACGCGGCCGACGACCAGGTCGGTGTCGACGTACGCGGCGTCCGGGTCGCAGCCCGGACTGTCGGTTCTGCACAGGTGGTAGCTGCTGTCGGCGGACTGGGCGCGGTTGTCGCCCATGACGAAGACGTGCCCCGGGGGGACCGGGCCGGCGGTCCAGTCGCAGTCGCCGGGACCCATCGGCCCGCGGCAGCGCACCGCGCGGGGATGGTTGACGTAGTCGTCCTCGTCGAGCGGCTGCCCGTTGACCGAGATGCGGCCCTGGTCGTCGCAGCAGGTGATCGTGTCGCCGGCGACGCCGATGACCCGCTTCACCAGGTGTCCGCCGGTGGGGTAGAGCCCCACATGGGTGAGCAGCTGGGCGACCGGGTTGCTCGGCCCCGCGTCCTCCTCGGCGCTCAGCCAGCCGCCCGGGTCCTCGAACACGACCACGTCGCCGCGCTGCGGCGTGCCGCCGAACCAGTACGACGGCTTCTCCACGAGGATCCGGTCGTTCTTGACCAGGCCGGGGACCATCGAGGGCGAGGGGATGTAGAAGGCCTGGACGAAGAACGTCTTGATGACCACCGCCAGGGCGACGGCGATGACCAGCAGCAGCAGGGTCTCCTGCCACCAGGGGCGGTGCTTCCTGCGGGTCTCATCCGGCACGGCCCGAGCCTAGGGTGTGCGCCAAGTCGGGGGTGTGAGTACCTCGGGACCGCCCGGTCCGACGTGGGTGGCACAGCTCATCGATGACGACGTGGACGTCAGTCGCGTGCGCACCCTGCTGACCTCTGCCGGCGTGACCATCGAGCCGGTCACCGAGGCTGACGCCGAGCTCGCGGGCGCGATGCGATCTCTCGACGGCGGCAGGCTCTTGTCGTTGGGCGATCGTTGCTGCCTGGCTCTCACCGTCCGCAGCACACCCGCCGAGGTGCTGACGGCCGACCGCGCCTGGGCCGACCTCGAACTGCCGATCCGCGTGTGCCTGCTCCGGTAGCCGACCGCCCCGTGCCCGCCACGAGCAGGGGGTACGCCCGGCCGGAGTGGGACGTCAGGCGGTCTTGGTGCTGACCGCGTAGCGCTTCCCACTTGCGCAGCCGGTCGAGGTTCTTCGCGATGAGCGCGTGCATCCCATCGACTGTCCACGGCTCGCGCAGCACCAGGTCGACTTCGTCCTCAAGATCGATGGTGAAGTGGCTCAACCTGTATTCCTCCGCCTTGACGCTGGGACCGACTCGCCGCTGGAGAGACAGGATGCCGCACGCGGGGAGAAGACGTCCTGCCGGCCCGACGGTCGCTCGCCTGTGGCGCACGCTGTTCGCGATATCTCACCGCGTGACGATCCCGCACTGGCACGCCGCACGAGCCGATCGCTATCCGGGGGCCAAGGTCAGCCCGGTCTTAGGTGGGTTGTCTTCGTCCCACCAAGCGAGCACCCGGAGGGCGCGAAGGGTGTTCCATCGTGACGGGCGACCAACAGTCTCCATCTCGAACCACTCGCGCGCCTGGTAGCGATGCTCCAGTAGCCACCGACCGTCGGGACCTTGCTTGGCGCGGAGTAGGTCGATGCCGTCGGCGAGGCGAGCATCCCGAGGTGCGCCGACATCACGGAAGTAGTCCAGCCCCCGAAGCACGTCGAAGTGCCATTGAGGCGGGAACGCGAACCGCACGTAGTTACGTTGAATCACCTTCCCGCTGCGATGGGAGCGGTAGAGGTTGTGGACCAGGAGGAACTCCCGTCCACGACGCTGCGCGTCCCGCACCGCGGTGAACCTTCTGGCGTGGCGGGCTCTGTGCCGCTCGTACCGGATGAGTGCCTCGAGAGCCAGGATCGTGGTGTTCATTGAGGCATGGTGCGCGCCGCGGCGGTACTGGCAGTTCCAGCCCCCGTCGCTCATCTGCTCACTGAGGAGGTGGTCCGCGAACCGATCAAGTCGATCGTCGTCGACTTTGAAGGCCGACAGGATCGAGAGCACGAGGCCGGCGATGCACGTCTCGGATGCCCAGCCGAGTCCACCCCTGCTGCGTGGTCCCACGGCGGCGTCCAGCATCACGGCGCACGCCTTCAGAGCGTCCGGATGGTCGGCGGGCAGCCCCAGATCGCGCAGCAGCAGCATCGTGTAGGTGGTCGATACCCACTTGGGAGAGTACAGCCCCTTTGCCCAGGTGCCTTGGCGGTCCTGGTGAGCCAGCAGTTGTGCACCCCAACCTTCCCCCGCCACCCTGATCCGTTCGGCTTCGACCTCAGCCGCGGCAGCGTTGAGCCGACCCTGCATGACCTGCCAGCGAATCGAGGGATCGCCGGAGAGGAGCCAGTCCACGATTCCCGGATCAGTCCGGCGCATGGACGCACAATACGTCGGGGCCACATCGGCTCTCCACGACGTTCGGATCCTGGGGACGCTTCCCGCCCGAGCACACCACCGCGGCCAGCATGCTCGACCGCCTCCTCGGGCGAGTGGCCCTGCTGCGTGCGTTGAGGTGGGATTGGGTGTCAGCAGTGGCCGGAGTTTCCACGACGACGAGATCCCGATCGACACCGAATCGGTTCGCGCCTTGGTCGACAGGAGCCAACGATCTAGACATGCAGACCAACGAGCCAAGCTCGACCTGATAGACGTCTTCGAAACGCCGACACAACGGTTCCTGACCGACTTCTACGCCGCTGCTGGGGAACCCGACCCCGTCACCGTCATGGAAGCGTTCACCAGTCGAAACCGTCTCCAGCGGCAGTGGGGCGAGTTCCAGGGCACCTTCCCCCTCACGGTTGCGCCGATCTGTACCGATCCGCCCTTCGTCGTGGGCACCGACCTCGACCCAGGACGGGTGGCCGAGACGATCCGCGCCATGCGCATGGCCATCACGGTGAACACCCTCGGCCTCCCCGCCGTCGCGGTGCCGGTGGGCACCGCACACGGACTGCCCCAGGTCGTCCAGATCATCGGCCCCCGCTACCGCGAGGACCTCTGCCTGCAGGCAGCGGCCGTCATCGAGCAGCAGCTCGGCATCCTCACACCAATCAACCCGCGATAGCCCCCACGGCAGCGCGAGAGCACGGTCGCCAAGGACTTCAGTGGTCGCGGCGTTGCGGTGGAAGTCGGCCAAGACGAGCCGACCAAGGCCACATCCGAAGCTACCGCGGAACGAGAAGTGAGACCCCTGGGACAACCGGAGATCTCTTCAGCGCACCGCTCACGTCCCAATAGCCGATCGTCACGCGGAGCGTGACCGGTGCGGGATCGGCTATAGGACACGGACCTCGACCGAGTGTCCACTACTGCGGGCCAAGCGAGCGTCCCTGGTGAGGAGCGGGCAGTCGAGGGCCTCGGCCAGCGCGATGTAGGCGGCGTCGTAGGCGCTCAGATTCGCGCGAAGGCTGAACGACCGCAGCCGAAGAGCGGGCGCGCTCTGCCACCGCTCTACGGGCAGGGCATCGAAGTCAGCCAAGGCGTCGGTGGCTCGGGCATCGCTGAGATGGCCTCCGAGGGTGAGTCCGCGGAGCGCTGAGACCACCTCGAAGTCGAGCAGCGACGGCGCATGCAGGTCGCCCGCACCCAGCTCCTCCCGCAGGCGTTCGCTGCCGTCGACCATGGTGAGCGCATCGACCACGGCGGCGGAATCGACGACGATCACGCAGACCGACGTCCGATGTCACCGTCACGATCAGCTCGAGCAGTGGCGACTACTTCCTGTGCCGACGCGGTCGCGCGCTCGCTGCGACGAGCTGCTCGGTCGAGGACCTCGGCAACCGTCGGGCGACTGACTTCCCGGTCGATCAGCTCGAGCAGGAAGGCGTTCAGCGACTGCCCCCGTGCGGCGGCGCGTGACTTGAGCTCGCGACGCGACTCGTCGGGGACATCTCGGATCTGGAGCAAGGAACCCATGGCTGCAGAATACCTCAAAACTGATACAGAGTGCATTGATGTGCCGCGGGCGCCATGGCCACGGCGGATTCCGTTCCCGCATCACGATCGGTGCGCGGACGCGTCGGCCGCCGCATTCGCCCGACTCGCTGCCGGCGAAAGCTTGGGCAAGCTCGTGCTCGAAGTGTCCGAGGGCTGACCGTCAGATGCGGTGGAGTGGGGCGGCGGCCTCGGCGGCCTGACATAATGTCAGTTATCGGCGATCTGGCCGAGGTGGCCGAGGTGGCCGTCAGTTTGCGCTGAGCCGGTCGGGCTCGCCGGGTTGGAACGGGTCGCCCAAGCTCAAGGGATCAAGACGACGTGCTGCGGGACGGCGTGGGCCAGTGCCTGATCGAAGGTCGCGAGCAGTCCTCGGTTGCTCGCTGCGAGTGCCGTCAGGTAGGCGTCGGTGACCTGTCGGTGTCCGACGACGTGATCCAGGTCTGCGTGGCGGTATGAGAGCGAGTCGGGCCAGAACTCGCAGCGCGGGCTCGCGTACAGCCCGTCGAGAAGGGCGTTCGCCGTCGACTGGCCCTGTCCCAGGCGGACCAGGAAGCGAACCAAGGAGCCTTCGACGACCGGGCACAGTGCGATTCGAATCCCGCTGGCCGCCCAGGACGCCGCACGCTGATGGTGCTCGTGGTCGGTGAGTGTGAGTGCGATGAGTGCGTTGGCGTCGAGAAGGTGAGTCGGGGTCACTCGTCGTCCAACGCTTCCGCCACGTCGCTTGTTGTCACTCGGTGCCCGAGACTCAAGACCGGCAGGCCGCTGACCGGGTCCGTCGAGACCCTGGCGGGCTCCCCCAATGAGGCAAGGCCACGGATGGTGAGGTCGGCCAGCGTCGCAGAGAGAGACTGGCGGCGCTCGCTGGCAAGTCGCTTGGCACGGTCGTGGACCTCGGGCGGTAGGTCGACGGTGGTCCTCATGCCCACATCATATCTGCATCAGCATGATGCAGGCCCATGTTCGTCCCCCTCGACACGTCTCGCTACCAGTCCATGGGGGTAGGACCGGTGTTCCCCCGTCACGCCTGCAGAAGCTCGATCCCGTAGGCCTGGAAACGAGTGTCGGCCGTGACGACCGTCAGGCGCTCGACGATCGCCTGGGCGATGATCAGCCGGTCGAACGGATCGCGGTGATGCACGGGAAGATCCGCGACCGCGAGCCCATGGGCCGGCGACAGCCCGAGGGTACGAATGCCGGAGTCGGCGATCCGGGCCGGCAGGTCGTCGGGCACGCCCAGCTTGCCCACGGCGGCCTTGATGCCGACCTCCGCGAAGGACACCACGCTGAAGAGCAGATCATCGGCCGACGCGATGGCGTCTCTGGCCGGCAGCGACAGCTCGCGCTCGCCCGAGAGGTGCCAGAGGACGACGTGGGTGTCGAGGAGCAGCCTCACTCGAGCATCTCGTCGAGCTCGTCGTCGGTGAACTCGAAGTCGTCGCCCATCCGGATCTCGCCCGCCAGCGAACCGCTCGCGGCGAGGAACCGGGCGCCGGCCTTCACCGGTTCGAGCGGGACCAGCCGGACCACGGGGACGCCGTCGCGGGCGATCTCGACGTCCTCGCCGGCCAGGGCGAGGGCGATCAACCTCGAGAGCTCGGTCTTCGCCTGTCCGACGTTCACCGTGGTCATGACTCAACGATACGCGTCTTGGCCAAGCATGGCCAAGCAGAGCTGCTCGCCGGCTCCCCGTGCGGTGCCGACAGTTCCGACCGCGTCTCGATTCAACGAGCGACGTACGCCGCGAGGTGGTGGCCGGTGAGCGTCGACGCGTCGGCGACCAGGTCGGCGGGCGTGCCCTCGAAGACCACGCGGCCGCCGTCGTGGCCCGCTCCGGGACCGAGGTCGACGATCCAGTCGGCGTGCGCCATGACGGCCTGGTGGTGCTCGACGACCACGACCGACGTGCCCGAGTCGACCAGCCGGTCCAGCAGGCCGAGCAACTGCTCGACGTCGGCCAGGTGCAGCCCGGTGGTCGGCTCGTCGAGGACGTAGAGATCGCCCTGGTCGGTCATCTGCGCGGCGAGCTTGAGGCGCTGGCGCTCCCCTCCGGAGAGCGTGGTGAGCGGCTGTCCGAGGTTGACATAACCCAGGCCGACGTCGGCGAGCCGGTCGAGCACCTTGCGGGCCGCCGGGACGCCGGCCGGGCCGTCGGGTCCGAAGAACTCCCGGGCCTCGGCCACCGGCATCGACAGCACCTCGCTGATGTTGCGGCCGCCGAGGGTGTGCTCGAGGACGGCAGGCTGGAAGCCCCTCCCCTCGCACTCCTCGCAGGTCGACTCCACGGTGGCCATGATCCCGAGCTCGGTGACGATGACGCCGGCGCCGTTGCACGCCTGGCAGGCCCCCTCGGAGTTGGCGCTGAACAGCGCCGGCTTCACCCCGTTGGCCTTGGCGAAGGCCTTGCGGATCGGGTCGAGCAGACCCGTGTACGTCGCCGGATTGCTGCGCCGCGACCCCTTGATGGCCTGCTGGTCGATGACGACCACGCCGTCGCGCCGCGCGATCGAGCCCTGCACCAGCGAGCTCTTGCCCGAGCCGGCAACGCCGGTCAGCACGCACAGCACGCCCAGGGGGATGTCGACGTCCACGTCGCGCAGGTTGTGGGTGGACGCGCCGCGCACCTCGAGCGCGCCCGTCGGGATGCGGACGGCCTCCTTGAGCGAGGCCCGGTCGTCGAGGTGACGGCCGGTCACGGTCTCGCTGCCGCGCAGGTCGTCGTACGTCCCCTCGAAGACGACCTCGCCGCCTGCGCTCCCGGCGCCCGGGCCGAGGTCGACGACGTGGTCGGCGATCGCGATCGCCTCGGGCTTGTGCTCCACGACCAGGACGGTGTTGCCCTTGTCGCGCAGCCGGAGCAGCAGCTCGTTCATCCGCTCGATGTCGTGCGGATGCAGCCCGATCGTGGGCTCGTCGAAGACGTAGGTGACGTCGGTGAGTGCGGAGCCGAGGTGGCGGATCATCTTGGTCCGCTGCGCCTCTCCCCCGCTGAGCGTGCCGGCCGGCCGGTCCAGCGACAGGTAGCCGAGCCCGATCTCCGTGAAGGAGTCGAGCAGGTGCTGGAGGCCGGCGACCAGCGGAGCGACGCCCGGGTCGGTGACGCCTCGAAGCCACGCGGCCAGGTCGCTGATCTGCATCGCGCACAGCTCGGCGATGTTGCGGTCGCCCACCTGCACCGACCGGGCCTCCGCGCTCAGCCGGGTTCCGTGGCAGTCCGGGCAGGACGTGAAGGTGACCGCCCGCTCGACGAAGCGCCGCACGTGCGGCTGCATCGCCTCGACGTCCTTGGAGAGCATGGACTTCTGCACCTTGGTCAGGACGCCCTCGTAGGTGAGGTTGACCCCGTCGACCTTGATCTTCTCCGGCTCGCCGTACAGGAGCTTCTTCAGCTCCTTCTGGGTGTACCTGCCGACCGGCTTGTCCATGTCGAAGCCGGCGCCGCTGAAGATGCGGCCGTACCAGCCGTCCATCGAGTAGCCCGGCACCAGCAGCGCACCGTCGGCCAGCGACAGCGACTCGTCGTAGATCGCGGTGAGGTCGAAGTCGTTGAGCGCGCCCATGCCCTCGCACCTGGGGCACATGCCGCCCTGGTAGACCTGCTGCTTGACCACCTGGGTCTTACCGGCACCCTTGTCGGTCTTCATCATCCCGCTGGCGATGCGCGTGGGGACGTTGAAGGAGAACGCCTGCGGCGAGCCGATGTGCGGGTCGCCGATCCGGCTGAAGAGGATGCGCAGCATCGCGTTGGCGTCGGTCGCGGTGCCCACCGTGGAGCGCGGGTTGGCACCCATCCGCTCCTGGTCGACGATGATCGCCGTCGTCAGGCCCTCGAGGTGGTCGACCTCGGGCCGCGCGAGCGTCGGCATGAAGCCCTGCACGAAGGCGCTGTAGGTCTCGTTGATCATCCGCTGCGACTCCGCGGCGATGGTGTCGAACACCAGGGAGCTCTTGCCGCTGCCCGAGACCCCGGTGAACGCCGTCAGCCGGCGCTTGGGGATCTCGACGCTCACGTCCTTGAGGTTGTTGACCCGCGCGCCGTGCACGCGGATCAGGTCGTGGCGGTCCGCGGCGTGCGCGCTCATCGGCTCCTCCGGACGGCCTCGCCCGATCTGCTGGTCACCCCGAGATCCTGCCACGCGGGGGTGCCGCACCAGACGTGGGCGATCGGCGCAGCCGTCAGCGCGAGGCGCGCCGGTCGTCTTGCCGGACCACGATCTCGACCACGAACGGCGGCGTGTGCGCGCGGGGCAGGCCGTGCGCCGGCGAGGCCACGACGCGCAGGGTTCGCGACGTCAGCGCGTGTCCGGACGACACCGAGAACCGGAACCACCCGGTACGTCGGGTCCGCTCGACCGCGATCGGGAACCACTCCCCGGTCGCCGTCCGCTCCTGCAGCCGGACGGTTCGCGGCGCGTCGGCGACGACGGCCCGACCGGCGACCGGGATCCGGTCGTCGATCGGCACCCGGTCGACCTGGACGGCGTCGCGGACCTCGGCGGGGAGAGACGTGACCCGCCCCACGCCGAGGCCGAGGAGCCGACCCTCGGGGTCGTACGCGGGAAGGCTCCCCTGCCCGTCGGAGG
>ERZ724513.2026-NODE-2026-length-10195-cov-3.990533_pt1 | contig 10195 bp, 18 predicted proteins | sample MGYA00376046_ERZ724513 | MGnify/ENA primary metagenome ERZ724513 (study PRJEB28724, sample SAMN07190883) | activated sludge metagenome | isolation source: activated sludge of sewage treatment plant in Hong Hong | place: Hong Kong | collected 2016-03-17 ... | reverse complement strand
CCCTTGGGCACCTGGATTGTCAGTGACGGTTTTTTTTTTTTTTTCTGACGCGCATTACTCGTGGCAGACTGACGACATTGATCTAGGTTCATTTGGCACAATGGACCAGGCTCTCAAAACAATCGCGGCGCTCACTCCCCACCTGTGGGCGCACTGGCTCGATAACCCCGATCATGTTTGGTGATAGTTCCGCGATATTGCAGACCATTGCGAGTCTTCTCGTAGCTACTGCTTGGGTTGGGTTACTCATATTGGTTATTGCTCTCATAATTACCAGTCGCGATGAGTAGCCCAACTAACTAACCCAACCCAGCCCAAACTAGTAACCCAACCCAACCTAACCCAAACCAGAAAGGTAGTAACTGCTATGTCCGCTTTGTCTGATTTCCGTGCTATTTGTGATCGCAGCGACGCGCATTGTTATTTCTTCACTCCGGAGAATATGCGGTTCTTCCGTTCCGTCATTCTTCCGACTTATTGGCGTAACGACTTTCCAGACGATAATAAGACAATCTGGTATTTCGTGACCTCTGAGCGGTTCGAGTCCCTGTGGGGGGGCCATTTCAAAAAGCGCCTATACACGACAAGAATGCTGGTTCGCGATAACTTGACCGGGCGCGTTTCAATCCTTGATATCGGAGAGTTCCAGCAATACGGAACCGCTAAGTCTGCCTACACTGCTGCGCGTAACGCGTGGGCAGCGGAAATGCGCGATTGATTCCAGCGCATAAACTACAATTCACTAACTGCTAACACTCCACAGGAAAATCGCAGTAATGCCGTGTTCCTGTGGGGGATTAGTCGTTAGAACTCGCTAATAACTCCAAAACTACCAAAACTACCAAAACTACCAAAAACTACCAAAACTATCGAAATTAGAAAGGATTATGCCATGTCCGAGCCGATTTATAAGAAGAACTTTCTTCGTCCCTTTTCTGGGAAATCCAACTGTTTGTTTTTTGACGCCGAAGCTGATAAGTTTGGCGCTCAATGGGTCAAGGTTATTTTGCAGGATGATGAAGGTGAATACTCTGTACTCACTATGTCGTCGCATGAAATGCACATTTTGTGCAGTCAGTTCAGGGCGATTTGTGATGAGCATGGATGGGATGCTGAATGAGCCGACCGGAAGAAAGGTAGATGATTATGCCAAACCAGCACGACATTGTAAGACAGTTTACTGAATGGGCAGCCACAGCGTATTATCCGAAGCGGGTCAAATCCGTATCTTGTAAGTGGCGCGCGAATAACTCGTCGTATGAGTTAGATTTGTGTATGAAGAATTCCAGCGTGGCGGATATCAAATATTTCGTATACCCGAAACGTAGGCGCTATTCGATGTGGCTGCGCAAGCCCACTAATACTGATACTGATACTAATAATCAACATTACGTTGTATCGGTTAGCGATTACCAGTATCCGCGGGGTTGTCGTAGGTCGCTGAGTCTGGATGTTTTGATTTATTTCACCACTCACAGTTTCTATCTTTTTGATTAGAAAGGTCATCTAATGCACAGCGATTACAGTGATTACAGCACGTACAGTAATGAGATGCTGTTGCATATTTACCATATGGGAGCTAAGTATCTTTTGGCTGATGCTCTTTGTTTGCGTATTTCTGCGGACCAAGCTGAACTAATGAAGAATGCTCGTACTGCAATTGATCTTCTGCTGAAAAGGGTACGAAATGGCGACCTCCAATCCGTATAAGTATTCCAAGAGGATACTAAAGGGCCTGGAAAATGCTTCTGTGGTCCGTCTATTGATTGAATGCGTCAGGGATTATCATTCCAGAGATTCGATTGTACCGGCTAAGTCGAAGCCAACTAAAGAGGATATTCAAATCACCATTGCAGAAATCCTCTATCGTATGGAGAATGGCCACAGGGAAGACCCTATGCCAAAGGAAGAAAACTAATAAATCATTCCTCTACGGTAAATCAGGTTAGGGACACCTGCCCCTAGGTTTGTCCCCATCCTGGGCGCCTACTAGCGTCCGGCCCGTACTCACGCCCATGCTCACCACAGCAGGCCGGCAGCACGCGGCTACCACGCGGCAGCCATGGCACCAGGGGCACCGACGCTGAACGGGTCGCTCACCAGCAGGTGATATATCGACATGTCGACATAGGCACAAGTCTGTAAAATGGCTCGTCTTAGTTGCCTTGTCACCCCTTGCACATAGGGGTTCCCATGGTATGATCTACTACGTAGGCAAGTTTGACCGCCGGTCGGCGAACAGCTAACACGAGCAACAAATAAAAGATTTGAAAAACAAGCAGCAACAAAGCTGTAAAACAACCAAGGAGAAATTGAATGTCCGAGAATACTGTTGAGCAGGGTGGAACGCGCGGCCGTAAGGCTGTTCCCCTCGAGGATAAGATCGCGAATGCCGTTTCTGGTAAGCTTTCCAGCGCCGGTCAGGCTTTCTTTGATTGGCTTTCGAGTCAGGTTGCTATTCCTCTCGATGTTGCGACTTTTGCACTTACTCAGTCTCTGTACCAGGAATACACTAAGACTGACGAGTTCCAGCAGGCCGCCGCTAAGCGTAAGGCGGAGCGCGAGCAGCGCGAGCTTGAGAAGCTTACTAAGGAAATGACCAAGTTTGAGGAGCTTGCTCGTAAGCTTGGAAAGAAGATTATTGATATTGACGAGGATGACGATGATGACGATGTTTCCTCGCCTGAGGATGACAACGAGTAGTATCTGCGATTTTCAGCTTCAATGAAGCGTGAGCTAAATCAGTTTTGCGGTATCTGGTAAAAACCGTAGTTGATATCGCAGAACTAAACTCGACTATGCGAGTTGATAAATAGTGATTAGGCATAGTGCGGCTAACTCTGTGGTTGACCTTTCCCACAGGGTTAGCGTTCGGGTAAGGACGTTTACCCACAAAGTCGGAACAACGCAATGACGATTGTAGTTGTTGGCGAGGTATACTCAATGAGAGAAGTCCTCGCTCTCCGGGTAGCTAAGAGGTAAAGCATACAACAAAGATCTGATCAATCTTTTTGTAAATATGTTGGTTCGAGTCCAACCCTGGGGACGCAGACCCAGCTATAGGAAACGCGAAATCTTATAGCCTTCCCGAGAATGATTCACTCCGGGTCGAACGAATCAATAACGGCAGTTAGATACCTAATTAGAGGACGCTCTTATAGGTCGCTGAATGCTAACTGCTTTACAGACGGTAAGGGCGTATCCGTCTATAGGGGTTCGTTAGGTTCCCTAATAAAAACCTAACCTTGAGGCCACCATTTCTAGAATGGTTGAACAGCAATAAGGCCATTCCTTATTCACTTAGTAACGTGGTCCTACAGCGCGGGCAACTGTAGGTCTATTCTTGTATAAGCCAGTTCACAAATTAAGGTGAATTTCATTACTAATGACACGGTGCGACAGCGTGGGCAACTGTCGCTTTTCTGTCTCTAAATGCCTCTATAGCTCAGTTGGCAGAGCAGCGGACTTTTAATCCGCGGGTCCAGGGTTCGAGTCCCTGTGGGGGTACGGAACCAACAATGAAAGGACTACCATGTCTACCGAATTAGTTTTGATTTGTGGAACTCTTAGCGGATTTGTGATCAATTTTACTTTTTCGGCGCTTTATGCCCGTCGTATGCGTAAGCATATGCGTAAGTAAGTCGCAAAAAGTACGTGGGTTATGATGAAGCCAGTACATTCGTGAAAGGAATCATGCCAAAATTCCGAAAGAAACCTGTAGTTATCGAGGCCCGCCAGCTAATCGGAGACGCGGCCGAGTGGCACAGTGTCTACCGGTGGGTCGAAGCCAACACGCTAGGATCATTCGAGCCAATGGCTGTCATTGAAGGCCGCGTACCCTACCCTGCGTCTGGAGTCAGCATCGACCCGCGAGATGGGCGGCTGATCATCTCTACGTTGGAGGGACTACACTGGGTAGACCAGGGAGACTGGATTATCCGTGGAGTGCAGAGCGAGTTCTACCCGTGTAAGCCGGACATTTTTGACGCCACCTACGAACCCGCCTAATCGCAAAGTGGTGTGAACGCCGTGGTTTACAGAGACCGGATTCGTTCGGTCTTGAACAATCTAGAGTTCCTTAAACTCGTAGCTTCGGCACCTGCGAGGGCCATATCGCCCCTATAGCTCAGTTGGCAGAGCAGCGGACTTTTAATCCGCGGGTCCAGGGTTCGAGTCCCTGTGGGGCACTTCAAACATAATTGAAAAGAAAGGTAACAAATGAGTGAGCGTCCAGAAATTTTAGCCATGCCTATCACCGAAGTATTCACTGAAGATTATCTTCGGGTACTATCTTCTATGGATGAAAAGTTTGTGCTTACTGGAGTTGCGCTCTTTGTCGCATATTTCGACGTAAATGATATGGAGCAAGGAGTTGTTCTTGATTTTGCTTTCAACGATCATCTGTTACACGATGATGCAGATGAATCAAAAGAGAGTCAGATTACGGGAATGCTTCCTTATCCTAGGATGATTCGTCAGATTGTCGAAGAAATGGGCGATTTTTCCTGAAATGTGCAAGACTGGAACTTTTATGTGACTGTGGTAGAAAAAAAAAAAGATGATCCATAATATCTGGCTTGGCTACACCACTAGATATTATGGATTCATGCGGGTGTGCTGGAATAGGTAGACAGGGCTGGCTTAAACCCGGCTGTTGAAAAACGTGAGGGTTCGAGTCCCTTCACCCGTACGAAATTATTTACTGAAAGGTATATCGTGATTACTATTGAGGAAAGATGCCCTAGATATTGCACGAACGGTAAGAAATATGATGTTAGTTATGACGCTTATAATAAGTTTGTCGAAAATTATACTGAATGCAAGACTTGTGGCGGTAAGGGAACTGTTACTGTAAAGGTTATGGTCAACGCACATGTTGAACATAATATGGGTGATCATGCTGAAGCGTATTGGAACGGAGTTGACGTAGACGAAAACATGACACTTAAGGAGTTCTGCGAAAAGTATCTGAATAGGGATCGTAGTCATCGTGTATTAGCAGTCTGTCTTGCAAGAGAGTACAAACCAGATGTTAATTAAAAAGATGTGCCCTTTCTGTGGGCTGGAAAACGTCGTGGAAATGCCAGATACTTCTTATGCAGTATGGCAAGCAGGTGTTCCTATTCAGAATGCATGGCCCCACAGCACCCCTGCAATGCGTGAATCTGTTTTGACAGGTTCACACGAGAATTGTTGGGCTGCTATTTGGCTGGAGAATTATGATATGGATGATACCACAGATGAAATTCTGTCACGTGATATCTCAGATATTCCACATTTCATCCGGAATGCTCTTTATCCCGGAACGGACACCATTATTCCCACGAGCATCACCGCCCGCTACTCTGGCGTGTGCCCCGAATGTGGCGAGCGCTGGCAGCCCGGCGACCTGATTCGCGTTGAGGCGCGGACGGGTTCACCCGGAGCCGACGACATTTGGAGACACGCCGCCTGCCCCGCTATCCAGGACGCCACTAAGGCCCGCCCTGGCTCTGCTGTGATGTATGTGGCGCCGATGGGATCACATGACGCAGATGACAAATCTCTTTTGCAGGAGTTGTGATGGATATTATCAAGCCGATGCTCTGTAGGGCTGGAGATATTTCTAAGTTGTCCAGTCTTTCGGCAGTGAATGCTGCTGCTGAATTGAAATTGGACGGAATGCGCGCGCTCGTTTACCACAAGGACAAAGAGATTAGAATCTTTGGACGTAGTGGACTCGAATACACGCACCATTTGCATGAGGATATGCTGAGAGAGCTTAAGCATTCGATTCCGAATAACTCTATTTTTGACGGAGAGCTTGCGCATATTTCTAGTATGCACGAGGTAGAGCCGAGTAAATGGATTCCTGTGGTCGATTTTAATAAGACTATGCGGGTCATGGGCTCTGGTCCCGCCGTAGCCCTTCAAAAGCAGCGGAATACTCCTATTGATTTCATCGCATTCGATGTGATTGAAATTAGCGGTCAAGATTTAAAGCAGGAACCATACTATTTCCGCCGGGAATCACTTGAATCCTTGCAGTCTAATCTGCTTATGTCTCCAGTATGGAATCTGCAAGAATACACTACAGATGTGTTTGAGCTTTTCCAGACTCTATCTAGGGCTAAGTTTGAGGGTTTAGTTCTCAAGAAGTTGTACGGAACTTATAAGCCTAACTCGCGTACTGAGCAGATGAAGTTCAAGTCTGAAAAGTATTTTGATGTGGTAGTCATGGGAGCTACACCTGGCAAGGGTAAGTATGAGGGTATGATCGGAGCATTAAAGTTTGGTGCTTACGATGATAACGGTACACTCGTGGAAATCGGTCAATGTTCCGGAATGACAGACGCAGAACGTGCGTGGTGGACAAATAGATTGCTAACTACTCAGCTTAGTCAAGATGTGATTGAGATTAAATGTAATGATCTGTTGTCAACAGGGACGCCGCGTCATCCACAATATATTGGACGCCGTTCTGACAAACCCCCTATTGAATGTACGATGGAGCAATTCAATGCATAAAGAATTCAAGATGGAACGCATTTACGAAGATGGAGAACAGACGCATTATTCCACCGACTATACAGGTGAGGATATGACTATCATTCTTGAAGACAGATTCTTTGTTGAAGAGGGTGACGATATGCCGATGTTCATTACCATTACAGTCGATGAAGATGCTGACCCTTATAATCTTGAGTTACGGTAATGTATATGCCGCTAGAAATCAAGGAGCGTATCAATGGCAATTTGGCGGTTTTGGGGCCTGGCTCGACGACGCACGACATGGAAGCAATATCTAGTACCCTGTGAGGTCTGTCACAAACTGACCACGCCTCACACCAGGGCGGTTTATGGGACAGCGTGTAGCGCCGGCTGTGCAGCTGCGATGGGGGTCTAGTAATGGCTATTGTCGACGCTGCACCTGGGTGGACGCCGACCACTGGAAAACGGAGCAATTCAATGTCTAATGTTAACATGTCTGAAGCAGCACGTAGCGTTATTGAACTTATTGACGTGGGGTGGGAAGATTTTAAGTCTGGCAATATGACGCGGGCACAGCTTACTATGCAAGAGGCACAAGTTCTAGCTACCTTGTTAGTAGCTGAAAGATTGCTGGAACAGATTGAGAATGAGTGAATTAATGGCCAATCTTGATAAAATCTTGTATCGACCATCTTGGCAACGATTACGCGTTTCTTGTCTCGCAGAAAATAACCCGTATGGAGGTATGGTCACTTCTGTGGGCTCCAATGACGCAATGTCTCGGATGCAGAACTATATTAATGATGCTGATGCATCTGTGGCTAATATCCCAGAGTATACAGCATCCGAGATTAGCAGCATGAATCTGACACCGGAAATTGAAAAAGCTGGACGAATGTACCGTGTAGCTAATTTCATGCAAGCAACTATAAACGGACTTATTTCTCAACCAGGTCATTCTGATGCAAATCAGATGAAAAACTTCTATGATAGCGTACAACATGGAACTAACATGAATTTAGTTTCTGAGTACGCTTCAAAGTGGCGTTGGGAATCCGTGCGTTCTGAACTTGAACAGATGTTTATCGCTGAACGTTACTGGTTTACGGCTATTCGTGCTGATATGACAGAACGTATTAAAGAAAAAGGTAATAAATCCGAAGAATTGTTCTATTTCGTCGGGATTATGGATGAAATTAACCGATAATACTGATGAAAGGTTAGCCTTGGAAACTCCAATTGAAAATGATACAGACAACACGGATAACACCGAAGAAACACTTAAAGTAGCTAGTGCTATTCCTGCGCGATTTACAAACTCTGTGCGATTTTATCGTCACATGGAACGTAACAGTCGTCAGATGTACGCAAAGATTGTTTGGGAAGGCTCTGCTGTTGCTGTATTACGTGACATGGGACTACCTGCAAGTTATTACCAGGGTATTGTAGGATTTTTGAAAGACTCTGGAAGTATCGCATTACTTAAGCGAGGTGGCGGCCCTACCCCGTCCCTATGGGTACTGGATCATGAACCCACGTATGAAGAATACATTAACGTAACTAACGCTGTATCACTTCAAGAAGTAAAGGAGAAGGAAAGCAAGGACTCATTCTTGCGTATCGCTAATGATATCGTTAACCGACTTACCGTAGTGGAAACAGAATTGAATGTGATGAAGCGTGCATATCTCAAACTAATTGAAAAAGAGGACTGATAATGGCGGCTTATCAAGATGCGATTAAGTGTCCTAAGTGTGATCTAACTGGTGAAGTTACCAAGAAGATCTCTACTAAGGATGGAAACGAACTACAAACAGTTTATTGTAGAAATAAGCGATGTGAGTGGTTTGATACTGCATGGAATGTTACTGTTCGCGCGGATGGTTCTGTACCGGACCCACAGGATCATGCGGGTAGGTCTAAAGCTTATCTTGTTTCAAAGTCTGAGGTTGAGCGAGCTAGGCAACTGGCTTTGCAGTATCAAGAAATGTCTAATCGCGGCGGTGAACTTTCCAATCCACATGGTATTTCACGATGAGCGTGCCATTTGAAGTTAAGTACGCGAAGAAGTGCTCTAACGGGCACGATCTGAAAAAGGGCGATCTTGTTATGTTCTCTCCGGAGAATTCAGGATCGTCAATCAGTAAAGATATCATCTGTATGCAGTGTGATGAATTCACCATGAATGTTAGACATATTCAACATAAAGAACCTGTCACATCGAAGCGTTTCTGTGGGAGCTGCTTTCTAGAATTGCCTATTGCTGCTGTAACTGAATGTCCTAATTGCGATACTAAATTATGAGGGGAGGAAGTCACAGTCCGATGCTGGACTTATATGAGTTTCAAAAAGCAGATGTAGAAAAATCGTTGCAACAGATTGCTGTGTTAAATGGCTCCGATATGGGAGTTGGAAAGACTCTTGTTGCAATCGAAACTATGAAACAATGGCGTGAGGATGTTTTTAGAGAAACCGGAATGTGGCTTCCTATTCTCATTGTGACCCCACAAAATACTTTTGAGTCCTGGGCTAATAAACTCGATATGCAGGTTCCACAGTGGACGTATCATGTTCTAAATAGAACCACTCAGGGCCGTGAGGATTTTATTACTAAAATTGCTATTCTAAAGTACGACATTTATATCTGTAATTATGAATCTATGCGTGTTATGCAGCCTAGGTTCAACAAAGAAGGATTCGTATTCTCGATTGTATGCGCTGATGAGGTCCACGCAATCAGTAACAGAAAGGCAAAGCAAACCCTCGCTTTGAAAAGTATTCGTACCCATAGAAAATTAGCAATGTCTGGTACGGCTAGTGGTACTAAGCCGTGGAATCTATGGTCAATTTTAAACTGGCTTTGGCCAACGTATTATACATCTTATTGGACTTTTATTCGTAAATATTGTGTTACTAATTTGAAGGACAAAGATTTTCAGCGTCTCGAAACGAAAGAAAGATCATCTGGATATGTAAAGATTTACGACATTAAGGATGAGGATTTACTTCATTACGAGATTTATCCATTTTATATTAGACACAATAAAAAGACTCCGTGTTGTCCTGAACACCCGCACGGAGTAATGGACTATTTGCCGGATAAGAACTACGAGAAGTTGTATGTTGATCTTACACATACTCAACGTAAGATTTACGATGAAATGATGAGTCAAATGGTAGCATGGGTTGGGGAGCAAGAAGAAACCCCATTTATTGCTTCTATTGCTTTGACAAAAATGATGCGACTTATGCAGACAACTTTGGCAACTCCAGAAGTACGTTGGGAGATAGATGAGAATGGGAACCGAGTACAAGTTGTCGATCTCATTGATCCAAGTCCTAAGATTGATTTGGTTGAGCAAATTATCCTGGAAAATGAAGATGAAAACTACATTGTATACACTCAGTCAAAAAAGGCTGCGAATCTTTGTGGGAACAGACTACGAGAGGCTGGTGTCGCAGTACGTGTTCTTTCTGGCGATACTCCAAAAAACGAACGAGCCTCATTTGTGTCTGATTTTCAGTCCAGGAAAATTAGAGTCATTGTTGCCATCATTAGAGCCTCTGAAGGATTCGACGGGTTACAAGATGTATGTTCAACGATCATTTTCCTAAATCGTGATCTTTCCGCTTTTAAGAATCAACAAGCAGAAGATCGGCTCCACAGGCAAGGACAGAAAAATCCGGTTACTGTGATTGACATTATTGCGCGTGACACTCTTGA
>ERZ724513.2021-NODE-2021-length-10204-cov-4.528821_pt1 | contig 10204 bp, 7 predicted proteins | sample MGYA00376046_ERZ724513 | MGnify/ENA primary metagenome ERZ724513 (study PRJEB28724, sample SAMN07190883) | activated sludge metagenome | isolation source: activated sludge of sewage treatment plant in Hong Hong | place: Hong Kong | collected 2016-03-17 ... | reverse complement strand
GCGATCCCCACCGTCTTCGTGCCCCATGCCTGGTCTCATCTGTCGTTGCCCGCCGCGGCGAAACCGTTGGCCCTGGGATGGGAGCGGTGGGCGGCCCGATGGACCAATGCGCTGGTGGCGGTGGGGGAGTCGGAGGCGGAGGAAGGCGTGCGTCGCGGTGTGCGTGCCCCCATGTTCGTGGTCCGCAACCCGGTGCCGCCGGGGTGGGAGGACGCGGGGCCCGCGGAACGGGGCAGAGCCCGCAGGGATCTCGGCCTGCCACATGGACCAATCGCGGTCTGTGTCGGGCGCTTCAGCCGGCAGAAGGGTCAGGACCTCCTGGTGGCGGCCTGGCGCGAGGTGGTCACCCACGCCCCGGAGGCCACGCTGGTGCTGGTCGGCGACGGGCCCACCCGCATGGCGATCGAGAGCACGGCCGGCGACCGGGTCCTCTTCCCGGGAGCGACCGACGACCCGCGGCCGTATCTCGCCGCCGCGGATGTGGCCGTCATGCCGTCGCGCTGGGAAGGCCTGTCGCTGGCGATGCTCGAGGCGATGGCCAGCGGGCGCAGTCTGGTGGTCACCGACGTCGCGGGTGCCGAGGTGGTGCGCCGCTCCGGCGGCGGCGCCGTGGTACCCGTCGACGATCCCGCATCGCTGGCTGCCGCTGTGGTGGAACGGTTGACCGGCCGCGTCGACATCGAGGCCGAGGGGCGTCGAGGGCACGATTGGGTCGAACGGAACCACGACTTCGACACCGAGATGAGCCGGTTCGCCGCCGTCATCACCCGGGCCCATGCGTTCGGCCGGTGACAGCTCCCATGAATGACCCGTCCGGCAACAAGCCCCATCGGGCCGTCGACGACCAGCCCACGGACGCCGAGCGCCAGGATGCGGCGCTCGAGGACCAGGAGTTGATGGGCCGATCGGCCACCTTGATCGCGGGGATGTGGAACTCGGCCCAGATGGTGATCCCGCTGGTCGGAACGACCGTGGTGTCGATCGTCATCGGCCGGTTCCTGGGACCTACCGAACTCGGCGAGCAGAGCTGGATCTCGTATGTGGAAGGGCTTCTGGTCGCGCTGCTGATCCAGACCCTGGTCCGGGCGGGTATCCAGACGATGGCCACGGCGAAGGGAGCGTCGGACACGGCGGGATACAACGCCGTTGCGCGGTGGACCATGTGGGGGCAGGTGACCGGGGGCGTCATCTCCGCGATCGTCCTGCTCGGCTTCTCGGTCTTCAGCGAATACCCCTCGGCGTGGTATTTCGTGAGCGCGACGGCGGCGATCAACGCCATCGGCTGGGCCTACTCCACCCGGATCATCGCCGCCACCGGTTGGCGCCGGGTCGCCCAACGTCGCCTGGTCACCCAACTACTGGCTCAGATCCTGGCTGTGGTGGCGGTGGTCTACGGCTTCGGCATCGTCGGGGTATTCGCCGCGAACGCGGCAGCAGCCATCGTCTTGACGATCATGGTGTGGCGGTTGGCGGACCCGGTCGACGGCCCGCTGCTACCGGCCCTCCCACGGCAGTTGCTGCGGATCTGGGGCCTCTACCTGCTGACGGAGCTCCTGGTTCAGGTGGTGGCACGGCGTATCGAATTCGTCTTCCTGGGGGCGTTCTCGACCAAGGAACAGCTGGCGATGTACTCCATCCCCTACATGGTGGTGACGTCGGTGATCATGATCCCCGATTCGATGATGACCGCGATCCTGCCGTCGCTCGCGTCCCAAGCCGGTGCCGGTCGGGGTGACGTGGTGAACCGGCATCTGACACCGGCGGTCCGGGTCGCGGCGATGGTGGCACTGCCGCTGACCGCAGGAATCGCGGTTCTGGGTCCGCGTCTGGTGACCATGCTGTACGGCCAGGACTTCGCAGAGGCCGGCCGCCTGGTCTCGTGGATGGCGCTTCTGGTGATCTTCGTGCCGGTCTATGACCTGCTGAACATCTACTGGGGCGGTTTCGGTCGGCTCGGGGTGCCCCTCGTGGCCGTGGCCATCGGTGGCGTCTTCGATCTCGGTCTGGCTTTCGCCCTGGTCCCGCCCTACGGGGCGTTCGGGGCGACCATCGCCAACGTGACCGGCCAGGCCATCACTGCTGCGATCCTCATCGGTATCACGCGGAGTCGGGTGCCGACGTTGTCCATGGCCTGGGGAAGGTACGCCGTCATCGCCGTCGTGTCGGGCGCAGCGGCGGGAGCGGGGTGGTTCCTCCAATCCCGCATCGAGGGGCTCCCCGGCTGGTTGCTGGCCTTCGCCGTCATGATGATCATCCTGGGGGCCTTCGGCCGGCTGGTCGGCTTCACGACGAAGCAGGACGCCGGCTGGTTGCGCGATTCCGTCCCCGCGAAGCTGCGCCGGTTCCTGCCGTTCTACACGGGACACTCGACATCCGGGACCGCCCACTGACCGGTCACGGTGTGAGGGGCACCGGCGCTCCCGCCGCACGCACGGCTCGGGCCAGTCCCGGCAGCCCTGCCACGTAACCGCGCGGTCCGGTGAACCGCGCGAATTCCCGCAGGACCCCGATCCCGGTTCGGGTGGTATCGAGGCGACTGCCCGCGGCAGTGGGGGCGGTCCACTGCACGATCTCGCCCAACTGCCGGGTGTTCGGCACCGCAGGCACACCGCGCAAGTGGTCGACGTAGGTCTCCAACAGCGGAAGTCCCGCTGCCTGCAGGGCCGCCCATGAACCGAAGAATCGTGGATTGACGTCGATCAGGTAACCCTCATCGGCGGAGATGAAGTCGACGCAGATGGCCCCGGTGTACCGGGTGCGCGCCACGTACGCCGCGACCGATTCGATGAGGTCGGGCCGCTGCAGCGTGCGGATACGCACCGAGGGACCCTCCGGGTCTGTGGGGGACTGCTCGGTGGCATAGGCCGCGGCGACCACGAGTTCCCCGTCCTGGGCGAACCCGCCCACGTTCAGGACGGCTCCTTCGATCACCTCTTGGAAGACGATCCCCCCGCCCTGGCCCTCCCAGCGGCGCACCCACGTGTCGATCTCGGTGGTGGGGACGATGACCACCGCATCCCCTCCGCTGCCCAGCCGCTGCTTGATCACCACCCGGTCACTGGTGACGTCGGCCGGGTCAGTCCAGGTTCGTGGCACGGGGCAGCCGGCCGCCTCAGCATCGAGCGTCTGCGTCAACTTGTCGTAGAGCCTCATCTCGCGCTCGCCCGCGGGCACCCGATGCAACCGAGGATGCTGTGCCCACCGCGGATCCTCGATCAGCGCGGCTCCGACCCGGTCAGCCGCCTGGACGTCGACCACTGTGTCCCGCCACACGCAGCCCACTGCGGTCGTATCGACCGGCGCGGTGCCACCGGCCCACTGAAGCGACACCTCGGTACGGGTGTAGGCGATGCGGTACAGCGCCGAACTCAGCCGTTGCAGGCGGGTTCCGGGCGGTGCAGTGAGCCGGTAGGTGTCGAAACCCTGGCGTCGCAGTGCCGCGGCCAGCCAGGTGAACGCCTCCCACGGTTCGGTGTCTGCGAGCACCACGGCGGGCCGGTCAGAACGCATCTCGTCATGCTTGCGGGTCGGTCGCCCGCAAGCAATCGCGGCCGGATATCGCCCGATTCGGCCTGCGACGAGCGTCCGCGTTCGGGAAGCACAAGACTGGGGGGATGCGGCTTCGGGGTCGATCCATCTGATGGACGGGCAGTACGTCATCCAGGACCCGTACCACGACTACGCGATCCGCTTCATGTACCAGATGCACCGTAACTACGGCTGGAAGGCCGTGTGCTTCTACACGAACACCGCCGATCTGCGGCGCAGCTTCCGGTCGTATCCCGAACTGCGTGACCCGGAGATGGTGGCGGCCAGTTACCGGGTCTCCGACGGAGGTCTGCCCCGGTTCATCGACCATCTGCGCACAGCGCACGATGTGCGGGCGGTGATCCCCCACTACGAACCGGCGGTGCGCAACGCGGGTCTCATCGCTGCCGGCCTGGGCCTGTCGTGGAGCCAGCCCGAGGTCCTGGCGCGCTTTCGCGACAAGGAGGCCATGAAGGCGCACCTGCGGCGCACGGATCCGAGTCTGCGGGTCAACGTGTCCCAAGTGGTGACCTCGCCGGACGAAGCCGTGGCCGTAGCCGCCGGCCAGGGGCTGTCACGCTACGTGCTCAAGCCGAATGACGGATTCGGGAATGTCGGCGTCGCATTCTTCGAAGCACACTCCCCGGTGGAACGGGTGGCCGCTCACTGGAACGGCTCGCCCTCGTTACTGCTGGAGGAGTACGTGGCAGGGGACGAGTATCACTGCGACGGTCAGGTGGATGCCCACGGCACCGTGACGATCACCGACGTGTTCCGCTATCACCGCGGGATGGTGAACGGCAAGGAGAACATCGAACTCGGCTCGAACCGGATCGCCTCGACCAGCCCGATCTTCTCAACGCTGGCTGACTACACCGTGCGGGTCATGGAAGCCACCGGGTTGCGGCGAAGCCCGTTCCACGCAGAAGTGAAGATCGACGAACACGGCCCGTGCCTGATCGAGGTCGCCGCCCGATTGGTGGGCGTCAAGACCGCCGATGTCGTCAACTTCATGCATGGGGGGGCCCTGGATGTCTTCGAAGTGGCGGGTCACTATTACGCGTCCGCGCAACCCTTCGGGCCCCTGCCGACCGACTGGCGGGCCTACGACTCCCGGGCGATCTGGCAAGTGGCGAGTGCGGTGAACCGCACCGAACGGGTGTTCAACCTGCAGGGGGTCGACGAGGTGGAGGCGATGCCCGAGTTCCTCTTCTGGACCGAACGTCCGCCCGAGATCGGTGAACGGCTCCATCGGACGACGGACATCTTCGGATCGGCGTACATTGCGGTCGTGCAGGGCCCTTCCGACGATGTGGCGGCCCAGACAGCGGAGCGCATCCGCCGGTTGATCCGGTGGAACGGCAACCGGGTGACGCCGGCGCAGCGGGCCCGCGCTGCAGCTTCCTTGGTCGACCGACGGGTCCGGCAACTGCCTTCCGCGGCGGAACGTCGGATGGTGCATTACCCATGACCGCGCCCCGCCACGGGGGCAGGACGAACGGGGAGTACCTGATCCAGGACCCATACCACCCGTACGCGATCAGACTGATGCGGGCGATGCATCGGGAGTTCGGGTGGCGGGCGATCTGCTACTACACCGACGAAACGGATCTGCGACGCGACTACGGCGCCTACCCGATGCTTCAGGATCCGACACAGGTGGCGGAGTCGTACCGTGTCGCCGATTCCGGGATGACCGCCTTCATCGAGCACTTGGCCGTACACCACCAGGTCCGTGCCGTGGTGCCGCACTACGAACCGGCCGTGGCCAACGTCGGCCGCATCGCCGCCGGACTCGGGCTCGCCTGGAATCCGCCGGACGTGCTGGAGCGGTTCCGTCACAAGGAAGCACTGAAGGCCTACCTGCGTTCCTCGGATCCAGGGTTGCGGCTGAACTTCGCCCAGGTCGTCTCCGGACCGACGGAGGCACTTCAGATCGTGCGAGCCCGGGGGTTCGACCGGTTCGTGCTCAAGCCGAACGACGGATTCGGCAACACCGGGGTCGGCATCTTCGACGGCCACGCTCCGGTCGACGACGTTCAGGCCTTCTGGGGCGGATCCGGGCCACTGCTGCTCGAGGAGTTCATCCACCACTGTGACGGACAGGTGGATGCCGACGGCGAAGTCACCGTCACCGACGCCTTTCGCTACACCCGAACCGAAGTGAACGGGCGAGAGAACATCCAGCGAGCCTCGACGCAGGTGCCACACGACAGCGCGCGGTTCCATGAACTGGCCGGCTACGCGGGACGCGTCGTCGCCGCTAGCGGACTGCGCCGCAGTCCGTTCCACTGTGAGATCAAGGTCGACGCCGCAGGCCCGTGCCTGATTGAGTGTGCGGCCCGGTTGGTCGGGCTGGGTACCGCCCGGGTCATCAACTTCGTCCACGGTGGCGCCCTGGACCTGTTCGCGCTCGCGGCCCACTACTACGGCACGGCCGAGTCCGCCGGCCCGGTGACCGTTGACTGGGTCTCCTACGACTCCCGCGTCGTGCGCAAGATCGCAGGGATCGCCGAACAGCCGGAACGAGTCTTCAATCTGCAGGGACTTGCCGAGGTCGAGGCGCTGCCGGAGTTCCTGTTCTGGCTCAAACGACTGCGGCTCGGTGATCGGCTGCAACCCACGGTGGACCTGTTCGGGGCAGCCTACGTCGCCGTGATCCAGGAACCCGATGAAGGATCCCTCGACCACGCCACGGAGAGGATCCAGGACCTCGTGCGCTGGAACGGCCAGCCGATCACGCTGACCGACCGCATGCGAGCGGCGACAGCGCTGGGACGACGTCAGGTTGCACTGCGACGTACGGCCGACATCCGACGGATGCCGCTGTTCACCTGAGATCGGGGCCGCTGGCGCAGAGGGCCAGGCGTATCGGCTGAGTAACAGCCACCGTCCGCCCCTGTGCCATTCGACCGCCGCGAACTTACCCTCGGGAGATGGCTTCCCCCCGGCAGAACTCCTCTATCCGCGGCACCCGCGTCGGCGCCGCGGGTGATGCGCGCAAGCCGAAGCCGGAGCCGCTGCCCGAGCCGGAGGTCGTGGCAGATCCGACCCGGCCACGGCAGGTTGTGAACTATGTCATGCAGCGCCGGGCGGCCCTGCAAGGTTTGATGCGCAACGGATTGCGGGATGACCTCTGCGATGCCGACCCGATGTTGCTGCGCACCGCGAAGTACCACGGCGAGGCAGCAGGCCGGCCCTGTCCGGTCTGTCGCCGGCCCGACCTGAGCCAGCTCAGCTACACGTTCGGCCCCGAGATGGGCGAACTGTCGGGACGGGTGCGGGCGACTGCAGAACTGAAGACGTTGGCGTACGAATACGGGGCCTTCCGCGTGTACATCGTGGAGGTCTGCCGCCACTGCCACTGGAACCATCTGGTGCTCTCGTACGTCCTCGGTGATGGACACCCGCGGACTCCCGCGGGCAGGAAGGGTTCTTCGTGATCAACTACCCGCGCTCGGACAAGACCGGGCTGGGAAGAATGATCCCGTCGTGGAAGTTGGTGCTCGGCACACTCCTCACGCTGACGGTGATCGGGGCGGCGCTGTTCGCTGTCGCCGTCTACATCCTTCCCGTCCCGCAACCCAACGACGTCGCCATCGCCGAGACCACCAAGGTCATGTACGCCGACGGCAAACGTGAGGTCGGCCGGATCGGCGATGTGCGCCGCACCAGCGTCCCCCTGTCCGATGTCCCGGTCGAGGTCCAGCACGCGGTTCTTGCGGCCGAGGACCGGTCGTTCTATGACCACGGCGGGTTCTCGCCCGAGGGCATCAGCCGCGCATTCTGGAACAACCTGACCGGCGGCGACACCCAGGGCGGTTCGACGATCACCCAGCAGTACGTCAAGAACGCCTACCTGTCGCAGGACCAGACCGTTCTGCGTAAGGCCAACGAACTGGTCCTGGCGGTCAAGCTCGAGACGATCGAGTCGAAGGACGAGATCCTCGCCAACTACCTCAACACCATCTACTTCGGCCGCGGCGCGTACGGCATCGAGGCGGCGTCGGAGTCGTACTTCGGCAAGTCGGTCAAGGATCTGTCGCCGTCCGAGGGCGCGGCCCTGGCGGCCATCATCCAGTCGCCGGGCAACTACGAACCGGAACTGTTCAAGGACCGGCTCATGGAGCGCTGGAACTACGTGCTCGACGGCATGGTCGAAAAGGGCTGGATGACCCAGGCCGAACGCGACGAAACGACGTTCCCCCGCTTCAAGAAGCAGGACAAGAGCAACCAACTGGCCGGACAGAACGGCTACATCCTCGAGGCCGTCAAGCGCGAACTGACCGCCAAGGGCTGGAGCGAGGCCGAGATCGACGGTGGTGGTCTCACGATCACGACCACGATCAAGAAGGAAGCCGAGGACGCCGCGGTCGCCGCGGTCGAGAGTGCCGGCCCCCAGTACGAGAATGAGGGTCTGCGCGTGGGCCTGGTGGCGGTCGAACCGGGCACCGGCAAGATCATGGCGCTGTACGGCGGCAAGAACTACCTCGCCAACCAGTTGGACAACGCCATGCAGGGGCGGGCCCAGGGCGGCTCCACGTTCAAGGCGTTCGGTCTGACCGCTGCCCTGGATGATGGCTACGGGCTGGACCATGTCCTCAACGGCGCCTCTCCGGCGACGATCGACGGGTACACCCTGCAGAACTTCGGGAACTCGTCGTACGGGCCGATCAGCCTGCTCAGCGCCACCACGAACTCCGTGAACACCGCCTACGTGCAGTTGGAGAGTGAGGTCGGGGTCGACAACACGATCCAGGCGGCGGAGTCACTGGGACTGCCCAAGAACACCCCCGGCATCGAGGACAACCTGACGTTCGTGCTCGGCTCGCCCTCCCCGCGTCCGATCGACATGGCCTCGGCCTTCTCGACGTTCGCCGCGCGGGGGATCCGGGCCGAACCGACGCTGCTCAAGGAGGTCACCCGCAACAACGGCGAGGTGGCCTACCGCTCCGACGACAACGCCGGCACCCGCGTCTTCCCCGAGGACGTCATGGACAACGTCAACTACGCCCTGCAGACCGTGGTCACCAGCGGGACCGCGACCCGGGCGTCGTGGACCGGGCGCCCGGCGGCAGGCAAGACCGGCACCACCGACGACAACATGAGCGCCTGGTTCGTCGGCTACACGCCGCAGATGTCCGCTGCCGTCATGCTGGCGAAGGAGGACAAGAAGGGCCGACCGGTGTCCTTGAACGGAACCGGTGGGGTCTACGACGTGACCGGTGGATCGTTCCCGACGGCCATCTGGGCGGAGTTCACCGCGGCGGCCCTGGCCAATGAGCCGGTGGAGTACTTCACCGCGCCCGGCTCGGACACGCCGACCGTTCCGACCGCACCGGATCCTTCCATCACGCAGGAACCCACGAGTACCCCCAGCGTGACCAGGACTCCGACGCCGTCGCCGACCCAGAGTGAGACGACGCCGACCCCGACCCAGTCGCCGACGCAGGCCCCGTCGGGTCCCGCCAGCCCGCGCAACGAACAACAGCCGGCAGTGCCGCCGCAGAACCCGCAGCAGCAGCAGTTCCGCCGGAAGGTCCTGCCCCGGCGGGTGCCATGACCGAGACCGCGCTGGACATCCGGTCGGTCGCGAGTCGGTACGACACGGTCCTCGCCGCACTGGCGGCGGGGGTCGTCATCCACGGCCCCGACACCGCGATCCTCGAGGCGAACGATCGGGCCCGAGCGATGCTCGGGATCACCGACCTCTCGGGACGGCTGGCCACGGACCCCCAGTGGCAGTTCTTCGAGGCGGACTTCACACCGATGGGGCTGGAGCGTTTCCCGGTGGTCCAGGTGATCGAGACCGGTCGTCCGGTCGCGAACCTCGTGATGGTGGCCCGACCACCCCAGGGTCCGGACCTGATGGTCGAGGTCAACGCGCTGCCGCGGTACGACGAGGCGGGTGAGCTGATCGAGGTGGCGGTCACCTTCATCGACGTGACCAGTCGCGAGATTCAGCGCAACGATGCCGAGGAGCTCGCCCGGCGGTTGCACCGCATGGCCGTCACCGACGAGTTGACCGGCCTGGCCAACCGCCGCGGCATCGTCGCCAAGGCGGATCGGGCCATTGCCGCAGCAGCACACGATGGGCAGCCGCTGTGTTTCCTGCTCATCGACTTGGACCGGTTCAAGGCCGTGAACGACACGCGGGGCCACGCAGCCGGCGACACGTTGCTGACGGCGATCGCCGGTCGGATCTCCGGTGCCCTGCGGCGGCAGGACAACGTCGGCCGTTTCGGCGGCGAGGAGTTCCTGGCTGTGCTTCCCGGTGCTGATCACGCCTCGGCCCTTGCGGTCGCGGAGCGTATCCGTGCGGCGGTGGAGTCCGCCGGTCAGCACGTCGGCGTGACCGCGAGCATTGGCATTGCCCAGTACGAGGTCGGTGAGGCCACCGACAGTCTGGTCCGCCGTGCCGACGCGGCGATGTACTCGGCCAAGGGCGCCGGCCGCAACCGCGTCCGCGACTGACCCGAGGCCAGCCCACAGAGGCCGCGCGGTGAGTAGGCGTGGGGTTCCCTCCGGCCGCGGGGTGAGTAGGCGGGTGGCGCCGTATCGAAGCCAAGGCCGTCCTCCGGCCCATCCGGGGCCGCGGGGTGAGTGAGGGGGTGGGGTTCCTCCGGCCGCGGGGTGAGTAGGCGCGGAGCGCCGTATCGAAGCCAAGGCCGTCCTC
>ERZ724513.2017-NODE-2017-length-10210-cov-6.312260_pt1 | contig 10210 bp, 8 predicted proteins | sample MGYA00376046_ERZ724513 | MGnify/ENA primary metagenome ERZ724513 (study PRJEB28724, sample SAMN07190883) | activated sludge metagenome | isolation source: activated sludge of sewage treatment plant in Hong Hong | place: Hong Kong | collected 2016-03-17 ... | reverse complement strand
TGGGCGGACGGGCGCGGCACGTCCGGCGGCGGGACCGGCGGCCGGTCGGGACGCGACATCGTCGGCATCACGCGGGTCTCGTCGGGCCGCGGCTGGTCGCCCGAGCGCGGTCTTCTGCCGTAGAGCCAGTCGAACTCAGGAGCGTCGTCCCCGGACGCACCGTCTGGCCGAGGACGGTCGTTCATGGCCCCGACCGTACCGTGCGGGTCCGTGCCGACCGGCTCGCCGCCTCATCCGTGGCGTCGACCGACGTCGCCCGGCGCGTCGTGCCCACGTGTGACGGGTGTGACTGGTGATACTGGCGAGCAGCATCTCCTCTTCCCCGCTCCACCTCCCAGAGAGAGGCCCTCGATGCCGCCCGTCCCTTCCCCCGGGTCGCTCGACAGCCGGCCGCGGCGCTCCAACGCCCGCGGAGCCGTCGGCGAGCGCGCGGCGCGCGTACGCTTCCGCCGGGCCATGGCGCTGATGCTGATGACCCTGGTGCTGCCGGGCTCCGCACAGCTGGTCTACGGCAACAAGCGGGTCGGGCGGATCGCGCTGCGGATCTGGGCGGCGCTGGTCGTCGCGGCGGTGGTGTCGGTGCTGGTGGGGTACTTCGCGCACGGCTTCCTCTTCTGGCTGACCTTCGACCCGGGGGCGCTGCTGTGGCTGCGGCTGCTGCTCATCGCGCTGGCCGTCGGCTGGGCCTACCTCTTCATCGACGCCTGGCGCCTGGGCCAGCCGCTCACGCTGAGCCTGGGCCACCGGCGCGCTGCGGTGGGCCTCAACGGCGTGCTCTGTCTCTCGATCGCGGCGAGCCTGCTCTTCGGGGCGCACCTCGTCGGTGCCCAGCGGTCCCTCGTGCTCGCGATGGCCGGGCACGGCGGGGTGAGCGGCGCCCACGACGGCCGCTACAACGTGCTGCTTCTCGGCGGCGACTCCGGCGCCGGCCGGTGGGGGCTGCGCCCGGACTCGATGACGGTCGCGAGCATCGACGCCGAGACGGGTCGCACGGTGCTGATCTCCCTGCCGCGCAACATGCAGAACTTCCCCTTCGCCAAGGGCTCGGTGATGCGCGAGCAGTTCCCCGACGGCTTCGACGCCGACTACCTCAACGGCGTGAGCACCTGGGCCGGCGACAACACCGAGCTCTTCCCGGGCTCGGACAACCCCGGCGTCGACGCGACGGTGGAGGCGATCGAGGGCATCACCGGGCTGAAGATCAACTACTGGGCGATGGTGAACCTGGAGGGCTTCAAGGACCTCGTCGACGCGGTCGGAGGGGTCACGCTCAACGTGCGGCAGCCCATCCCGGTCGGCGGACTGGGCGACGACGTCACCGGCTACATCCAGCCCGGGACCCGCAAGCTCGACGGTCACGACACCTTGTGGTTCGCGCGGGCGCGCGACGACTCCGACGACTACTCCCGGATGGCGCGCCAGAAGTGCGTCATGAACGCGATGCTGCAGCAGATCAGCCCCCAGACCGCCGTCACGAACTTCGCCAAGATCGCCTCGGCCAGCTCGGCGATGGTGTCGACCGACATCCCGGCCGGCGAGTTCGACTCCTTCGCGCAGCTCGCCCTCAAGGCGCGTGGGCAGCAGGTGTCGACGCTCTCCCTCGTACCGCCGATGATCGACACCGCCCACCCCGACATCGAGCTGATCCACGCCAAGGTCGCGCAGGCCATCGACCGCGCCGAGGGGACCGCGCCGGCGCCGACGAAGGCCAAGAAGCACAAGGACGCGACCGTCACCGGCGGGTCGCTCGGCTCGCTGAGCTCCGGGTACGCCGCCAACGAGGCCGACGATCTCGGCGCGGCCTGCTGATGACCATGAGGGCTGTGGAGGACGGTCGGCCCCCTCGCTGATCCCCGCGCAGGCTGGTCTCCGTGACGGACAGGAGGCACCATGACAGCCATGACCACGCTGCCGCGCGGGCGCGAGTTCACCGCCGCGGACCTCGAGGCGATGCCGGATGACGGCAACCGCTACGAGATCGTCGACGGGGCGCTCATCGTGACGCCCGCGCCGGCCCCGCGTCACCAGGTCGTCGTCGGCAACCTGCACCTGGCGCTGAGGGCGGCGTGTCCACCGGACCGGCGCGTCCTCTTCGCGCCGCTGGACGTGAAGCTGTCCGAGATCACCGTGCTCCAGCCCGATCTCCTGGTCGCGGCGAAGTCGTCCCTCGGTGAGAGGAACCTCCCCGGCGTCCCCCTGCTCGCGGGCGAGGCCGTCGGCGAGGACGCGATCGTGCTCGAGCAGCCCTTCCGCGTCGAGGTGGTTCCCGCCCGGCTGCTCGACTGACCCGTCTCCTACGCTGGGACCGTGAGCGACCCGTCGGCGACCCCGCGCGTCGTCGCGGTGGTCGTCACCTTCAACCGGCTCGGCCTGCTGCAGCCGCTCCTCGAGCGACTCGACGAGGTGCCGGGCCTGTTGGAGGTGCTGGTGGTCGACAACGCGTCCACCGACGGCACGGGGGAGTGGCTGGCGGGGCTGGCCGATCGCGACCCCGGCGAGGACCGACCGACCGTGCCGGTGCTCGGCCGGACCCTCGACCGCAACGGGGGTGGCGCGCTCGGCTTCCACGACGGCCTCGCCTGGGCGGTCGAGCGCGGTGCCGACCTGGTCTGGCTCATGGACGACGACGGCCTGCCCGACGCCGACTGCCTGGCGCGGCTGCTCGCCGAGCCAGACCTGGACTTCTGGGGTCCGCTCGTCGTCGACGAGGCGGATCCGGAGCGGCTGGTCTTCCCGATCCGGCTGCCCGGCAGCACCCGGGTCGTCCACCGGCTCGCCGACGTGCGGGCCGCGGCCGGCCGCGACCGGATCGACGGCATCGTGATCCCGTTCAACGGCGTGCTGGTCACGCGTGCGCTCGTCGAGCGCATCGGGCTTCCTCGTGCGGAGTACTTCATCTGGGGCGACGACCACGAGTACCGGCTCCGTGCGGAGGCGGCCGGTGCGCGGATCGCCACGGTCGTGACCGCCCAGGTCCGGCACCCGGCCGTCGGCAGCCTGGGAACACCGATGATGTTCGGGCGCACGACGTACAACCACAGCCCCAGCGACCTCAAGCACTACTGCATGGCACGCAACAACCTGCTGAACCTGCGTCAATACAAGGGCTGGCCGCACGCCCTGGCGTTCGTCGCCAAGACCCTGTGGTTCTACACGTTCACCCGGCCGAGCGCCCACCGGCTCGCGATGAGCCTGCGCGCGATGGCCGACGGTCTCCGCGGCGACTTCACCGGCCACGAGAGGTATCTCGGTGGCTGAGCCTCGATCCGTGCGAGCAGAGCGAGCCTCGCGACGAGCGGAGACCGTCGCGATCGTCGTGGTGACCTTCAACCGGGCCGACCTGCTCGAGCGGATGCTGGTGGGCCTGGCCGCGCTCGAGCGCCAGCCGGACGCCGTGCTGGTCGTCGACAACGCCAGCACCGACCGCACGTCCGAGGTGCTCGCGGCCGCCACCAACCCCGCGCTCCAGGTGATCCGCGCCGAGGAGAACCTCGGCGGAGCCGGCGGCTTCCACCGGGGCGTGAAGGCGGCGTACGAGCAGGGCTTCGACCGGATCTGGCTGATGGACGACGACGTCATCCCCGCCCCCGACTGCCTGACGGTGCTGATGGAGCAGGACGAGCACTGCCTGATGGCGGTCCGTGAGGACACCCGCGGGGGCCTCGTGGAGAAGTCGGCGGTGAAGTTCGACCTGGCCAACCCCCTGGCGATCCGGCCCAAGACCGCGATGGTCGAGACGGAGTACGGACACCGCCACCGGATGCCCCACCGCGTCGAGCTCCACAACGTGGCCTTCGAGGGCTTCATGGTGCGGCGCGAGGTCGTCGACGAGATCGGGCTCCCCGACCCGTCGTTCTTCATCTTCTACGACGACGCCGACTACGCCCTGCGCGCCCGTCGCGCCGGCCACCGGATCTGGGCGGTCCGGGACGCGGTGCTCGTCCGCCAGCTCGACTTCGACCAGCAGCACGACCTGGGCGGCTGGAAGGGCTACTACATGTACCGGAACCTGTTCGTGGTCCACCTCCGGTACGGCGAGAACGCGCTGGTCCGCGCCAAGCCGTGGCTGATCACCGCGGTGGTCGTGGTGCTCTGCCCGGTGCGTGGAGGACTCGCCGAGGCGCGCAATGTGATCCGCGCCATGCGCGACGCGCGCGGAATGCGGGTCGGGCCCTCTCGATCCGTAGACTGACCAACTGCGTCAACCCGAGGAGCTCCCGCTTGTCCACCACCACCCCCGGTCCCGTTCAGCTGGTCGTCGTCGGCTCCGGCTTCTTCGGCCTCACTGTCGCCGAGCGCTGCGCCAACGAGCTGGGGCTGAAGGTGCTCGTGCTCGAGCGCCGGCACCATCTCGGCGGCAACGCCTACTCCGAGCGGGAGCCGGAGACCGGCATCGAGGTGCACAAGTACGGCGCCCATCTCTTCCACACCTCCAACGAGAAGGTCTGGGAGTACGTCAACCGCTTCACGTCGTTCACCGACTACAAGCACCGCGTCTTCGGCCTGTACCAGGGCCAGGTCTACTCGCTGCCGATGAACCTGGGGCTGATCAACCAGTTCTTCGGCAAGAGCCACACGCCCGACGAGGCGCGCGCCCTGATCGCCGAGCAGGCCAGCGAGATCCGCACCGAGGACGCCGCGAACCTCGAGGAGAAGGCGATCAGCCTGATCGGCCGCCCGCTCTACGAGGCGTTCATCAAGGGCTACACGGCCAAGCAGTGGCAGACCGACCCGACGGAGCTGAGCGCCGACATCATCACGCGCCTCCCGGTCCGCTACACCTTCGACAACCGTTGGTTCAACGACACCCACGAGGGGCTGCCGACCGACGGCTACACCGCGTGGCTCGAGCGGATGGCCGACCACCCGAACATCGAGGTCCGCCTCGAGACCGACTTCTTCGACGTCGCCGACGAGTTCCGTGGCCGGGTCCCAATCGTCTACACCGGCCCGGTCGACGAGTACTTCGGCAACTCCGAGGGCCGACTGTCGTGGCGCACGGTCGACCTCGAGGAGTCGGTCGAGGACGTCGACGACTTCCAGGGCACGGGGGTCGTCAACTACAACGACCAGGCGGTGCCCTTCACTCGCATCATCGAGTTCCAGCACTTCCACCCCGAGCGGACCCACCTGCCGGGCAAGACCGTCATCGTCCACGAGTACTCTCGCTTCGCGGAGGACGACGACGAGCCGTACTACCCGATCAACACGGCCGAGGACCGCGAGAAGCTGCTGCGGTACCGGGAGCTGGCCAAGCAGGAGCCGATGGTGCTCTTCGGCGGCCGGCTCGGTACCTACCAGTACCTCGACATGCACATGGCGATCGGCTCGGCGCTCTCCATGTTCGAGAACAAGCTGCGGCCGCACTTCGCCGAGGGTGCGCCGCTGACCAGCGGAGGTGTCGCTGAATGACGAGCCGGCTGCTCCAGCGGCAGATCCTGCCGACCGATCGTGACTTCGACGTGCTCCCGCTGTACGTCGACACGGACCCCGCGGTCCTCGACCTCGACAAGTACGAGGTCGGCACCAACCGCAACGCCCGCGAGATGAACGCCGCCACGATGCGCCAGTCGATCTCGACCGGCGCCGGCATCCACCCCGACCAGGTCGAGTCGCGCATCTCCCTGCGGGTCAAGTCCGGGGAGCGGCTGTCCTTCGGCACCTACTTCAACGCCTTCCCGGCCAGCTACTGGCGCCGCTGGACGGTCGTCTCGCAGGTCACCTTGACGATCCGGATGCTCGGCCGCGGCGCCTCGGTCGTGGTCTACAAGTCGATGGCCAACGGTCGCTCCCAGCGCGTCGACTCGGCCACCACCGGCGACCAGGTCGAGGGCACCTTCGCCTTCGACCTCTCGCTCAAGCCGTTCGTCGACGGCGGCTGGTACTGGTACGACGTCACGGCCGGCGACGAGGACGTCCTCGTCGAGTCGGCCGAGTGGACCGCGGACGTGCCCGAGGACCGCTCAGCCCACGGGACCACCGACATCGCGATCACGACGATGAACCGGCCGGACTTCTGCGCCAAGCTCCTCACCCAGCTCGGTGAGGACGAGGTGCTCCGCCCCTACCTCGACACCGTGTTCGTGATGGAGCAGGGGACCCAGAAGGTCGTCGACTCGCCCGACTTCGCCAAGGCCGAGGGCCTGCTCGGGTCGACCCTGCGGATCATCGAGCAGGGCAACCTCGGCGGCTCGGGCGGCTACGCCCGCGGCCAGCTCGAGTCGGTCCGCAAGGGCACGGCGACCTACGCGATGATGATGGACGACGACGTCGTCTGCGAGCCCGAGGGCATCATCCGCGCGGTCACCTTCGGCGATCTCGCGCGTCGGCCCACCATCGTCGGCGGCCACATGTTCAGCCTCTTCTCGCGCTCGCGCCTGCACAGCTTCGGCGAGATCGTCCAGCCCTGGCGCTTCTGGTGGCAGTCGGCACCGGGGGTCTTCAGCGACTGGGACTTCTCTGCGCGCAACCTGCGCTCGGCGCGGTGGCTCCACCAGCGCATCGACGTGGACTTCAACGGCTGGTTCATGTGCATGATCCCGCGGCAGGTGCTCGACGAGATCGGCCTCTCGCTGCCGGTGTTCATCAAGTGGGACGACTCGGAGTTCGGCCTTCGCGCCAAGGAGGCCGGCTACCCGACCGTGACGTTCCCCGGGGCGGCCGTGTGGCACGTGCCGTGGACCGACAAGAACGACGCGCTGGACTGGCAGGCCTACTTCCACCAGCGCAACCGGTTCATCGCGGCGCTGCTCCACTCGCCGTACCCCAAGGGCGGGCGGATGATCCGGGAGAGCCGCAACCATCAGATCAAGCACCTGGTCTCGATGCAGTACTCCACCGCGGAGATGAGGCACCGGGCCCTCGAGGAGGTCCTCGCCGGCCCGGAGCACCTCCATGGCGTGCTGCCGACCAAGCTCGCGGAGGTCAACGCCCTGCGCAAGCAGTTCAGCGACGCCCGGCTCGAGCCCGACCGTGACGCGTTCCCGCCGGTACGCCGCAAGAAGCCGCCGCGCAAGGGCCGCGAGGACACCGGGATCCCGGGGCGGCTCTCCCAGCTGGTCACGGCGGGCCTGGCGCCGATCCGGCAGCTGACCCGCACCCGAGACCTCGCTCGGGACTACCCCGAGGCCGAGATCAAGGCGATCGACGCCAAGTGGTACCACCTGACCCGCTTCGACTCCGCGGTGGTGTCGATGAACGACGGCACGTCGGCGGCGCTCTACCAGCGTGATCCGGAGATGTTCCGCGACCTCATGGCCAAGACCATCGAGATCCACGAGCGGCTGCGGCGGGAGTGGCCGCGGCTGGCCGAGGAGTACCGATCCAAGCTCGGCGAGATCACCTCCCCCGAGGCGTGGGAGGAGACCTTCCGGCCGTGGACCGGACCTGGCGCCGATGACTGACACCACGACCAGCGCGCCGACCGAGCCGGCGCCGCGGCCCGTCCACCACGTCGACGCGCCGCTCAGCCCGCCGTCGGCGTCGACGGGCCTGTTCGAGGTCTTCCGGCGCCGCTACCTGCTGCGCCTGCTGGTCCGGCGCGAGGTCAGCGCGCGCTACCAGGGCTCGGTGCTCGGGCTGCTGTGGTCCTACGTCAACCCGCTGTCGCAGTTCTTCATCTACTACGTCGTCATCGGCGTGCTCTTCAACCTGCACGACGACGTCGAGAACTTCGCGATCCACATGTTCTGCGGGATGGTGATCGTCCACTTCTTCAACGAGACCTTCAACGCGGGCACCCGCGCGATCGTCCGCAACCGCACGCTGGTCCAGAAGATGGCCCTGCCGCGGGAGATGTTCCCCGTCGCGTCGATGCTGGTCTCGCTGTACCACGTGCTGCCGCAACTGATCATCCTGGTGGTGGTCAGCCTGCTGGCGGGCTGGGTGCCAGGGGTCGGCGATCCGGTGGCGATCCTGCTGTCGGTGGCGATCATCATGACCCTCGGCACGGCGATGGCCCTGCTCTTCAGCGCCGCCAACGTCTTCTTCCGCGACGTGTCGAACGTGGCGTCGATCCTGACCAACTTCGTGCGCTTCGGCGTCCCGATGATCTACCCCTACAGCCTGGTCGCCGAGCGGTTCCACGGCCACACCGAGCTCTACCTGGCCAACCCGATCGCGGAGGCCGTGCTGCTCATCCAGCGGGCGTTCTGGGTCGGCACCACGACCGATCCGACGGCGACGATCGCCCGACACATGCCCGACCACCTCTACCTGCGCAGCGTCATCGCCCTCGGCATCTCGCTGGTGGTGCTCGGCATCGGGCAGGTGGTCTTCTCCCGTCTCGAGAACCGCATCCCGGAGCGTCTGTGATGACCGGCACCGGCTCGGAGTCCATCGTCGTCGACCGGGCGACGAAGACCTTCACGCTGCGCTACCACCGCACGTTCAAGCAGATGACGGTGGCCGCGCTGCGGCGCCAGGACATCAGCGACAGCTTCAAGGCCGTCGACGACGTGTCGTTCACGGTCGAGCAGGGCGAGTCCATCGGCCTGATGGGCCTCAACGGGTCGGGCAAGAGCACCCTGCTCAAGCTCATCAACGGCGTGATGCGCCCCGACAGCGGCCAGGTGCTCACCCGCGGCCGGATCTCGGGCCTGATCGCCACCGGCGCCGGCTTCCACCCGCAGCTGACCGGTCGCGAGAACGTCTTCCTCAACGCCGCGGTGCTGGGCATGAGCGAGGCGGAGACGCGCCGCAAGTTCGACGACATCGTCGAGTTCGCCGACATCGGCAAGTTCCTCGACTCGCCGGTCGGGCACTACTCCTCGGGCATGTTCGCCCGCCTCGGCTTCGCGGTCGCGATCCACGTCGACTCCGACATCTTCCTCGCCGACGAGGTGCTCGCGGTGGGGGACCGTCCCTTCAAGCGCAAGTGCCTGGACAAGATGCAGGAGATCCGCGACAGCGGCCGCACCCTGTTCTACGTCAGCCACGCAACCGCGTCGGTCCGCAAGATGTGCGACCGGGTCATCGTCCTCGAGCAGGGTCGGCTGGGCTTCGACGGCGACGTCGAGGCCGGCATCAAGTACGTCAAGTACGACGGCGGGGACACCGAGGAGGAGTTCGGCTCCGACGAGATGGACGAGGAGATCGGCGCAGACATCTGAGCTGCCCCGGCCTGAGCTCGCGAAGGCCGGGATCTGGCAGCCAGGTTGAGTAGCCGCGCGGCTGAGGAACGAAGCCGCGACCGGCGTATCGAAACCCGGTGAGATGAACGGCGCCCGGTGTGCGACGTCGGGCGCGCGGCTGAGGAACGAAGCCGCGACCGGCGTATCGAAACCCGGTGAGACGAACGGCGCCCGGTGTGCGACGTCGGGCGCGCGGCTGGTCTCGATACGCCGCCTCGTTCCTCGGCGGCTACTCGACCACCGACCTGGCCCGGTCTCGATACGCCGCCTCGTTCCTCGGCGGCTACTCGACCATCGAACGGGCGACGGCTGCCGCGTGGTCGAAGTGGTCTAACTACACGGTTGAAGTTTTCTGACCAATCTCGCCTGGCCCGGCGTGTCGAGTGGAAATTACAGATTTGTAGTTACTCAGATTCCCTTTCGCGGCCCGTGTGGCGCGTGTGAAAGTTGCGTCTCGTGTGAACTTCCCCGCGCACATGGAGCCCTCGGATGCCACCCAGCAAGATCCGCTTCGTCACCGTCTGCCAGCAGCTGCTGGCGCTCGGTGTGGTGCTGGCCGCCCTGACGCCGGCGGCCAGCGTGATCAGCCTCGACGTCGTGCGCGACACCCCGGACGGTGCGGGATCCGCTCCGGTGCGGACCAGCCTCGCCGCCTACACCCGCGAGGCCACTCGCCCGTCCAGGGTCCCGACCCAGGTCGTGGACCCGACCGTCGACGAGTACGCACTCACCGCACCCGCCGACCGGCCGCGCGCCCGGCTCGACGTCGAGCCTGCGCCGCTGGCCCGGGGCAAGGTCGGCGAGCTGTCCGAGCCGACGGTCACCAGCCTCCCCGAGCCGGTCGTCGGGTACGGCGCCGTCGGGGTCACCTGGGCGCCCGGCACGGATATCCCCGTGGACGACATCACCCTGCAGGTGCGGACCCGCACCGGGGCCGCCTGGTCGGACTGGATGCCGATCGGCTACGACCCCGAGCACGGCCCCGACCCGGCCTCGGAGGAGGCCAGGCACGCCCGCCCCGGCACCGATGCCCTGCTGGTCGGCGACGTGGACGACGTCCAGGTGAAGGCGACGACGAC
>ERZ724513.2016-NODE-2016-length-10213-cov-9.353022_pt1 | contig 10213 bp, 10 predicted proteins | sample MGYA00376046_ERZ724513 | MGnify/ENA primary metagenome ERZ724513 (study PRJEB28724, sample SAMN07190883) | activated sludge metagenome | isolation source: activated sludge of sewage treatment plant in Hong Hong | place: Hong Kong | collected 2016-03-17 ... | reverse complement strand
TGTCGACCAAGGCCAAGTCCGATGCCATCCTGCTGCACTCGCTGCCGCGCATGGACGAAATTCCGGCCGATGTCGATATCACCCGCTGGTCGCGCTACTGGCAAGAGGCCTTCAATGGCGTTGTCATGCGCATGGCCCTGTTGGCCCTCGTCATGGGCAAGATGGAGTAAGACATCATGCAAACCGACCTCCGCAACCGTGATCTGATCGGCGACCTCGACTTCTCCAAAGAGGAAGTCGAGACCGTCCTCGACGTGGCCTTCGACCTGAAGCGCAAGCGCGCTCTGGGCGAATTGCACCCCTATCTGCGCGACAAGGTGCTGGCGATGCTGTTCTTCTTCAGCAGCACGCGCACCCGCGGCTCCTTCGAGGCGGGTATGGCCCAGTTGGGCGGCCACGCCGCGTTCATCGAGAGCAAGACCACCCAGATCGCCCACGGCGACACCGAGACCGAGATGGGCGAGATCTTCGGCCGCTACTTCGACGGCATCGCCATCCGCCACGTCACCTGGGGCACGGGCAACCGCTACCTCAACCTGGTGGCCCAGGCGTCGCGCGTGCCGGTGCTCAACATGCAGTGCGACATCTACCACCCCTTCCAATGCCTGGCCGACCTGATGACCATCATGGAGAAGAAGGGGCGCGACCTGCGGCGGCGCAAGGTCGTCGTGTCGTGGGCCTACGCCTCGTCGTACCTGAAGCCCATCTCCGTGCCGCAGTCGCTCGTCCTGCAACTGCCGCGCTTTGGCATGGATGTCGTCCTGGCCCACCCGCCGGAGTTCAAGCTCATGCCGGAGATCATGGCGCAGGCCCAGGAGCAGGCGCGCAAGTACAAGACCGGCTTCGAAGTCATCAGCGACGCCAACGGCATGACCGAGGCCGTCAAGGACGCCGATGTCGTCTACGCCAAGTCGTGGGGGCCGCTGCTGGTCACCGACGATCAGACCGAGGGCAAGCGCATCCAGGACCAGTACAAGCACTGGATTACCAACGCTGACCTCATGGCGCGGGCCAAAGACGACGCGATCTATATGCACCCGCTGCCGGCCGACCGCGACATCGAGGTCACCAGCGAGGTCATGGACGGCCCCAACTCGGTCGTCTTCGATCAGGCCGAGAACCGGCTGCACGCGCAGAAGGCCGTCATGGCCCTGACAATGCGTTCGTAGAAGACCACGGACGACGGACCACGGCCAGAGGCGCGCCGATGAAGGCGTTCTGGCCGTGGTCGGTGGTCTGTCGTTCGTCGTCCGTTCCCAAGACCCAACCCCACGGAGAATCACCTATGACCCAAAAACTCGCTGTCATCGCCATCGGCGGCAATTCGCTGATCAAGGACAAGAAGCACCAGTCGGTGGAAGACCAGTACGACGCGGCCTATGAAACGGCCGGTCACATTGCCAAGATGATCCAGGCCGGCTGGAACGTCGCCGTGGCTCACGGCAACGGCCCGCAGGTCGGCTTTATCCTCCGCCGCAGCGAACTGTCGGCGCATGAGTTGCACGAGGTACCGCTCGACGTGTGCGGCGCGGACTCGCAAGGGGCCATCGGCTACGCCCTCCAGCAGAGCCTCCAGAATCACTTCCTCGACATGGGCATCGACAAGCCGGTGGCGACGATCGTCACCCAGACCGAAGTGGACGCCAACGACCCCGCCTTCCAGAACCCGACCAAGCCCATCGGCTCGTTCATGGCCGAGGAAGACGCCCAACGGCGCATCGAGGTCGATGGCTGGGACTGCACCGAGGACGCCGGCCGCGGCTGGCGGCGCGTGGTGGCCTCGCCGCTGCCCATGCGCATCGTCGAGGAGCCGTCTGTCCGGGCGCTCATCGACGCCGGGCACATCGTCATCACCGTCGGCGGCGGTGGCATCCCCGTCGTGGCCGACGAGCACGGCCATCTGCGCGGCATCGCGGCAGTCATCGACAAGGACTTCGCCTCGTCGCTGCTGGCCACGCGGCTGGGCGCGGATACGTTCATCATCAGCACCGCCGTCGAAAAGGTGGCCCTCAACTTCGGCAAGCCGGAACAGCGCTGGCTCGACCGCGTGACACTGGCCGAGGCCAAGCAGTATTTGGCCGAAGGCACCCACTTCGCCAAGGGCAGCATGGCCCCCAAGATTCAGGCCATCATCAACTTCCTGGAAGCGGGCGGCCACCACGCCATCGTCACCGACCCGGCGAACATCGCCCGCGCGCTGGCCGGCGAAACCGGCACGCACTTCGTGGCTTAGCTCACGACTTGACAACTAGGCCTGCTGCCTTGTAGAGTGTGACACATCAATAGGCCCGCCCGTGATCATCGACGATTTCATCTGGCTGCCGGCGATCGTAGAGAAGCTTGAGGTCAAGCACCGCATCACGCCAGAGGAAGTTGAAGAGGTGTTCCTGCGCGGGCCTAGCGTGAAGTTCGTTGAGACGGGTTTGCGTCCGGGTGAAGATGTTTATGCGGCGGCCGGGCAAACCCTGGGCGGCCGCTATTTGATCGTGTTCTTCATCTGGAAAGACACACACACGGCCCTAATCGTCAGCGCTCGTGAAATGGATCGAAAGGAACGAAGGCGCTATGAACGAAAGTAACGAACAAAACAACGAAACCGGTGTCTCCAAGGCGCGTAGCCTGGACGAAATCGCTGAGTACTGGGACAGCCATAGCCTGGCCGATTCCTGGGACGACCTGCCAGATGTCGAGCTTGAGGTTCGCGCCCTGCCGCGGCGGCGCATTGTCATTGCCCCGGAACTGTATGAAAAGCTGGCGTTGCGCGCTCGCGTAGAGGGCCTTAGCCCTGAGACTCTGGCCAATCTCTGGCTGGCCGAGCGTTTGCTCAACGTGGGCTAGAACAGCCGCCACAACCACAACTTCCCTGACCCTACTTGCCATCCACCATTATCTACAATATGGATCACGTACTACACCTCCGAAGCCTCCTCAGCGGCCGCACCTTCCGGCCGGACGAGATCGACTACGTTGACCCGGAGTTCGGCCCGGAAGGCATCGTCGATGTCGTCTATGACTACGACCTGATCGGCCGGCGCATCAGCCGCGAGAGCCTGCGCCGCGACGAGAACCACTCCATCTGGCGCTACCGGCCGCTGCTGCCCATCGAGCCGGATTCGCCCCTGCCGCCGCTGCAAATCGGCTGGACGCCGCTCTACGAGACGCCGGGCCTGGCCGCGTCGCTGGGGCTGCGCCACCTCTGGGTGAAGGACGACGGCCGCAACCCGACCGCCTCCTTCAAAGACCGCGCCAGCGCCATCGCCGTCGTTAAGGCCCAGGAGCGCGGCGCGAAGATCGTCACCACAGCCAGCACCGGCAACGCCGCCGCCGCCCTCAGTGGCATCTGCGCCAGCGTCGGCCAGGCCAACGTTATCTTCGTGCCGGAGAAAGCGCCGGCGGCTAAGGTGGCCCAGTTGCTGGCCTACGGGTCAACGGTGATGCTGGTGCGCGGCACCTACGACGACGCCTTCGAACTATGCCTGCAAGCGGCCGACGCCTACGGCTGGTACAACCGCAACACCGGCTTCAACCCCTACATGAGCGAGGGCAAGAAGACGGCCACGCTGGAGATCTGCGAGCAACTCAACTGGCACGCGCCCGACGCCATCTTCGTCAGCGTCGGCGACGGCTGCATCATCGGCGGGCTGCACAAGGGGTTGAAAGACCTGCTGGCCCTGGGCTGGATCGAGCGGATGCCGCGCCTCATCGGCGTGCAGGCCGCGGGCAGCAACTACCTGGCCGAGGCCTGGGAGCGGGGCGAGGACGTGTTCACCAAGCCGCCCATCCCGGCCGAGACGGTGGCCGACAGCATCAGCGCCGGCCTGCCGCGCGACCGGCTGAAGGCCATGGCCGCCGTCGTGGAAACCAACGGGGCCTACATCACCGTGTCGGACGACGAGATTCTGGCCGCCATCCCCCTGCTGGCCCGCGGCAGCGGCGTCTTCGCCGAGCCGGCCGGCGCGGCGGCCTACGCCGGGCTGATCAAGGCTGTGGCGCAGGGGTTGGTGTCGGCCGACGAGCGCATCGTCGTGCTCAACACCGGCAGCGGCCTGAAGGACGTGGTCGGCGCGATGAAGGGCGTCGAGTTGGTGAAGACCCAGCCCTATCGCGTCGATCCCGATCTGGAAGACCTGCGCCGGGTGATGGCGACCCTCTAGTAGGGGCGGGTCTGAGACCCGCCCGTACAAGCCCATCATCGGTAGGGGCGGGTCTCAGACCCGCCCCTACCCGCCTCTACTCGCGCGGTTGGAGGGCCCCGACCGCCAGCGTGAAGACGATCAGCACCGCCGCCGCCAGGCGGGAATCGTAAAAGCTGAGCGTATTGAACGGCGCGCCCAGCGCCAACACCCACACCACGAAAGCAAACGTCGAAACAAAGACCTGCGTCCAGGCTGGCTGCGCGCCCTGGAGCTGTGTCTGCCGGTAGGTCCAAAAGAAGGTGATGACCGTCAACAGCGCCCAGAGAATCCACAGGATATTGGTCGTCGTGACGCCGGCGACCAGCCCGGGCGTGGCCCCGAAGAGGCCGAGGATGGCTGTCCAGCCGGCGACGACATCGCCGGGGATGCTCTTGATGACGCGGTCGAAGTAGCTATCGACGCGCAAGACCGGCGACTGGGCCGGGTCGGTGCCTTTGGTTTGTTCCAGGGTGTAGGGGGTGATGATGCGACGTCCCATGACTTGGTTGTCTCCTGCACGACGGGGTTTGGCGGCCGGACGGCCGCCAAACCCGTTTAACTTGGATCACTCATTCTGCCGGCTGGATACTGCTCGCGGCCAAGTGACCACTTGCGCCTCACTTGGCGGGCAAGTAGCGCTCGATCTTCGGCAGGATCGCCCGGATGGGAATACCTTCGTTGAACTTATAGAGGCCCTTCAACACCTTTTGCAGGTTGTTGTTGGCCTTCTGGGGCGGGTGGGCGCCGCCGCTATGGTGCAGGGCGACGACCTCCCAGTAGCGATTGAGCACCGGCGAGCCGGATGAGCCGGGCTGTGTGTCGGCCAGGTAATGCACCCGGTCGGCGGTCATGTCGGCCAGAATGTAGTTCTGGGTCAGCACGACCTTCTGCGGGTTGCCGTTGGGATGCTGAATGATGTTGACCCGTTCGTGCTCGACGAGCATGCGCGGGGCCAGCAGCAGATAGCCGCGGTGCCGGCCGCGCCGCAGCAGTTCCAGATAGCCCAGGTCTTCGTCGCCCGGCTGCATCTTGCGCTCGGCCAGTGGCTCGCCCTTGATCTTGACCAGGGCGAAGTCGAGTTCTGTGTCCTTGCTGCCGATGTAAAAGTCGGGCTGGAACTCGAAGACGCGCCCCTGGGTGGTGACGCCGTCGGCGTTGGCGTGGTAGTCGAAGCGCACCACGGCCGAACTGAGCACGCTCTTGTCCTTGAAGACGTGGTAGTTGGTCAGCATCAGGTCGGGGCCGACGAGGAAGCCCGTGCCCAAGGCGCGCCCGCTGGGCCGCTCGATGCGGCCGACGGCCTGGGCGGTGTAGATCGCTCCGGCCAGCATGTCGATGTCGATGAAGTTGTCCTCGGAGTTGACGATCAGCTCCAACTCGGCCTGGTCGCCCACGGTCGGGTCGAAGGGCGGCTCGTCGGCCGGGGCGGGCGGGTCGCTCGGCGGCGACAGGGCCGGGTCGGTCTGGCGCACCGGCTCCGTGTCAAGCTGATAGTCCGCCTTCAGTCGCGCCAGATAGGCCGTGTCGGCGATGAGCTGGTACTTGACCATCATCTCGGCCAGGAAGTGGGCATCGGCGTTGTTGGTGTCGGCCATCTGGCGCACGTAATCGACGAGTGCGCCCAGGGCGTGGTACTGCGGCTGGCTGGGCACGGCCGGCAACATGCCGAACGGCTCCAGCCGGGCGACAAGCTCCTGGGCCAGCGTCCGCGGCGCTTCGGCGGCCAGGTTGACGGCCGTCACGAAGCGGCCCAGCCCGGCCGTATCCAGGAAGCTGGCCCGCGCCGCCGGCCCCATCTTCAGGTCGTAGACGTTGGCCAGCACCTTGGCCAGTTGCTGCTTGTCGGTCAGTGTCAGAAATCCTTCGGCCATCGCGATCCCTCCTTAAACGACGCTGCCTCAGGCAGCGCGATTCAGCCCATAACGGGCAACGATCTGGACGAGTATGGCCCGCGCCCCCTCCGGCAAGGTCTCATCGTCAAGCAGGTAGTTCAACAGACGGCCGAGCGCGTAGTCGCCCGGCGCGATCTGGCCGCGGTCGTTGAGGCGCAGCAGAACAGCGTTGGCCACCTGCCGCGTCGAACCGGATAGATCGACATCAAGGTACGACAGCACGCCGGCGATGGCCAGCATGTCGCGGCGCGCGCCGGGCGTGTTGAATTCGGAGTGGTGAGCCAGGATGGGCGAGAGACGCTGCAAGTCCTCGGTGCTGACCGTCGTGGCCGGCGCGGCGCTATCGCCGCTGTCCGCGTCCGGCGGCAACCCATAGCCATAACGGCCCAGAATCTCCAGCCAGGGGATGTCCGGCAGCAAGTTCGGCCCCACGGTAGCCAGCTTGCTGACCAGGTCGCGCCGGCCGATGTAGGCCGCCAGTTCGCGCGACTTCTCGCTCAGGCTCGTGCCGGGCAGGTTCTCGATGTTCAGACCCAGGTCCTGACACAGATCGGCCAGTTCGCTCAGGCTCAGCCGGTTGCGGAAGGTATTGCGCAACTCAACCAGTAACTCGTTCGGCACGGTAGCCATGCGACACTCCTCTGGTGGCGAAGGTTTTGGCCCGGCGCGGCGCATCCCACGTGCCCGCGCCAAGCTTGGCAAATAATAACATAAAGTCGGCTGTCGCTTCAATCAAAATACGCTTCTCGGCGCGTCTTTTTACAGAGCGGCGGCGCGCATGAGAGGGCGGCGCGTGCTTGTGATTTTTCGCACGAATGCTGCTAAACTGGCCGGCTATGGACAATGCCAACGGCCGCCCCGCGCCCATCGTCTCGGTGCGCGATGTCTACAAGCGCTTCCCCGCCGGCGAGACGGAAGTGACGATCCTCAAGGGCGTCTCCCTCGACATTTACCCCGCCGAGTTCGTGGCCATCGTCGGCCCGTCGGGCAACGGCAAGTCAACGCTGCTGAACATGATCACCGGCATCGACCACCCCAGCGAGGGTCAGGTCATCGTCACCGGCCAATCCGTCCACGCCATGAGCGAGAACGAACTGGCCGTCTGGCGCGGCGAGCACCTGGGCATCATCTTCCAGTTCTTCCAGCTACTGCCGGCGCTCAGCCTGGTCAAGAACGTCATGCTGCCGATGGATCTGGTCAACCGGCGGCCGCGGCGCGAGCGGGCCGAGCGGGCCATGGCCCTGTTGGACATGGTGGGGCTGGCCGATCAGGCCCACAAGCTGCCCAGCCAGGTGTCGGGCGGCCAGCAGCAGCGCGCCGCCGTCGCCCGCGCGTTGGCCAACGACCCGCCGCTGTTGGTGGCCGACGAGCCGACGGGCAATCTGGATTCGACCACGGCCGAGAACGTCTTCCAACTCTTCTTGAAGCTGGTCGCCGGCGGCAAGACGCTGGTCATGGTTACCCACAGCCGCACCCTGGCCGCCCGCGGCTCGCGCGTGGTCGAGATTCGTGATGGCTTGATTGCCCACGATAGCAGCGCCGCCGCTGCCGCCAGACCTCAGAGGTCTCAGAAGACCTCTGAGGTCTCCCTGACCTACTGACCCACTGACCCACTGACCACTCTCTTCACCCATGGGCGTTCTCCTCGACAAAGTCTGGTTCGACCTCTGGCACCGCAAGGCGCGGACGCTGCTGGCCGTGATCAGCATCGCCGCAGGCGTGTTTGCCGTGGGGGCCATGTTCGGCCTGGCCGACCAGATGCTGTCGGGCATGGACGCCGCCCACCGCGCCGTCAACCCGTCACACCTCAACATCATCCTGCGTCGGCCCATCGACCGGGCCACGGCCGAAGCGCTGACCGACATTCCCGGCATTGTCGATGTCGAGCCGATGAACCTGCGGACGATGCGCTACAAGACCTCGCCCGACGAGACCGAGTGGCAGGCGGCCACGGTCGTCGCCCGCGACGACTATGAGAACCAGATATTCGACTATCTGACGCTGACGGCCGGCGAGTGGCCCGGCAACAAGCACATCGCCGTCGAGCGTATCACCAGCAGCTACTACGGCATCGACCTGGGCGACGAAATCATCTTCGAGATGGACGGCACCGACCGCGCCTACCTCGTCACCGGCCTCATCCGCCACCCGTTCGTCCCCCCGCCCCAGTTCGGCGGCAACGCCTACTTCTTCGTCGATAGCGCAATGATGGCCCGCTTCGGCCTGCCGGAGGGGCAGTTCGTCCAGTTGCTCGTCCAGGTGGAGCCATACAGCGAGGACTTCGCCCGCGACCGCGCCGCGGCCATCAAGCAGGAGTTGGCGCGGCAGGACGTCGGCGTCAGTCTGGTCATCTACCAGGAGCCGGATAAGCACTGGGGCCACGACACTGTGCTCGGCATCACCCTCGTGTTGCAAATCCTGGCCGTTGTCGCCCTGCTGACCAGCGTGGTCATCGTCATCAACACGACCACGGCGATCATTACCCAGCAGACCGACCAGATCGGCGTCATCAAGGCGCTGGGCGGCACGACGCGCGTGGTGGCCCGCGTCTACCTGCTGGGCGTGCTCATCTTCGGCCTGCTGGCGCTGGTCATTGCCCTGCCGGCGGGCATGGCCATGGCTTTCCTGACCACCAAGCAGCTGCTCTTGCTGTTCAATATCGACTACGTGGGCTTCCGCTTCTCGACGCGAGCGGTGATCTGGCAGGTGCTCTCGGCCATCCTGGCCCCGCTGCTGGCGGCGTTGTGGCCGGTCATGCGCGGCGCGGCCATCTCCGTGCGCGAGGCGCTGGCCAGCTACGGCCTCGGCGGCGACTTCGGCTCCACCCGCTTCGACCAGACCGTCGAGCGCCTGGCCGAGCGCGTCCTGCCCTCGCCCTACACCATCGCCCTGGGCAACATGTTCCGCCGCAAGGGGCGGCTGCTGCTGACGCAGCTCGTCCTCGTGCTGGCGGGGACGATGTTCCTGATGGTGTTGACGCTGTCGTCGTCGATGACCCACACGCTGGACATGGAACTGAACCGGCGCGACTACGACCTGCGCCTGTTCTTCTTCCAGCCCCACCGCTCCGACCGGCTCATCGATTTGGTCAGCCACTACCCCGGCGTGGTGGCCGCCGAGCCGTGGTACTCCGTCAGCGGCACGGTGATGCGCGAAGGGGAGGAAGTGCAGGACACCGGCGGCCTGGGGGCGGAGTTGTTCGGCATCCCCACCGGCAGCACTTTCTACAAGCCGCTCATCGTCAGCGGGCGCTGGCTGTCGCCGGACGACACTGGCCGCGTCGCCGTCGTCAGCCGCGAGACGGCCGAGTTCAACGACCTGGCCGTCGGCGACGTCATCACCGTTGACCTGGGCGACCTGGGCCAGGCCGACTTCGAGGTCATCGGCACCTACCAGGCCATTTCGCCCGACGTGTTCAGCACCGACTCGATCTACGCCCCCGCCGCGGCCGTCGTCGAAGTGACCCGCCGCGCCAACCGCGCCAACCAGATCGTCATCCGCGCCGCCGACCGCAGCCCGGCCGGCATCGAGGCGCTCATGAGCGGGCTGGATCAATACCTGAAAGCCTACAACGTCGAGGTCAATCCCTTCTTCAGCCGCACCAACGCCGAGGACCGCGTCTACGCCTATAACACCTTCAGCATCGTCAACCAGATGCTCTTCAGCGTGGCCATCGTCATGGGCGTCGTCGGCGGCATCGGCCTGATGGGGTCGCTGTCGATCAGCGTCGTCGAACGGACGCGCGAGATCGGCGTGCTGCGCTCGCTGGGCGGCACGTCGGCGGTCATCATGACGATGTTCATCCTGGAGGGCGTCTTGCAGGGGGTGATGAGCTGGCTGGTGGCCGTGCCGCTGGCCTACCTTGTCGCCCGGCCCGTCTCGGCCCTGCTGGGGCAGACGATCTTCAGCACCGACCTCGACTTCGCCTTCAACACCGGCGCGGTCTTCATCTGGCTGCTGGCCGTGCTGGCCATCGCCTTCCTGTCCTCGCTCATCCCCGCCCACGGGGCCAGCCGCATCAGCGTCCGCGAAAGCCTGGCCTACGCCTAACCTTGTAGGGCAGGTTGCCAACCCGCCCTACGAAAAAGTCGCCAGAAACGCGTACAGCCCCGGCCAGGAGGGGGAACCGGGGCTGCACGCATTCTT
>ERZ724513.2014-NODE-2014-length-10214-cov-13.620730_pt1 | contig 10214 bp, 10 predicted proteins | sample MGYA00376046_ERZ724513 | MGnify/ENA primary metagenome ERZ724513 (study PRJEB28724, sample SAMN07190883) | activated sludge metagenome | isolation source: activated sludge of sewage treatment plant in Hong Hong | place: Hong Kong | collected 2016-03-17 ... | reverse complement strand
CGCCTCGCCGCTCGGCTCGGCGGCGAGCGCGGCCGGGGTCGGCCACCGCGCGAGCCACTGCTCGTGGACCGGGAGCACCCGGCTGACGGGCGTCTGCTGGAGCATGAACTCGGACACCATCACCGACCAGGCGGTGGCGTCCGCGCGCCGCCAGGGCAGGTCGCGGGCGTGCTCGTCGTACCACTGCAGGACCGGGTCGTGGAGCTCGCTCATCGCACGCACATCCTGCCCGGTGTGGCAGCGTGATCCGACGCCGGGCGCTGACTAGCGTGTGCCCATGCCCGCCATGACCCGAGGACCGCTGCCCCCGCGCGTCTACTGGGTGCGCCGGGTCATGATCCTGGGTACGGCGCTGCTGCTGGTGTTCGGGATCGCACGACTGCTCGTCGGTGGCAGCGACGCCTCGTCGGGCGAGGAGGCAGCGGCGCCGGTGGCGGCCGGCACGACCCCGTCGGTCACGTCGGTCACCGGACCGACCCCCGGCCCGACCGCGGGCCCGACCCCGACCGGCAAGGCGAAGGGCAAGCACCACACGAAGTCTGCGGACCCCACGCCCACCCCCCTGGCCGCGCCGGAGGGCGACTGCGACGCCACGGACGTGGCGGTGACACCCAAGGTGTCCCATGCGGTCGCGGGCCGCGACGTGCTGGTCGTGCTCCAGCTGCGCACGCTGGAGTCGGAGGCCTGCACCTTCCGCACCGGCCACGACGAGCTCACCGTCAGCATCACCTCGGGCAACGACGACATCTGGTCGAGCCGTCAGTGCCCGCGGGCGATCCCGGTCCGCGACGTGACGGTCCGCAAGGCGGTCACCACGAACCTCGGGGTGACCTGGAAGGCGCGCCGCTCCGACGACACGTGCTCCCGGCTCACCGCCTGGGCGATGCCGGGCTGGTACCACGTGACGGCGTCCTCGGTCGGCGGCGAGCCCTCCGACGTCCAGTTCGAGCTGACCACCCCCACGGCCGCGACCGTCACCAAGACGGCGAAGCCGACCCAGAGCCCGGCCGAGACCCCGAGCGGACGTCCCGTCACCCGTTGAGTCGAGACTTCCGTCGGTCGAGTCGAGACTTCCGTCGGTCGAGTCGGGAGTTGTCGTCCCCGGTGCGGCGAAAACTCCCGACTCGAGTGGTCAGAACTCCCGACTCGACGGTCAGACGTAGCGCTCGAGGATGGTCGACTCGGCCAGGCGGGACAGGCCCTCGCGGACGCTGCGGGCGCGCAGCTCGCCGACCCCCTCGACCGCCTGGAGGTCGTCGACGCCGGCCGACAGCAGCTTCTGCAGGGTGCCGAAGTGGTCGACGAGACGGTCGACCACCGTGCTCGGCAGCCGCGGGACCTTGGCGAGCAGGCGGTAGCCCCGCGGGGCGACCGCACCGTCGAGGTGCTCGCCGTTGCCCAGGCCCAGCGCGCGCGCCGCGGCAGCGGGGTCGACGAGCTCGGTCGACGACAGCGACTCGAGACGGTTGAGCAGCGCTTCGGGGCTCTTGGACCGGCGGCCCGTCGGCAGGTAGTCGCGGATCACCAGCTCGCGCTCGGTGTCGACACCGGTGACCAGCTCCTCGAGCTGCAGCGACAGCAGGCGGCCGTCGGTGCCGAGCTCGAGCACGTAGTCCTCGATCTCGCTGGCGATCCGGGTCACCATCTCCAGGCGCTGCGCGACGACGGCGACGTCGCGGACCGTGACGAGGTCCTCGATCTCGAGGGCGGACAGCGTGCTGGACACCTCGTCGAGGCGGAGCTTGTAGCGCTCCAGGGTCGCCAGCGCCTGGTTCGCGCGGGACAGGATCTGGCCGGAGTCCTCGAGCACGTGCCGGGTCTCCCCGACGTACGCCGCGATGATCTGCATCGACTGCGACACCGAGATCACCGGGAACCCGGTCTGCCGGGCGACGCGGTCGGCGGTGCGGTGGCGGGTGCCGGTCTCCTCCGAGGGAATGGTGTGGTCGGGCATCAGGTGGACGGCCGCCCGGATGATCCGGGTGACCTCGCGGTCGACGATGATCCCGCCGTCCATCTTGGCCAGCTCGCGCAGCCCGGTCGCGGTGAACGGGACGTCGAGGGTGAAGCCGCCGGTGGAGATCGACTCGACGACCTTGTCGTGGCCCAGGACGATCAGCGCGCCGGTGCGGCCGCGGAGGATGCGCTCGAGACCGTCGCGCAGCGGCGTGCCCGGCGCGATGGTCGCCAGGGTCGCCCGCAGGCGGAGCGTCTCGTCCGAGCGGTCGGTGGCCACCTGTGTCGTCCTCCCCGTGTGCGGCGTCCGTCGGCCGCTGCCGGAAGTCTAGGGGGTGGAGGCCGTGCTCAGAGGTCTTCGACGGCCCGTGGGCGCTGCGGGCGCTCGGGCTGGAGCACCTGGAGGAGCCGTAGTGCCGAGCCGACGTCGGGGACGTCGAGGACCCGCATGCCGTCGACGGTCCACGACTCCGGGGAGCGAGCGGCCACCTGGCCGGGCTCGGTGGGGACCACGGCGACCCGGAATCCCAGCCGCGCCGCCTCGGCGAGCCGCAGGGGGACGTCGCGGACCCGGCGCAGCTCCCCGGACAGGCCGATCTCGCCCATGGCGACGACGCCCTTCGGTGCAGGGACGCCTCGACTCGCGGAGGTCAGCGCGACGGCGACCGCGAGGTCGCTGGCCGGTTCGACCACGCGGGCGCCGCCGATCGTCGAGGCGAACACGTCGCTGCTGTGCAGGCGCACGCCGCAGTGCTGCTGGAGCACCGCCATCACCATCGCCACCCGCGAGGAGTCCAGGCCCGAGGTCGTGCGGCGCGGCCGCTCCGCCGCGCTGTGGGTGACCAGGGCCTGGACCTCGGCGAGCAGCGGCCGGCGACCCTCCATGCTGACCGCCACGCAGGTGCCGGGGACCTGGGCGTGGTGGCTGCCCACGAACAGGCCGGTGGGATCGGTGACCGCGCTGATGCCGTCGGCCGAGAGGTCGAAGCAGCCGACCTCGTCGACGGGGCCGAACCTGTTCTTCATCGCCCGCACCATGCGGAAGCGGGAGTCGCGGTCGCCCTCGAAGTTGAGCACGACGTCGACCACGTGCTCGAGGACCCGCGGCCCGGCGATCGAGCCGTCCTTGGTGACGTGACCGACGATCACGGTGGTGATGTTGCGGGTCTTGGCCACCCGCACGAGCGCGGCGGCGACCTCCTTGACCTGGGTGACACCGCCGGGGACGCCCTCGACGCCCGGCGCCCCCACGGTCTGGATGGAGTCGACGACCAGCAGCGTGGGCCGCACCTCCTCGATGTGGGTGAGCACGGCGCCGAGGTCGGTCTCGGCGGCGAGGTAGAGCTGGTCGTGGACCCCGCCGGTGCGGTCGGCGCGCAGCCGCACCTGCGAGGCGGACTCCTCGCCGGTGACGTAGAGCGTGCGCTGCTGGTAGCGGGCGGTCTGGGCGGCCACCTCGAGCAGGAGGGTGCTCTTGCCGACGCCCGGCTCGCCCGCGAGGAGGATCACCGCACCCGGGACCAGCCCGCCGCCGAGCACCCGGTCGAGCTCCGGCACGCCGCTGCTGCGGAAGGAGGAGTCCTCGACCGAGACCTGGCCGATCGGCACGGCCGGCCGGGTGACCGGGGTGGCCTGCGTGCGGCCGGCCGGGGCAGCCGCGGCCTCGGCGACCGACCCCCACGCCTGGCACTCCCCGCACCGGCCGACCCACTTGGTCGTCTCCCACCCGCACTCGGAGCAGCGGAACGCGGGGCGGGGGGTCTTCGGCATGGTGGCCACGCTAATCGGCCGCGCCGACATCCCCGGTTATGGTGTCCTTGGATCGATCCACACGGTCCTGCAGGCACGATCCACGGGGAGGCGAGGTGTCCAAGGGCACCGAGCGGCCGGCCGGCCGCATCACCAACGGGCTGCCCGTCGCGCCCCCCACGCTCGCCGACGTCGCCGAGCGTGCGGGCGTCTCGCGCCAGACCGTCTCGAACGCGGTCAACAACCCCGACCTGCTCCGCGCCGACACCCTGGCCCGGGTCCTGGAGGCCATCGACGACCTCGGCTACTCGCCCAACCGGGCCGCCCGCAACCTCCGCACCCGTGCCTCCCACCTGATCGGGATGCGCATCAACCCCGCGCAGGAGGGCACCGCGAACGCCACCATGGACCGCTTCGTGCACTCGCTCGTCGAGACCTCGCGCGAGGCCGGCTACCACGTCCTGCTCTTCGCGGGCGAGCCGCGCGACCCGATGGCCGGGTACGACGACCTGCTGCGATCGACAGCCGTCGACGCGTTCGTCGTCACCGACACCTACCTCGGCAACCCGCAGGCGACCTGGCTCGAGAGCCGGCGGGCGCCGTTCGTCGCCTTCGGTCGGCCGTGGGACAACCCGTCGGCCGTCCATCCCTGGGTCGACGTCGACGGAGCGGCCGGCACCGACCTGGCGACCACCCACCTCCTCGACCGCGGCCACACGCGGATCGCCTGGATCGGCTGGCGCAAGGACTCCTTCATCGGCGAGGACCGCCGCTCCGGGTGGAGCCGCGCCCTGCACGCTCGTGGCCTGCCCACCACCGGTCTCGCCTCCCGCGTGGAGGACACCGTGGCCAGCGGCCGCGAGGCGAGCGCGGTGCTGCTCGACGAGGCGCAGCCCTCGGCCTTCGTCTGCGCCTCGGACACGCTGGCCATGGGGGTGCTGCACACGCTCGCGCAGCGAGGGCTCGCGGCCGGACGTGACGTCGCCGTCGTCGGCTTCGACGACTCCCAGGTGGCGCAGGTCGTGCCACCGGGGCTCACCTCCGTGCGCCAGCCGCTGGAGGAGGTCGCCGTCGAGATCGTCAAGGGCCTGGAGGGGCTGCTCGCCCATCCGCCGGTCGTCGGCCCGGGCGTGATGCTGACCCCGACGCTGGCGCTGCGCGGCTCGAGCTAGCGGCCCGTCACGCGCCCTCCTGGTCGGTCGGCCGGCGGCCGAGCTCCTGGCGCAGCAGCGCGACCTCCCGGCGGAGCTCCTCGAGCTGCCGCGCGACCTCGGTGTCCGCGACCGCGGGGAGGTCGGCGTCGTCGTCGGTCGGCACCATGATCCGCGCCAGGATGCTGGCGAGCGACGCGATGATGCCGACGCCCACCAGCATCACGACGGAGGCCACGATCCGCCCGCCGCCCGTGACCGGGTAGTAGTCGCCGTACCCGACGGTGGTGAGGGTGACCGCCGACCACCACAGCGAGTCGCCACCGGTGGTGATGTTGGCGTCCGGTGAGCTGCTCTCGAGCTGGAGCACGAGCACCGACGAGATCGACAGCACGAGGAACGCGGTCAGGAACGTCACGAAGCCGGCGTACTGTCCCCGGTTGCTCACGATGTCGCGCACGATCTCGTTCTTGCGCTGGCCTCGGAACAGCCGGGTGATGCGGGCCAGCCGGCTCAACCGCGCCAGCCGGAAGAGGGCGGAGAAGCGGAAGAACCCGAAGCTGGGGATCGAGCCGAGCAGGTCCAGCCACCCGCGCTCGGCGAAGAAGTAGGTCCGCTTCGACGGAGCCCTGACCAGCCGGAGCGTGAAGTCGCCGAGGAACACCAGGCAGATGCCGTTGTCGTAGACGCCGAGCAGCTGCCGGGTGGACGCGGAGATGTCGGGCAGCACCAGCGCGACCATGATGAGCAGCGAGTAGACGGTGAGGACGAGGATGAACAGCTCGTAGGCGTTGCTCTGCGTGTCCGCCGGCGTACGACGCTCCATCCACTGCCCTTCCTTCGGCCCCGGTCGCAGGCTAGGGCATCGGCGGGTCGCCGTCCGGAGGTCGTGCGAGCTGGTCGTGCGGGCAGCCGGTCCGGATGACGTCGCGGGGACGTCATGCGAGCTGGTCGTGCAGGCAGCCGGTCCGGATGACGTCGCGGGGGACCCCCGCGGGGAGGTCATGCGAGCTGGTCGTGCGGGCGACCGGTTCGGATGACGCTGCGCGGGACGTCATGCGAGCAGGTGGTCCGGGCAGCCGAATCGGATGACGTCCGATCGGCGAGGGCGGGTGGCGACGCCGGGTCGCTCAGTAGCGACGCCACCACAGGTTGACGGCGTAGTCGACCTCGGTGCCCTCGTGCGAGGCCAGGGCGTCCTCCGCCGCGGGCCCCGGGAGCTCGATGCGCACGACCGCCTCGAGGTCAGCGCGCGAGGTGAAGCTCCAGCGCATGTCGACCGGGGTCCGCGTCCACCCGTGGGTCGACCAGAACCTCCCGACCGCGGCCGGGTCCACGTCCGGGAACCCGCGGCGGAACCACGACCCGAACGTTGACCGGGTGGGGTCGTTGTCGACCACGAACGCCGTTCCGCCCCGTCGTACGACGCGCGCCAGCTCGGCCAGGCCGGGCTCGCTGCCGGGGCCGAAGAAGTACGCCCACCGGGCGTGCGCCACGTCGACGGACGCGTCGGGGAGCGGGAGCTCCTGCGCCGTCCCCTGCAGCACCGAGACCTGCGGCAGCCGCCGGGTGCGGCGCCGCGCGAGAGCCACGAGGTCGCCGTGCGGCTCCACGCCGACCACGCTCGACGCCGTGCGCGCGAAGGCCGGGAGGTGGAACCCGGTCCCGCACCCCACGTCGAGCACGGCCCGGCCGTCCCAGGAGGCGACGGCGAGCATGGCCGCCTCGATCGCGCCATCAGGGTCGACGGCGCGGTTCTCGACCTCGTAGACCGCGGTGTGGTGCCAGATGTTGGGGCTCGGTCGGGCGCCGGGGAGCGCTGGTGTCGAAGCGCCCGTCACGACCTCGTCCCTCGGTCGTGGGGCTTGCTCAACCTGGTTCGCGACGGCACGCGCTTCGCGCGTGCCTGCTCCTTCACAGGCGGACGAGCCCGTTCGGGGTCTGAACCTGGACGGCGATGATGCCCGGGGTGCCGTTGGGGGCGACCCACTCGACCTTGACGTCCTCGAGCGGCGCCTCGACGGTCTCCCCCAGCCACTCGCTGACCCGGTGCGGGTCGCCCGCGATCTCCAGGCAGGCCAGGGAGAACTCGGGGTCCGCGCCGGCGCTCGGGTGCATCTCGGCGGGGGACTCCCACTCGATGAAGAACGGCAGCTGCGGGTCGGCGATCAGCCCGTTGACGCCGATCTGCTTCCAGGCCAGCTCGCTGCCGTCGGGGCGGTGGCGGTTGCCATGCGCCGCCTCGCGGCCGAGCCGCTGCTCGACGACGGAGATGTCATCGACGGCGACGACCCAGCCCAGCCAGCCCCCGCCCAGGGCGGAGCGGGCCCGCACCGCCTGGCCGAAGGGAGCCTTGTCGGAAGCGGGGTGGTCGAGCACCTCCACGATCTCGAGGTAGGTGTTGCCGGCGAGCGGCAGGATCATGTTGCGGGTCCCGAATCGAGCGTGGACACCACCGTCGACGAAGTCCTTGCCGAGCAGACCCCCGATGCGCTGGGCAGTGCTGGCGAGGCCATCCGGTCCTGCTGCGAAAGAGAGATGGTCCAGGCGCATGCCTGAATTCTCGGATTCGTCCCGGCGACCGGCGACACCGGGGTCGGTGTCTCTTGACGTCGAGACGTTCTCGACAGGCCCCCTCCGTGCTGCGGTCGGGCTCAGCGCGGGTCGGCAGGGTGCAGCGCCAGCGCGGACCGCGAGCGCAGGTGTGCGTCGCAGTGGCGCACGAGCTCCTCGTACGCCGGGCGCCCCATCAGCTCGGTGAGCTCGGCCTCGTGAGTGACGTAGACGGGCTCCACGGCGACGTGCGCCTCGGTGTTCCCCGAGCAGTACCAGTCGAGGTCGTGACCCCCCGGTCCCCAACCGCGCCGGTCGTACTCCCCGATGCTCACCTCGGTGTAGCGGCTGCCGTCCTGGCGCTCGACCTCGCGGAAGGTCCGGCGGATCGGGAGCTGCCAGCACACGTCCGGCTTGGTCTCGACCGGGTTCTTCCCGAGCCTGAAGGCCAGGGCGTGGAGGGCGCACCCGGCGCCGCCCTGCCCGGACGACGGAGCGAAGTCGGTCCGGTTGTGGAACACGCACGCCTGCTGGCCGTCGACGGTCGTCACGCGGGTCTTGCGCTCGCCGTCCTCGTCGACCTCGATCCAGTCGCGCTTGCGGACCTTGCCGGCGGGCTTCTGCTGCCACAGCTCCTCGTCGAGCATCCCGACGAACACGGCGACCCGCTTCTCGTCGTCCTTGTCGGCGAAGTGCGCGCCCAGCGTGCAGCAGCCGACGTCCGGTGCGTCGGCATAGATGCCCTGGCAGCCCTCGCCGAAGATGCACTTGTAGCTCGACGTGAGCCAGGTCAGGTCGCACCGCAGGACCTCGGACTCGTCGGCCGGGTTGACGAACTCGACATGGGCACGCGGGAACACCAGATCGACCTCGGGCACGGACCAACCCTACGTGGCGGGCAGGGAGCGGTCCCGGTACGCCCGTCGCGACCTCGTTCCTCGGTCGCGGGGCCACCCGACCCAGCGCGTGTTCCTCGGTCCTCGCGGGCTCGGACCGAGTGCCCTAGTAGCGTTGAGCCATGCGCCTGGGCGTGCTCGACATCGGCTCCAACACCGGACACCTGCTGGTGGTGGACGCGCACCGCGGAGCGGCGCCCCTCCCGGCGTACTCCTACAAGCAGCCGCTGCGCCTCGCGGAGCACCTCGACGAGACCGGGGCCGTGGCGCCGGCCGGCGTGGACGCGCTCAGCGGCTTCACCGCCCAGGCGCTGCGCGTGGCCGAGGACAAGGGCAGCGAGGACATGCTCGCCTTCGCGACCTCGGCGGTGCGCGACGCGGTCAACAGCGAGGCGGTGCTGGCCGAGGTGCGCGAGCGCACCGGTCAGGACATCGCGGTGCTGTCGGGCGAGGACGAGGCGCGGCTGACCTTCCTCGCCGTACGCCGGTGGTTCGGCTGGTCCGCGGGACGGCTCTCCGTGTTCGACATCGGTGGCGGCTCGCTGGAGATCGCCGGTGGCTCCGACGAGGAGCCCGACGTCGCCTGGTCGCTCCCGCTGGGTGCCGCCCGGCTCGCGCGCCAGCACTTCGCCGGCGGGAAGCCCGACGAGGAGACCGTCCGCGGCCTGCGCCGCCAGATCCGCGCCGACATCGCCCGCGATGCCGGCCGCCTGCTGCGTGCCGGCACCCCCGACCACGCCGCGGCGACCTCCAAGACGTTCCGCTCCCTGGCCCGCATCTGCGGCGCGGCGCCGTCCGCCGACGGTCCCCTCGTCCCGCGTTCGCTGCCGCTGGACACCCTGACCCAGTGGATCCCGAAGCTGGTCGCGATGACTCCCGCGGAGCTGGCGGACCTGCCCGGCGTCTCGCCGAGCCGGTCCCACCAGGTGGTGCCGGGGGCGCTGGTGGCCGAGGCCGTCATGGACATCTTCGAGCTGCCCGCCCTGGAGATCTGTCCGTGGGCCCTGCGCGAGGGTGTGATCCTCGAGCGGCTCGACCAGATCACGGCCGGCCTCTGATGGCCCCGCGCATCGGCCTCTCGACGGTCTCGGTCTACCCCGAGTCCTCTGCCCACGCGTTCTCCTACGCCGCCTCGCTCGGCTACGACACGATCGAGGTGATGGTCGGCATCGACGCGCTGAGCCAGCAGACCTCGGCGGTCCGGCAGCTCTCCGAGCACCACGGCATCCCGATCGCCGCCGTGCACGCGCCCTGCCTGCTCTTCACCCAGCGGGTCTGGGGCACCGAGCCGTGGGGCAAGCTCGAGCGCTCCGCCGAGATGGCCGAGGCCGTCGGCGCGGAGGTGGTCGTCGTGCACCCGCCGTTCCGGTGGCAGAAGACGTACGCCGCCGGCTTCGTCGAGGGCATCGCGGCCCTCGAGGCGTCGACCGGCATCGCCTTCGCCGTCGAGAACATGTACCCGTGGCGGGCCTCGTCGCGGCGCGGGATGGAGATGTACCTGCCCGGCTGGGACCCCTCGGAGGAGCCCTACGCCAACACCACGATCGACCTCTCCCACGCGGCGATCGCACAGTCCGACCCGATCCTGATGGCCAAGCGCCTCGGCGACCGGCTGCGGCACATCCACCTCACCGACGGGACCGGCTCGGCCAAGGACGAGCACCTGGTCCCGGGGCGCGGCTCGATGGGCGCGGCGCCGTTCCTGCGCCACCTCGCCAAGGTCGGGTTCGGCGGCGAGATCGTCGTCGAGATCAACACCCGCAAGTGCCGCGACAGCGCCGAGCGGGAGACCGACCTGCGGGAGTCGCTGGAGTTCGCGCGCGAGCACTCGGCGGTGGGCACGCCGTGACGTCGGCGGCACCGCGGCGCGGCCGCCGTGGAAGATGCTGGTGACCTGGGCGGCGCGCTA
>ERZ724513.2013-NODE-2013-length-10219-cov-7.879477_pt1 | contig 10219 bp, 10 predicted proteins | sample MGYA00376046_ERZ724513 | MGnify/ENA primary metagenome ERZ724513 (study PRJEB28724, sample SAMN07190883) | activated sludge metagenome | isolation source: activated sludge of sewage treatment plant in Hong Hong | place: Hong Kong | collected 2016-03-17 ... | reverse complement strand
GAGACGGCCGAAAGCGCTCGCTGCCAGGCGTCCCGCTCCGCGCCGAACTTCTCGTGCTGGAAGCGATAGTCGCTCTTGCGCAGGAACTCCTCCAGTTCGCCGTTCAGCCGCTGCCAGTGGCCGCGCTGGGCGGCCACGAGCGTCGTCAGGGCCGGGCCGGGCAGGCCGCGGGCCACTACGGCGCGGAAATGGGGCAGGCATAGGCCGTCGGAGGCGGCGTAGGCCTCGGCCAGGGGGCTACCCGGCGTGGCCTGTTGCAGCAGCGTGTCGATGTAGTGCGCGGCGAAGGTCGCCTCATGGACGCAGATGGGGCACGGCGCATCCGGGGCCAGTGCGTCGGCCAGGCGCGTCGCCGCCGGGTGTGACCCGCCAACGCCTCCGGCGCGCAGCAACGCCCGCAACCGGCTGGATGACTCGGCCTCGATGCCGCTGTCGGCCAACACCCGCAGCAGTACCTTAATGACCCCCTGCATCATCGTCGCCGCGCCCAGCGCGCCGCCGGTGCGCACCAGCAGCGCCGCGTGGCGGCGACAGAAGCCGCGGGCGGCGTTCAGTTCCTCGCGCACGCCGACGTCGTTGACCGACTCGAACAGGATGGCGTCGACCAGGCGGTCGGCCGTCTCGTCCAGCAACCGGCAGAAGGCGCAGCCCGGTTGCGCCAGCGCGACCAGCATCTCATCCAGGTAGGGGATTCGCGTCGTCTCGGCCATGTTGCTTCCTCCAGAGTGGGCGAATTCACTGCCCAGGATGATAGCATGATGTAGAATTCCCGCTTGGGTCATTGCTCAATCACAGCGCAACGAGGGTCGTCTCATGGTCGAACAGTCAAAGCCCTTCATCTATCTGCTCGTCGGCCTGGCCAGCATCTTCATCATCATCAGCGGCGTTCAGAATCTGGCTTTCATCCTGAACCCGATCCTGCTGTCGCTGGTCATCACCATCGCCCTCATCCCCGTGCCCGGCTGGTTTGCCCGGCGCGGCGTGCCTGGCTGGCTGTCGCTGGTGCTGACCTTTGTCATTGTCCTGGGGTTCATCGGGCTGGTGTTGCTGCTGGTCTTCTTCGGGCTGGCCCGGTTGGCCGAGGTGCTGCCGAGCTTGCAGACAAGCGTCGCCGCCAATGGCGACGAACTTCTTAACATGCCCAACACCATTCTCGGCTATCACCTGGGCGAGGTGCGCGAGGTGGTGACGGCTTTCCTGACCAGTGAACGGCTGACCGGACTGGCCACGCGCTCCCTGAGTGTCCTATTCACCACCGTTTCGCAGGCGTTCCTGGTCATGCTTATCTTCGCCTTCATGCTCAGCGCGGCGCTGTCGCTGCCCAGCAGCGCCCGCCTGGGCCTGACCGCCGAAAGCCCCCTGGTTCAGCAGGCCGCCGCGCTGACGGAAAACGTGCGTCGCTACGTCACCCTGACGACCAGCCTGAATCTGGTGGCGGCCATCGGCAACACGATCCTGCTGCTGCTTCTGGGCGTCGGCCCGGCCGTCCTCTGGGGCTTGCTCTCCTGGTTTATGGGCTACATCCCCGCCGTCGGCTTCTGGGTGGCCATGTTGCCGCCGCTGGCGCTGGCTTTCGTCGAGCACGGTTTCACCGGCGCGCTCGTCGTCTTCATCGGCTACACGCTCATCAACGGCACGGTCGAGAACCTCGTCAAGCCGCGGCGTATGGGCCGGGGGCTGAAGATCTCGCCCGTCGTCGTCGTCATCTCGCTGTTCATCTGGGGTTGGCTGCTGGGCATCGTCGGGGCCATCCTCTCGACGCCGCTGACACTGCTCATCCTCAGCGTGCTGGAGTTGTTCGAGGGCACGCGCTGGATCGCCATGCTGCTGCGCACCACAGGCACGGGCGAAGAGAGCGCCGTTCGGGAGCACGAAGAGGCGCTCGGCCGCGTGCGCGGCCTGTGGGATCGCGGCGTCACCGCCGTGCGCAACGCGACCCGGCTGTAACCCCCCTGCCGGGCGCGCGGCTACTCGGTCAGCTCGCGCGTCTGCGCCACCAGGCTTTCCAGCCGCTGCAACAGGCTGCCCAATTCCGGAGCCGGTTCGCTGCCCGTCTCCCGCTGGCCGTTGTACGTGGCGTAGGCCACGTCCAGCCGCTTCTCCAGCGCCGTCAGCGCCGGCGTGTCCTCAGGTTGCCGCTGCATGATGCGCATGGCATGCCCGGCGAAGACCTGCAGGGCGACGGCCAGCGGCGGGGCAATGACAAAGCCGATCAAGCCATAGGCGTCTACCAAGATCAACACCATGATCACGATCAGCAGGCCGCTGAAACGATTGCGCTGGAAAAAGCGCGGCTCAACGACGAACTCCAGAAAGGCCAGCACGGCCGCCGTCAACAGCACAGCGAATAAGGCCGTCTGCACCTGGCCGTTCGTGGCCATCCCGGCCAAAAAGGCCACCGCCGCGGCAAAGACAAAGCCGGCCATCGGGATCAGCCAGAACAACCCGGCCAACAGCGCCGCCAGCAGCGGGTAATCGAGCCGCAATAGATAGAAACCGAGCGCCAGCAACACCACGGCCAGCAGCCCTTGCACCAGTTCGCTGCGCAGATAGTTGCCAATGCTGGTCTCGGTCGTCTGCCAGATGCCGCGCGCCTGCATGCGCCGCTCGGCCGGCAGCAGCGATAGCCACAGCCGCTCGAAGTGCTGCCGGTCGGTGCTCCAGTAGAGGCTCAGCACGATGATGATCAGCAGCGACGCGGCCACGGTGACGACATTCTGCCCCACGCCAAAGACCAGCCGCAAGATCGACAGCCCCGACGGCCCGGCCATCGCCTCCGGCAGTTGATCCGGCGGCGGCAACCGCTGGACAATGGCCTGCTGGATGCCGCTGCCGCCCGACCAACTACGATAGGTGAAGTCGTAGAGCATCACCAGATAGTTGCTCAGCTTCTGAAGCTCGTCCATGAGATGGCCACCCAGCAGGTAGATCGCCAGCCCGACGAAGGCGAACAGCCCCAGATAGACCAACAGCCACGACAGCGACACCGGCAGCCCACGCGACTTCAGGAAATCGGCGCTCGGCCGCAGCGCCGCGGCCAGCATCAGCGACAACAGCAGCAGGATCAGCACGCTGCGGAATTGCCACAGCAAAATGAGCACGGCCACCGTGACGGCAATGACCAGGACATAGTACGCCAACCGTTTCATGATGCCTCCGCGCCGTTGCGAGACTGGCTCAGCAACTTGTCCAGGTCAAGGGCAATGGTCTCGATGACGTCCTCCAGATGTTGGCCCGATCCCGCATCGGCCGGCGCGCTTTCGCGCTGGCGCAAGACCTTGCGGATGTCCTCCACCAGCTCCATTGTCTGATAGCGCAGCAGGCCGACGCGGTCGCGTTCGCCCGTCGGCTCAGTCTGTGGCGTCGTGCTGAGCAGGAAGCGCTCCAGCAGCATCTGAATGATGGCCGTCAGCGGCAGGGCGATGAGCGCGCCGAGAATGCCGAAGAGCGTGCCGAAGGCGGTCATGGCCACCAGCGTCACCAGTGGGCGCATGCCCAGCGTCCGCTTCATCACCCGCGGGCCGAAGACGTTGGCCTCCAACTGGTGGATGACCAGCGACACAATCAGCACCCAGACAGCTTTCGACGGGGCAATCGACAGGGCGATGATGATCGACGGCACCGCGCCGATCAGCGGGCCGACGACAGGGATGAACTCCATCAGGGCGATAATCAGGGCCAGGACGATGGCATAGGGGATGCCGATGATCCAGTAGGCGATCAGCGACAACGTGCCGATGATACCGCTGACCACCACCTGCCCGGCGACATAGCCGCCCACGCGGCCCTCGATCTCAGTGATGAGGTCGCGCGCCGGGTCGCGGCGATTGAGCGGCAGCAGAGAGATGCCCACGCGCTTGATGCGGTCGGACTCAACCGTCCAGAAGAAGGCCACAAAGAAGATCGCCGCCGTCTTGTAGATGCCGCCGGCCACGGTTCCCAACGTCACCCACACTTGCGCGAACGGCGATTCGACCACTTCCACGCCCTGGCCCTCTACCGGCGCGGCGGACACATCGGCCGGCAAGCCGAATTGGGGCGGGATGACCTCGGCCAGCCGGCGCAGCAGCAGGTTCGACGACTGGCCCAGCCGCTCGACAAAGCGGCTATAGGCCTCGCCCAGTTGCGCGCCGATGTTGGCCGCCTGGTCGGCAATCAGCGGCACGCCAAAGCGCAGGAAGAGGATGACAATCAGCGCCAGCACGCCAAACAGCAGCAGCACCGCTGCCCCCGCCGGCAATCCCCGCCGCTGTAGCCAGTTGACGACCGGCTGCAGGGCGGTGCTGATGATGACGCCGGCGATCAGGATGAGGATGACCTGGTGGAAACGAAAGGCCAGCCAGATCGACAGGGCAACCAACCCGACGACCAGCGTGGCCGTCACCAGTTGCCGGACCGAGAGTTCGGGCAACTCCAGCGCGGGGCGATGGTCTAGCATAGGTCATACTCCGGCAAGTACGCCTGCGCGACTACTGGCGAGCCATGAGACGGCTCAGCCGCCACCAGTCGAGCAGGAAGAAGACCAGGGCGAATAGGAACAACGCGCCCAACAATATCATACTCGGCATTTGCCCACGCAACATCACCGCTTGCAGCAAATTGATGCCATAGGTCACCGGCAGCGCCCAGGAGACCGCGCGCACCGGCTCCCACAACCGGTAGAGGGCCAAAAAGAAGCCGCTGAAAAAGATACTGGCCAACAGCAGCAGCATCGCGTATTGGATGGCCTGGCTGTCGGTGCGGGCCAACAGCGACAGGAAGAAGCCCAGGCTGAGCGAGGCGCACAGCAGCGCCAGGACGACCAGGGCATAGTAGCCCCAATTGCCCAGCATCGGCACGCCCAGACCAAAGACCACCAGCGCGGTCAGGATCGCCCCGATGACCGCCGTCAGAATCAGATAGCCGATGAACTTGCCGACGAGCGCCTGGAAGGCCGACACGGGCGAGGCGCGGAATAGCTCCAGCGGCCCGTCCTGGCGTTCGCGGACAATCGACAGGCCGGTCAGCGTCACAGCGATGTGCTGCAACAGCAGGGCGATGACTGCCGGCACGAAGAAGTCGGTCGGCCCCAGGCTGACGTCGGTAATACTGAGCGTCTCGCTGCGGAAGGGCGACACCAACACCTGTGAATCGATACCCGCGTAGCGGCCCAGGACGGCGTCCATCTCAGCCAGGTCGGATTCGATGGTCGCGGCCGTGGCGGCGCGCTCGCCAATCGGCGTGCTCTCATCGCGCAGCGCCGTCGAAGCCGCTTGCAACGCTTGCAGTTGCGTCTGCAACGTCTCCGCCCCCAGCGTCGTCTCCACGCCCCCCAGCAGAGCCAGCCCGGAGCCGGCAGCCACCGCCAGCAGGCTCAATTCGTTATCCAGGCTCTCGGCCGCCGTGCCCGCGGCAGCTTCGTCGCCGGCCTCCAGGGCCACGCGGGTCGCCGCGGCCGTCTCGCGCGCCGCGGCGACGCGCTGCTGGAGCGTCGCCGCCTCGGCCTTGCCCTGGTCGGCGGCCGTCAGCAACACCTGGCGGTTGATCTCCTCAATGTAGTTGCGCCCCAGAATCTCGATGTAGGTCTGCTCGAAGGGGTCGATCTCGTAGTGGTACATCTGGAACGTCGCCTGCTCGTTGTTGTCGATCTGCGCCGCCGGGTCGGGCGGGACGACGACGACGAGATCGACCTGCTGCTGGCGCAATTCCCAGTCGGCCTCGGCTGCGTCGGGGATGATGCCGCGGGAGTCGATCTGCCGGCCCAATCGCGTCGAGTAATCTTCGACGAACGGCCGCATCGGGCTGTCGTCGGGCACGACGAACAACGTGCGCAGCGTCCGCGCCTCGTCGCGGTAGCCGACGCCGAAGAGCAGCAAGATGAGGAACGGCCCCAGAATGAGCGAAGCCACCAGCCGCGGTTGGCGCAGGACGTTGACGATCTCCTTGCGGACGAAGGCCAGAATACGAATGATGTATTGCGCCAGACTACGCATGGCTCATTTCCCCCTCCAGGCGGCGCTTTTCTTCTTGCTCCAACAGCATGACGAAGACCTCGTCGAATGCCGGGCTGAATTCGCCCGCCTCGGTCACGGCCAGGCCGCGCTCGTCCATCCAGCTCACCACCGCCGGCAGCGCCGTGCTGGCGTCATCGACCACCAGTTGCAACGACAGGTCGGGGTTGACCGTCACCTGCCCGGCGCGGACGAAGGGCGCGGCGCGCAGGTCGGCCATCTGCTGGTAATCGGGCAGGCGGCTGGGGTTGACGCGCAAGACGTGGCCGCCCAGCGCGTGCCGGCGCAGCCCCTCCGGCGTCTCGACCATCAGCAGCCGGCCGCCGGACATGACGCCGACGTAATCGCAATAGGCCGCCTCACCAACGTATTGCGTCGTGACGAACAGCGTCCGCCCCATGTCCTTCAGAGACTTGAAGTGCGCCCAGAACTTGCTGCGCAACACGGGATCGATACCCGCCGTCGGCTCGTCGAGGAAGATGACCTCCGGGTCGTGGACGAGCGCCGCGGCCAGGCTGAGGCGCTGGCGCATGCCGCCGGAGATGTTGCGCACGCGCTTGCCCTCGTGGCCGGTCAGCGCGACCAGGTCGAGCACCGACGCCAGGCGAGCGTGGCGGCGCAGCGGCACGCCATAGAGCGACGCCGCGAAATTGACGTTCTCCCAGACGGTCAGGTCGGGGTACATGACGAAAATCTGCGGCATGTAGCCGATGCGCTGGCGGTCGGCCGTGGTGAACTTGTCGGGCGAGCGGCCCAGCACCTCGACCACGCCGCCGCTGGCCTCATAGATGCCCAGCAGCAGGCGCATGGTCGTCGTCTTGCCGCAGCCGCTGGGGCCAATGAAACCAAAAATCGACCCGCGCGGGATCGACATGGTGACGCGATCGACGACGACGTCATCATCAAACTTCTTGGTCAGCTCATGGGTGCGAATGACTACCCCATTCCGGCGGGCCAGTTCGTCGCTCGGTGGCGTCATGCGCCTCTCCTCCTGGTTCCGGTAGCGCCTCTACCAGATCACGCTGCTTCCGCCCGACAACAGAAACCCTTCCCCATGACTGCCGCGGGGAAGGGTTCGTGTGTAGCGGATGCAAATGGTTTGTAACTCTTCTCTCAGACGCTCTGCTGGCTATGGCTCTTGAAGAAGTTATCGACTTCCATCTCCGCCTTCTCCTTCTTCCAGCCATAGCGCTCCTGGACAAGGCCGACAACCTCATCGCGCTTACCACTGATGCGATCCAGATCGTCATCGGTCAACTCGCCCCACTGCTGCTTGACCTTGCCCTTCAACTGCTTCCACATTCCGCCTAGCACATCATCATTCATCGTGTTCTCCTTGTCCCCGCCAGTCCTTCTCCCAATTCTATTGCGTCCCTGTTGACGCAAATCACTTCGTTTTCACTGTCCTCACTATAGGGCAAGCCCGCAACGACCTCAATGTGTCCCGGATATAACCGGCGACACAGATGCCGCTATGACCCTATTCCACGCGCAACATGACAACGCCACCCACTTGGGTAACGTTTAGACCATTGACGGGCTGGTTGGTCTTGTCGCGTCCGGCGTCGTAGCAGAACGATAACGGCGCGGGGCCGTCGACCAGTGGGCCACAAGACGTTTCGATGTGGCAAACGCGCATGCCATCGTCGCCGACAATCACGATGTCGGCCGGGCCGATGGGCGTGCCGGCTGGACGACGCTGAGCCACGCGCGGCCGGACGCGAGAGACAAACGGCAGTTGATAGGTCATGATCTCGACTCCCCCAGAGCCTCGTTCATCATGTCGATAAGCGACCGATAGGCGGCGGGGTTGCGCCACCACAGCAGGGTGGCCACGGCGAGCACGGCTGCCAACACCGCGAAGCCCACCGCCAACCCACGCCGCCCCTTGCGGCCGGTCATCTCGTTGGCCGCGTCGGCCACAATGGCCGGCAGAGCGGGGTCGATGCCCTTCAAGTCATTCAGGAAGCCGTCGATCTCCTCGCGCGCGGTCAGGCGCGTCTGGCCATACTGCTTCTGGATCGACTCCACGACGCGCTCCACCTGCTGGCGCACGCCGTCGGCGGCCTCTTCCAGCGGATTGTCGTCCGGCTGGCCGCCCCGCAGCGCACCCAGCGCGTCGCGGGCCAGTTGTTCAATTGATTCTCTATCGAGGGATGCCATCGTTGTTACCGTTCCTGGACGGCCGGGCTATAGTGCACCGGCGGCCCAGCTTCAAGGTAACATACGCGGCCAGGGGTTCACAATGTGCCGTGGATATAATTGTGGTTGTAGGGCGGGTTGGCAACCCGCCCCTAAGCTCAGCCGCGCACAAAGTAAATGATGGCCACAGCAATGCCAATCACCACCACCACCCTTCGCAGCGTCGCCGGGGCCACCCGCCCGGCCAGCCGCCCGCCCAACGCCCCGCCGATCAGTGCCCCAACGGCCATCACCGCCGCCACCGGCCAGATGACCCGCCCGGAGAAGACGAAGAACAGCGCCGCCGTCAGGTTGGTCACGAAGCCCACGACCTGCTTCAGCCCGTTCAGCCGCGTCAGCGAGTCGTCGATCACCAGGGCCAGCACGGCCAGGACGATAACGCTCAATCCCGCGCCGAAGTAGCCGCCGTAGATAGCGGCGAAGAAGACGGGCACGGCCGCCCAGGCTTCGCCCGAAAACGCGGGGGAGCGGGGGGCAGGGGTTCCTTCCGGCGCTCCCCTGCTGCCCCTCTTCCCCGCCAGCCACCGCTTCAACGGCTCCTGCGCCGCCAGCAGCAGCGAGGCCAGCAGAATCAGGAAGGGCACCAGTTGGCGAAAGAGCTTCTCGTCCGTCCGCAACAGCAGCAACCCGCCGACCAACCCGCCCAGCGCCGCCGGCAACAGCAACCACAACCGCCGCCGCTGCGACAGCACCTCTTCCTTCTGGGCAAAAGTCGCCCCCAGATAGCCGGGCAGCAGGGCGACGGTGTTGGTAACGTTGGCGCTGACGGCCGGGATGCCCATCGCCGTTAGAGTCGGGAAGGTGATGAGCGTGCCGCCGCCGGCCAGCGCGTTAATGGCCCCGGCAGCCACGGCGGCCAGGGTGACGAGCACATATTGCAGAGGCTCCAGTTGCATGGGACTACATTAACAGGAAACGATAGAATATGGGAGGTCTTTTATTCCCCCGCCGCGGCCTGTTGCAGGAATTGGGCCACGGCCTCGGCCGAGTCAAGGGCCAGCGCCGTCGTGGCGATGCGTTGCGCGTCGGCCAGCGCGAAGCGCCGCACGGCCGCCTTAACCGCCGGAATGGACGGGGCGCTCATGCTCAGCTCGTCCAGCCCCAGGCCCACTAGCAGCGGCGCGGCCAGCGGGTTACCGGCCAGTTCGCCGCACATGCCCACCCAGATGCCGGCGGCGTGGGCCGCCACGGCCACGTCGCATACCATGCGCAGCACCGACGGCTGGAAGGCATTGGCCAGCCCGGCCACGCGCGCGTTGCCCCGGTCGGCGGCCATCACGTACTGCGTCAGGTCGTTGGTGCCGATGCTGAAGAAGTCCACCTCGCGCGCCAACTGGTCGGCCACGGCCACGGCCGAGGGCACCTCGATCATGATGCCCACCTCCATGCCCTCATCGAAGGGCACGCCGGCGGCGCGCAGCTCGTCCTGCGCCGTGCGCAGCATGGCCCGCGCGGCGCGCACTTCGGCCGGCGTGCCGATCATCGGCAGCATCAGCTTAACGTTGCGCCGTGCGCCGGCCGAGGCACGCAGGATGGCCCGCAACTGGGGCATGAATACGTCCGGCCGCTCCAGGCAGAAGCGAATGGCTCGCCAGCCCAGGAAGGGGTTGGCCTCCTCGCCCAGGTCAAGGTAGGGCAGCGGTTTGTCGCCGCCGACGTCCAGGGTGCGGATGATGAGCGGCCGGTCGCCGGCCGCCGCCGCGGCGCGGGCATAGGCGTCGAACTGCTCTTCCTCCGTCGGCGCGGTGGCGCGGTCCATGAATAGGAACTCGGTGCGGAACAGGCCCACACCCTCCGCGCCAAACTCGAGCGCTGGGGCAACATCGTTGGGGCTGCCCACGTTGGCGGCGATCTCCACGCGGCGGCCGTCGCTGGTGACGGCCGCGCCCTGCCCGGCGGTTTCGAGGTTCGATTGGCGGCGTCTGGGGAACGTTCGGTGGAAAGACAATATTCGATAGCCAGGGGGATGTGGCGACGCAATGCCGAACTGGAACGCCATCCAGCCGAGACGGCTGGACTATGTCGCC
>ERZ724513.2011-NODE-2011-length-10220-cov-5.433842_pt1 | contig 10220 bp, 9 predicted proteins | sample MGYA00376046_ERZ724513 | MGnify/ENA primary metagenome ERZ724513 (study PRJEB28724, sample SAMN07190883) | activated sludge metagenome | isolation source: activated sludge of sewage treatment plant in Hong Hong | place: Hong Kong | collected 2016-03-17 ... | reverse complement strand
AGCTCGCCCACACGCTGCTCGCCGCGCTCCACCCCGACCCATCGCACCGGCTCGATGCGCCCGGCCTGCTCGCGCGCCTGTCCGAGGCGGCCGAGCTGCAAGCCGCCGAGGACAGCGCCCCAAGACCTCCACCATAAGCCCGGCAAGAGCAGGAGAGCGCGCCTGACGCAACTCCCGCGGTCCCCATCGACAAGTGCCGACCGCGCGCCGCGCGATTGTGGTACCCGTCGCGTCCCCCCGTCCGTCATGGCCCGGCCGACCGAACGCACCGCGCTCCACGTCCTCACCCGCCGAGGGTGGTTCGCGTGACGGTGGCGAGTAGGTCGAGCAGGCGCGCACGGGGGGTCTTGAGGTCGCCGGGGACGCCGAAGAGACGGGCGACGTCGACGAGGCGGGCGGGGCTATCTCCGGCAGATGCTCGACACGGCATTCCGCGCCACCGACGCTTGGTGTCGACGGATTCGGTGAAAGGACGTCCAGCGCGCCTTCAACGGCCCATTCTCCGACCACCCCGTTCGCGTCCTGCTCGCCACCGACGTCGCCCACGAGGGCGTCAACCTGCAGGGCCCTACGCCGACGTCTTCCACTTCGACATCCCGTTGAACCCCGCGCGCATGGAGCAGCGCACCGGCCGCATCGACCGCACCGGCCGCATCGACCGCACCGGCCAAGACGCGCCTGTCGTGCGCTGTCACTATTTCCGCTATACCGAGCGAGCCGAAGACCTCGTGCTCACCGCCCTCGACCGCAAGGTCGGCACCACCGAGCGCGAGCTCGGCGCCCTCCTGCAGGAACGTGTGCTTGACGTCCACGACTACGAGGGCATCACCACCTTTCAGAAGCTCAAGGCCGCGACGTCCCTCGACGAGCGCGCCCAGACCGCGTCCTCCTCGCTCTCACTCGTCTCGTTGAAGTCGGCCAGAGGTGCCAGGCCCCCAATCGCTCGCACAAGCGCGGCGCACCGGCGCTCTTGAACTCGCGCGATTCCGCGCACCTCCGGCAACGAACGTTTCACCCCCGCGCGTCGCACCGTGTCGCGGTGATACACTGCCGGGTCGATGGAGCCCGCCGACCGCGTCTCGCCGGCCATGCCCACGGCCATCCGTGTCTACGTCGCCCTCGTGGTCCTCGAACTCGTCGCGCGGGCCCTCCTCCCGCCTCCGGAGCTGGCCAGCGCGCTCGCCTCCGGTTGCCACGTGCTCATCGTCGTGGGCCTCCTCCATCGCAGCGACGTCGCCCGGATCGCCGCGCTCCTGCTCGGGGTGTTCGCCGTGCTGGGGAACCTCCCGCGGCTCCTTGCAATCCCACTCTTGATGGCGACCACCTCGATGATCGACGCGGCGATCCTCGCGCTGACCGACGCCGCCCTCAACTTCGCCGTCGGCACCTTCGTGCTGCTCTCCTTCAATGGCCCGCAGGCGCGGCGCTGGACCGCCTCCGTGCCGCCTCCACCCCCGGAGTCGACGGACTCCACGACCTCCCGTCCATAACGCGAGCTGGAACGACATGTCGAGCCAACTTCAGACCCTCGATACGATCTTCAATAGCAGGATCTTCCGGATCCCTGACTATCAGCGAGGCTATGCGTGGGGCCCGCGGCAGCTCGCGGACTTCTGGCAGGACCTCACACGGCTCACGGACGGCCGCAACCACTACACCGGCCAGCTCACCCTCGAGAAGGTCACCGACCTCGCCTGGAAGCACTGGGACGAGGACGCCTGGCTGATCGAGGGCCGCAACTTCCGCCCCTTCTACGTCGTCGACGGGCAACAGCGCTTGACCACCGCGCTCGTCCTGATCAAGTGCCTGCTCGACAGCCTCGGCGACGGCGAGACCCTCGCCTTCGCCGACAAGGCCGAGCTCACCAAAAAGTACATCGTCCAGACCAGCGGCATCATGCGCGCGTACCTGTTCGGGTACGCCAAGGACAACCCGAGCTACGAGTACCTCAAGACCCGGATCTTCGGCCAGCCGTCTCTCCAGTACGAGGGCACCGAGACGACTTACACGGCCAACCTCGCCGCCGCCCGCACGTTCTTCGACGAACACATCAAGGGCGCCCCCCACGCCGACCGCGACCGCTGGTTCAAGGCCCTGACGCAGCGCTTCCTCTTCCACGTCCACGAGCTCGAGGGCGACGTCGACGTCTTCGTCGCCTTCGAGACGATGAACAACCGCGGCAAGCCGCTCTCGAAGCTGGAGCTGCTCAAGAACCGCCTGATCTACCTCGCTACCCTGATGCCCGGCAGCGAGGCCGAGCGCCAGGCCCTCCGCCGCGACATCAACAGCGCCTGGAAGGACGTGTATCACCACCTCGGTCGCACCAGAGACCACGTCCTCGACGACGACGAGTTCCTCCGCGCCCACTGGATCATGTACTTCTCGCCCGACGGCGAGCAACTGCGCGACTTCCTGCTGGACCAGTACTTCACCGCCGAGCGCGTCCTCTCCGGGCAGCTGACCGTCAAGGACGTCCACGACTACGTGACCAGCGTTCAGCGCTCGGTGCGGGTCTGGCACGAGATCCACTTCCCCGCCGACGCCAATGCGCGCCCGGAGGAGGTGCGGAGGTGGCTGGAGCGACTCATCCGGCTCGGTCACCACGCCTTCAGCCCGCTCCTGATGGCGGCCCTTCAGCAGGACGCCCCCGTCGAGCAGCTCACGGACCTCCTTGCCGCCGCCGAGCGGTTCGTCTTCGTCATCGGCTGCCTGTGCCAGCTCCGCTCCGACACCGGCAACAACCGCTTCTCCCGCCTCGCCGGCAAGGTCTTTCGCGGCGACCACTCGCTCGCCCAGGCAGCGGAGGCGATCCGCGAAAAGTCCGGCTGGCACTTCTCCCTCGACCGCATCGCCCTCGAGATCCGCGACGAGAACGCGGGCTTCTTCAGCTGGCGCGGCATCCGCTATTTCCTCTTCGAGTACGAGCAGCATCTGCGTAGCCGCGCGAAGATGCACGCCGAGAAGATCCACTGGGACAGCTTCGTCGCGTCCAAGGCAGATCACGTCAGCATCGAGCACATCTACCCTCAGAACCCCAGGCCAGGAGACTGGCCCGCGTTCGACGCCAGACCCGAGGACGAGCGCCGCCGCCTCTGCCACTCCCTCGGCAACCTGCTCGCCCTCTCCGTCAGCCGCAACTCGAAATTCTCGAACCGCCCGTTCGCCAAGAAGCGCATCGACGACGCCGGCGTGATCGGCTACCAGAACGGCTCGCACAGCGAGATCGAGGTCGCCAAGCTCCCCGACTGGACTCCGCAGACCGTGCTCGAGCGTGGCCTCGAGATGCTCGCCTTCATGGAGGACCGCTGGAAGATCAAGCTCGGAACCCCCGAACAGAAACGGAAGCTGCTGGGTCTGTAATTGACTGGAGACGGACCATGGCGTGCTCGCACTGCGGAGGCGCAAACCACAACATCCAGACCTGTCCTTCCGTGCGGCGCTGCAGCGTCTGCCACAAGCGCGGACACGATCGGCGCAACTGCCCCCATGTGCCGAGAGAGCCGCGGCCTCCTGCAGTGCAGCAAGGGCCGCCGCCACCGCCGCCGTCCATCCCGCCAGATGGCCGATACGAGCGTCTTCGCCGGATCTGCGCATCCGAGAGCGGGCTGCTCGCCCACCTGTACTGGCCCAATCGTGAGCATTTCTTCGAGACCAGCCGAAGCGCGTACCTGCTTGGCGAAGGCTGGCTGCTCAAGGCGACGCAATGGCACGGTGTGTCGAGGCCCGAGCGCCCGACCATCAACTTCCTCGTCGCCGACGAGACCTGGTTGAACTCCTACGCGAGTGCCGCCGAGGCCCGGGGAGTCCATCATGGGATCTTGATCCGACGAGCGACGATCGAGCAGATCGCCCACCACCGCGGCTTCGAATTCGCCGAGGTAACGGTCGGCCACCCGAGCGGCCGCGGCGTCGTCGATCCCGCCGAGTTCTGGAAGTTCGACATCGGCAACCACCGGTACGCCGTCCTCCACGAAATGCGCTTCTGCACCGTCGCCCGCCTCGCCACCCCCGAGGCGGACAGCCAACGCTCGATCATCCTCCCGAACCAGGACATCATCGCCTGCTGGTAGCATCGCCGGCCGAGCGCGCATCGCGCAGGACTCCCAGGACCGCGCAACCGCGTCGCGCACCTGCTACGGTCGCCCTCGCATGACCCTCCCCGAGGGAGCCTCCGAGTTCCTCCTGTCGCCCTCGCATGACCCTCCCCGAGGGAGCCTCCGAGTTCCTCCTCTACCAGACCGAGGACGGCTGGGCGCGGATCCCGTGCGCCTTGACGGCGACACCGTCTGGCTGACCCAGGCCGCGCTCGCCGAGCTCGACGAGGCCGCAACTTGTAAGGATTACTTACAAGTTCGCCAGGAGGGCGCCCGCCGGGTCCGGCGCACCCTCAAGCACTACAGCCTGCCGATGATCCTCGCCATTGGCTACCGCGTGCGCTCTCCGCGCGGCGTCCAGTTCCGCCGGTGGGCGACCCGCCTCGCAGCGGTTCTTCGTCACCGTCCAGAACAAGATGCACTGGGCCGCCCACGGCCACACCGCCGCCGAGATCATCGCCGCCCGCGCCGACGCCGACCGCCCGAACACGGGCCTGACCACCTGGGCCGGCGACGTCCCGCGTGGCATGGCGAGGATATCCGATCCGGTAGGCCGGCTCCGGGCCATCACGCCGCAGATGCCTCGGAGCGCCCCCCCTCGCGCAGGTGTGCGTTCAGGCCTCATCGTCGAAACCGAGGTAATGAATGAAGTCGCTATCGAGGCGACGCAGTTGGTGGCGTCGCCAGTCGAGGACCTTGGAGAGATCGGGGCTCCTGTCGCCGCGCGCCGCGGAACCGGTCGTCGTCAGCCACGCCGGGTCACTGTGCGGCGGGAACAGGTGCCGGTCGCGGAGCTCGTCGCCACGAGGATCCGTGTCCTGGAAGAGGTCGCGGCGGGTCTCGGCGAGGCGCTCGGGAGCAACGAGGATCCGGTTCGCGGGGTCGTCGGCGTGGCCACGCCTGAGCTGACCGAAGGCCTCGCTGCCGCGGGCGACCAGAAGCGGACCCTCGTCGCCGAGCTGGGCCGCCAGGCGGTGCATCAGCAAGAGCGAGCGCACGGATGGAAGCCTGAACTTTTCGAGCGGGGGGCAGGTCCGCGGGAGTTCTGCCGGCAACGCGGGGCCGCCGGCACAGATCGCAAGGACGTGATCAAAAGCGCCGCGTAGCTGGCCAGCCGTCATGCCAGTGAATTGCTCAGCGTAGGCGGTCGCCCAGAACCACTGCACAAGGGGCTCGGCGCGCGCATCGAGGTCGGCGCCGCGTGTCGCCGCGAAGGCGAGCGCGACGAACTGGTAGGCGTAGGGGAGCGCGGCCGGGCCCAGGACCTTGAGCCGGTCGCAGGCGAAGCGCGCAGCACGCTGAATGCCCGCGCCTGCCGAGTCGAGGAGCTCGGGTGACTTGGCGAGCGCCTCCTTGAGCTCGGACATCTCCGTGCGGTAGATGCTGAGCCCGAGGAGCGCCTTGAGGGTGTTCACGAAGACCTGCTCGTCGAGCTGCGCCCAGGCGCCCGGCAGTTCCGCGGCGATTGCCGCGAAGCGTTCACTGAAGTCGAAGGTGTCGCTGTAGGTCAGCGCGCGCAACATGTGAGCCTCGCTCATGGAGCTGCCCGCGCTGTTGACCCGCTGGAAACTCTCAGTCGCCAGGTCGAGGTCGTCCGTGAGGATCGGGACCAGCGCGAGGGGGTAATCACGAAGAATGTTGGCGACCTCCTCGATGCGATCGACGAGGTCGGCCTTACCCGCCTGCTCGAGCGCGCGTTGGTGGGCGAAGAGCCGCCGCGTGTCGAAGGCGACCGAGAGCGGGAGCCAGGTCACTGGCGGGGACTTGTCGCGCCGGGCGAGGCGGAACCGCGCCTCGCCGTTAGCGCTCGAGCGATCGGCCTCGAGGTCGAGGTAGATCGGCCAGCGACGCTCGCTCTCGCCGGCGCTGACTTCCCCTGAGAGCGCCGCGAAGAGGGTGAAAACTCGCTGCTGACCATCGAGGAGGTAGTTCCTCGCCTGCTCGGACTTGGTGGGCGCGGGCAGGCGGAAGCCCTCCAGCTCGCGCTTTGTAGCGATCTTCGCCGTCGTACGCCAGATCAATAGGCTGCCGATCGGCAGGCCCTTGAGGATGCTGTCGAAGAGCTGCCGGCGTCGATCGTCGTCCCATACGAAGGGGCGCTGGAAGTCGGGGAGGAGGAGGCCGCCGCCCCGGAAGTTGGCGACGACCTGCTGCAGGCGCACGATCGTCGGAACATCGAAGAGATTGCTCGCCGCCATTGTCACATCCTGTCGAGGATCGACTCGACGAGGCGTCGCCGCTCCCGCGGGGAGACCTCGTCGTGAAGGTCGTTATCGCGGACCTCTCCAGGCGCCGAAAAGGCGTCCGCGAGGCGGTCAAAACCGCGGCTCAGGGGCCCGCGGAGCGCGGGGTCGATCGCGCGGAAGAGCGGGTCGAGGTCCGCGTCGTCAGGCGGACGGCCGTTGGCTTGCAACGCTTCGCGGCGTTCTCGTCGGATATCCCCGAGGAGGCCCCGCTTCATGTTGAAGTTGTGGCGAATTTTGGGGGCGAGGTCGGCGAAGGCCTGAGCGCGCTCCACTCGGCGGCTCATCTCCGCTGCCGAGCATTGTGCACACCACCACCGCAGGAGCGCGGCCAGCGGGACGTAGTTCTCGATCGCCCGGCGCTCGAGCTGATGCGCGCTGAGCGGCCAGGGGACGATCACGGTCGCGGCCAACTCGCGCAAGCGGCGAGATGCGTCGCTCTCACGAGCGCGGTCGGCGTCGTGGGCGTCACGGTCGAACATCACCCACAGCCGTGCCCGGGCGATCATCGCCTCGGGTTCGGAGTTCGCGGCGAGTTCTTTCACGCGATGGTGGATCTCCTGGAGGCCACCTCCCATTTCGAACTCGATCCAGCCTTCGCGTAGAGCGTGCTCGAGGGCACGTCGGGCGGCCGGCTCTGCGAGACGTAGGAGAAACGCGCGGTCGTTGCGGCTGTTCTCGACCAGGAGCTTGAGCGGACGCTGAAGGAGCCGGGCCGCGTGCGCAGGTGAGAGGCGCGCTTGGGTCCAGTCGCTGGGGCCGATCGAGACGGTGATCGTAGGACTGGCGGAGCGCGAGTGGGGGGCTGCACGCCGGGAGTTCTCGAGGATCTGCGCGAGCCGGCGCCGGAGCTCGCCTCTCTCACCGATGTGGGTGAGCAGCCACTGGTCGATCGTCAACCGATCGCGAGGATCGAGGATCAGCGTGTGTCTCGAAGGCGAGCACGCGGCTAGGATCGAGACGAGCGCCAGGGGATCGAGCTGCGGATCGGACCAGACGGCACGGTCGAAGACAACGTTCATGCGCCCCAAACCCCGCGAGAGAACTGCTCCTCGGCGAGGAGGTCGGCGAGCTCGAGCTCGTCGGCGAAGACATCGCGCGGCCATTGGCCATCGGGACGCCCGTATACATCGAGCTTGACTTCATGTGCGACGGAGGAACCGTCAGGTCGCTGCTCGAGCCAGTAGAGGGCGACACGGCGAGGATCGAGGCCGCGCGCGATCGCAAGCTGGACGGAGAGGATGAGCACCCGGGAGTGGGTCTCGATGACGAGCTGAGGCGCGGGCTCCTGCCCTGCGATCTCGCACAGCCACTCGCCGAGGGCCCGCTGGGCGTTGGGGTGGAGTTGGCTCTCGGGCTCCTCGACTGCGAGGAGCGCCGGCTCTCCCGTCTGCGCACGCGCCTGGGCGGTCGCGGCAGCGACAAGGACTGGCAGGACCTGACTCATGCCCGCGCCCGTGTCGATGAGGTCGACGTCGAAGCTCGCGTCGGTGGGGTTGAGGAAAAGGCGTCGCGTGGCCAGGTGCTCGGAGGCCCGAAGCACGCGAGCTATCGCCGGCCGCGCGTACCACCTGGCCACAGCGGCCAGGAGGGCTTCGCCTGCAGGGTCTACGAGCAGGCCGAAAGCACCAGATCCGTCCTCTCCGACGACGGCGGGAGGCGGTGCGTCGCTAGCGACTGTACGAGGCGGGCGGGCTCGATCACCGCGGAGCCAGGCGCAGCGACCGCGTAGGGCCGTGAGACGCTTACAGAGGGATCGGAGCTCCTCGGCGGGGTGGGCGGGGACGAGGCCTGTGAAGGGAACATGGAGCACGGCGTCGCCAGTCGAGTAGCGTTCGGGACCCGCGGCACGGTCAGCGCGCAGGTGCACGGTCTCGGCGCCCGTTAGCTCGAGCTCTCGGACAATCATGCGGTTCGTGTCTCGGTCGAGATCGAGGCGCCAACAGGCGGTGATATCAGCCGAGCCCTCGCGCCATTCGAGGCCCAAACGTAGGGCGCCGGGCTTGGTGACGGCCGGCTTCCAAACGAGATCGCGGTAGCCGAGGCCATCACCGGTGTCAAGCGGGACACGAGCATGCTCGTCGACCGAGCGGCCGAGCGCACGGACGAGCCGGGCCGCAGTGCTCTTGCCGGCGTTATTCCAGCCGTAGAGCAGTGTGAGCGGGCGCAGCGCGAGGCGAAAGGGCTCCCGGAAGCAGCGGTAGTTCTCGACGGTGATCGCGCGCAGGGCCATCGGGCGGCAACGATAGCACCCGCTGCGCGGGACGTCACGGCCCGTCCGGGTCTTGACCCGGCCGCGCCTCGCAAGCCGTGGTGGAAGATCTGGCCACGGGCTGCGGCTCCGAGGGCAGAGTGCCGCGCCTGGGCGCACGACTGCGAGGCCCTACTGGTGCACCCGGGCAGCCCGCTGTGGGCCGGCAAGGACGAGGTCGCGTGGACTGCGAGTCGCCGCCGCCTGTCGCTCGTACGCCGAGGAGAGCGGCTTCGCCTGCCCCGCGCTGACGCCGATCCATGACCGCGCCAGCAACATCGTCCGCTCGGGAGGACCTGCGCAGCCGCGCGGCGTGCGGAGGGTTGGTACCTGATCAAGTCTTAGGCGACCCCGGCCGGGCTCGCGCCGCTGCGGGCCAGCCCATCTCCAATTTCTCCATACGCCCGATGTCTCGGCGGAACTGAAGGGACGCCAAGACCGCTTAGAGCCGCTGTTTGGTAGCGCGCAACCTCACTACCGCGGGTTGGATGGGAGTTCTGGGTGTCGAACACCGCGAGAGGAAGCTTGTCGTGGAGTGTCTACCTACTCTAGGCGGAGCATGAGGACCGTCAGGCCGTGTTCATCCATAATCTCGAGGCCGCCGTCGTGGCGCTCGACGCGGGCCTGGCCATTGTAGAAGGGTTCGACGGCGGCGAAGCGGCGGCTGTAGATGGGCTCGCCGCGGAGGTCGATGTGCATCCAGCCTTGGCTGTCGCGGGCGCGGGCGAAGCCCTTGTGGAAGACGTCGAGGTCGTCGAACCAGCGGCCGTGGAGGAGGTGGCCGTCGCGGTCGATGTGGGTGGAGCGGCCGTGGTCGCCTTGGACGACGGCGATCCCGTGGCGGAAGTCGCCGGCGTAGCGCCAGCGGGCGGCGTAGGCGGGGGTGAGGTCGGGGGTGAGGTGTTGGTAGGAGCCGTCGCGGTGGCGGACGGCCACGCGGCCGTCCTGGAAGTTACCGCACCAGGTGAGGCGGGCGTCGCTGGCGAAGCGGCCGTCGGGGTGGATGAAGGCCCAGCCGGAGTCGTCGATGACGGCGGCGAGGCCCTCGTAGAAGCCGAAAGTGCGGCGGAAGCGGGGCGCGTAGGCGGGCTCGCCGAGGTCGGTGATGTGCCAGGCGTCGGTGCCGCGGCGGACGGCGGCGAGGCCGGGCTCGTGGAAGCTGAGAGCCTCGTCGAAGCGCTCGGCGTAGAGGGGGGCGCCGTCGAGCTCGTGGTGGGTGTTGTCGGCGCTGACGCGCGCGTGTCGCCAGCGGCTCATGGGACGACCTCGGCGGGTTTGCGCATGTTGCAGCTCATGCAGAGGGCGCGGGTCCGGTAGCCGGCGACGAGGCCGCGGTAGGCGTCGCTCTGCCAGATCTCGAGGAGGCCCTGGCGGTGGAGGTCGCCGAAGTCGCCGAGGGTGCGGCGCTGGGCGTCGGGGGCGCAGCAGGGGTCGAAGCGGCCCTGGGCGCTGACCCACGCCTCCTGGCCGAGGAAGGGGCACGGGCCGCCGGGGGCGAGGTCGTGGTGAGCGGCGTTGGGGTCGAGGGGGAAGATGTTCTCGAGGAGGATCCGGGCGCCATGGGGGAGGGTGTGCTCGGCGGCGACGGCCTGGGCGGCGGCGACGGCTTCGTTCCATCGGAGGATCGCGTCG
>ERZ724513.2009-NODE-2009-length-10221-cov-6.955046_pt1 | contig 10221 bp, 10 predicted proteins | sample MGYA00376046_ERZ724513 | MGnify/ENA primary metagenome ERZ724513 (study PRJEB28724, sample SAMN07190883) | activated sludge metagenome | isolation source: activated sludge of sewage treatment plant in Hong Hong | place: Hong Kong | collected 2016-03-17 ... | reverse complement strand
TGAGAGCGGGCGACGGGAATCGAACCCGCATTCTCAGCTTGGGAAGCTGATGTTCTGCCATTGAACTACGCCCGCGAGGCGCGCTGAACGCCGTCAGTCTAGCGGGCGCGTCGTGGCCGCCGCACAACCGCTCAGGGTGTCCCCCGCCTGTGCCCTGGAGACTCCTCGCCCGGGTGCCCATCGTCGCCGCACGGGGCTAGCGTCAGAGCCATGAGTTACGCCGAACCGACCGACGTCGGGCCCGCCTACGGCGGCGACCTGGCCGTGAACGCGAGCGACAAGACCAAGGTGCTCACCCTGCTCGACGCCGCCCTGGCCGAAGGCCGCATCACCCCGGCCGAGCATGCCGAGCGCACGCAGGCCGCCAATCAGGCCCAGACCTTCGACGATCTGGTGCCGCTCACCCGTGACCTCGTGGTGGTGCCCGGCCCGGCCGCGACCCCGACCTGGTCGTCCGCACCGGTCGGCCCCGACACCGGCCCCGAGATGATCGTCGCCATCTTCAGCGGTGCGGCGCGCAAGGGCGTGTGGCAGCCGCGGCGCAATCTCAGCGTGCTGACCCTGTTCGGCGGTGCCGAACTCGACCTCACCCAGGCCGTCTTCACCGACAACGTGTGCGAGATCAACGTGTTCTGCCTGTTCGGCGGCATCGAGATCACGGTGCCCGACGGCACCACGGTGCGCAACGAGTGCGTGGCGGTCTTCGGTGGCTCAGACACCAAGACCATGCCCCCCACGCCCGGCGCGCCCACCGTGATCGTCAAGGGCTTCATCGGGTTCGGCGGGGTCGAGGTGCGCGGCCTCAGCAAGAAGCAACGCAAGCGCCGCGACTGCGGCAGCTGAGCCGTCCCAGATGGACGCCCCCGCCCCGCTCGGCCGTGCGGGGTCGGCCCGTACGCTGAATGACATGGACGACCTGTTCGCGCCGCCGGCTGTCGGCTGGCGGCGCATCTCGCCCGCCTACGCCATGGTGCTGCGCGCACGCATGCTGATCGGCACCGCATTGGTGATCGGCGTGGTGGCCACCGTGTTGTGGCATGCCGTCGACCCCCGCTGGGCGGGTGCCCTGATCGCCCTGGGCGTCGGCTACGCAGGGTGGCAGTGGTTCAGGCTCGGGCGTTGGGTGCGGGCCTGGGGCTACCTCGAACGTGACGACGACCTGTACCTCAGCCACGGGCTCTGGTCGCGTGAGCTGATCGTCATTCCGTACGGCCGCATGCAGGCGGTGAAGGTCGAGAGCGGCCCGTTGACCCGCGCGCTCGGCCTGGCCAACGTCGAACTGGTCACGGCCAGCCTGCAATCGGGTGGCCGGGTGCCGGGACTGCCGCAACGTGACGCCGAAGCGCTGCGCGACCGGTTGATCGCCATCGGCATCGGCGATCAGGACGGCCTGTGAGCATTCCGCCGGGCTCGTTCTCAGGGCCGGTGCAGCCGCAGACCCTCGGGGTTGGCGAGCCAGCCAGTGCCGAGAACCGCGTCGATCGGGCCTGGCCGCACGCTCAGTCGTCCGACGTACCGGTGGGAACCCCGCCGTCGGCCCCCGCGCTGGTCGAGAAGCCGCACCCGCTCACCCCGCTGGTGCGGGCCTGGGTGCTGGTGCTGGCCGTGGCCTGGACGATCGGCCGCGACCTGCTGGGTCGGCCCGAGGGGCTGCGCCTGCCGCCGCTGACCTGGGTGACCGGTGGTGTCGGCGCGGTACTGGTGACGCTGTTGGTGGTCGCCTACCTCGACTGGCGGGCCACCTCGTTCGTGGTCGATCACGGCGAGTTGCGGCTCGAGCGGGGCGTGTTCACCAAGTCGTCCGAACGCATTCGGTTCGACCGCATTCAGTCGGTCGACATCACCGAACCCTTCGCGGCCCGACTGCTGGGCCTGGCCGAGGTGACCATCGACGTCGGCGCCGAGGGCGGCCACCGCATGCGGTACCTGTCGAGGGCGCGGGCGGCGGCGATGCGCGACTACCTGCTCGCCCGGGCGCACGGCCAACGGCCGGCCGAGGTGACCCGGCAGAGCACCACTGGGGTGCTCGACGACCTCGCCGCCGGCGACGAGGTGCTCGTGCGGGTGCCGTCGGGGCGGCTGGTGATCGGCGCCCTGCTCTCGCACGAGTTTCTGCTGCTCACGGTGCCCGCCTCGGTGATGATCGCGGTGGTGATCGCGCTCGACCCCCGCGGGCCGAGCGTGGTGCTCGGCAACCCCTGGCTGCTGCTCGGGGCGGCCCTGCCGGCACTGGGCGGCCTGTGGAGTTTCGTGGTGCACCGGGTGATCGGCCAGTGGCACTACCAGTTCGTCCGCAGCGGGCCGGGCCTCAAGATCACCCGCGGCTTGACCAGCCTGAGCAGCCAGTCGGTGCCCCGGCATCGCATTCAGTCGCTGCGCATCGCGCAGCCGCTGTGGTGGCGCCGGTTGGGCTACTACCGCGTCGACATGTCGGTGCTCGGCAACCACGGGCTGGCCCGAGACGAAGATCAGGCCGGGCGCACCAGCATTCTGCTGCCGATCGGCACCCGGGCCGAGGTCGACCGGGTGCTGCGCACGATCTGGCCGGGTCTCGACCTCGACGCCATCGCGATCACACCCAGCCCGCAGCGGGCCCGCTGGGTGCAGCCGCTGGCCCAGGCCTGGGTCGGCTGGGGCTGGGACGGCTCGGTGCTGGTCACCCGCATGGGTTGGCTGACCCGCACGCAGCACGTCGTGCCGCACGCCCGGGTGCAGTCGCTAGCCCTGCAGCAGGGCCCGCTGCTGCGCAAGTTGCGGCTGGCCTCGGTGGCCGTGCACACCACCCAGGCGCTGGCCGTGAACGCGGCCCTGCACCTGGACGCCGACGCCGCCCGGGCGCTGCTGTTCGCCGAGGCGGAGCGGGCACGGAGCGGGAAACTGGAAGGCTTGTTCGACAAATGAGCACGTCGCGGTCTGGTGTCGTGGCGGCTTTCAGGGGTAGCTGGCGTTCGCGGCCGTCCGGTTGGGAGATCCCGGCTTTCGCCGGGATGACGGAAAGTCCGTCACAGCGACGACCCCGTCGTCCGGGATGACGAACGAGCGTTCGCGGCCGTCCGGTTAGGAGATCGCGGCGTTCGCCGGTTTGAAGAGAGTCCCGGCCTCAGCTGTGGGCGGTGCGGGCACTCCACGCGCTGGCGACCATCTCGTCGACGGTGTGCCGCATCTGCCAGTCGAGGTCGGCGGCCGCCGCGGTGCCGTCCGCGACGATTCGGGCAGGATCACCCGCACGACGCGGACCCACGTCGGGCGTGAAGTCGACACCGGTGACGCGGCGCATGGCGTCCATGATCTGCAGCACGCTGAGCCCTTCCCCGCTGCCCAGGTTGTAGGCGGGCAGCAGTTCGCGACCGGCCTCGAGCGCCTGGGCGGCCGCCACGTGCGAGATCGCGAGGTCGCCCACGTGCACGTAGTCGCGTACGCACGAGCCGTCGGGCGTGGCGTAGTCGGTGCCGTTCACCTGCGGCGTCCGGCCCTCGATCAGCGCCTCGATGACGATCGGAAACAGGTTGTGCGGACTGATGTCGTACACCTCGTCGGTCGCCGAGCCGACCACGTTGAAGTAGCGCAGGGCGACGCTCGAGAACTCGGGCCAGGCGCGTGCCACGTCACTCATCAGCCACTCGCCCACCAGCTTGCTCTCGCCGTAGGGCGATTCGGGGCGGGTCGGGGAGTCTTCGGTGACCAGTTCGGTGGACGGCGTGCCGTACACCGCTGCGCTGGATGAGAACACCATCTTGTTGACCCCTGCCCGGTGCATGGCGTCGAGCACCTTCACCATGCCCGTGACGTTCTGGGTGTAGGTGTGCAGCGGCCGCTTGACCGACACCCCGGCGTACTTGAAGCCCGCCACGTGCACCACGCCGGTGCAGTTGAACCGATCGAGGGTGTCGGTGAGCAGGTCGACGTCGAGAATGTCGCCCTGCACCAGGGTGACCTCGGGCGGCACGAAGGCCGCCCGTCCGGTCGACAGATCGTCGACCACCACGGGCGTGATGCCCACGGAACTGAACGCGCGCACCACGTGCGCGCCGATGTAGCCGGCGCCGCCGGTGACCAACCAGGTACTCACGCACCCAGTCTGTCGGCAGCCACGGCCGCCCGCCACTCGCGAACACCGGTGAGCCTGAACCTCTGCGCAGTTCCTGCCCGCAGCGTGCCACAGACGTCAACGGCCGCTGAGTCAGGAGCCGGGCGAAGCAGCCGTCCGTGACGCAGGCCAACACGAGCGCCACGGGGCGACGGGCCACTAATGTGTGCGCCATGACACGCAACGTCGCGCTCGGCATCGACATCGGCGGATCAGGCATCAAAGGCGCCCTGGTCGACCTCGACGCGGGCGACTTCGCCTCTGATCGCCTGCGCATCGAGACACCGCAAGAGTCGACTCCGGCCAATGTGGCCGCAGTGGTCGGCGAGATCGTGACCAACTTCGCCGACGAACTCGGCGACGGCCCCATCGGGCTCACCATTCCGGCGATCGTGCAGCACGGGGTGACGTTGTCGGCGGCGAACATTCACCCGTCGTGGGTGAACTGCCCCGCGCAGCAGATCTTCGCCGACGCGCTCGGCCGCGACGTGGTTCTGGTCAACGACGCCGACGCCGCCGGCGTGGCCGAGGTGAAGTTCGGCGCGGCCGGCGGCAACCCCGGGCTGGTGATCGTCACCACGCTGGGCACCGGCATCGGGTCGGCGATCATCTACCGCGGGGTGCTGGTGCCCAACTCAGAACTCGGTCATCTCGAGATCGACGGCTACGACGCCGAGAAGCGGGCGGCCGCCAGCATTCGCACCAAAGAGGGGCTGAGCTGGGACGAGTACGTGCCCCGGTTGCAGCGCTACTACGAGACCGTGGAGTTCCTGTTCTCGCCCGACCTGCTGGTGGTCGGCGGCGGCGTGAGCAAGAAGGCAGACAAGTTCTTGCCCAAGCTGAAACTGCGCACCCCCATCGTGCCCGCCGAACTGCAGAACCGCGCCGGCATCATCGGCGCCGCGGTGCTGGCGGTCGACGAGAGCGGCCACTGACCGCTTTCACGTCATCCCGATCGCCTTCACGTCATCGGGGGACGGTCGCGATGACGACGCAGATCCCGGAGTTCGCCGGGATGACGAGAGGGTCGAGACTGCGGTGCCGGCGGATCTGGCGGCGCTCACTATGCTGACCCGGTGAGCACGACAACGCAGTCAACGCTGGCCGACGTGACGGCCTCGGACGCCACGCTGCGCCGCTTTCTGCACGGCCTGCCGGGCGTCGATCAGGTCGGCGCCGACCAGCGCGCGGCTGGTCTCGGCAGCCGCTCGATCAAGACCAGCAGCAAGAAATGGGCGCTCGACCTGGCGATCTCGATGGTCGATCTGACCACGCTCGAAGGCATGGACACCCCGGGCAAGGTGCGCGCCCTGTGCAGCAAGGCGATGCGTCCCGATCCGGCCGACCCGTCGTGCCCGCACACCGCCGCCGTCTGCGTCTACGGCGACATGGTCGGCATCGCCAAGTCCGCTGTGCAGGGCTCCCCCGTGCACGTGGCCGCAGTGGCCACCGCGTTTCCGTCCGGACGCGCCTCGCGCACGGTTCGCCTCGAAGACACCAGAGAGGCGTCCGCCGCCGGCGCCGACGAGATCGACATGGTGATCGACCGCGGAGCCTTTCTGGCCGGCCGTTACCTGGAGGTGTTCGACGACATCGTGGCGGTGCGCGAGGCGTGCGGCGACGCGCACCTGAAGGTGATCTTCGAGACCGGCGAGCTGCAGACCTACGACAACGTGCGCCGGGCGTCCTGGCTGGCGATGCTGGCGGGCGCGCACTTCATCAAGACCTCCACCGGCAAGATTCAACCCGCCGCCACGCTGCCGGTCACCTACCTGATGGTGCAGGCCGTCCGCGACTTTCGTGAGGCGACCGGCCAGATGGTCGGGGTGAAACCGGCGGGCGGCATTCGCAGCGCCAAAGACGCGATCAAGTACCTGGTGATGGTCAACGAGGTGGCCGGCCCCGACTGGCTGAACCCCGACTGGTTTCGCTTCGGCGCCTCGACGCTGCTCAACGACCTGCTGATGCAGCGCACCAAGATGGCCACCGGACGGTACTCCGGGCCCGACTACTTCACCCTCGACTGAGAGCTGGGGACTGAGCAGATGAGCACCACGTTCGAGTACGCGCCGGCGCCCGAGTCGCGCGCGATCGTCGACATCAAGCCCAGCTACGGGCTGTTCATCGACGGTGACTTCGTCGACGGTCACGGCGAGGGCTTCAAGACCATCAACCCGGCCACCGAAGAGGTACTGGCCGAGATCTCGGAGGCCACGGACGCCGACGTCGACCTCGCCGTGCACGCCGCCCGCAAGGCCTTTCGCAGCTGGTCGCGCATCAGCGGCGCCGAGCGCGGTAAGTACCTGTTTCGCATCGCCCGCATCATCGCCGAGCGCTCGCGTGAGCTGGCGGTGCTCGAGTCGATCGACAACGGCAAGCCGATCAAAGAGTCGCGCGACGTCGACGTGCCGACGGTCGCCGCGCACTTCTTCTACTACGCCGGCTGGGCCGACAAGCTCGAACACGCGGGTTTCGGGCCCAACCCGAAGCCGCTGGGCGTGGCCGGGCAGGTGATTCCGTGGAACTTTCCGCTGCTGATGCTGGCCTGGAAGATCGCCCCCGCGCTGGCCTGCGGCAACACCGTGGTGCTGAAGCCGGCCGAGACCACGCCGCTGACCGCGCTGCTCTTCGCCGAGATCTGCCAGCAGGCCGACCTGCCGCCCGGCGTGGTGAACATCGTCACCGGCGCGGGGGGCACCGGACGGGCCGTGGTCGCCCACCCGGACGTCGACAAGGTGGCCTTCACCGGTTCGACCGAGGTGGGCAAGGCGATCGCCCGCACCGTCGCGGGCAGTCACAAGAAGGTCACCCTCGAACTGGGCGGCAAGGCGGCCAACATCGTGTTCGACGACGCCCCTCTCGACCAGGCCGTCGAGGGCATCGTGAACGGCATCTTTTTCAACCAGGGCCACGTCTGCTGCGCCGGTTCGCGGCTGCTGGTGCAAGAGTCGGTAGCCGACGAGGTGTTGGCCAAGTTGAAGACCCGCATGGCCACCCTGCGGGTAGGTGACCCGCTCGACAAGAACACCGACATCGGGGCGATCAACTCCGCCGAGCAGTTGGCCAAGATTCGTGCGCTGTCAGATATCGGCGAGGCCGAGGGTGCCGGACGCTGGTCGCCCGCCTGTGACCTGCCCGACAAGGGCTTCTGGTTCGCCCCGACGATCTTCACCGGGGTGTCGCAGGCGCATCGCATTGCGCGGGAGGAGATCTTCGGGCCGGTGCTGTCGGTGCTGACATTCCGCACGCCGTCCGAAGCGGTCGAGAAGGCCAACAACACCCCGTTCGGACTGTCGGCCGGCGTCTGGACCGAGAAGGGCTCGCGCATTCTGTGGATGGCGTCGCAGCTTCGCGCCGGCGTGGTGTGGAGCAACACGTTCAACCGCTTCGACCCGACCAGCCCGTTCGGTGGCTACAAAGAGTCGGGGTACGGCCGCGAGGGCGGCCGGCATGGGCTGGAAGGGTACCTGCAGTGAGCCGCACCGACGTCCGCAAGACCTACAAGCTGTACATCGGCGGGGCCTTTCCGCGGTCGGAATCGGGCCGCACCTACCTGGTCAACGATGCCTCGGGACGGCTGCTGGCGAACGCGGCAAAGGCGTCCCGCAAAGACGCCCGCGACGCGGTGGTGGCGGCCCGCAAGGCGTTCGGCGGCTGGTCGGGGCGCACGGCCTACAACCGCGGCCAGGTGGTCTACCGGGTGGCCGAGGTGCTCGAGTCACGCCGCGCCCAGTTCGAGGCTGAGCTGGCGGCCGGTGGGTCGTCGGGCGCCGAGGCGCGCGCCGAGGTGGACGCCGCGATCGACCGGCTGCTCTGGTACGCGGGCTGGAGCGACAAGATCGCCCAGGTCGACGGATCGGCGAATCCCGTAGCGGGGCCGTACTTCAACCTGAGCTCACCCGAGCCGGCCGGGGTGGTGGCGGTGATCGCGCCGGCCTCGGCGCTGTTGGGCCTGGTATCGGTGGTGGCCCCGCTGATCGCGGTGGGCAACACCTGCGTGGTGATCGCGTCAGAGGTGGTGCCTTTGGTGGCGATCACGTTCGCCGAGGTGCTGGCCACCTCTGACGTGCCGGGCGGTGTGGTGAACATTCTCACCGGCGAGGTGGCCGAGATCGCGCCCTGGCTCGCTTCGCACATGGACGTCAACGGGCTCGATCTGACCGGCGTGACCGACGCCGACCTGGCCCGCGATCTCGAGGTGGCTGCAGCCGACAACCTGAAGCTCGTCCGGCGCGCCGGGGTCGAGAACCTGGACGATTCCCCCGCGCTGGACCGCATGACCCGCTTCATGGAGATCAAGACGGTCTGGCACCCGATGGGCCGCTGATCCGCCCTTCGTCATCCCGGCGAACGCCGGGATCTCCAAACTCGGCCACCCCGTCATCCCGGCGAACGCCGGGATCTCCAAACTGGGCGGCAGCAGAACAGATCCCGACGTGCCTCGCCATGACGCAAGTGCGGCAACCATTCGCGCTCCTTTGGCGTAGGGGGAGGATGAACGAGCGAAGGGGGCGTCGATGGTCGGCAGGTCGGGGCGGCAGGCGGAGTTCACGAGCTTCGTCCAGTCGTCGGCGCGCTACCTGAGCCGCACCGCGTACCTGCTCACCGGCAGCCAAGAACGCGCGGACGACCTGGTGCAAGAGACCCTGACCCGCACCTACGCCGCCTGGCACCGGGTGCGGCCGCACGAGGCGATCGGCTATGCCCGCCGGGTGTTGGTGAACCTGTCCATCGATACTCACCGACGTCGCGAGCCAGTGCCCGTGGAGTGGTCCGAACGGGCCGACACGCACGATGCTCACGCCCGCTCGGACGACGCCGACGAGGTGGCCCGCATGCTCGCCACGCTCACACCCAAACAGCGCCGCATCGTGGTGCTGCGCTACTTCGACGACCTCACCGAGGCCCAGACCGCCGAATGCCTGGGCATCAGCGTGGGAACGGTCAAGTCGGCCTGCTCACGTGCATTCGCGAGTCTGCGCGAGCAGTACGCCCCCATCACGAACGGAGACCAGTCATGAACGCACTCGAAGAGAAGCTGCGCAGCGGCTTGACCGAACTGGCCGACGAGGCGAGCGTGAACGTCCGGGCCGACGATCTGGTCGGCACGCTGACCCTGCTCGACCGACAGCACCGCAATAGGCGCTTGCTCGCCGGGGTCGCGGCGGCGACCTTGGCGGGCGTGGTCGGCTGGGCCGCACTGACGCCACATACGATCACCGTTTCACCTGCGGCCCCGGCTGCTGCGCCATCGTCGATCGGACAGCTCACCAGCCAGTACTTCAGGTTCCAGATCCAGAACCCGCAAACGGTCAACTACATCGTGGGCGTCGACCTGCGCTCGGACGGGTCGCGGCTCTTCGTCAACACCACGAGCGAACTCGAGTACGGCGGCGACCGGCAGACCGGTGAACTCTCAGGACCCGTCGGCAGCTACTTCTCGGGCAAACTACCGGGCAACTTGTTCGTTGTGATCATTCCCGACCTGGTGACCGACTACGCATCCGATCTGGGTGACGAAGGGCGCCACCCCACCTATCTCGACGGGCAGCTGCGAACCTTGACCAACGAGGGGTTCAGCATGGTCGTCTTTCGTTGGGAGCCAAGCGACGGATCGGCGCCTCACTACTTCTGGCTCGGCTCCGACGGAGTCGTCCGCGATGACAGCAGCACGAGCATGCAAACCCTGGCCCTGACCGTCGGCGATCACCAGTTGCGCCTGTTTCAGAGGCCAGGCGACAGCCGCTGGGGCACCTTCCCCTCAGACGTGATCGACGTCTGGCGCACCGTCGACCCCGACCGCGCCGAGGTGCGGGTGATGGGCTTCACCGGCGACATGTCGGTCGGACGGTTGCCCGCAGGCGCAACCGACGTGAAAGTCGTTCCACGGGGCGACGCCAGTTGGACCGTCGGCCGCCAGGCGGACGGCCGGGCGTGGTACATGGTGCGGTCCAACGCGGAATACACGGGCAGTTCGTCGACCGACTCACTAGTCAAGTCGATCAGCTACACCGACGCCGACGGCAAGAGAGTGACCTACACGCCGACGCTGCGCCACTGACGTCACGCTGGTTGAACTTGTCGAAACCGACGGCTCCTTGGTGCCCCCGAGATCCCGGGGCAAGCCCGGGATG
>ERZ724513.2005-NODE-2005-length-10225-cov-15.179154_pt1 | contig 10225 bp, 8 predicted proteins | sample MGYA00376046_ERZ724513 | MGnify/ENA primary metagenome ERZ724513 (study PRJEB28724, sample SAMN07190883) | activated sludge metagenome | isolation source: activated sludge of sewage treatment plant in Hong Hong | place: Hong Kong | collected 2016-03-17 ... | reverse complement strand
CGCCCGGCCGCATCGGCCTTCGACTCCTCGAGCTTCCAGATCCGCGTCGGCAACCCGCCGGGGCAGAAGGTGAACACATCAGTCGCCTTCTTCAATCCGAAACAGGCCGCGCCCATCTCCTATCAGTACAACTTCAGCGTTCAGCGCGAGGTTGCGCGCGACCTGCTGGTGGAAGCGGGCTATATCGGCAACGTAAGCCACCATCTCACCGCCAACGACTTTACCCTGAACCAGGTTCCGCCCCAGTTGATGACCACGGGCAACGCGCAGTTGGCGCGGCCGTTCCCGCAGTTCAACAACGTGACGTGGATCAACCCGTCTATCGGTAACTCCACCTATCACGCCGGGTTCCTGCGCGCCGAAAAGCGGATGAGCGGAGGCCTGTCGCTGCTGGCTCACCTCACCTTCTCCAAGTTCATCGACGACGTGGAAGCGGCCAACGAATTCGGCGCCACCGGCAGCTACATGGACGCCTATAACCGGCGGCTCGACAAGGGGCTGAGCGGCAGCGACGTCCCCCGCCGCTTGGTGGTGACGCTGCTGTACGAACTGCCCTCGTACAAGGGCTCCCGCATTTTGAACGCGGTCGCGGGCGGCTGGAAGCTCGGCGTGCTCCAGACGGCGGAATCCGGCCCCACGTTCACCGTCATCAGCACTGCGAATACCACCAACGCTTTCCCCGCCGGATCGCCGCGGCCGGACGCTCGGTGGTCGTGGTCGAGGCCCGCGACCGGGTCGGCGGGCGCACCGAGGCAGGCCAGCTCTCCGACGGCCAGTGGATCGAGCTCGGTGGCCAGTGGGTCGGACCCACGCAGGACCGCATGTACGAGCTGATCGCCGAGCTCGGCCTGGAGACCATCCCGACCTACAACGACGGCGACATCGTCTTCGGCCTCGGCCACCGCACCGGGCGGCTCGCGGGTCGCAAGGGCGCGATCCCGCGCCTGAACCCCTTCGCGATCGCCGACCTCGCCCAGGGCACGCTGCGCTGGGGCCGGCTGGCGCGCAAGGTCGACCTCGCCGAGCCGTGGCGCACCCCGGGCGCCCGGGAGCTGGACGGGCAGACCTTCCGCAGCTGGGTGCACCGCAACCTGCGCACCCCGCAGGGGCGGGCCTACTTCGAGCTCTACTGCGACGCGGTCTTCTCCGCCGACCTCTCCGACATCTCGCTGCTCCACGCGCTCTTCTACACCCACTCGGGCACCGACATGGACACCCTGATGGCCGTCGACCGGGGCGCCCAGCAGGACCGCATCGCCGGCGGCTCGTGGCGGATCAGCGAGCGGATGGCGGCCGACCTCGACGTGCGCCTCGGCGATCCGGTGCGCACCGTGCAGCAGACCGGGGACGGGGTCCGCGTCACGACCCGCGGCGGCGCGTCGTACGACGCCGCGCGGGCGGTCATCACGCTGCCGCCGACCCTCGCCGGTCGCCTGGAGTACGACCCGCCGCTGCCGAGCTGGCGCGACCAGCTCACCCAGAAGCTCCCCGCGGGCAGCGTCTTCAAGGTGTACGCCGTCTACCCCACGCCCTTCTGGCGCGAGGAGGGGCTCAACGGCCAGGCCGGCTCGGACCGCGGCCCGGTCAAGGTCACCTTCGACAACACCCCGCCCGGCTACGACCGCGGCATCCTGATGGGCTTCATCGAGGCCGAGGACGGCCGGCACTGGGCCCGCCGGACCCCGGACGAGCGGCGCGCGGCCGTCGTCGACTGCTTCGTCCGCTACTTCGGCCAGCGGGCGGCCGAGCCGCTGGAGTACGTCGAGCGCGACTGGATGGCCGAGGAGTTCAGCCGCGGCTGCTACGGCGCGCACTTCGCGCCCGGCGTGTGGACCGGCTTCGGTCCCGCGCTGCGCGAGCCGGTCGGCCGGCTGCACTGGGCCGGCGCCGAGTGCGCCTCGGTGTGGAACGGCTACATGGAGGGCGCGGTCCGCTCCGGCGAGGCCACGGCGGACGACGTCGTCGGCCTGCTCAGCAGCTGAGTCCGTCCTCGGGCACGGTGCCGTCGACGAGGTAGTCCTCGATCGCCGTGTCGACGCACTCGTTGCCGGAGTTGTAGCCGGTGTGGCCGTCGCCGTCGCGGCTGACGAGCACGCCGGAGTCGAGCTGGTCGGCGAGGTGCTGCGCCCACTGGTACGGCGTCGCCGGGTCGCGCGTCGTGCCGACGACCACGATGGGGGCGGCCCCCTCCGCGTCGATGTGACGGTCGTGCTCGGTGGCCTCCACCTCGATGCCGCCGCAGCCGGTCAGGCCCCAGGCGAAGACCGTGCCGAACGTGGGGGACGCCTTCTCGAAGGCGGGCAGCTGGGCCGGCACCTCGTCGGCCGGGATCGACCAGGGGTTGTCGAGGCAGTTGATCGCGTAGTTGGCCTCGGTGCTGTTGTCGGTGTAGCCGCCGCGCGCACTCCGCGAGTTGTAGATGTCGGAGAAGCGGAGCAGCAGCGTGCCGTCACCGTCGAGCGCGGCCTCCAGCCCCTGGGTGAGGTAGGGCCAGTAGTCGCGGTTGTAGAGCGGCAGCACGATGCCGTAGAACGCGTTGCCGACCTCGAGGTCGCGGCTGCCGCTGGTCGGCATCGGGTCCTGGTCGACCTGGTCGAGCAGGCCCTTGATGGTCGCGAGCCCCTCCTCGACCGAGTCGCCGAGGACGCAGTCGCCCTGGGCGACGCAGTCGGCCACGTAGGCGCGCAACGCGGTCTCGAACCCGGCGGCCTGCTGCAGGCTCAGCTGCCGCGAGCTGATCGAGAGGTCGACGGCCCCGTCGAGGACCATCCGGCCGACGCGTTCGGGGAAGAGGTCGGCGTACGTCGCCCCGAGCTTGGTGCCGTAGGACGCGCCGAAGTAGTCCAGCTGCGACTCGCCGAGGGCAGCGCGCAGCACGTCCATGTCGCGCGCCGCCTCCACGGTGGTGACGTGGGCGGCGAGGTCGCCCGACCGCTCGGCGCAGCCGCGCCCGAGCGCCTCGACGCTGCGCATGTAGTCCGACACCTCGGCGTCGGTGTCCGGGTCGGGGTCCTCGGCGACGTAGGCGTCGAGCTCGGCGTCGCTCAGGCAGTCGACGGGCGCGCTGTGGCCGGTGCCGCGGGGGTCGAACCCGACGATGTCGTAGGCGTCGAGGATCGGCTGCCGGAAGACGTCCGAGGCGCTCGCGGCGTAGTCGGTGCCCGGCGCGCCCGGCCCGCCGGGGTTGACGACGAGGGAGCCGATCCGGGCCGCCGGATCGGCGGCCGGCACCTTGAGCAGCGCCAGCTCGATCGTCTCGCCGCCGGGGTCGGCGTAGTCGACCGGCACCGTGAGCGTCGAGCAGTAGGCGTCGCCGCAGGAGTCCCAGGTCAGCTCCTGGGAGTAGAACTGCTCCAGCCCCGGCTCGGGCGGCTGCGTCGCCCCGGGCTCGGGGGTGGTGGTGGACGGCAGGCTGCTGGTGGAGCCGCCCTCGTCGTCGCCGAGCGAGACCAGCGCCGCGAACGCACCGACCGCGAGCCCGCCGTACACGAGCGCCAGCACCACGGCGCCGACGATCCACAGACGCTTCATCGGCCCACCCCGGACGACCGCAGCTCGGGGGCGACCAGGCCGAGCATCATCGACTCCAGCGCCAGCGCCGGCTGGACGTTGAACTCCAGCATCTGCTCGCGGGCCTCGAAGACGGCGCTGATGCGGCGCAGGTTGGCCTCGGCGCCGGAGGCGCGGGCGAGCAGCTCGACGTCACCGCGGATCTCCTCGTTGACCAGCGCCCCGGACGCACCGGCGGCCACCGCGATCGCGTCGCGGTAGACCGACACCAGGTCCATCAGTCCGCGGTCGACGACGTCGAGCTGGCGCCGCTTGGCGCGCCGCTTCTGCTCCTGCTCGAGGTCACGGAGGGCGGGGGCGTACTCGCGCGGACGGCGGCCGCGCTGCTCGACGCCGTACGCCGCGTCGAGCTCGGCCTTCTCGCGCGCGTCGAGCTCGGTCGTGATCGCCTCGGCCTCCTCCTTGGTGACCTGGGTCAGCTGCGCGGCGGCCTGCATGCACCGCCCCAGCGAGGTCAGGGTCGCCGGGATCGCGACGACCGCCCGCCGCCGGTTGCGCGTCTCCTCGTCGCGGGCCAGCGCCCGGGCCCGGCCGATGTGGCCCTGGCTGGCGCGGGCGGCGTACGACGCGAGCGCGGTGTCGACGCCCTCGCGGCGGACCAGGAACGCGGCCACCTCCTCCGCGGTCGGCGTGGTCAGCGAGACCAGGCGGCAGCGCGAGCGGATGGTGGGCAGCACGTCCTCGACGGTCGGCGCGCACAGCATCCACACGGTCCGCTCGGTCGGCTCCTCGATCGCCTTGAGCAGCGCGTTGAACGCCTGCTCGGTGAGCCGGTCGGCGTCCTCGACGATCACGATCTGCCACCGGTTGCCGATCGGGCTGAGCGCCGAGCGGCGGACCAGGTCGCGCACCTGCTTGATGCCGATCGACAGCCCCTCGGTGCGGATCACCGCCACGTCGGCGTGCGACCCGACCAGCACGGTGTGGCACGCGTGGCAGGCGCCGCAGCCGGGCGGGTCCTGCTCGCACTGAAGCGCGGCGGCGAAGGCGATCGCCGCGTTCGAGCGCCCGGAGCCGGGGGGCCCGGTGAACAGGAACGCGTGGCTCATCCCGTGCCCGCTCGCGGCCGCCCGAAGCGTCTCGATCACGCGGGGCTGGCCGACCAGGCCGTCCCAGACGGTGCCGGGTGCGGCGGTGCCGGTGGCGGGCGCAGCGGTCATCGGCGGACCGCCCGCGCCAGCAACGGCACGACCGCGGCGCGGACCTGCTGCTCGATGTCGTCGACGTCCCCGCGGGCGTCGAGCACGAGGTAGTGGTCGGGGTCGGCCTTCGCCATCTGGAGGAACCCTTCGCGGACCCGCTGGTGGAACTCCAGCGACTCCTGCTCGATCCGGTCGCGCTCGGCGAACCGCCCGAGCCCGTGCTCGGGCTCGAGGTCGAGCACCACGGTCAGGTGCGGGCGCAGGTCGTGGGTGGCCCAGCGGGCGACGTCCTCGACCTCGTCGGGGTCGAGGGCGCGGCCGGCGCCCTGGTAGGCCAGCATCGAGTCGACGTAGCGGTCGGTGACGACCACCGCCCCCCGGTCCAGGGCCGGCTGGACGACGGTGTCGACGTGCTCGGACTTGTCGGCTGCGTAGAGCAGCGCCTCGGTGCGGTCGGAGATCGCGCCGGTCTCGGGACTGAGCACGATGGTGCGCAGCTGACGGCCGACCTCGGTGTCGCCGGGCTCGAAGGTCAGCACGACCGAGTAGCCCTCGCTCTCGAGCCAGGTCGCGAGCCGGCCGGACTGGGTGGACTTGCCCGAGCCCTCGCCCCCCTCGAAGCACACGAAGGCGCCCGTGTCGGCGTACGCCCCCGGTCCCCTGCTCACGCGGTACACCCTAGGCGCGGGGACCCCCATCGTTCTCCACAGGTCCACAGCGGTCGGTTTCGCGCGCTGCCTCGGAGCCGACGCTCCTGTCGTGGATGCGATCGCCGATCTCCTGCGCGACCAGCACGGGGTCATCTCCCGGCGGCAGCTGCTGGCGTGCGGACTGACGGGCTCCGACATCAAGCGGCTCGTGCGGCGTCGGGAGCTGCGCCGCGTGCATCGCGGCGTCTACGTCGACCACACCGGGCCGCCCACCTGGGTGCAGCGGGCTTGGGCGGCGGTGCTGTTCTCGTGGCCGGCCGCGCTGTCCCACGAATCCGCACTGCGACTGGTCGAGGGACCCGGCCGCCGCGACCGCAACCTCAACGAGCCGGACGGCGTACGCATCCACCGGACCGCGCACCTGGCGGCGCGAGCACTCTGGAACGTCGGCCCGCCACGGATCCGCTACGAGCACGCGCTCCTCGACGTCACCGCGGACACGTCGTCCGACCTCGACGCGATCGCCGTCCTGGCCGACGCGTGCGGATCACGACGGTCCACGGCAACACGCATCCTGCGTGCTCTCGACGAGCGCCAGCGGGAGGCCAGGCGCCCATGGCTCGTCGACGTCCTGACCGACATCGCGGCCGGCACCTGCTCGGTGCTCGAGCACGGCTACCTCACGAGGGTCGAGAGAGCGCACGGGTTGCCGACCGGGCGGCGCCAGGCCAGCCACCGCCACGCCGGCCACCAGGTCTACCGCGACGTGTCGTACGACGAGCAGACAACGATCGTCGAGCTCGACGGACGGCTGCTGCACTCATCCGTGCGCCAGCGGGACCGGGATCTCGACCGTGACCTCGACGCCGCCGCCGTGAGCGCGACCGAGACGGTTCGGCTCTCCTGGGGCCAGGTCTTCGACCGACCCTGCCGGACCGCCCGCGCCCTCGAACAGGTGCTGCAGCGACGTACCCGCTTCGCGGGCTCTGGGTCGCAAGCCGAGGCGATCCGCAGGGAGTCGTCAGGCCCGCCCTGCGCAGGGTGCGGGGGTCTCGACGGACGCTCAGGCGTTGCACGCCTTCGCTGCTCGACCACCGGCGCCGAGCGTCAGTGCAGCAGCACCGGCGCCGAGTCGCCGTTCTGCGGGTCGATCTCGTCGGTGTCGTCACCCGCCAGGATGCCGATCAGCAGGAAGGTGCCGAGGACAACGACGATCACACCGAGGACGACGAGCAGCATCTTGCCGCGGCCGGAGAACGGGGTGTCTTGATCCATGCCGAGGTGGTACCCACCGCGGTACGGAGCAGTCAGGACTTCTTGGCCGCGGCCTTCTTGGTGGTCTTCTTCGCCGTGGTCTTCTTGGCCGTGGTCTTCTTCGCGGTCGACTTCTTCGCCGTGGACTTCCGGGCCGTCTTCTTCGCGGCCTTCTTGGCCGGGCCCTTGGCCCGCCGCTCGGCGAGCAGCTCGGCCGCGCGCTCGAGCGTGATCGACTCGACCGAGTCCTCCTTGCGGAGGGTGGCGTTGTACTCGCCGTCGGTGACGTACTCCCCGAACCTGCCGGCCTTGACGACCACCGGCTGCTTGGAGACCGGGTCGTCGCCCAGCTCCTTGAGCGGGGCGGCCGCGGCGGCACGGCCGCGCTGCTTGGGCTGGGCGTAGATGCGAAGCGCCTCGTCGAGCCCGATGGTGAGCAGCTGGTCCTCGGAGGTGAGCGAGCGGGAGTCGGTGCCCTTCTTCAGGTACGGCCCGTAGCGTCCGTTCTGCGCGGTGATCTCCTCACCGGACTCGGGGTCGGTTCCGACCACCCGCGGCAGCGAGAGCAGCTTGACGGCGTCCTCGAGGGTGATCGTGTCGAGCGACATCGACTTGAACAGCGACCCGGTGCGCGGCTTCGCACTCTTGGGGGCGTCCTCGGGCAGCAGCTCGGTGACGTAGGGCCCGAACCGGCCGTTCTTGGCCACGACCTCGAGGCCGGTCTCGGGGTGGCGGCCGAGCTGGAGCTCCTCGCCGGCCGGGTTCGCCAGCAGCTCCCTGGCCTTGGCGACGGTCAGCTCGTCGGGCGGCAGGTCGTCGGGCACGTTCGCACGCACGGCGAACGGCGTGCCCTCGTCGTCGGGACCCTCCAGGTAGGGGCCGTAGCGCCCCACGCGCAGGTGGATCCCGGAGTCGTCGCCGCCGATCGGGAAGGTCGCCAGCTCGCGGGCGTCGATGTCACCGAGCCCGTCGACCAGCGTCTTGAGCCCCTCGACGTCGCCGGAGCCGTAGTAGAACTCGGCCAGCTCGGTGTTGCGGTCCTTGCGGCCGGCCGCGATCTCGTCGAGCACGTCCTCCATGCCCGCGGTGAACTCGTAGGAGATCTGCCGCGGGAAGTGCTCCACGAGCAGCCGGGTCACCGAGAACGCGAGCCACGCCGGCACCAGCGCGGTGCCTTTCTTGTAGACGTAACCGCGGTTGAGGATCGTGCCGATGATCGAGGCGTACGTCGACGGGCGGCCGATCTCGCGGTCCTCGAGCTCCTTGATCAGCGTGGCCTCGGTGTAGCGGGCCGGCGGCTTGGTCTCGTGCCCGTCGGCGCTGATCGAGGCGGCGGTGACCGCGTCGCCCTCGTGGAGGTCGGGCAGCGGGACCTGGTCGTCGTCGCTGCGCTTGCCACCCTCGGTGCCCTCGACGTAGGCCTTGAGGAACCCGTGGAAGGTGATGACCCGCCCGGACGCCGAGAAGACCACGTCACGGCCGTCGCTCGCAGCGCCGCCGATGCGCACCGAGACCGACTGGCCGACCGCGTCCTTCATCTGCGAGGCGACGGTGCGCATCCAGATCAGCTCGTAGAGCCGGAACTGCTCGCCGGTCAGCCCGGTCTGCGCGGGCGTGCGGAACGAGTCCCCCGCCGGCCGGATCGCCTCGTGCGCCTCCTGGGCGTTCTTGACCTTGCTGGCGTAGGTCCGCGGCGCGTCGGGGAGGTACTCCGCGCCGTAGAGCTCACGCACCTGCGACCGCGCGGCACCGACGGCCGCGCCGGACAGCGTCGTGGAGTCGGTACGCATGTAGGTGATGAAGCCGTTCTCGTAGAGGCGCTGCGCGACCGACATCGTCACGCTCGCGCTCATCCCGAGCTTGCGGCTGGCCTCCTGCTGGAGGGTGGTGGTGCGGAAGGGGGCGTACGGCGAGCGGCGGTAGGGCTTGGCCTCGACCGAGCGGACGTCGTACGTCGTGTCGGCCAGCGCCGCGACCAGCGACTCGGCGGCGGCGCGGTCGAGGTGCACCCGCTCGCTCCGGCCCGACTTCAGCAGCCCGTCGGGGCCGAAGTCCGAGCCGCCGGCGACCCGGGCGCCGTCCACGGAGTGCAGCCGCGCCGGGAACATCCGGGGCTCCTTGGTCGCCCCGGCGTCGAAGGTGCCCTCGAGGTCCCAGTAGGAGGCGACCCGGAAGGCCATCCGCTCGCGCTCGCGGTCGACCACGAGCCGGGTGGCCACCGACTGCACGCGGCCGGCGGAGAGGCCGGACATGACCTTCTTCCACAGCACCGGGCTGACCTCGTAGCCGTAGAGGCGGTCGAGGATCCGACGGGCCTCCTGCGCCTCGACGAGGTCCATGTCGAGCTCGCGCGGGTTGTCGGCCGCCGCCTGGATCGCGGGCTTGGTGATCTCGTGGAAGACCATCCGCTTGACCGGGATCCCCTTCGGCTTCAGCTCGTCGAGCAGGTGCCAGGCGATCGCCTCGCCCTCACGGTCCTCGTCGGTGGCGAGGTAGAGCTCGTCGGCGTCCTTGAGCAGGGTCTTGAGCTTGGAGATGTGGGACTTCTTGTCACGCGGCACGACGTAGTAGGGCTCGAAGCCGTTGTCGACGTCGACCGCCAGCCGGCCCCACGGCTTGTCCTTGATCTTCGCCGGGGTGTCGGCGGCCGACTGGGGCAGGTCGCGGATGTGACCGATGGAGGACTCGACGACGTAGCCCTGGCCGAGGTACCCGCCGATGGTGCGGGCCTTCGCCGGGGACTCGACGATCACCAACTTGTGGGCCACGGGACCTCTGTCCTTCTGCTGTGTCGCTGCTGCGCGTGCTCGATGTGGGGCGTACGGCCGAACACGGTAGCGCGAACCCGGGAGGAGCCGTTCCCCGCCGGTCGGAGGGCACCCTCAACCTTTTGCGGGACGCCCTCGTCAGGAGAGCGTAGGTGAGAGCAACGACGAGCCCCTCGGGAGGCCGGTGCATGGACGGTGGAGCAGGCGGTGGCACGGACGCCGACTTCAGGGACTTCGTGGCGGTGCAGACCCGGCCGTTGCTGGGTCTGGCACACGCCCTGACCGCGAACCCCCACGACGCCTGGGACCTGACCCAGGAGACGCTCGCCCGGCTCGGGGAGCGGTGGCACCGGACGCGGATCGAGGAGCCGGCGGCGTACGCCCGCACGGTGATGACGCGTCTCAACATCGACCGGATCCGCCGGCTGCGGCGCGAGCTGCCGCTGCTCGGGCACCCGTCCGAGGAGGCGCCGGTCGAGGTCGTCGGCGAGGTCGACACCTGGCTGGTGGCGGCACTGGCGACGCTCTCACCGCGACAGCGCACCGCACTCGCCCTGCGCTACGTCGAGGACCTCGACGTGCGCGGGATCGCCGAGCGGATGGGCTGCTCGGAGGGAACGGTGAAGAGCCAGCTGTCCCGCGGGACCGAGCGGCTGCGGGAGCACGCCCGCGAGCACGGCCCGCTGCGGACGACGACAGGAGAGGCAGGACGATGACCGAGCAGCAGATCAGGGACGGGTACGAGCGTCTCGACAGCGCCCTCGCGGCACCGACGGACGCCGCCGACCGGGTGGCCGGACGGGTCCGGGTACGCCGGCGGCGCCGGCGTGCCGCACTGGCG
>ERZ724513.2004-NODE-2004-length-10230-cov-4.434496_pt1 | contig 10230 bp, 9 predicted proteins | sample MGYA00376046_ERZ724513 | MGnify/ENA primary metagenome ERZ724513 (study PRJEB28724, sample SAMN07190883) | activated sludge metagenome | isolation source: activated sludge of sewage treatment plant in Hong Hong | place: Hong Kong | collected 2016-03-17 ... | reverse complement strand
CATCATGGTCGCCCTCATCGCGGCCGTCATCATCACCATCGTCACCACCCTCGGCACCCAGCTGAACACCATGTTCACCAACGTCTCCAGCAAGATCTGACCCTTCCTCCGGGCATTCCGCGAGAGCGCGCCGCCCGGCGATTACGCGCCGCGTCCGCGCTCTCGCGAATAGCCGTCCGGCTACCCGTGCGGCACATCCACATCAACCGATTCCACCCCGAGCCCGTGGCCGGTCACACCAACCCGGTCCCCTGTCGCCGGCACGCCCGCCGGGGCGGACGCCGACCGGACGTCGACAAGCCGTACCACGCACGCAATCTGAGTTTCACCTGAGAGCCTTCTTATGGAAGACTGCTCACGTGCTGATCACGGGGGGCTTCCGGAAGGGTCTGGTCGTCCTCGCTGCGCTGGTCGGGCTCGCACCCACGCTCTCCGGCGAGGGCCTCACCGCCACTGCCCTCCCCGCACCACTGGCCTTCGGCTCCGACAGCACCGACAGCTCCCGCGCTGACACCTCGGAGCTGGCCATCTACCGCCAGGCGCTGTTGCAGAAGCAGAGTTCCGCGATCGACATCCGCAACGCCACGATCAGGGCCTTGCACGAGCAGCAGGTGCAGCAGCTCGGCTACGAGCCGTCCGTGACCGATCCGCGCGAGATCGCCCGTCAGATCATGCTGAACAAGTACGACTGGGGCGCCGACCAGTTCACCTGCTACGACGCCATCATCATGCGCGAGAGCAAATGGAACCCCTTCGCGGACAATCCGCACTCCAGCGCCTACGGGATTCCGCAGGCGTTGCCCGGCAGGAAGATGGCCTCGTTCGGGGCCGACTGGCGGACCAATCCCGCCACCCAGATCCGCTGGGGCCTGGACTACGTCGCCACCCGCTACGGCACGCCGTGCCAGGCCTGGGGCTTCAAGCGGGCCCACGGCTGGTACTGACCAGGCCCGCTCAGCTCACTGGTGCGGTTCGACCGGCGGGACGATTCCGTCCTCGATCGCGCGCCGGAACAGGTCAAGCTTGCTGGCAGCGGGACGGTTCACGTTCGTGTACTTCACCCGGATCCGCTTCAGGTACTCCTTGACGCTGTTCTCCGTGATCGTGAGCCGCTCGGCCACCTCGGGAACCTCGAAGCCGCCCGCGTACAGGGCCAGCACCTCGCGTTCCCGCGGACCCAGGTTCGCCGCAACGTAGGACGCATCGCCCTCTATCGCGGCGAGGATCTCCTGGCTGATCACGACCTGCCCCTCGGCCACGGACTCGATGGACGCGATCGTCACCGCGATCGGCTCGGCCTTGCGGCACACGCCCGCGGCCCCGCCTGCGAGCGCCCTGCGCAGCAGCCTGACGTTGTCGGCGATGGAGTAGACGAGGACCTTGTAGCCCGCGTCGATCAGGGACTCGGTGTTGTCGAGCGGGTCCGAGCCGTCATCGAGCTGCAGGTCGAGCAGCACGACATCGGCCTGGACGCCCTTGCCGAGGAACTCAGGCACGGTACCCGCCCCGTCGACCAGGGTCACCTGATGGCCGGGGTGGTTCTGCAACGCCACGGACATGCCGAGGCGGATCGCTTCATGGTCGTCAATGACTGCGGTGGTGATCATCGGCATCAGCCTATCGTGTGCTGACCCGACCGCTGGCGTCGAGTCCGATCAATTCACTGCTTCCATCCTCGCGCACCGCCAGCACGGTGACGACGTCTTCGTATCCCTCCGGGGCGGCGCGGGCCACGACACGCTTGGTGCTCGAGTCGGTGAGCAGGCGTCCGAGGTGTTGGGTGAGCGCCGCCCGGACGTCCTCGGGCAGCCTGGTGCCGCGGCTGTCGACCAGCCGGACGTCGACCCCGCGGCCACGGGCGACCTCGATCGCATCCGAGGTGAGCTCCGTGACCAGGTTGCCGGCCCGCATCGCGTCCCGCAGCCGGCTCTCCTGGGAGAGGCACGCGGCCCGCTCCTCGTCGCTGAGCTCGTAGTCGGGGTCGGCGATCCGGTTCAGCAGCGGTCCGACCTGCGCGCGAAGCTGGGTCAGCCAGACGTCCCGCAGGACCAGTTTCGAGAAGCTCTGTGCGATCGCCTTGTTGGCTGCCGCGGACGACCGCCGGGATGCGTTCAGCCGATCGGTCAGGTCGATCAGCCACGCCTGCAGCAACTGGGCGACGAGCATCCAGGCGAACGGGCTGAAGCCGACCCTGAGCGCGTCGCCCACCCCCAGGTCGCGGGTGATCGCCCAGTAGGCGGACAGTACGGCGTACAGGCCGACGCCGGTCCAGGCGACCCGCTCCTGGCCCCGCACAAGCACCGCGACCAGGAGCACCATCACCACGCTGCTGTGCCAGGTGGCGTACCCCGGCCAGTGCCCCTCCGGCAGTACGGACTGCACCAGCAGCGTGACGACCAGCAGGATCACCGCGACCAGAATCGCGTCGACCATCCGCATCGGGTTCCGGGAGGTGTCGCGGAGGGTGAGCCAGGTCGCGAGCGCGGCGAGCCCTTGGGCGATGAGCACCGGCCAGATCGACGTGACCTGGTCGAGGCTGGTCCAGCCGAGCAGGAACTGTAGCCCGACCAGGACCCAGACCAGCCGCACGAGCAACGGACGGGAGAGGTCAGGGATGTCGGCCAGCACCCGGCCGGCCCGGCGCCGCTTGGGCGGCTCCGCCTCACCGACGGTCGAGTTGTCGGGGGTCCAGCTGAGGTTGACCGACGTGCCCTCGCCCGGCGAGGAGTGGATCTCGGCCGTCCCGCCGATCGCCCACATCCGGTAGACCACGGAAACCTGCAGGCCCAGCCGACGCTTGGGCACCAGGTCGGGGTTGAAGCCGATGCCGTTGTCGGCCACCGTGATGGCGATCCCACCCTTCTCGGGGCTGGTCAGCCTGACCTCGACCTCGGTCGCCTTGGAGTGCTTGGCGACGTTCAGCGCCACCTCGCGGACGACCATGCCCAGCGTGCTGGCGACCTGCTGGGGCACGGCGAGGTGCTCCACCTCCGAGACGAACCTCGCCTGCGGCACGAGGGCGCTCACCACGTCGGTGACCAGCCAGGTGAGCTGGTCACCGGTGACCGGAAGCCGGGCCTCGGTCTGGGTCTCGGCCTGTGCGAGCCGGTCGACGGCCCGCTGCGCCTGCTGGGCGACGTGGTCGTCGCCGGCCGCGTGGGCTGCGGCGACCAGGGTGGTCATCACCTCGTCGTGGACGATGCCGTCCAGCCGGTGCCGTTCCTCCAGCAGCGCCTCCTCGATCGCGGCGTCCGTCGCCTCCTTGCGGGTGGCGGCCTCCGCCTCGTCGAGTTCCTTGAACGCATTGCTCACCACGCCGAGCGCGACGATCACGACCGAGGCGTTCATGATCAGGTTGATCATGTCCTGGAAGGCGCCGAGCAGCGACGCGCTCTGCCCCGACGGCGTCATCCGCACGGCGGCGAACAGCAGGCCCGAGGCGATCGCGTAGGCGAAGCCCCAGCCGGTGCCGGTCGTGACCGCCAGGCAGATCGCCGCGACTCCAAGGGTCATCCACAGCCACGGGCTGCTCTGGGCGACCTCCTGGGACTGCCAGGCAGCGGGCCAGGTGATCAGGCCGAAGGTCACCACGGTGACATAGACCAGGGCGAAGGACCGCAGCTTCCAGCCGACGAAGCTGGCGATCATCATCCCGACGCTCGCGGCGACGATGCCGCCGCCGACGATGATCATCCACCAGCTCGCCAGGTACTGGACCTGTCCGACGGCGGCCAGGGACGCCGGGATCAGCGTGCCGAGGCAGAACAGCGCCACGCCGCGGTCGACCCAGGAGGACAGCTGGGACGTCTTCGGCTTGAGGTTCACCACTCGCGGCTCCAGTCGACGAGGCCGTCGGCGTCGTGCTCACCGCCGGGCCAGACCGCCCGGACGATGCCGGCCGCAGCGAGCGCCTTGCGGCAACCCGGGCACGGAGGATCGGTGATGTACGCGACGGCACCCTTCGTGTCACGCGTGGCGAACAGCAGTGCGTTCACCTCGGCGTGGATCGCGATGCAGAAGCCTGGCGTCCCTGGACGGTCGTAGTCTCCCAGCCCGGGGACCTGGTCGTAGCTGAGCTGGCCCCGGGGGCAGGCTCCCTCGAGACAGTCCGGACGGCCCGGAGCGGCGCCGTTGTAGCCGGTCGCGATGATCCGTTTGTCGAGGACGAGCACGGCCCCCACCCTGCGTCTGGTGCACTTGGCGCGGGCAGCAACGGCGGTCGCGATGGCAAGGAAGTACTCGTCCCACCCCGGTACCGCGTGCTGGCTCATGGTTCTCCTCGAATCGAGGATTATTGTCGCAGGAATGTCCAGAGGTTATCGGTAGTCACACCCGCATTAGCCAAGGTAGGCATTCGAGAAGGCAGGTGTCGGGTCGACACGCTGGGCGGTGAGTCCCTGAGCTGCCATGAAGTCGGCCATTTCGGTCCACTGGCTCGGCTCGAAGGAACCGTCGACCGCGCCGCTGGAGGTCGTCCACAGGGCGTTGGTTGCCGCCAGGGTCGCCTTCGCGGCGGTCTGGGCTGCCGTCCCGGACAGGCCCGGCACGTAGGTGGCCGAGGCGTCGAGTGCGTGGGCGGGATCGGCGACGGTCGTGGTGATCCCGGCCAGCATGCCCGCGACCACAGCCTGCACCACCTGCGGATGGGCCTTGGCGTAGTCGGTGGTGGTGATCAGGCTGGCCCCCACCAGTGGCACCGTTCCTGACGCGATCGGCAGGCTCCGGGTGGCGAAGCCCGCCAGGCCGAACTGCACCGCCTCGTTGTTGCTGAATCCGACGATCGCGTCCACCTTCTGGGTGGCCAGCGCCGCCTGCTGGGTGTAGCCGATCTCCTTGACCTGAACGTCCGACTCGCTGAGCCCTGCGGTGTGCAGGGCGACCTGGAGGCCGAACCAGCTCTCACCGTACTTGCCGGGGATGCCGATCGAGTGACCCTTCAGGTCGGCGAGGGTCCGGATCGGGGAGCTCGCGGGGACGATCACCACGACCGGGTAGCTGCGGTAGTAGGCGGAAACGGCAACCAGGTCGAGGCCCTGGGCGCGGGCCTGCAGCATCTCGTCGCCCCCGGCGACGACGAACTGCTCCTCGCCGGCCGCGATTGCGGTGAACAGCCCCTCAGAGGTGCCGTGGTGACGCAGGGTCGGCGCGACGCCGGCCTTGGTGAAGTCATGGTCGGCCTCGGCGACGTAGAAGGGGCTGAACTGCACGTTCGGGATGTAGGTCAGTCCGATCGTCGGGGTGGGCAGCTCGGCCGTCCCGGACGGGCTGCTGGCCGGCGTGGCGGCCGGGCTGCACCCGGCGAGCAGCAGCAGCGCGGCGACAGCGGTGATCAGGCGGGTTCTCACAGGTTTCTGCCTCTCAGGAGCGTTACAGGGAGTCGATGATCCGGGAGCGGCGCTCCCAGAGGTGGATGGCCGCGTAGGCGGCGGATGCGGTCACGCAGAGCACGATGATCGTGGCGACCATCCCTGCGGTGTCGACGGATTCGCGCTGGATGGTCAGGACGGTGCCCAGGCCCGAACCGCCCATCACCATCTCGCCAACGATCGCGCCAGTGACGGCGAGCGTGACGCCGTTGCGAACACCGCCAAGGATCGAGGGCAGTGCCATGGGCAGCTCGACGTGCAGCAGCAGCGCGATCGAGGACGCTCCGTCGATCCGTCCGGCGTCGACGACGTCGGCGTCCACGTGCCGCAGCCCGACCACGGCGGAGATCAGGATCGGGAAGAACACGATCAGCCCGCACAGGATGATCACCGACCCCAGTCCGTAGCCGAGCCAGAGCACGAGCAGGGGGGCCAGCGCGATGGCAGGGATCGCCTGGGTGGCGCCGAGGAACGGGTTGACCGCAGCAGCCACCCAGCCGGAACGATGCACCAGCACCGCCAGGGGCAGTGCGACGGCGGTGCCCAGCAGGGCGCCCCCGAAGGCCTCGGCCAGAGTGACGCCGAGGTAGCTCCAGTAGGTCGGGTCGGCGAGGTCGGACGCGAGCCGGGCGGCCACCGACCCCGGCGTCGGCAGCAGCACCGACCCGGCGCCGGCGCTCAGCCCCCAGCCGAAGATCAGCAGCACGCCCAGCAGCACCGGGGCGAGCATCTGGCGCCTCATCCGTCCTCCGCGTCCTTCGTCGATCCTTCGACTCCGGAGCAGGGCGGGATGCGCGAACGGGCCACCGCGCGCAGACCGCGCGGCGACCTCGTGCTGCCTCCCATCCGGACTTTCACCGTCGGTCCTGGAATTCCACCAGGTCAACCGATCCCGCAAGCGGAACCGGGTCGCGGACTGTCACCGCCGGTTCGGAATTGCACCGACCCCGGAGCACGTACGCAGGCCAGTGTATTCCCAACGCCGGCGATGCCGCTGCCGGGGCCACCAGCCGGGGCGGAACCACCTCCGGCCAGCACCCCGCCCTGAGCAAGACACTCGACCGGGACCGGATCCTCGAAGACGACAGGGGGCGTTCTGCGATCGGCCGCTCGGGACGGCCCCTTCTGTAGGAGACTTGTGACCGCCTCGGCAACGAGCCGGGCGTTGAGTCGAGAGGACCGCCATGCGGGTCGCCGTCCCGTCGGAAGTGAAGAACCACGAGTACCGGGTGGCCATCACCCCGGTCGGTGTCTCCGAACTCGTCCACCACGGCCACGAGGTGTACGTGCAGTCCGGCGCGGGCCTTGGCTCCGCGATCAGCGATGAGGAGTATCTGGCCCAGGGCGCGCAGATCGTGCCGACCGCGGAGGAGACCTGGGCGATCGGCGAGATGGTGCTCAAGGTGAAGGAGCCGATCCGCTCCGAGTTCGGCTACCTGCGCGAAGACCTGCTGCTCTTCACCTACCTGCACCTGGCCGCGGACAAGGCCGGCACCGCTGCCCTGCTCGACGCCGGCACGACCGCGATCGCCTACGAGACGGTCCAGTTGCCGTCCGGTCTGCTGCCGCTGCTGTACCCGATGTCGGAGGTCGCCGGCTGCCTCGCACCGCAGGTCGGCGCGCACGCGATGATGAAGGCCCAGGGCGGCCGCGGTGTGCTGATGGGCTGCGTGGGCGGCGTGCCGAACGCCAAGGTGGTCGTGCTCGGCGGCGGCATCGCGGGCCAGAACGCCGCCAACGTTGCGCTCGGCATGGGCGCCGACGTGACGATCCTCGACACTGACCTGGACAAGCTGCGCAACACCTTCTGGCGCTACGAGAACCGGGTGCACGGCATCGTCTCGTCCAAGCTCGCGATCCGCGAGCAGGTGCTCGCCGCGGACATGGTGATCGGCACGGTGCTGATCCCGGGCGCGAAGACGCCGAAGCTGGTCACCAACGAGATGGTGGCGCAGATGAAGCCCGGCTCTGTGCTGGTGGACGTCGCCATTGACCAGGGCGGCTGCTTCGAGGACTCGCACCCGACCACCCACTCCGAGCCGACGTTCATGGTGCACGACTCGGTGTTCTACTGCGTCGCGAACATGCCCGGCGCAGTGCCGAACACGTCCACGTGGGCGCTCACCAACGCCACCCTCGCCTACGCCGTGCAGATCGCCGACAAGGGCTGGAAGCGCGCCTGCAGGGAGAACCACTCGCTCGCGCTGGGCCTGAACACCCACGCCGGCGTGATCGCCTACCCTGCGGTGGCTGACGCCTACGACCTGCCCTGCACCCGGGTGGACGAACTGCTCGACTGATCCGTCCCGTGCTGCTCCGCAACGCCCGACCCGTTCCCTTCGGCGGCGTCCTTGCGAGCGTGGAACCGGTGGACGTCCGGATCTCCGGCACGCTGGTCGCCACGATCGCGGGGACGCTCGACCCCTTGCCCGGCGAGGAGGTGCTGGACGCCGACGGGCGCTGGCTCGTGCCGGGGCTGTGGGACGCGCATGTGCACCTCGGCCAGTGGGCCCGACGCAGGACGCGGCTGGACCTGTCCGCGACGGCGGCACTCGGCGAGGCGATCGCCAGGGTTGCGGCGGCGGTGGGGACGCTCGCTCCGGCCACCGGTCTCCTGGTCGGCGGCGGCTACCGTCCGGCGACCTGGGCCGAGCCGCCGACCGTGGCCTCGCTGGACGCCGTCACCGGCACCCTCCCGGTCGTCCTGGTCAGCGGCGACGCACACACCGGCTGGCTGAACTCCGCCGCGCTCGCCCGCTTCGGCCTCGCCGCCCGGGACGTGCCCCTGGTGGAGGCCGAGTGGTTCGCGGCGCTGCCGGCGATCCTGGCCGCGGAGGACGCCCAGGTCGGCCCGGGCGCCTACACCGAGGCGCTCAGCGCTGCCGCGGCGCTGGGCGTGGTCGGGATCGTCGACTACGAGTTCGAGCCCGGTTACCTCGCCTGGCCGCGCCGCTACGCAGCCGTCGGCGTGCCGCTGCGGGTCCGGACGTCGGTCTACCCTGCGGATCTGCCGGCGGCGATCGCCGCGGGCGTGCGGACCGGCGACGTCCTGGTCAGCGACCAGGGTGAACCGATGGTCACGATGGGCTCGCTGAAGATCATCTCCGACGGCTCCCTGAACACGCGCACCGCCTCCTGCCGCGACCCTTACCCCGGCGGCGGGCACGGCGTCCAGAACGTCCCGCCGGCCGAGCTCCGCGAACTGCTCGCAACGGCGCACAGGAACGGTCTCACCGTGGCCCTGCACACAATCGGGGACGCAGCGGCGGACGCCGCGCTGGACGCCTTCGCCGAGACCGGCGCCCGTGGAACGATCGAGCACGCCCAGCTGCTCGGACCGGGCGCAGTGGAACGAATGGCTGCGCTCGACCTGGTCGCCAGCGTCCAGCCCGCACACCTGCTCGACGACCGTGGGGTCACCGAGGCCGTCTGGGGCATTGAGCGGGCCTCCCGCAGTTTCCCGCTGCGGGAGCTCGCCGCGGCCGGCGTGGAGCTCGCGTTCGGCTCCGACGCACCGGTCGCGTCCCTCGACCCGTGGCTGGCGATGGCTTCCGCGGTCCACCGCGGCGCACCCGGTGCCGAGCCCTGGTACCCGGAGCACTCGCTGCTCCCTGCACAGGCGCTCGCTGCGAGCACGGGCGGACGAGACCGGGTCAGGATCGGTGGGCCGGCCGACCTGGCCCTGCTGGACGCCGACCCGCTGGCCGGTACCGACGCGGGCGAGGCGGCCGCGAACCTGCGCCGCATGCGCGTCGCCGCCACTTGGGTCGCCGGAACGCTGGTGCACCGCACGGGCTGAGTCCGGCTCCGCAGGCCCGGCACCGCACGGCCGCGAGCAGGGGACGCACGCGAGCGCCCGCCGGCCAGCGCCTGCTGCTGCGCATCTGCCTCCCTTCGTGGTCGGCCTCACCGCGCCCCCGGCGAAGCTCCGGGTGACAGACCCTGACGTGTCGCCCGATTTCGCCCTGACGCCACCGGTGCGCTAAAGTCTCTACTCGCGCGCCGCTAGCTCAACTGGCAGAGCAGCTGGCTCTTAACTAGCGGGTTCGGGGTTCGAGTCCCTGGCGGCGCACAACGAAAGGCCCCTGACCGGCGACCGGTCAGGGGCCCATTTCTCTCCCGGGCGTCCCTCATCACCATGCCTGCTCCCCGTCCGCCACGCATCCCGTCGATTCCGCTTTGGGCCGCATCCGGCGGTGCTAGCGTCACAGCATCCACCCCTACCTACCAGGAGGCAAGATGTCAAAGAAGTCATTGGCGGCGCGTGGATTGATCGCGACCGCGCTGTCCGGAGCATTCCTCGTCGTGCCTGGCCCCACCCCGGCACAGGCTGCGGAGTACGGAGAATGCACGATCACCGCGAAAGCGGACATGGGTTCCACGTACATCGGAGGGAACACTGCGACGTGGACGTGCAACCACGCCAAGAACGTCAAGGTCTACCTGAGGGCCGGCGCGCTGATCGCGGGCCAGTGGGACTGGAAATACAAGAACTTCACCTACAGCAGTTTCAACGGGACCGGCAGTTGGAAGCTGCCTATCTCGGTGGAAGGCGCCGCGAAGCTGGATGCGGAATCCAAGATCTGCTACCAGTGGACCACCTCCGTGGTGAAGTGCCGCGTCGCGTCCAGTGTGAGGAGCTTCTGACCGACGTGCATGGCCGACGCGAGGTCCCTGCCGGGCGGCGGCAGGGGCCTCGCGCATTCAGGCACAGCGGTGTTGCCGCGTGGGTGGCTCGAGGATGTCAGTCGCGATGGGATGGTCGGCACCAATTCCCGGGCTGAGACTTGCGGGTGTACCGTCTGACACCGTTCGGGCCTGCCAGCCCCGCGGGGCTGGCAGGCCCGAACCGGTCTTCGGCTAC
>ERZ724513.2001-NODE-2001-length-10235-cov-4.210904_pt1 | contig 10235 bp, 8 predicted proteins | sample MGYA00376046_ERZ724513 | MGnify/ENA primary metagenome ERZ724513 (study PRJEB28724, sample SAMN07190883) | activated sludge metagenome | isolation source: activated sludge of sewage treatment plant in Hong Hong | place: Hong Kong | collected 2016-03-17 ... | reverse complement strand
GCCCAGGCAAGGACCAGCAGCGGCGCGCCGTGGCGGCGCAGCGTGGTGGCGTGCCTGGCTACCGCGTTGTCGTCGGTTCCGGCAGGAAGCAGCCGGCCCATCGCATAGGTGGTCATCCCGCCCAGGGTGTTGCCGGCGGTGGCGATCGCCAGCGCTGCGACGGCCTGGCCTGGATGCGCGAGCAGGAGGGCCGCAAACAAGGCCTCGGAGCCGCCCGGCAGCAGCGTCGCGGCGAGAAAGCTGGCAAGGAACAGGCCGGCGAGACCGGCTTCCGCGGTGATCGGGAACTCCATGCCCCATGTTACCCTTCGCTGTCATCGCCCTGCTTTTCCGCCGTCATGGATTACCTCGAGAAGATCCTCAACGCCCGCGTCTATGACGTGGCCATCGAAACGCCCCTGGAGTCGGCGCCCATCCTTTCGGCGCGCACCGGCAACCGCATCCTGTTCAAGCGCGAGGACATGCAGCCCGTGTTCAGCTTCAAGCTGCGCGGCGCCTACAACAAGATTGCCCACCTGCCGCCGGCGCAGCGCAAGCGCGGCGTGATTTGTGCCTCGGCTGGCAACCACGCCCAGGGCGTGGCGCTCTCGGCGCGCAAGCTGGATTGCCGGGCCGTCATCGTGATGCCGGTGACGACACCGCAGATCAAGATCGACGCGGTGAAAAAGCACGGCGGCGCCATGGTGGAAGTGGTGCTGGCGGGTGATTCCTACGACGCCGCCTATGCCCATGCGCTCGAACTCGAGAAGAAGCAGCGGCTGTCCTTTGTGCACCCCTTCGATGACCCGGATGTGATTGCCGGCCAGGGCACCATCGGCATGGAGATCCTGCGTCAGCATCCGGACCCGATCGACGCCGTGTTCTGCTGCGTCGGCGGCGGCGGCCTGATCGCCGGGGTGGCGGCCTACATCAAGCGCCTGCGACCGGGTACCAAAGTGATCGGCGTCGAGGCCATGGATGCCGATGCCATGGACCGCTCACTCAAGGCCGGCAAGCGCGTGCGGCTGGATTCCGTGGGACTTTTTGCCGACGGCGCGGCCGTGAAATACGTCGGCCAGGAGACCTTCCGCCTTTGCCAGGACTACGTGGACGAGATGGTTCTGGTGGACACCGACGCCATCTGCGCCGCTATCAAGGACGTGTTCGAGGACACCCGTTCCATCCTCGAACCGGCCGGTGCGCTGGCAGTGGCCGGCGCCAAGGAGTGGGCCAAGCGCAACAAGCTCCATGGCAGGACCCTGGTGGCGGTGGCTTCCGGTGCCAACATGAATTTCGACCGGCTGCGCTTCGTCGCCGAGCGCGCCGAGGTCGGCGAGCAGCGCGAGGCCGTGCTCGCCGTGACGCTGCCGGAGAAGCCCGGTGCCTACAAAAAGTTCGTCAGCCTGATCGGCAGCCGCAACATCACCGAGTTCAACTACCGCTACCACGACGCCGGCGAGGCCCACGTCTTCGTCGGCATGCAGGTCGCCAACCGCGCCGAGGCAACGCGGGTGGTCACGCAGTTGCGCCGGTATGGCTATCCGACGCTGGACCTCACCGACGACGAAATGGCCAAGCTGCACATCCGCCACCTGGTTGGCGGCCATGCGCCGCAGGTGAAGAACGAGCTGCTCTACCGCTTCGAGTTTCCCGAGCGGCCGGGGGCGCTGATGAATTTCCTCAACCGGATGAGCGCGGGCTGGAACATCAGCCTGTTCCACTATCGCAACCACGGCGCCGACTACGGCCGCGTGCTGGTTGGCATGGAAGTCCCGCCGAAGGAAATGAAGGATTTCCGCGCCTTCCTCAAGAACCTCGGCTATCGCTTCTGGGACGAATCGGCGAATCCTGCCTACCGGCTCTTCCTTGGTTAGCGACGTGAGCGCCCGCTTACTTGTCGTTGCTTTCCTGGCGCTGGCTGCCGGTATCGCCGCGGCTGCCGATGCGGCACTGGCAATTTCGGTCCAGGGCCGCGTGACACGGCTCGGCGAGGCTTCGCTGGGCGCGATCGAGGCGCTCGTCCGCCTGCGTGAAGGGGATCGCCTCGCGCTCGAGCCCGGCAGCCGGTTGCGCCTGGTCTACTTCGATAACGGCCGCCAGGAAACCTGGTCCGGGCCGGGACGCCTCGAAGTGACGACGCGCGAAGGACGTCCCGACGGCTTGGCCGCTGCCGAGACCCGCAGCCTTTCCATGGCGGCGGCGCGGCAGATCGCACGCACGCCCGATGCCGGCGATCCGCGGCCGGCCCGGACACGCGCAGTGCCGACGCCCGACGCGCTGGGTCGGTTGGACGAGGCCTACCGAAGCCTGCGGGCGAGCCGGGCAGACGCGGATGACCTCAGTCCCGAAATCTACCTGCTGTCCGGGCTCTTCGAGCTGCGCGAATTCGATCGCGTCGAGCGCGCCATGGCTGATCTGCAGCAGGAGCGGCGCGGCAACCCAGAGGCAGGGCTCCTTGTTGCGCTCTACCGAAAAGCGGTTAGAAATGCGCGAGAGTCCCGCAAGTGAGGCCGGTACCTACTGCGTTATAACTGCTGTTGCTGGAAGAAGGGGTGCTTGCCATCGGATCTTGAATGCCGGAAAAGATAGGCGTAGCCTTATGACCTTCGACCAATTAGGGATTTGGGGAGGCCTCGTCATGACCAACATTCGATTCTTTTCAGCGGTCTTGCTTCTGGGGCTTGCAGTGTTCTGGAACCCTGCAAGTGCTTCCGGGTCGGTACCCTGTGACTCGTCTTTCTATTCTGGCTATCAAAGCTGCGTGAACTTCGGCTCCTGCTCGCCGTATTCGTCACCTGCGGAATATGTATCAGCCCATCCGCACTGCTTTCCCGCCGGTGCTTCCGCCTCGCAGGTAACAATGGCAGGGTCTTCGTTCCAGCAGATTTCGGCGATTTCCGGAGCCTTGTCTTCCAGACTGGTGGGTGACGCTGGGCCGGGCCTCTTGGCTGGCACGCCGCAACAGGGCATGGCGGCAGGGGGAAAGAACGCCTGGAATGTTTGGGGCAACGTGATGGACGGTTCGACACGCCAGTCTTACACGGTTAAGAACAGCGCGATCAAGAACGACATGGACGTGACTAACGCGGTTCTGGGTGCCGATTATGCGGTCTCGCCCGGAATGGTGATTGGCGTGTCAGCAGCCTTCGACCACGGTAGCGGCAATACCCAGCCGGGTGCCGGGAACGCTTGGTCGGCTTCAACAGTGAAGGGCTACGCAGTTGCGCCGTATCTTGGATATCAGATCAGCAAGGAACTGGCGCTCGACGCAAGCTTCGGTCTTGGCTCCGGAAAGACATCCGCTGCAGGTGGTATGGAATCCCAAGGTGATCGCTCGTTCTATGCGGCAAACCTAAGTTACTCGCAGTGGTTCAAGGAAATCCAGGTGACCGGCAAGTTCGGCTATCTGCATGGCGAAGAAGCCTTTGGCCAATCAAAGGTCAATGGAACCGCTATAGCGAATACGGAGATGAAGAACAAAGTCGACCGCTGGCAGTTGGGTGCGCAGGCCGGCTACTGGATGGGCAACGGTGTGCAGCCCTACCTTGGCCTGAGCTACCTCGGTGACCGGCGTTCATCGTCGGGTGCTGTTACTGACCCGGTCGGCAAGAGCGCCTGGCAATGGGCACTGGGCCTAAACTTCTTCTCGCTCTCCAGTGGAATAACCGGCGGCATCGCCTATACGCAGGAAGATGGTCGCTCGAACCAGAAGAACAACGCGCTGACCGCCAACATAGGTTTGCGCTTCTGATCTTGACGCGTTTCGGTCATTGCAGGGCCGCGCTTAAACGCGCGGCCTTTTTCATTGGCGCGGTCCTTGTTGCCGGACTGGCGGGCTGTGCGAGTGCTGATCGCTTCGGAGGTTCTCGCGCGGCGGTGGTTGAGTGGGGTGCGGCGCGTGGCTTCGATGCCCAGCCCCTGCAACTGAGGAGGTTTCGCCTTCTGGTGATGAAGCGGGTTTCCTCCGTCCGCCGGGATGCGATTCTCAACGTATATATCGAGGGCGATGGCGCCGCCTGGCCGACTCCATTCCACCCGCCGCGCGACCCGACCCCGCTCGAACCGATGGCGCTGGCCATGGCAGCCGCCGATCCGGCACCGGCCGTGGCCTACCTCGGCCGGCCGTGCCAGTACCTCGACGCGGCCGAACTCGCCGAATGCTCTCCGGCCTACTGGACCGACTCCCGCTTTGCACCCGAAGTGGTCAATGCCTACATGGCCTTCATCGATCGACTCAAGGTCGCCACGGACTCAAGCCGGGTGCGGCTGATCGGCTACTCCGGCGGTGGCGTTCTGGCCACGTTGCTCGCGGCGCGGCGCAGCGATGTTGACCGGCTGTTCACTATTGCCGCGCCGATCGCGGTGGCAGAATGGACAGCGTGGCACAAGTCGACGCCATTGATCGGATCGATGGATCCCGTCATGGCTGTCAAGACACCGCTTGCCGACGCGGTGCATTTTGTTGGCGGTCGCGACGACGTCGTGCCGCCTCGACTGGTTGCCGGTGCCTTGCCGCGCATCGGCGGCCGGTTGCGCGAGGTGGCGGATTTCGACCATGTCTGCTGCTGGTCGCGCGACTGGTCTCGGCTGCTGGAGGAGACGCGATGATTGCCAGATTGTTTTCCGTGTTTGCCGTCGCAATCCTGGCCATGGCGACGGGTGAGTCGGGTGCGCAGATGGTGCGCCTGCCTCCGTTTGCCGGTGGAATTCCGGGCGTGGCGCAATTCCAGGCGATCCAGATGCAGCGCCATCAGGCGCGCACCCTGCTTTATCGCGAGGCACTGGAGGAGTTGCGTCGCAATCCGGCCGCTGCCGATGTGGCCGAATGCGGGGCCGGTCAGAGCCCCCAGGGTGGAGCCTGCCTGGCGCGCGCCGAGGCGGCACCCGCCGACACCGGGCCGCGACGCAGGCTTGCAGTTCTCGTCGGCAACAACGGCTACGCCGCACCGATTCCCCCACTGGAGACGCCGGTCGCCGACGTCACGCGCATTGCCGGCGTGCTGCAATCGCGTTTCGGCTACGAAACCCGCGTGGTCACCGATGCAGGCAAGGCGCGCATCATCGAGGAACTCAACCGGATTGCGGCCGAAGCGCGGCCGCAGGACAGCGTGCTGCTGTTCTATGCCGGGCACGGCTACCTGATGGACGACACCAACATGGGCTACTGGATCCCGGTCGACGCATCGGTGAAGACGGCCAAGGGCTGGATCTCCAACACCGACATCTCGCGCCTGCTTGCCGCCATTCCGGCGCGACAGCTGATCCTCGTCTCCGACAGCTGCTACTCGGGCAGTCTGACGCGCGAGCAGAAGGTATCCGCAGGCGCCGAGCTGAGCGCCGAGGAGGTTCTGCGCCGGCGCTCGGTGCTGGTGCTTACTTCCGGAGCGGAGGAGCCCGTATCCGATGAAGGCAAGGAAGGCCACTCGATCTTCGCCTGGAACCTCATCCGCACCTTGCAGGCAACGGATGGTCTGGCGCCGGGGACCCGGGTCTGGAACACGGTGAAGACGGGTGTGATGCGCGAATACCCGCAACAGCCGCAATACGGTGCGGTTGTCACCGCCGGGCATGCCGACGGCGGCGACTTCCTGTTCCAGCCGAAGGAATGACGTCGAAGCAGGACGGGGAGTTCGACTTCGACGCGATCGTCGATCGCGTCGCCACCGATTCCCTGAAGTGGGCCAAATATGCCGGTCGTGGCGGACCGCGTGGAATCATTCCGCTGTGGGTGGCCGACATGGACTTTGCTTCCCCGCCTGCCGTGTTGCGCGCACTGCAGCAGCGCGTCGACCACGGTGTATTCGGCTACAACGTGCCTACCGCGAGCCAGGTCGACGCCGTGGTTGCTTATCTTGAACGCCACTTCGGCTGGACGATCGAGCCGGAATGGATCGTCTGGCTGCCGGGCCTCGTCACGGGCATCAACGTTGCCTGCCGTGCCGCGGGAGGGCAGGACGATGCCGTATTTACCGCAACGCCCGTCTATCCTCCCTTCCTGACCGCACCCGGCCATGGCGGTCGCCGCCTGGCGACCGCGCCGCTGGTGCGCGACTCCAGTGGCTGGCTGTGGGATTTTCCCGCCTGCGATGCCGTGCTCAGGGGCAGCCGGGCCGGGCTGTTCCTGCTTTGCCACCCGCACAACCCGACCGGAAGGGTTTGGAGCGAAGACGAGTTGTGGCAGGTTGCGTTGCTGGCGGAGAAATACGACCTCGTCGTCTGCTCCGACGAAATCCACAGCGGCCTGGTCCTCGCACCCTCGGTCAGGCACACGCCCCTGGCCATGCTGGGCCCGGAAATCGCAGCGCGTACGATCACTTTGATGGCGCCGTCGAAGACCTTCAATATCCCGGGTCTGGGCTGTGCCTTTGCCGTCATTTCATCGGATCGGCTGCGACGGTCATTTCGTGCCGCCATGCAGGGCATCGTTCCGCACGTAAATGCACTCGGCATGGTCGCCTGCGAAGCCGCGCTGCGTGATTGCGACGACTGGCAGGCGGCCCTGGTTGCCTACCTGCGCGACAACGCCCGCGCCGTCGAGCGCGCGGTCAGCGCGCTACCCGGACTCGACATGCGTTCGGTCGAGGCTACCTGTCTGGCCTGGATCGATGCACGGGAGTTCGCGGCGTCACGCGGCGTGAGCGACCCCGCGCCACTTTTCGAGGCGAACGGCCTCGGTCTTTCCGATGGCGCGGAATTCGGCGCGCCCGGTTTCGTCCGGCTCAACTTCGGCACCCGTCGCGCGCTGCTCGACGAGGCCCTGGCGCGATTGGCAGCCGTCTAGGCGTCCTTGCCGACCTGCAAGGCCCAGCGCAACGCTTCGACCTGCGTGCGGCACCAGTCTTCATTGCCCACACCCATGCGCATCAGGCCCTGCTCGATGCGTGCCGATTCGCCGCTCTCCGCGGCTTCGGCCAGCGCCAGCAGTTCTCCGAGTTTGCCGGTGCGGCGCAACAGGGCATCGGTGACGTCACCGATCAGGTTCAAGGGTCCGACGATATCTGCCAGCGGATTGCCGAACAGCCGGTCGAGCAGGGAGAACATGCCCACCATGAAGGCTTCGTCCTGCACCGCGCGGTCGCGCCGCGCCACTTTGCAAACGCCTTCCATCAGCGCCGCGCGATACGCTGCGCGAGCCAGCAGCGCACTCGAACCCGCCGCAGCGGAGCGGCTTGCATACAGCAGAAGCTGGAGCCAGCGTTGCAACTGGCGGCGGCCGAGCAGGGTGATTGCATGGGCAAAGCTGTTGATGCGGGTGCCGGGCCCGTAGGCGACGGAATTGACCAGGCGCAACAGCTGGATCGAAAGCTGAGGATCCTGTTTCAGCGTCGACTCGAGGTCGCGCGTTTCGGCGTCGCCGGCGACCTGGTTGAGCAGCTTCAGCAGGATGGCCTGGCCCGGCCCGCCGCTGCTCGCGACGGGCGTCCCCCCGCTCCATGGCGGCATTCCGGCTTCGTCGCGCAACACCAGTCCGGCGGGCAGGGCCGAGGCATCAAGCAGGGCCAGCACCGGTGCCGGCAGCAGGCAGGGTAGTTGGCCCGCAGCTTCGGCGAGACCGAACTCGCCGAAAACGCGCTGCATCGCGGCTGCGTCCGTGCCGGCCGCGCAGGCAATGCGCACCGCGGCCCACGACGACCCGGGACCGTCGACGGGCTGCAGCATGATCAGCGGGAAGTCGTCTTGGCTCATTGGTGTTCAACGGCGATGATGGGGCGAAACAGCCGCCGAGGCAAGTGCAGCCTGCCGGGGGTGGCGGCGATCGTCTGCGTCAGGCCGGGTGGCGGAAGGCACCGGCTTCGGTAACCGTCGCATCGAGGCGAATGTCGTGTGCCTGGGGGCGAACGTCGGCACAGCGGGCAACTTCGAAGCCGACGCCGATGGCCAGCGGGCGCGGTGCCAGCGACGCCAGGGTGCGATCGAAGTAGCCCCCGCCGTAGCCGAGGCGGAAGCCGTTCGGGTCGAAGGCAACCAGGGGCAGCAACACCACCGTCGGTACGGCGTCACCACTACCCAGGGGAATCGGGATGCCATGGCGGTCGACCGTCATCGCCGATGCAGGCGTCCATGTACGAAAGTGCATTGCCGCGCCCTCGGCCACGACCACGGGCATCGCTGCTGCCCATCCCGCGTCGAGCAGCCTGGCAACGAGCGGGCGTGCGTCGAACTCGTTGCGTACCGGCGAGCAGAAGGCCAGCACGCCGGGCGGCAGCGGAGCGAGCAGGCCGGCCAGATGCTCTTCGACCGACGCGGCAGCGGCGGCCAGCGCCGAGGTGCCGAGCGCCAGCCGGGCGGCCAGCTTTTCGCGTCGCAGCGTCGCGCGAAAAGCCAACGTTTCGCCGGCGTGCTCGCCGGACGGGGTCTGCGCGTTCATGTGCTAAGGTTAAATTGGGATAGTACGCATGAACTATAAGCGCAAATTTGACAGGGTTTTTCTGCTCGGCGTCCTTGGCGCCGTCGCGCTGGCCGCGCTTGCGCTGCCGGCCTTGGCGTTGAGCGCAGGTACGCTCGACCGCGGCGACGCGGCCTTCCTGGCCGCGCGCGAGGCGTTCCGCAACGGCGAGCGAGTGCGTTTCGCGCGCCAGCTCGAGGTGCTCAAGGACCATCCCCTCCTGGCCTGGGCCGAGTACTGGCAGGCGCGGCAGCGCCTCGACGAAGGGGACTCCGGCGCTGCACGGGATTATCTCGATCGCTATCCGGGTGCCTACCTTTCCGAGAAGTTGCGCGCCGACTGGCTGCGGGTGATGGGCAAGAACGGCGACTGGGAAAGCTTCCGCAACGAACTGGCACGGCTCGCCATGCCCGATGCCGAAGTTGGCTGCTATGCCGCCCAGGCCGCGCAGACACCCGACGTGGCGAAGCCGCTCTGGCTCAGCGGCCAGGACCTGCCGGCCAGTTGCGAGTTTCTGGCAAACCAGCTGGTCGACGCCGGCCGGCTCAGCGTGGAGGACGTCTGGCAGCGCGTGCGTCGCCTCTTCGAGGCCAAGCGCGTCGGCGCGGCACGCACGGCAGCGGGCTACCTGCCTGCCGTCGAGGGCTTCGACGGGCGCGGGCTGGAGTCGATCGCCCAATCCCCGGCGCGACACCTCGACAAGTTGCCGGCGCACTGGGCAGCGAAGCGCGGCGGACGCGAGGTGGCGCTGTTTGCAGTACAGCGTTTGGCACGTGCCGAACCGCAGGAAGCGGCGAAGCGGTTCGCGCGCATCGAAAGCCAGTTTCCGCCCGAAGAGCGTGCCTACGGCTGGGGCCAGATCGCCTGGCAGGCCGCCTTGCGCCATCTCCCGGACGCACTGGGCTGGTACGAAAAATCCGCCGGCACCCTACTCGGCGAGGAGCAACTGGCCTGGCACGCCCGTGCCGCGCTGCGCGCGCAGGACTGGGCTGCGTTGCGCCGCGCGATTGCCGCAATGCCGCCGGCCATGGCCGGGCAGCCGGACTGGACCTACTGGCTTGCGCGCGCGCTCGCAACCCAGGGCCGCCAGGAGGAAGCGCGACAGCAGTACCTGCGCATCGCCGGTCAGCCGAACTTCTACGGCAACCTGGCCGACGAGGAGCTCGGTCGCAGCGTCGAGGTGCCGCCGCGCGCCGCGCCGCCTACTGCCGACGAGCTCGCCGTGGCGGCGGCCAATCCCGGATTCCAGCGCGCGCTGGCGCTGTTCCGCGTCGACATGCGCACCGAGGGCGTGCGTGAATGGGTCTGGTCGCTGCGTGGCATGGACGACCGCGCCCTCCTGGCCGCCGCGGAGTTCGCCCGGCGCAGCGAAGTCTGGGACCGCGCCATCAACACGGCCGACCGCACCCAGGTGCAGCACAACTACCAGCTTCGCTACATTGCGCCCTTCAGCGACCAGGTGCGTCCCAAGGCCGACCAGCTGGCGCTGGACAGCGGCTGGGTATACGGCCTGATGCGCCAGGAATCCCGCTTCGTCACCAACGCGAAGTCCTCGGTGGGCGCGCGGGGCCTCATGCAGTTGATGCCCGCTACCGCGAAATGGGTGGCCAAGAAGATCCAGCTCGCGAACTTCCAGCCCGCGCGCGTCGCCGACATGGACACCAACGTCACGCTGGGCACGAACTACCTGAAGATGGTGCTCGATTCGCTCGACAACCATCCGGTGCTGGCGTCCGCCGCCTACAACGCCGGCCCCGGGCGGGCGCGCCGCTGGCGCGCCGACCAGCCGCTCGAGGGGGCCATCTACGCGGAGACCATTCCCTTCAACGAGACGCGCGACTACGTCAAGAAGGTGATGAGCAACGCGCTG
>ERZ724513.1996-NODE-1996-length-10248-cov-4.499166_pt1 | contig 10248 bp, 11 predicted proteins | sample MGYA00376046_ERZ724513 | MGnify/ENA primary metagenome ERZ724513 (study PRJEB28724, sample SAMN07190883) | activated sludge metagenome | isolation source: activated sludge of sewage treatment plant in Hong Hong | place: Hong Kong | collected 2016-03-17 ... | reverse complement strand
CGGGCAATGGCGGGCAGGCGCTCGCCGCGCGCCATCAGCGCGCCGGCGACGGCAAGCAGGTTGGCGGCGTTGAAGCGGCCGACCACGGGCGCGGCGATGCGGACGCCCTGCAGCGCGAATTCGATTCCCGCCGGGCCCGGCACCAGGCCTTCTGCGCAAAGGACTTCGTCGGCGAGCCCGGAGTCCGCACCGTCCAGCGTGTAGCCTATCGTCGGCAGGCGGCCGCGCAGCCGTCCGGCGAGGCGGCGACCGAGGGCATCGTCGAGGTTGAGCACAGCCGCAGCCAGCCCGGGCTGATCGAACAGCCGCTCCTTGGCAGCGGCGTACGCGTCCATGGTGCCGTGGTACTCGAGGTGGTCGCGCGTCAAGTTGGTGAGCACGCCGACGGCAAATGCGGCGCCGGCGACGCGTCCCTGGTCGAGGCCGATCGAGGAAACCTCCATGGCGCAGGCAGCGGCCCCGCGGGAGAGGAATCCGGCCAGCGAGGAATGCAGCGTGACGGCGTCGGGCGTGGTATTCGGCGAATCCTCCAGGGCGTCGACGAAGCCGTTGCCGAGCGTGCCGATCACCGCGCAGCGGTGGCCCAACGCATCGAGCGCCTGCGCAAGCCACTGCGTTACCGAGGTCTTGCCGTTGGTGCCGGTGACGCCGGCCAGCCACAGCCGTTCCGAGGGACGTCCATACACGAGGTGCGCCAGTTCGCCGCTGAGCGCCGCCAGCCGCGACACCTCGACCAGCGGCACGGCACCGGCACCGGCCCGCGCGCCATCACTGACGCCGGCTTCGGCAATGACCGCCGCCGCGCCACGCGCGACCGCCTGTGCGATGTAGTCGCGGCCGTCGCTGCGGACCCCGGGATAGGCAAGGAAGACATCGCCCGCGGCAACGCGCCGCGAATCCGTGGCGAGGCGGTTGGCGGTGACCCCGCGCTGTCGCAATTGGTCGAGGATTGCCACGGCCGAGCTCACATCTCTTCCCGCGCCCACTCGCTGGCCGCCGTCACCAGCGGCCGCAGCGGGGCGTCGGGCGGCACGCCGAGGCTGCGCAGGCTGGCACCCATTACCTGCGCGAATACCGGCGCCGCCACGTCGCCACCGAAGTGCTTGCCGTTCGATGGCTCGTCGATCATGACGGCGACGATGAGGCGGGGGTCGGAGGCCGGGGCGAAGCCGACGAAGGAGGCGACGTACTTGTTGGCGTAGGCGCCGCCCTCGAGCTTGTGCGCGGTGCCCGTCTTGCCGGCAACGCGATAGCCGGGGATCTGCGCCTTGGGCGCCGTTCCGCCCGGTTGCACGGCCATTTCCAGCATGGCGCGGACCTCGCGTGCCGTCTGCGCCGAAAACACCGGCTTGCCCGATGGCGGCGGCCCGTCGACGCGCGACAGCGAGAGCGGCAGGTAGTCGCCGTCGCGGGCAAATACCTGGTAGGCGCGCGCCAGTTGGATCAGCGTCACCGATATTCCGTGGCCATAGGACATCGTCGCCTGCTCGATCGGCTTCCAGGTCTTTGCCGGACGCAGCCGGCCGCCCACCTCGCCGGGAAAGCCAAGGCGCGTCGGTGTGCCGAAGCCGACGCTGTCGAACATCGTCCACATTTCCTCGGGCTTCATCGACAGCGCCAGCTTGGCGGCGCCGATGTTGGACGACTTCTGGATCACCTGGGCCACCGTCAGCACCCCATGCGTGTGGGCGTCGGAAATGGTGGCGGTGCCTATCGTCATCTTGCCCGGCGCTGTCTGGATCGGCGTGTCGAAGCGTACGCGACCGGACTCGAGGGCCAGTGCCGCGGTGAACGGCTTCAGGGTCGATCCCGGCTCGAAGGTGTCGGTCAGCGCACGGTTGCGCAGCTGCGCTCCGGCGAGCCGGACACGGTTGTTCGGGTTGTAGGTGGGCAGGTTGGCCAGCGCGAGAATTTCGCCGGTCTTGGCGTCGATGACGACGATGCCGCCGGCCTTGGCGCGGTTCTCTTCGAGTGCCTGGCGCAGGTTCGAGTAGGCGAGGTACTGCACCTTCGAGTCGAGTGCGAGTGCGATGTCGCGACCTTCCAGCGGCGGGCGAATGCTTTCCACGTCCTCGACCACGTTGCCGCGGCGGTCCTTGATCACGCGGCGCGAGCCGGGCTTGCCGGAGAGCTGGTCGTTGAACGCGAGCTCGATGCCTTCCTGGCCGGCGTCCTCGACGCCGGTAAAGCCGAGCATGTGTGCGGTGACCTCGCCGGCGGGGTAGTAGCGACGGTATTCGTCCTTCTGGTGGATGCCCGGCAGGTGCAGCGCCGAAACGCGATCGGCGACTTCCGGCGGTAGCTGGCGCTTGACATAGACGAACTCGCGCTCTGCGGCGAGCTTGCGGCTGACCTCGCGCACATCCATCTCGAGCAGCGCGGCAAGGTTGCGTGCCTGTGCCGGCGCCAATTGCGCATCCTCGGGTATGGCCCAGATCGAGCGCACCGGCGTGGACACGGCAAGCACGTCGCCATGGCGGTCGGTAATGCGGCCGCGCGTCGCGGAGATGTCGATCACCCGCTCGAAGCGGGCGCGCCCCTTGTCACCGAGGAATTCGTTGTTGATACCCTGCAGGTACAGCGCACGGCCGACCAGCGTGGCAAAGCTGCCCAGCAGCAGCACCAGGACCAGGCGCTGGCGCCAGGGCGGCAGCCGCTCGGAGAGGAGCGGACTGCGGGCGAAGCGGATCGACTTCATCGCCGGCTCAGCCCCTCGCCTCGACGGCGACGATCTGCCCCGGCGCCGGCGGCTTCATGCCCAGCCTTTCGCGCGCCACCTTCTCGACGCGAGCGTGGGCGGCGAGCGTGCTCTGCTCGAGTTGCAACTGGCCCCATTCGATGTCGAGGTCGCGCATGCGCTTTTGTGCCGTCTCAAGCTCGGTGAACAGCTTGCGCGCACGATGGTTCGCCGCAACCGCCGACAGCGCACAGGCAAGGACGATCAACACCAGCGCAAGATTGATCCGCGCCATCATGGGGCGCCGGCCCCCGGCCCGGCCGCGATGGCTTTCTCGGCGATGCGCAGCACGGCACTGCGCGAACGCGGGTTGGCGGCGATCTCCGCCTCACCCGGAAACACCGGCTTGCCGACAAGACGCAGGCGCGGTGGCGGCAGGTCTACCGCACGCACCGGAACGCGCTTGGGCGGTTGCGGAGGATTCGCCGCCTCGCGCAGGAAGCGCTTGACGATGCGGTCCTCGAGGGAATGGAAGCTGATCACGGCCAGGCGGCCTCCGGGTGCCAGCCGCTCGACGGCGCGCGGCAGGGTCAGCGACAGCTCCTCAAGCTCCCGATTGACGTGAATCCGTAGAGCCTGAAAGCTGCGCGTCGCCGGGTGCTGGCCCGGTTCCCGCGTGCGGACGACTTGCGCCACGAGCGCGGCAAGCTGTCCTGTTGTTGAAATACCGTGCTCGCGCCGAGCAGCAACAAGCGCCTTTGCAATCGCATGAGCAAACCGTTCTTCGCCATAGTCCCTGATCACCCTTTCAATTTCTGCCTGCGATGCCCGCGCCAGGAAATCGGCGGCGGTCTCCCCCTGCGTCGTATCCATGCGCATGTCCAGCGGCGCATCGAAACGAAAACTCATGCCTCTTTCCGGCGTGTCGAGCTGCGGCGAGGAAACGCCGAGGTCGAGCAGCATTCCATCCAGCGAGGCGACTCCCATGGCGTCGAGCACCGCATCGAACGCACTGAACGCGGAATGGGCCAGCGTGAACCGTGGATCGACGATCGTCGCGCCGGCTTCGATTGCCGCCGGATCGCGATCGAGTGCGACGAGGCGACCCTGCGGACCCAGCGCCGCGAGGATCGCCCGGCTGTGGCCACCGCGACCAAAGGTCGCATCCAGGTAGGTGCCGGCGGGACGGATCGCCAGCGCCGCCACGGCTTCCGCCGCAAGCACGCTGGCATGGGACCGGGCGCTCACAGCGCACGGTTTTCCAGGCCCGGAGGCAGCAGCTTGTCGCCGACGGCGAAGATCGCATCCTGCTGCGCCTTCCAGCCCGCGGCCGACCAGATTTCGAAGTGCCGGCCCTGGCCGATCAGCCAGATCTCCTTCTCCAGCCCGGCGTACTGGCGCAGCGAGGGCGAAAGCAGCAGACGTCCGGCGGCGTCCAGTTCGCAATCCTCGGCGAAGCCGACCAGCAACCGGCGCACCATCGCCGTCTCCACCTGCAGGCTCGGCGCCGCCAGGATCTGGTCGCGGATCGGTTCCCACGCGGGACGCGGATACAGCAGCAGGCAGCGATGGGGATGCGCGGTTACGACCAGATGACCGTCACCCGCAGCGATGAGGGCGTCGCGATGCCGCGCAGGGACGGCCATGCGCCCCTTGGCATCGAGATTCAGCGTCGCCGCGCCCTGAAACATCCGCTCTCCCCCACTGGATCCCAGGCCATTGTTTGGCCGGGGTTTCCCACAAAACCCCACGAAATCCCACTTTAGGACACTTTTTGATGCCGGTCAAGGATGAGGAGCGGGTTTTTCCAAGCGCAACAAGGGCTTAGAGCAAGGACAGGAGAATTTTTCCTTGAAATTTTTCTCAATAAAATCAATGAAGGTAGAAGTGAAAGCGAAAGTGCTTTCTTAGGATTCGGGGTAATCGCCGAAAGGGCCGGATGGAAACTGCAGGGGCTCAAGTGGGCGATGGCCACCGGGTGCGGGCCAAGCCCTGCGCAGCACCAAGTTGGGGCCGTGCAGGCCTTGGCCCGTCCCCAGGGCCTATCCGGATCCGGAGAAACCGGCCGGTGCTCAGGCGCCCCGTTCGCCCATCCGTTCGCCCATGCGGACGGCGCGTGCCGGCGCCCAGCCGGGATCGAAGCGCAGCGTGCCGCGAGGGAAGAGCAGCACCACGGTCGAGCCGAGCAGGAAGCGACCCATCTCGGCGCCTTGTGCGTAGCTCAACTCGCGATCGTCATAACGCCACTCGCGCAGGCGTCCCGGCCGCGGTGGATTCACCACGCCGTGCCAGACCGTGGCCATGCTGCCGACGATGGTGGCGCCGACCAGCACCATCACGAACGGACCGCACTCGCCCTCGAAGACGCAGACCACGCGTTCATTGCGCGCAAACAGCCCGGGCACGCCGCGCGCCGTCGCCGGATTCACCGAGAACAGCGCCCCCGGCACGTGGATCATGCGCCGCAGCCTGCCCGCGCAGGGCATGTGGATGCGGTGATAATCCTTCGGGCTGAGGTAGATCGTCGCGAAGTGACCGTCCTCGAATCCGGCAGCAAGCTGCGCGTCGCCACCGACGAGCGCGGTCGTCGTGTAGTCGTGCCCCTTGGCCTGGAAGATCCGGTCGCGTTCGATGGCGCCGAACTGGCTGATCGCCCCATCCACCGGGCAGACGAAGGCCGCGTCGGCGAGTGGCCGCGCATCGGCCTTCAGCGGCCGCGTGAAGAACTCGTTGAACGTGGCGTAGCCTGCGATATCCGGATTGGCCGCCAGGTCCATGTCGACGCCATAGCGGTCAACGAAGGCGCGAATCGCCGCCGTGGTGACGCGCCCTGCGCGCGCCCCGGCGAACTTGCCGGCCAATGCGGTCAGCGCCTGTTTCGGCAACAGGTATTGCAGCGCGACGACGAGGCGTTCGGACACGGCAGCGGAGCAGGAAAAAGGGCCGCCGATTATAGCCGGCGGCCCCTGGTGCAGCAGTGCGTCAGCGGCCGAGCGACTGCAGCGCGGCGATGCGCTCTTCCATGCTCGGATGGCTGGCGAACAGGGCCGACCAGCTCGAACCGCCGGCGATGCCGGCACTCGCCAGGCTCTTCGGCAGCGGTTCCACCGCCATGCCGCCGAGCCGTTGCAGCGCGGCGATCATCGGACGCGGCGAGCCCGTCAGGCCCGCGGCACCGGCGTCGGCGCGGAACTCACGCTGCCGCGAGAACCAGGCGACGATCATGCTGGCCAGGATGCCGAAGAGCAGGTCGCACACGATTACGGTGATCGTATAGCCGATGCCTGGCCCGGAGGACTGCGAATCGCCGCGCCGCAGGAAACTGTCGACAAGGTAGCCGACCACCCGCGACAGGAAGATGACGAAGGTGTTGACCACGCCCTGGATCAGCGTCAGCGTCACCATGTCGCCGTTGGCGACGTGGCTGACCTCGTGCGCCAGCACGGCCTCCACCTCCTCCTTGGTCATGCCCTGCAGGAGGCCCGTGGACACGGCGACCAGCGAGTTGTTCCGGCTCGGCCCGGTGGCGAACGCATTCGGTTCACCTTCGTAGATGGCCACTTCCGGCATCGCCAGGCCGGCCTTTTCAGTCTGCTTGCGCACCGTCTCGACCAGCCAGAACTCGGTGGAATTCTGCGGCGTCTCGATGACGCGCGCGCCGGTCGACCACTTGGCCATCATCTTCGACATGGCCAGCGAGACGAAGGCGCCGCCAAAGCCCATCAGGCCGGCAAAGCCCAGCAGCAGGCCCATGTTGAGCCCGTTCGCGGCAAGGAAGCGATTGACGCCGAGCGCGCTGGCCGCTACGGACAGCACCAGCATCACGGCGAGGTTGGTAACGATGAAAAGGACAATACGTTTCATGCGATCCTCCAAGGAAGGCCCTTCAGTCTGCACGGCTCAGGGCGCGCCACCATAGATGGCGCAAATCGGCGAAAGTTCAAGCGACCCGCCGCGAAACCGGAACCCTATTCGACGACACCCAGACGGCGCGACCACCAGGGCGTTACCGCCGGCAGCAGGGTCAGGGTCCAGATCACGACCCAGGCGGTCAGCGGCATGAGCAGGGTCAGCTCGGGGAACTGGGCGACGGTGATGACCGCGAGAACCACCGGTATCACCCCCGTCTCGCGCACGATGCTCATGAACAGCTTGTCCTTCATGCTCAGGTCGGTCGGCAGCATCGACAGCATGACCGCAACAGGACGGGCGACGAGGATGAACACGGCCGACACCAGCAGCCCGAGGAGTGCCGAGTCCCAGAGATTGCCGAGCGCAACGAAGGGGCCCACCATCATGAAGATGGTCGGCTTGGCGATGCTCTCGACCTGGATCTCCATGGTGTGCAGCGTGGTGTGGAAGAGCTTGGTGCCATGGTTGTAGTTGGCCAGCAGGCCGGCGACGAAGGCCGCCAGGAAGCCGTTGCCGTGGATGACCTGCGCCAGCAGGAAGGTCACCAGCGGCACGGCCAGCACGACGGCGAAGTCGTAGGTGGTCTCGCCGAGTTCGCGCGCCTTGTCCCGCGACTTGTGGATTTCGTACGCATACATCGCACCCCAGCCGGCGATGCCCGCAATCGTGCCGAACAGGAATTGCTTGCCCAGCCCAAGCAGGTTCTCGGCGCTGAACAGGCCCGTGACCAGGCCACCCAGCGTATCCAGCGGCGTACCGGCAAGAACCATGGCTGCCACCGCTGCGGTAAATATGGCGCCTACCGCGTCGTTGAGCGCGCTCTCTGCAACGGAAATGCTCGACAGCCGCTTGTATTCCTCCTTGAACACGATGCGCTTCAGCGTGGGAATCAGCGCAGCCGGGTCGGTGGAACCAAGGATGGCGCCGAGCAGCGCAGCGGTCTTGCCGTTGAGTCCCATCATCATCAGCAACGGGAACATGATGAGGAAGGTGATCAGGTAGCCGATCACGGCGATCATCACCGTCGGGAAGGCGATCTTGACGAAGTCGAGCCGGTCCAGTTCGTCGCCGCCGCCCTTTAGGATGATGGCGGCCAGCGCGGTACAGGCCACCACGGCGAGCATGGGTTGCGCAGCGATCGGCGCCAGGGCATCGTGCAGCACGATGCCGACCAGCAGTTGCAGCGTGAAGTTGGGGAAGACCGTGCCCTCGGACAGCTTGCTGCAGGCCCAGCCGAACACCAGGAAAAGCCCAAGGCACCACAGCGAATCGGCGATGGCCGTCTCCGTGCCACCGAGTTGCGCCAGACGCTCGAGGATCGCCGGTGCCGCGCGATTCAGCAGGAAGGCTGCGAAAAACAGTCCGACGATCTTTGCGTATTTCATGGTTTGGCTTCTTCCCGGTTTGCAACGGCTGCAGCTCACGAAGACGGAGGCCGGACAGCTTCAGCCGGACACGCCCCTTGCTCCGGCATTCTACCCACGACGCCTGCCCGCCCGCGGAATCGCTGCGCCGCCTGCAAAGCCGTCACGCCGGGCGCTCCGGCGCGACGCTTGCCGCCCCGGGCAACTTCACGCGCGGACGGGCGCAGTAGAATCACCGGCAACGCTACAGTCCTTCTGCGGAGCATGTCGATGAAATCCGTCCTGCCTCGTTTCGCCCTGCTGCTTGCCGTCTTCGGTCTCGCCGCCGCGGGTGCCGTCCGGGCCGGCGACGAGCCCCAGTTGCTGACGGGGCAGACCCTGTACCTGCCGGTCTATTCGCATGTCTACCATGGGGATCCGGGGCGCGATGGCAAGCCGGCGCAGACGCTGGTGTCCACGCACATCAGCATCCGCAATACCGATCCTCAGGCCGCAATCAAGCTGCTGTGGGCGCGCTACTACGACACCCAGGGGAAGTTGGTGCGCGCCTATGTCGCGACACCGCTGGTGATTCCGCCGCTGGGCACCCATGAGATCTTCGTCCCGCGCACCGACACGGCCGGCGGCTCCGGCGCCAACTTCCTGCTGGCCTGGAGCTCCGACGTTCCGGCCAACCCGCCCCTGGTCGAGGGCCTGCATGCCGACATCCGCGAGGCACGCACGCTGATGTTCATCACCACCGGGCAGGCGATCCGCACCCGCTAGACGCCCGTCTGCCGCGCCGCGACAGCGGCGACGGCCCTTAAGCGCCGTTTAAGCGGCGCGCTCCATGATGCGTCCATCGAACCTCATGGAGTACGTAAATGAACAAACCCGCCCTGCTTGTCGCGCTTCTGCTCGCGGCGACCGGCGTGCATGCCGAGACCCCGCGCGACTTCCTCGCCCGCTTCGAAAAGGAAGCCGGCGCCGCCGGATCCGTCGAACGCGGTGCACGCTTCTTCAACACCAGGCAGGGCGGCGAATGGAGCTGCGCCTCCTGCCATACCGAGAAGCCGACACAGTCCGGCCGGCACGCGAAGACCGACAAGGTGATCGGCCCCCTGGCGCCGGCGGCCAACGCGGAACGCTTCGCCGACGCCGCGAAGGTGGAGAAGTGGTTCCGCCGCAACTGCAACGACACCCTCAACCGCGCCTGCAGCCCGCAGGAAAAGGCCGACACGCTGGCCTGGCTGCTGAGCCTCAAGTAGCCCGGAGACGCCCATGAAACGACAATTCGCCCTGACCGTCCTGCTTGCCGCCGTCGTGCTGCCTGCCCGCGCCGACCGGCTGCCGGTACCCAGCAACCCGATCTACCGCGAGGAATGCGGCAGTTGCCACCTCGCCTATCCCCCGCAGCTGCTGGACGCCCATTCCTGGCTGCACGTGATGAACGGGCTGGACAAGCACTTCGGCAGCGATGCCAGCCTCGATCCCGCCCGCCGCACGGCGATTTCCGATTACCTCGGCACCAACGCCGGCGGCCGCAAGACCGGCGTCACGGCCGACGCGAAAGGTCAGCCGCTGTTGCGCATCTCGGACACGGCCTATTTCAAGCGCAAGCATCGAGAAGTCGACCCCGCGACCTGGAAGCGCGCTTCGGTCAAGAGCCCGGCCAACTGCACCGCCTGCCATGCCCGCGGCGCCGACGGCGATTGGAGCGAACGCTCCGTCATCATTCCCAAGTGAGGTCCGCCATGATCAACGAAAGCCGCTCCATCCGCGTCTGGGACCTGCCCACGCGCATCTTCCACTGGTCGCTCGCCGCCAGCTTCCTCGTTGCCTTCGTCACTGCGGAGTCCGAGAAGCTGCGCGACGTCCATGTCGCCGCCGGCTACAGCCTCGCCGGCCTGATTGCCTTCCGCATCCTCTGGGGCTTCGTCGGCGGCGCGCACTCGCGCTTCGCCGACTTCCTGCCCACGCCGGGCAAGGTGTTTGCCTACCTGAAGTCCCTGCTTGCCGGACGGCCGCAGCACTATGTCGGCCACAATCCTGCCGGTGCCGTAGCGATCTTCCTGCTGCTGGCCTTCGGCGTCGTCGCCGCTGCCAGCGGCTATGCCAACTACAACGAGATCGGCGGCCATTTCATGGAGGAACTGCACGAAGCGGCGGCCAATGGCATGATGGCGGTGGTCATCATTCACATTGCGGGAGTGATCGTAAGCAGCTGGCTGCATCATGAGAATCTGGTGAAGGCGATGTTCACGGGCCGCAAGCAAATCCGGCATGAGAATCCTGCTGGTTGAAGACGACGCCCTG
>ERZ724513.1986-NODE-1986-length-10290-cov-13.264875_pt1 | contig 10290 bp, 8 predicted proteins | sample MGYA00376046_ERZ724513 | MGnify/ENA primary metagenome ERZ724513 (study PRJEB28724, sample SAMN07190883) | activated sludge metagenome | isolation source: activated sludge of sewage treatment plant in Hong Hong | place: Hong Kong | collected 2016-03-17 ... | reverse complement strand
GAGCCCGCGGTCATCATCGGGGTCGGCATGCACGCGACGCTCGAGGAGTTCCTCGACCGTCAGCGTCCCGGCCTGGCCAGCACCTACCTGACCCGGCTCAAGGTCGGGCCGCGGCTCGTCGACGCGGCCGCCGTCCCCTACCTGTACGCCGGCCGGGTGCGGCCGTGGCACCTGTTCCTGGTGATGCTCGCCGGTCTGGTGGCCCTGGCCGCCGCGATCGCCGTCACCCCCGTCGGCCAGGAGTGGGCCGACCAGTTGTCCGCCTGGCTCTCCGACACCGTCCGAGGACTCCTCCCGTGATCTCCTACCGTCACCACATCGTCTCGCTCGTCGCCGTCTTCCTGGCGCTGGCCGCCGGCATCGCCCTCGGCGGGGGACCGCTGAGCGACCTCGGCCGCGACGACCGGCCGGCGGCCGCCAGCACCAAGCCGGACCAGGCCCTGCAGCAGCGCGCCGCCTACGGCGACGACTTCGCCGACGCCTCCGCCGCGGCGCTGTACGCCGGTGGGCTGAAGGACCGCACGGTGTCGATCGTCACCATGCCCGGCGCCGACGGCGACACCGTCAGCGCGCTCGGTGCGCAGGTCGAGGAGGCCGGAGGCGCGGTGGCGGGCACCTACGACGTGCAGCGCACCCTCACCGACGTCTCGGAGAAGTCCCTCGTGGACACCCTGGGCAGCCAGCTGGCCACCCAGCTCGGCTCCGGGGCGGTCGGCGGGGACGTGTCGACCTACGTCCGGATCGGCCAGCTCCTCGGGCTGGCCGTGGCCGGGAGCGACCTGCCCGGGTCGGACGCCGCGTCGGTGCGCGAGAGCCTGGCCGGCGCCGAGCTGCTGACGTCGCCCCACGGCGCGGTGCGTGCCCCCGTCGTCCTGCTGGTCCTCGGCCGGCACACCGACCCGACGATCCTCTCCGGCGTGGTGAGCGGCCTGGCCGCGAAGGCGACCGGCCTGGTGGTCGTGGGCACCAGCGGCTCGGCGACGACCTCCGGTGACCTCGGGGTGCTGCGCGGTGACCCGGCCGTCGAGCAGGCCGCGACCGTCGACGGCGTCGAGACGCCGCTGGGTCAGGTCACGGCCGTGCTCGCCCTGATCCGCTCCCTGACCGTGCAGGGCGGCTCCTTCGGGGCGGCCGGGTCCGACGGCGCCGTTCCCAGCCCCTGACGAGCCCCTCACCCCCCGGACGATCCGATGTCGATCCGATGTCGACGCCGTAGCGGTGCGTCGGGCGCAGGACCCGGGGACTTCCTCACGTAGGATGGAGTTCCGTGAGTAGCCGCACGCCGACGAAGCACGTGTTCGTGACCGGAGGCGTCGCCTCCTCCCTGGGGAAGGGGCTCACGGCGTCCAGCCTCGGGAGCCTGCTCAAGGCGCGCGGTCTGCGCGTCACCATGCAGAAGCTGGACCCCTACCTCAACGTCGATCCCGGGACGATGAACCCGTTCCAGCACGGTGAGGTCTTCGTGACCAACGACGGGGCCGAGACCGACCTCGACATAGGACACTACGAACGCTTCCTCGACACTGACCTCAACCAGATCGCCAACGTCACCACCGGCCAGGTCTACTCGAGCGTGATCGCCAAGGAGCGGCGGGGGGACTACCTCGGCGACACCGTCCAGGTCATCCCGCACATCACCAACGAGATCAAGGACCGGATCCTCGCGATGGGGCAGGCGGTCGACGGCCGGGAGGTCGACGTCGTCATCACCGAGATCGGCGGCACCGTCGGCGACATCGAGTCGCTGCCGTTCCTGGAGGCCGCCCGGCAGACCCGGCACGAGATCGGTCGCGACAACTGCTTCTTCCTGCACGTCTCCCTGGTGCCGTACATCGGTCCCTCCGGTGAGCTGAAGACCAAGCCCACGCAGCACTCGGTCGCGGCGCTGCGCCAGGTCGGCATCCAGCCGGACGCGGTCGTCTGCCGGGCGGACCGCGAGCTCCCGGCGTCGATCAAGCGCAAGATCTCCCTGATGTGCGACGTCGACCAGGAGGCCGTCGTCACGGCCGCCGACGCGCCGTCGATCTACGACATCCCCAAGGTGCTGCACCGCGAGGGGCTCGACGCCTACGTCGTACGCCGCCTCGACCTGCCCTTCCGCGACGTCGACTGGACCGTCTGGGACGACCTGCTCCGCCGGGTCCACCACCCCAAGGAGGAGGTGACGGTCGCGCTGGTGGGCAAGTACATCGACCTGCCCGACGCCTACCTCTCGGTCGCCGAGGCGCTGCGCGCCGGGGGCTTCGCCCACGAGGCCAAGGTCAACCTGCGCTGGGTCGCCTCCGACGAGTGCCAGACGCCGGCGGGCGCGGCCCGGCAGCTGCAGGACGTCGACGCCGTCTGCGTGCCGGGTGGGTTCGGGGTCCGCGGGATCGAGGGCAAGCTCGGTGCGCTGACCTACGCGCGCACGCACGGCATCCCGACCCTGGGCCTGTGCCTGGGGCTGCAGTGCATGGTCATCGAGTACTCCCGCTCGGTCCTCGGTCTGGAGAAGGCCGGCTCGACCGAGTTCGACCCCGACACCCCCGAGCCGGTGATCGCGACGATGGCCGAGCAGCTCGCGTTCGTGGAGGGCGCCGGCGACCTCGGCGGCACCATGCGGCTGGGGCTCTACCCGGCCGCGCTGCGCGAGGGCTCCATCGCCCGCCGGGTCTACGGCGACGCCCAGATCGACGAGCGGCACCGGCACCGCTACGAGGTCAACAACGCCTACCGCGACCAGCTCGAGGAGGCCGGCCTGGTGTTCTCCGGGACCTCGCCCGACAACAGCCTGGTGGAGTTCGTCGAGCTGCCCCGCGAGGTGCACCCCTACTACATCGCGACCCAGGCGCACCCGGAGCTGCGGTCGCGCCCGACCCGCCCGCACCCGCTCTTCAAGGGCCTGGTCGGCGCCGCGATCGAGCGGCAGAAGGAGCTGCGGTTCCCGATCGACGAGACCGGCCTGCGCCGTGAGATCGACGACCCCGACGACAGCATGGACGCCTGACCGCGTGCCTCCCGAGCTCGCCGACACACCGGAGGAGTGGCCGGTCGCGGAGAGCCGCGTCGTGTACGACGGCGGCTGGGTCGTCCGGATGCACGAGGACCAGGTGCGCCGACCGGGGCACCCTGACGAGGAGCCCTTCACGCGCCTGGTGGTGGAGCACCCGGGCGCGGCGATCGTGCTGCCGGTCGACGACCAGGACCGGGTGCTCTGCCTGTGGCAGTACCGGCACGCGATCGGCCGGCGGCTGGTGCAGCTGCCCGCGGGGCTGCTCGACGTCCCGGGGGAGGACCCGCTCGAGGCCGCGCGCCGGGAGCTGCTCGAGGAGGCCGGGCTGGAGGCGGCGGAGTGGACGCACCTGACGTCGACGTACTCCTCGCCGGGCTTCACCTCCGAGCTCTCCCACTACTACCTCGCCCGCGGCATCACCACGGCCGACCGTGGCGACTTCGAGCCGGCGCACGAGGAGGCCGAGATGGAGGCCGCGTGGGTGCCCTTCGCCGAGCTGCACGAGGCCGTCCTGCGCGGTCGGCTCTCCGACGCGCACCTCGCGGTGGCCGTGCTGAGCGCCGGGAGTAGGCTCGCGCCGGTGCCACGACGAAGTGGCGCAGATCACCGAAGGAGCAGCACGTGAAGGTCGGCGTCCCCAAGGAAGTCAAGAACCACGAGTACCGCGTGGCGATCACGCCGATCGGCGTGCACGAGCTGACCGCGCACGGTCACCAGGTGGTGATCGAGCGCGGTGCGGGTGCCGGGTCGCAGATCCTGGACGAGGAGTACGTCGGAGCGGGGGCGACGATCGTCGACACGCCCGAGGAGGCGTGGGGCACCGACGGCGGCGTCGACATGGTGCTCAAGGTCAAGGAGCCGGTGGCCGAGGAGTACGCGCGGATGCGCGAGGGCCTGACGCTGTTCACCTACCTGCACCTGGCTGCGGACAAGCCGCTGACCCAGGAGCTGATGGAGCGCAAGGTCACCGGCATCGCCTACGAGACGGTGCAGCTGCCCTCGGGCGGGCTGCCGCTGCTCTACCCGATGTCGGAGGTCGCGGGCTGTCTGGCGCCGCAGGTGGGCGCCTACTCGCTGATGAAGGCCCAGGGCGGCCGCGGCGTGCTCATGGGTGGTGTCGGTGGCGTCGCGAACGCGAAGGTCGTGATCATCGGTGCCGGGGTGTCGGGGCAGAACGCGGCGAACATCGCGCTCGGCATGGGTGCTGACGTGACGCTGCTGGACACCGACCTGGACAAGCTGCGGATGTCCTTCTGGCGTTACAACAACCGGGTCCACGGGCTGGCGTCGTCGAAGCTGGCGATCGAGCAGCAGGTCACCGAGGCCGACATGGTGATCGGTGCGGTGCTGATCCCGGGTGCGGCGGCGCCCAAGCTGGTGTCCAACGAGCTGGTGTCGCGGATGAAGCCGGGCTCGGTGCTGGTCGACATCGCGGTGGACCAGGGTGGTTGCTTCGAGGACACCCACGCCACGACGCACTCCGACCCGACCTACCAGGTGCACGGCTCGACGTTCTACTGCGTGGCCAACATGCCCGGCGCGGTGCCGAACACGTCCACGTACGCGTTGACCAACGCGACGCTGCCGTACGCCGTGGCGCTGGCCGACAAGGGCTGGCAGCAGGCGTGCCGTGACGACCGGAGCCTGGCGCTGGGCCTCAACACCCACGCCGGTCAGCTGACCAACGCCCCGGTCGGCCAGGCCGTCGGCATCGACGCCGTCGAGCTCGACGGAGTGCTCGCCTGACGGCCGCCGGCGGAGGCGACGTCCAGCGGGCGGTCCGGACCTACCTCGACCACCTCTCGGTCGAGCGCGGCCTGGCGGCGAACACGCTGACGTCGTACCGGCGCGACCTGCGCCGCTACCAGGAGTACCTGGCCGAGGTCGGCGTCGACGAGCTGGCCGCCATCAGCGAGGCCACCGTGGCGGACTTCCTCGCACGGCTGCGCGAGGGCGACCAGGTGCATCCGGCGCTGAGCTCGACGTCCGCAGCCCGCACCGTGGTGGCCGTGCGGGGGTTCCACAAGTTCGCGGTGGCCGACGGGCTGGCGGCGCTGGACCCGGCGAGCGGGGTCAAGCCCCCGACGCCGGCCAAGCGGCTGCCCAAGGCGCTGCCGGTCGGCGACGTCGAGGCGATCCTCGAGGCTGCCGGGGCGCCCGGCACGACCCTCGCCCTGCGCGACCGGGCGCTGCTGGAGGTGCTCTACGGCACCGGTGCCCGCATCTCCGAGTCGGTCGGGCTCGACGTCGACGACCTCGACCTGGTGGACGGCACCGTGCTGCTGCGCGGCAAGGGGGGCAAGGAGCGCCTGGTCCCGGTCGGGTCGTTCGCCCGCGAGGCGGTGGACGCCTACCTCGTCCGCGGCCGGCCGGAGCTGGTGGCGACCGGGCGCGGCACGCCCGCCCTCTTCCTCAACGCCCGCGGCGGCCGCCTCTCGCGGCAGTCGGCGTGGGCGGTCCTGGCCAAGGCGGCGGAGCGGGCGGGGATCACCAAGGACGTCTCGCCGCACACCCTCCGCCACTCGTTCGCGACCCACCTCCTCGACGGTGGTGCCGACGTCCGCGTCGTGCAGGAGCTGCTCGGCCACGCGTCGGTGACGACCACCCAGGTCTACACGCTGGTCACGGTGGACAACCTCCGCGAGGTGTTCGCCACCGCCCACCCCCGAGCCCGTGACTGACCGCCCGTGACCGACCTCCTCGACGACATCACCGCAGCGGCGACCGCTCGCGGCCTGACGCTCTACGAGCACCAGGAGGAGGCGATCCTCGCGCTGCTCGCCGGCGACAACGTCGTGCTCGCGACGCCGACCGGCTCGGGCAAGTCGCTCGTCGCCGAGGCCGCCCACCGGGCGGCGCTCGCCGAGGACCGGGTGTCGTTCTACACCGCCCCGATCAAGGCGCTGGTGAGCGAGAAGTTCTTCGCCCTGGTCGCCGAGTTCGGGGCGACCGACGTCGGGATGCTGACGGGTGACGCATCGGTCAACCCCGACGCCCCGATCATCTGCTGCACCGCCGAGGTGCTCGCGAACATCGCGCTGCGCGAGGGCTCGCGCGCCGACGTCGGACTCGTCGTGATGGACGAGTTCCACTTCTACGCCGAGCCGGACCGGGGTTGGGCCTGGCAGGTGCCGCTGCTGGAGCTCCCGCAGGCACAGTTCCTGCTGATGTCGGCCACGTTGGGCGACATGACCGACCTGGCCGCGGACCTCACGCGGCGCAACGGGCGCGAGACGACGGTCGTCGCGGACGCCGTACGTCCGGTGCCCCTGAGCTTCTCCTGGGCGATGACCCCTCTCGCCGACACCCTCGAGGAGCTGGTGACGACCGGCCAGGGCCCGGTCTACGTCGTGCACTTCACGCAGAGGGACGCCGTCGAGCACGCGACGACCCTGCTCAAGGCGGGCTGGGTGCCCAAGCCCGGTCTCGAGGCTCGCTCCGCTCGCACCTCGACCACCGAGTTCTCCGAGCTCCTCGACCACGTCCGGTTCGGGGCGGGCTTCGGCAAGACGCTGTCGAAGCTGCTGCGACGGGGGATCGGCGTCCACCACGCCGGGATGCTGCCGCGCTACCGGCGGCTGGTGGAACAGCTCGCACAGGCCGGCCTGCTGGGGGTCATCTGCGGCACCGACACCCTCGGTGTCGGGATCAACGTGCCGATCCGCACGGTCCTCTTCACCGGCCTGGCGAAGTTCGACGGCAGTCGGCAGCGGATCCTGCGCACCCGCGAGTTCCTCCAGATCGCCGGCCGCGCGGGACGGGCCGGCTTCGACACGGCCGGCTACGTCGTCGTGCAGGCCCCCGAGCACGTCATCGAGAACGAGAAGGCCAAGGCCAAGGCGGCCGAGCGCCAGGCCGCCGGCCGCAAGAACAGCAAGGCGCAGCTGCGCAAGCCGCCCGAGGGCACCGTCGTGTGGACCGAGCAGACCTTCGACAAGCTGGTCGCGGGGCAGCCCGAGCCGCTGGTCTCCCGCATGAAGGTCGACAACGCCATGCTCGTCAACGTGCTCGCGCGCGAGGAGGACGCCTTTCCCGTCCTGCGCAGGCTGCTCACCGACAACCACGAGGACCGGCGCCAGCAGGTCCGGCTCGTCCGCCGGGCGCTGCGCCTGGCCCGGTCGCTGGTGCGGTCGGGCATCGTCACGCGCCTGGACGCCCCCGACCACTTCGGACGGCGCTACGCGCTCACGGTGGACCTCCCCGCCGACTTCGCGCTCAACCAGCCCCTGGCGCACTTCGCGCTCGCCGCCCTGGACGTCGTGGACCCCGAGGCGGCGGAGCACACCCTCGACATCCTCTCGGTGGTGGAGTCGGTGCTCGAGGGCCCGCGCCAGGTACTGCTCCAGCAGCAGTACGTCGCCCGCGGCGAGGCGGTCGCGGAGATGAAGGCCGACGGCCTGGAGTACGACGAGCGGATGGCGCTGCTGGAGGAGGTGACCTGGCCGCGCCCGCTGGCGGAGCTGCTCGAGGCGACCTACGCGATCTACCGGCAGACACACCCCTGGCTCCCCGAGGACGCGCTCCAGCCGAAGTCGATCGTCCGGGAGATGTACGAGCAGGGCATGTCGTTCACCGACTTCGTCTCCCGCTACCAGCTCGCGCGGTCCGAGGGACTGGTCCTGCGCTACCTCACCGACGCCTACCGCACCCTGCGCCAGACGGTGCCGGAGCAGCACCACACCCCCGAGCTCGACGACCTGGTCGAGTGGCTGGGGGAGACCATCCGGCAGACGGACTCCTCGCTGCTCGACGAGTGGGAGGCGCTCGCGGACCCCTCGCACGTCCGCGCGGACGTCGCTCACCACGAGCCGCCACCCTCGCCGCGGCCGGTCTCGAAGCAGCAGCGCGCCTTCGGGGTGATGATCCGCAACGCGATGTTCCGCCGGGTCGAGCTCGTCGCGCGCGACGACCTGGACGGGCTGATGGCGATGGAGCGGGCCGCCGCCGACCGGACCGACCCGCCCGGGGAGGTCGTGATGACCCGGTCGGCCTGGGACGGGGCGATCGAGGACTACTACGCCGAGCACGACCGGGTGCTGCTCGACGCCGACGCGCGCGGCCCCGAGCTCCTGCGCATCGAGGAGACCGGGCGCACCTGGCGGGTCACCCAGACGATGCACGACCCCGAGGGCCACCACGACTGGGTCGTGGAGGCCGAGGTCGACCTGGACGCCTCGGACGAGACGGGGGAGCTGGTGCTCCGGACGACCGCGATGCGGCGGCTCGGCGGCTGACCGGTGGGCTGACCGCTGGGGGCGGGCGCCGTCAGAGGGCGCAGTAGCCGAACGGGCAGGAGTCCAGCCAGGACACCCCGCCGGAGAGCGAGGAGATCTGCTTGCGGCCGGCGGCGTCGTCGACCCAGAGCAGGGCCCAGACCGGGCGGCGCGCCTGCGCCCGGGCGGTGCTGGTGATCACCGACGGCTTCCAGGTGCCGTGGTCGGCGTACGGGCCGATCTCGGTGAACGCCATCCGCCGGACCCTCTTCGCCACGGCGCTGTAGCCGTCCATCGACGGGGCCTGGCTGCGGTGGCTCCCGGTCGCGGGCCAGTAGCTGTCGATCCCCGCCAGGTCGACCTTCGCGGGCAGCAGGGAGACGGGGTCGGCGACCGTCTTGTCCGTCTTGGCGTTGAAGCTGTACGCCCACACGATGTTGTGGACACCCGCGCTCCAGGCGCGCTGCTGCATCTGGCTGTAGACCTGCTTGTAGACTGACGGCGTGGCCCCGCCCCACCAGAACCACTTGCCGTTGGCCTCGTGAAGGGGACGGAACACGACTGCCACGCCGACGTCCTGCAGAGCTTTGAGGACCGCAAGCTGCTCGTCGTACTGCGTCCAGAAGGCGTCGGCCTCGGGAGTGTCCCTCAGCAGCGCCCCGAGGTCGTGCCAGTCCCGGTTGTTGTATTCCAGCCCGTTGTGCGGGTTGGGGGCGTGCCAGGAAGCGGTCAGCACGGCGCCGGCTCGGGCCTGCGCGACCAGATCGGCGAAGGCCCGGTCGAAGAAGGGGGGTTGGTAGGTCGCGGTCTTGCCCAGCTCCCACAGGTCGAAACCCACCACCGAGACGCGCCGGCCGCCTAGAGATGTCAGCGGGGCGTCATAGGACCAGGCCGACATGTTGAGCTCCTGGCCGACCCCCATCAGCCCGGCGCTCCGCCACCGGTCCAGCCTGGCCGCGAGGCACCGTGCCTCGGACGTCGCGAGGCGGTCGACGAGCGGGGTCGAGGGCTTGCAGTCTGCGGCGCCCCGGACCGTCAGGCTCACGTGGGAGGACATCAGCTTGCCGGACACGGCCCGCAGCACCTGGGGTCCGGGATCCGTGGTGTCCAGCGGTATCAACGCCCGGCCGGCGGCGTCAGAGGTGGCGTACCCGACATCAATCCACTTGCCGTCCGTGAGCACCTCCACGGTCACCGAGCGTCCGGCGCGGGCAGGGGAGATGCGCGTCGCCACGGCGGCCGGCTCACCGGTGGTGACCACCGGCGGAGCGAGGCTCGCGATCAGCGTGACCGGGGCGCGGTGCGGGCGCGCGTGAACAGGGGTCGACACGGCAGCGAACAGTCCCCCCGTGAGCAACCCCACCAGCAAGGCCGACACGGCCCCCCGTGGTCTCACGGGCTCCAGTCTAGGGTCAAGGGCATGACCGACGTCGTGACTTCACACAACCCGGCCGCGCACCGTTACGAGGGCCACATCGACGCTGAGCTGGCCGGCTTCGCCGAGTACCAGCTCACCGACGCCCTCGTGGTCTTCACCCACACCGAGGTCGACGACCGGTTCGAGGGCCGCGGGGTGGGCTCCGCGGTGGTCCGGGCCGCGCTCGACGACGTCCGGGCCGACGGATCCCGGCAGGTGCTGCCGCTGTGCCCCTTCGTCAAGGGCTGGATCGCCAAGCACCCCGACTACGCCGACCTCGTGTACGGCGCCCCGCCGACCACCGCGCGGGACTGAGGCCCCTCCGCGGCCGTCTGTCCAGCGCTGTCTGGACTGCACTGTCTTCGCAGGGCTGTCTCCACAGGGCAGTGCACAGGCTGCCGTCCGGCTGTGCACCCGGCGCCGCGCGAGTGCACAGTCCATCAACAGATTTCCCCACCGGGCTGGGGGATTCCAGGATCGGCTTGTTGATGTCGGAGCCCGGTCCTAGAGTCGCCCGCGAGCCGGCCACAAGTCGTCCTGTCGACATATGGACGACCGGCACCACGCACCGGGATGAGGGAGCGCTTCATGGACGTAGGCGGCACGTTCGGCGGACCTCCTCCCGGAGCCGGTGGCGGCCTCGGCGGCAGCGCTGCCGGGGAGGTCCC
>ERZ724513.1985-NODE-1985-length-10292-cov-3.865000_pt1 | contig 10292 bp, 8 predicted proteins | sample MGYA00376046_ERZ724513 | MGnify/ENA primary metagenome ERZ724513 (study PRJEB28724, sample SAMN07190883) | activated sludge metagenome | isolation source: activated sludge of sewage treatment plant in Hong Hong | place: Hong Kong | collected 2016-03-17 ... | reverse complement strand
CTGTAAAACCGTCGGCACAGCCTACGTAGGTTCGAACCCTACACCTGCCACCCCGCGAGTGCCCTAGTCAGATGAGAGTCAGACTAGGGCACTCTTCATGCCCGTGCCAGCCACGTGCCAGACTCCCGCTAGTTCCATCGTGAGTGAGCTGGTGCGGCATCGGCAGGCGCTCCATCTGCCGGGCTATCGTTCGAAGGGCCGCTGGAGGTCACATGGGGGGACACGCGGCTGAAGGGAAGATTGCCATGCCGCCGCGTAAGGCGAAGCCAGCCAACGGGGCAGCCCGGTCGCTGGAGGCGACGCTGTGGGATGCGGCGAACCAGTTGCGGTCGAACATGGACGCTGCCGAGTACAAGCACGTCGTCTTGGGCCTGATCTTCCTGAAGTACGTCTCGGACGTTTTCGCCCGCCGTCGCGCCGATCTGGAGCGCCTGGTGGACGACCCCACGTCGGACTACCACATGCCAAGTGAGTCGTCGAGAACGCTGGTGTTGGAGGACCGGGACCAGTACACCTCCGAGGGCGTGTTCTGGATGCCCGCCGGTCACCGCTGGGACGACCTCCGCAAGGCCGCCAAGCAGCCCGACATCGGACGTCGGGTCGATGAGGCGATGGACGCCATCGAGCGGGAGAACCCCACCCTCAAGGGCGTTCTGCCGAAGAACTTCGCCCGCCGCGAACTCACCCCCACCATGCTGGGCGGCCTGATCGACACGTTCTCCCGCGACGACCTGGCCTCCGAGGAGAACCAGTCCCTGGACGTGCTGGGCCGGGTGTATGAGTACTTCCTGGGCCAGTTCGCCTCCGCCGAAGGCAAGCTCGGCGGCGAGTTCTACACCCCCCGATCTGTCGTCCAACTCCTAGTGGAGATCCTGGAGCCGTTCAACGGGCGCGTCTACGACCCGGCCTGCGGGTCGGGTGGCATGTTCGTGCAGGCCGACAAGTTCGTGAAGGCCCACGGCGGGCAGCGCAACGACATCTCCGTGTTCGGCCAGGAACAGAACTCGACCACCTGGCGGCTGGCCAAGATGAACCTCGCCCTCCGGGGCATCGACGCCAACCTCGGCCCCGAATGGGGCGACAGCTTCCACCGCGACCTACACCCCGACTTGAGGGCCGACTTCGTGCTGGCGAACCCGCCGTTCAACATCTCGAACTGGGGCGGGGACAAGCTCCGCGACGACGTCCGCTGGAAGTACGGCACCCCGCCCGTCGGGAACGCCAACTTCGCCTGGATCCAGCACATGCTCCACCACCTCGCCCCCACCGGGACGATGGCCACCGTCCTGGCCAACGGGTCCCTGTCGTCGCAGCAGTCCGGGGAAGGCGACATCCGCCGCAAGCTGGTCGAGGCCGACCTTGTCGAGGGCATCGTCGCCCTGCCCGGGCAGCTCTTCTACACCACCGCCATCCCGGTCTGCCTGTGGTTCCTGACCAAGGACAAGACCAGCCGCCGGATCAAGTCCGAACGTCCGCAACGGGACCGACGCGGCGAGGTGCTGTTCATCGACGCCCGCCAGATGGGCCACATGGCCACCCGCACCGTCCGCGAACTCTCCGACGCCGACATCGCCCACATCGCCGCCACCTTCCACGCCTGGCGCGGCGAACCCGAAGACCAGCCCTACACCGACGTCCCCGGTTACTGCGCCTCCGTCAAGCTCGCCGACATCGCCCAACACAACTACGTCCTCACCCCCGGACGCTACGTCGGCAGCCCCGATGTCGAAGACGACGGCGAACCCCTCGACCAGAAGATCGAACGACTCACCCGCGAGGTCCGCGACGGCTTTGCGAGGCGGGCGGCGCTTCAAGCCCATGTCCTCTCGGCGCTCGGCTCGATGCGGAGCAGCGATGGCGACTGAAGGCTGGACCTCCACGACGCTCGGGGATGTCTGCCGTGAGGGTGGGTTCATCCAGACCGGACCCTTTGGCAGTCAGTTGCACGCAAGCGACTACGTCGCGGATGGCATCCCGGTGATCATGCCGGTCAACATCGGGGACGGAGTCGTCATTGAAGAGGGCATCGCTCGCGTTCCCGAGAGTGATGCCGAACGGCTCGCTAGGCATCGGGTGGAGCCGGGAGACATCGTTTACTCCCGCAGGGGGGACATCACCCGCCGCGCCCTCGTTGCCTCGAAAGAGTCAGGTTGGCTCTGTGGTACAGGGTGTCTGTTGGTCCGCGCGGGATGCCTCGCCGACCCCACGTGGCTGTCGTACTGGCTTGCCACTCCGTGGACGCACGACTGGCTGCAAGCGCGAGCGGTCGGCGCGACCATGCCGAACCTCAACACGGGCATCTTGTCTGAGGTTCCGGTCGCCCTGCCGGACATCACCGAGCAGCGTCGGATTGCGGGGGTTCTCGGTGCCCTCGACGACCTCATCGAGACCAACCTGCGCCTCGTTACGAGTTTGTGGTCGGGGGCCGAGGTTGCGTTTTCGCTCGCTGTCATGTCCGCCCCGCAAGTGAAGGTCGGAGCGGTCCTCGACCTCAAGTACGGCAAGGCTCTTCCTGCTTCCACGCGGGTCGAGGGCGATGTCTTGGTGGTCAGTAGCGCCGGGATCATTGGCCGCCATAACGTGCCACTGGTTCACGGCCCTGGGGTCGTAGTGGGGAGGAAGGGCACCGTGGGCAGTGTTACCTGGGTTCCTTTTGACTTCTTCCCGATTGACACGGCCTTCTACGTCGAGACGGATCTGCCGCCGCTCTTTGCCTACTTCGCGCTCTCACGCCTGGGCCTGGAGCACATGAACACGGACTCCGCCGTCCCCGGCTTGAACCGAACGAACGCCCTCGCTTGGGAGATGCCGCTTCCGTCAGCGACTGGCCTCGCCGACTTCAAGCTGCGAACCGACCCCCTTATTGAATCGGCACAGGAACTGGAGGCGGAAGCACGACAGTTGGAGATGATCCGTGACGAACTGCTGCCCCTGTTGATGTCGGGTCGGGTGTCGGTGGATGAGGCGTGGGGGGCGGTGCCTCGTGTTTGATGAGTCGGCGCTGGAGTTCCACGTTCTGGAGCTGCTGGCCGAGTTGGGTTGGGCGACCGTTCACGGCCCGGTGATCGCTCCGGGTGAGGTGCAGGCGGAGCGGTCGGACTACCGCGAGGTGGTGCTGGCCGGGCGGCTCGGGGAGGCGGTGGAGCGGTTGAACCCGGCGCTGCCCCTGGACGCGGTCGAGGATGCGGCGAAGACCGCGCTTCGCCCCGAATCCGCTGTCGCGGCGTCGGAGAACTGGCGGGCGTTCCGATTGTTGGTGGAGGGCGTGCCGGTGGAGTACCGGGACGCCTCAGGCCAGGTGCGGGCGGATCGGGCACGGCTGATCGACTTCGAGGAACCGTGGGCGAACGATCTGGTGGCGGTGAACCAGTTCACGGTCAAGGGCCAGCATGCGGAGCGGCGTCCGGACGTGGTCTTGTTCGTGAACGGTCTGCCGCTGGTGGTGATGGAGTTGAAGCATCCGGGGAAGCAGCAGGCGACGCTGCACGGGGCGTTCAACCAGATCCAGACCTACCGCCACGACATCCCGGATCTGTTTACCTGGAACCAGCTCGCGGTGATCTCAGATGGGATGCAGGCGAGGGCGTCCACGTTCATGGGGGCGTGGGAGCACTATGCCCCGTGGAAGACGATCGACGGCCAAGGACTGGCCCCGGGCGGGCTGCCGCAGATCGAGGTGCTGCTACGCGGCATCTTCGCCCCCGAGGTGTTCTTGGATCTGGTGCGGAACTACATCGCGTTCGTGGATGAGCCATCGGAGCTGGTGAAAAAGGCGGCGAAGTATCACCAGTACTGGGCGGTCCGGAAGGCCGTGGAGTCGACGGTGGAGGCGGTCGAGACCGATGGCCGGGCCGGGGTGGTGTGGCACACCCAGGGCTCCGGCAAGTCCCTGGAGATGTTGTTCTACGCGGGGAAGGTGATGCGTCATCCGGCGATGGAGAACCCGACCCTGGTGGTGCTGACCGACCGCAACGACCTGGACGACCAGCTGTTCGACGAAACCTTCACCGCGTCCCGGGCGCAGGCCCCCCTGCCCGAGACGCCGCAGCAGGCCACCTCGCGGGACGACCTGAAGGCCCGTCTGCAGGCCCGCCAGTCCGGGGGGATCATCTTCACCACGATCCAGAAGTTCGGGCTGTCGAAGGCCGAGAAGGACGCCGGACAGCATTTCCCGACCCTGTCGGAGCGCACCAACATTGTGGTGATCGCTGACGAGGCACACAGGTCCAACTACGACTTCATCGACGGGTTCGCCCGCCACCTGCGTGACGCGCTGCCGAACGCCTCGTTCATCGGGTTCACCGGCACCCCGATTGAGTCCGATGACAGGTCCACCCGGCAGGTGTTCGGAGAGTACATCGACGTCTACGACCTGACCCAGGCCGTCCAGGACGGGGCGACGGTCAAGGTGTTCTACGAACCCCGCCTGGCCCAGGTAGACCTCCCCGCCGATGTGCACACCCAGTTGGATGAGGCGTTCGCCGAGGCGACCTCGGGCAGCGAGGACGAGGCCAAGGAGCGGTTGAAGAGCCGCTGGGCGAAGGTGGAGGCCATCGTCGGCTCCGACAAACGGATCCGGGAGCTGGCCGCCGACATCGTCACCCACTGGGAGTCCCGCCGGGAGGCTCTCGCGGGGAAAGCGATGATCGTCACCATGTCGCGGCGGATCGCCGCCGCCCTGTACGCCCAGATCATCGAACTGCGCCCCGACTGGCATTCCGACGACGACCAGCAGGGCCGGATCAAGGTCGTGATCACCGGGTCGGCAGCCGACGACCAGCTGCTGCAGCCGCACATCCGCCCGAAGCAGGCGCTGCGGGAGTTGAAGAACCGCGCCAAGAACCCGAACGACGAGCTGGAGCTGGTGATCGTGCGGGACATGTGGCTGACCGGCTTCGACTCCCCGGCGATGCACACCATGTACGTCGACAAGCCGATGCGCGGCGCACCGTTGATGCAGGCCATCGCCCGGGTCAACCGCACCTTCCGCGACAAGCCCTCCGGCCTGGTCGTGGACTACCTCGGCATCGCCGAAGACCTCCGCACCGCCCTGGCCGACTACACCCAACGTGATCGTGACTCTGAGGAGATGGGCCAAGACCTGCGGGCGCAGGCCATCCCGGCGATGCTGGAGAAGCACGGCGTGGTGGTGTCGATCCTTTACGGCTTCGACTGGCGCCCCCTGCTCGCCAAGACCGGCTCCGGTGCCTACCTGAACGCTGTCGCCGCCACCGTGGATTACCTGCTGGGCACCCACCCCGGCCCCGAGGGCGACCCGTGTACGCCAGATCATCCTTGCGTGAAGCACCGCTTCCTTGCCCAGACCCGGGCGCTGATCCGGCTGTTCACGATCTGTGTCCCAGCGGAAGAGACCACCCGGATCCGGGACGACGTGGCGTTCTTCGAGGCCGTCCGGGCCTCCATCGCCAAGATCGAAGGAACCGACCGCACCGACGACCCGAACGCCGAGGTCGAGACCGCGATCCGGCAGATCGTCTCCGACCACGTCAGCGGCTCCGGCGTCATCGACATCTACGCCGAGGCCGGGATGGCCAAGCCCGACATCTCGCTCATCGATGAGGAGTTCATCAACAAGTTCCAGCACTCCAACCGGCCCAACCTCCAACTCGAACTGCTCCGCCGCCTCCTCAACGACGAGATCGGCAAGGTCAAGGAACGCAACATCGTGGCGGGCCGACTGTTCTCCGACATGCTGTCCGGTGCCCTGCTCAAGTACCAGAACCGCACCCTGGACGCCGCCCAGGTCGTTGCCGAACTCGTCCAGCTCGCCCAACACCTCAAACAGGAGCACGAGCGAGGACAGCACCTCGGGCTGAACACCGCCGAACTGGCCTTCTACGACGCCATCCGCACCAACGACGCAGCCGTCCTGCTCATGCAGGACGAGACCCTTCGCCAGATCGCCCAAGAACTCGTCGGCATCGTCCGCCGCGACGCCAAGACCGACTGGCAGGTCAAGGAACAGATCCGGGCCAAGCTCAGGGCCGCCATCAAGCTGCTCCTGCTCCGCCATGGGTACCCGCCCGACCAGCAAGCTGCCGCAACTCAGCTCGTTCTCCAGCAAGCCGAACTGCTCAGCGCAACATGGACAGGAGACGCCTAGCCCTGCTCGTTTGGGACCCCTGCAGCAAGGCAGAGGAGACCGGCCTACGCCGCCAGGCGGACACAGCTACGCATCCAGGGCCCGGTACACCGATGCACGTGAAAGGCCGGTGGCCTTCACGATGGAGGCGATGGTCGCGCCTGTGCTTCGAAGTCGCTTCACCGTGTCGACGTTCGCGGCAGTCAAGGCTGACTTCTTTCGAGTCGCCTTGATCCCCTTCGCACGGCGGGCAGCGCGGGCTTCAGCGGCGCGCTCTGCCGTATTCGCCTTCTCCCATTCTGCGATGGCGGCCATGATCGTCAGAATCAACTTCCCGGTAACTCCGGAGAAGTCTTCGCCCGGCTTCAGACTCTTGATTGACACCCCCCGCACGGCCAGCTCCTCGATGGTGCTGAGGATGCCGACGGTTGTCCGTCCTAGGCGGTCCAGCGAAGTGACGACGACTGTGTCCCCTGGCCGCAACTGACTGAGCATTTGGTTGAAGCCTGGCCGATCCATCGTCCCGCCTGTCAGCTTGTCCTCGAAGATGCGACCCTCCGAGATCCCCGCATCGATGAGCGCCGCCGTCTGACGGTCGTAGGACTGTTGCACGCTGGATACGCGGCGGTACCCGAAGCTGTAAGCGGTCGGAGCGGCTGAAATGTTCACCACCCCAGTGTATCAGCCGTTGCATCTGTGACGCTAGTTGCGATACATGTCTCAGAAGTTGGCTGCCGCACGACTTCTGAGATGGGATCTCGGCGGCAAGCGGGCGTCTCAGCTAGCTTGATACCTGAGACCGTCGGCAGGTCCCTTTGCGGGCGACACGTGCCGCCGTCTCGAAACCACGCTACTTCTCCGAGGCGGCGATCAGATCCGCTATGCCGTCCGAGCCGCAAAGCGCACTCCCCCGACCTGAGCGGCAGAATGGCCACTACTCCATGCAGAGAATCGCGAAGCAGCCAATAAGGGGCCGAGTGTTCCCTCTCGTCGGTCGAGCAGTCGGAATGACCAGCGCGTGAGCCGCGTCTACTGGACGGCTCGCGTCATACCCTTCAGGCCATGGGTCTGGCTGCACGATCCATTGTGGATTGCAGGCGTGAATGCATTTGACCGAGGCCTCGGCCAACCCCACATAGGGAGGCGATTTCACGAGATCAGCGGCCAAGTGGTTGGCATCTAGCACATGCCTTCTGTGGGTTGAGTAGCCCTCCTCGTCTCGACGGAGGTAGAACGCCCCACTTCGCAGGCGGTACTCACCGGTGCCTTCGTCTTGAGCAATGTGGTCCGGTCGTGTGGGGTTGAACCGTCTCAGGACGGACTCTTCGGGCATTATGGTCTCATCGCCGAGCATGGCACCCCTAGGAAAGCAGCCGGCGTGTGACCGACTCGCCAAGTGCGTTCAGTAGGCGGCGAGCCTCCGCGATCTCTGCCCGATCTAGCGGATCTGTCAGTTCGTCGAACTCGTACTCGAAGATTTCATCGTCAGGTGAGTAGGCTGCCAGCACGCCAGAACCATCGGGTTCGACGTTGAGTACGACCTCGGTGCCGTTCACAAGCCAGAGGGTTTCAATGTCTCCGCCCTCACCAACAGCGACCTGTGGCGTCGGCTGGGCGTCTGCAATTAGGTCGTAGAGGACCAGCATTACCTGCTCGCGACGAGCATTGGCCACGATGGCCCCACCAGAGATCCCGCCCAGGCCCCGCAATGCGTGCTCAAGCAGGCGCTGCTTGCTTGGCTCCGAGAACGGCGTGTAGCCAACCCAATGCCGAACCTGGCTGACTGCTGCACTGAAGCTTGCTGCCAGAGTGGCCGTACCGAACGCGTCGAACAACGAGAATTCTGGGGAACCTGCTACTGGGTGGGGCTGAACCATCGACAAGGACGTAAACGTGTCTACGACTGTCGGGATGCTCACTCCCGACCCCCCTCATCTCGGAGCCTGGCGTCCACCACTGCCGTGAACGCCTCGAAGCTCCGGTCATGTGCTTGCTGCAGAAGGTCCCCCATTCCAGTCACAGGGAGGCCTGCGGCGTCGAGCTTCGTCGTGATGTTCAGTGCATAGAAAGGTTCCGCGCCAGGTGCGCTCGCTGGCCCACCAACTACGGCTAGATATCCCTCCAACTTGTCACCCTGGCGCAACTCCCTGACTATCCGAAACTCAAAAGAGCCCGCGACTCCTGGCAAAGCCTGCTCTAGAGACCCGTCAACGAAAGTCAGGTCACGTGCTGGGACGCTGCTTTCGAGGCGGTCGACGTAAGTCCATTCCACTAGCCTTGGCCTAAGATCCCCGTGCCCGATCATCCTTTCCTGAAACTCGGCCCACAAGTGACGGAACCGCTGAAGCAGTTCCTGGTGGCCGGGATAGACGTCCTCGGACCTGACGCGCCTCCAATTGATAATCAAGGTGTCGTTCTGAAGCTGAACAAGGTCGTTCTCGTCGGCAGACAACAACCACAGCCGTGAAGGCGGAGCACCTGTGCCGATCTGAATCCCTCCAGCCGGAGCCAGTCCGCCTGGAGGGCGTCCGGGAACCTCTCGCATCACCGGGTATTCGTCCTGCCAATGTGCGGCCAACCGAGCCAGTCCCACAGCTCCCAAGTCCGGCAACGGCTCGAAAGCTACGCCGAGGGCAACTTCGATGACAGGAGGAGCTGCGGGTCCGCTCTGGGTGTCAGGCACAGGGCGAGCATACTGGCCCATCCAGCCTGGAGCACAGCCAATCGTCGGGCAAGGGCTTCTGAAGCATCGGGAGATCTGGTGCAGGTCGAAGTCGTGGGGTGGTGGCTGAAGGATGGGATAAAGTCCGCTGCATGCGCGTGCACCCCACGACTTCTTGCGCAGTGCCATGCCCGTGTCTTCAGAAACATCAAAAAAGGATGCGGGATCAGGAATCGCCAACAATCGTAAAATCAGAAGCTTCGTCGCTGGAGGCGAGCAGCGCTCCGCCTTGTTTCAAGATTCTCGCCAGCGGCCCGCCTTGCGCCTGCCGTGATCTTGCTAACCATCGACATCGATAACCCGGAGATTTGGACGAGCCTACTACCCGGAACTCCTGCCGCCTTCAACTCGCACATCAGCTCGTTCCGCTCCTCAGCAAGGTTCTGGTAGCGCATTTTCGCCTGAGCTACGAGTTCACACTGCTCGCGGAGTGCATCTAGGACCATCGCGATGCTGACGCGATGGGGATGAGTTATGTACGGGGCCATGTTCACCATAGTAGCGGAGCATTCCGACAGTGGGATGCGTCAAGTGATGCCCGAGGTCATGAATTCGTGGGCCGAAAAGCAGTTTCCGAAAACGAGTGGGCTTCAGGACGTTTGCCCATTCGAGTCAGCAGGAACCCCGGGCCATCCGTCATTGCGCGTGAAGGTCGGCCTTGCGTGAGGCACTTGGAGGTCACCCGAGAGGACTTCGACGTTGAATCCTTGATTCGCCGATCCCAGCAGGGTCGACAGCGGCGATTGCCTGCCCCAATAATTGCTGCAGAACCAGGGAGAGGAGGCCCCCATGGAGGGCCCGAGCGACGAACTGATGGATCTGATGGATCTGATCGACCAGATCCCCGATCCGACCCCGCAGTCGACCCAGCTGCTGATGGCCGGTCCGCCGAGGTACGGATCGCTGTTCCCGGACAGGATGGGCGAGTGGCGGACCATCAACAAGAACGACATCCCGGTGATGGTGGCCTGGACCGACCACAAGGAGGGCTTCGGCCTCATCGTCCTCGTCCGCACCGAGGTCTCCGACCGGCTCCGTAACTACGAGGTCAACGCCAAGGAGTTTGGGTTCTCGGCCCGGGAGGCGTACGAGGAGCTGGAGCTGTACATCAAGGGCTTCGATCCGGAGTGGAAGGTGACCCTGGGCGAGCGCAGCTCCGGGAAGCTCGGTTTCGCCCGCACCAACGGCAGGTAGTCATTTCCTGAAACAACGCCCCATGGAGGTTTCCGGGGTCGTTGAAGATCCGGGTAGTCCGATCATTGAATCCCCCACGGGAAGGGCCATCCAAGGCCTCCTTGCCCATCCTCCCTGCGCGCCGCTTGGTCTATCTCGTCAGAGATGCCCCTCCAGCCGCTCTGGATGGCCCGTAGAATCGACGTTTGGCGCGTCCCAGCATGGAAGATGGGTCCCGGGCCGAAAGGCCCTCAGATTCTTGCTGTGGTCAAACCGCGACCCCATCTGGTAGCC
>ERZ724513.1984-NODE-1984-length-10292-cov-9.746899_pt1 | contig 10292 bp, 9 predicted proteins | sample MGYA00376046_ERZ724513 | MGnify/ENA primary metagenome ERZ724513 (study PRJEB28724, sample SAMN07190883) | activated sludge metagenome | isolation source: activated sludge of sewage treatment plant in Hong Hong | place: Hong Kong | collected 2016-03-17 ... | reverse complement strand
CGCCGACCGCTGGTCACCCGCTCGCGCGGCAGCGGCTCGGCCCGCAGCCAGCGGTACCGCATGACCAGCAGCGCGGCGGGGAAGGCCGCCGCGGCGGCCACGATGCCGGTGATCAGCAGCGCCCAGACCGGCGTGCTCCACGTCGCCAGCAGACCTGTGACCGACGTCCAGAACAGGCTCGTCAGGCCGAAGAACACCGCCAGCCGAAACGCCCACTTGCGCTTGCGAAGCAGTCGAGCCCGCGGGTCGGCCGCCGCGCTGAGCCGACTGGCCACGACGTCGACGGCCTCGCTGGCGGCGTCGATCCCGCGCTGCATCGCGCCACGTCGGGCGGCGCGGGCCGCGGACCTCACTGCGGACATGGGACTTCGGCGGCCTTTCTACTGGCTCAGCGGTTCTTCGGGGGTGGCCTCGGGCGTCGCCGGGCTCACGGTCGCGCCACCGGACGGCAGGGCCTCGCCGCGCATCGAGGCGCGGATCTGCTCGAGCCGGTCGTGTCCGGCCATCTGCACGCTGGCCTGCTGAACCTCCATCATTCGGCCCTGGACCGAGTTCTGCGCCAGCTCGGCCGAGCCCATGGCGTTGGCGTAGCGACGCTCGATCTTCTCGCGGACCTCTTCCAGGCTCGGCGTGTTGCCGGGCGCGGCGATCTCGCTCATGGACCGCAGCGAGGCGCTGACCTGCTCCTGCATCTTGGCCTGTTCGAGCTGCGAGAGCAGCTTGGTCCGTTCGGCGATCTTCTGCTGCAGCATCATGGCGTTCTGCTCGACGGCCTTCTTCGCCTGGCCGGCGGCCTGCAGCGCCTGATCGTGCAGGGCCTTGAGGTCCTCGACACTCTGTTCGGCGGTGACCAGCTGCGCCGCGAACGCCTCGGCGGCGTTGTTGTACTCGGTGGCCTTGGTGGCGTCGCCGGCCGCGGTGGCCTGGTCGGCCAGCGTCAGGGCCTGACGGACGTTGGCCTGCAGCTTCTCGATGTCGGCCAGCTGGCGGTTCAGCCGCATCTCGAGCTGGCGCTGGTTGCCGATGACCTGCGCGGCCTGCTGGCTGAGCGCCTGGTGCTGGCGCTGCGCGTCCTCGATCGCCTGCTGAATCTGGACCTTCGGGTCGGCGTTCTCGTCGATCTTCGAGTTGAAGAGCGCCATCAGGTAACGCCATGCCTTGACGAACGGGTTGGCCATGAGTTGATTCCGCCTAACGTTGTTGATGTCCCGAGCTTGTCCGCGAGTGGTACGTGTCGTTGCCCAACTTATCGGGCCGCTCGAATCTACACACCGGGTCCGGTCCGCAGGCCCGAAGAAATCGGTCAGGCAACCGCCATGGTGGCGACGTGCGGAATGACCACCTTGGTGCTCGCGTCGATGTTGGCGGTGCCCACGGTCGCGAGTTTCTGGTCGGCGACCTTCTCGGTGCGGGCGAGCCGGTCCCCGGCGTCGATGAGCACCCGCGACAGCGGGATGTCCAGCGCTCCGCAGATCGACCCCAGGAGCTCACTGGACGGTTCCTTGCGGCCCCGCTCGACCTCGGACAGGTACCCCAGGCTGACCCGCGCCGAATCGGACACTTCGCGCAGCGTGCGGCCCTGGTCGACACGGGCGCGCCGCAGGACGTCGCCGATCACCTCGCGCATCAGTACCGTCATCGGGTTTCTCCTTCTGATCTGGCGTCGCCGCTGGCGTGATGGTCTTTTGGTGTCAACGTCACCGGCCCGCCGGTTGGTTCCCGGATCGCGGGATCAAACGGCGGGGCGGGAGTTCCGGATCGCCGACACCACGTACTCGACTCCGGTCACCACGGTCAACACGATCGCGAACCACATGACCACCCAGGCGACGCCGTGCCACACCCCGGCCAGCGGCAGGATGAACAGGCCGATCGCGACGGCCTGCACCAGGGTCTTGAGCTTGCCGCCCCGGCTGGCGGGGATGACGCCGCGACGCAGCACGGCGAATCGCAGCACCGTCACCCCGATCTCCCGGGCCAGGATCAGCACCGTCACCCACCACGGCAGATCGCCGAGAAGCGACAGCCCGATCAGGGCCGCGCCCATCAAAGCCTTGTCGGCGATGGGGTCGGCGAGTTTGCCGAATTCGGTCACCTCGCCGCGGCGGCGGGCCAGCTGCCCGTCGATCCGGTCCGTGACGACCGCGACCGCGAAGATCACGAAGGCGACGATGCGCGCGCCGGTCTGATGGCCGCCGCCGGCGAACAACGCCAGGGCGAAAACCGGAACCAGCACCATGCGCAACCCGGTGAGCAGGTTCGCGATGTTCAGCACCGGCACATGCGGGGCCGTTGGTGGAGGAATGGAGGGCCCCGACACCGGGACAGGATATCGGGCAATCTCGGTTGGCCACCTGCGACCCGGCAACCGATACTGTGCACCCGTGAACGCGGGTGCTGAGGAGCTGACGGTGCGGCGCGCCCGCACCACCGATGTGCCGGCGATCAAACGTCTGGTCGACACGTATGCCGGAAAGATCCTGCTCGAGAAGAACCTGGTCACCCTCTATGAGGCGGTGCAGGAAACCTGGGTCGCCGAACTGGATGGTGAGGTCGTCGGGTGCGGTGCCCTGCACGTGCTGTGGTCGGACCTGGGCGAGGTCCGCACCGTGGCAGTGGATCCGAAGGTCAAGGGCCGCGGCATCGGGCATGCCGTCGTGGAACGGCTCCTCGAGGTGGCCCGGGAACTGCAGCTGCAGCGGTTGTTCGTGCTGACCTTCGAGACGGAGTTCTTCGGCAGCCACGGCTTCACCGAGATCGAGGGCACCCCCGTCACCGCCGAGGTGTACGAGGAGATGTGCCGGTCCTACGACCTCGGCGTCGCCGAGTTCCTCGACCTGTCCTACGTCAAGCCCAACATCCTCGGCAACACCCGGATGCTGCTGGTCCTCTGATCTGTTCTGCGTCCTCTGCGAGATTCACTCGACTTTCGTCGCAGTCATTGCAGAACAGATTCGCGGCCGTCAGAAGTCCGGTTCGTCGTCGACGTCCTCGCCACCGGCGTCGGAGCCGCCGCGGATCAGCGTGAGCGTCGCCGCCAGTTCGTCGGGCTTCACCAGCACCTCGCGCGCCTTCGATCCCTCCGACGGGCCCACGATGCCGCGGGTCTCCATCAGATCCATCAACCGGCCGGCCTTGGCGAACCCGACCCGCAGCTTGCGCTGCAGCATCGAGGTCGACCCGAACTGGCTCGACACCACCAGCTCGACGGCCTGCAGGAAGACGTCCATGTCGTCGCCGATGTCGGGGTCGACGTCGGTGCGCTCACCGGTCGGCTTGGCGGTGGTCACACCGTCGGTGTACTCCGGTTCGGCCTGCTCCTTGGCGGCGTCGACGATGGCCTGGATCTCCTCGTCGCTGACGTAGGCGCCCTGCAGCCGTTGCGGCTTGGACGCGCCCATCGGCAGGAACAGGCCGTCGCCCATGCCGATGAGTTTCTCGGCGCCCGGCTGGTCGAGGATGACCCGGCTGTCGGTCAGCGACGAGGTCGCGAACGCGAGCCGGGACGGCACGTTGGTCTTGATCAGGCCGGTGACGACGTCGACCGACGGTCGCTGGGTGGCCAGGACCAGATGGATACCGGCCGCCCGGGCTTTCTGCGTGATCCGCACGATGGCGTCCTCGACGTCCCGCGGCGCGGTCATCATCAGGTCGGCGAGTTCGTCGACGACGGCGAGGATGTACGGATACGGCTTGTACTCCCGGTTGCTGCCCAACGGTGCCGTGATCTCCCCGGAGCGCACCTTGTCGTTGAAGTCGTTGATGTGACGCACCCGGGAGGCCTGCATGTCCTGGTAGCGCTGCTCCATCTCCTCGACCAGCCAGGCCAGCGCCGCGGCGGCCTTCTTCGGCTGGGTGATGATCGGGGTGATCAGGTGCGGAATGCCTTCGTACGGAGTGAGTTCCACCATCTTCGGGTCGATCAGGATCATCCTGACCTCCTCGGGGGTGGCCCGCGCCAGCAGCGACACCAGCATCGAGTTGACGAAGCTGGACTTGCCCGAACCGGTCGAGCCGGCCACCAGCAGGTGCGGCATCTTGGCCAGGTTGGCCGAGATGAAGTCACCCTCGATGTCCTTGCCGAGCCCGATCACCAACGGGTGGTGGTCTTTGCGGGTCGCCGGTGCGGTGAGCACATCGGCCAGCCGGACCATTTCGCGGTCGGTGTTGGGCACCTCGATGCCGACGGCGGACTTGCCGGGGATCGGGGCCAGCATGCGGACGCTCTCGGTGGCCACCGCGTAGGCGATATTGCGTTGCAGGGCAGTGATTTTCTCGACCTTGACGCCGGGCCCCAGTTCGACCTCGTAGCGCGTGACGGTCGGCCCGCGGGTGCAGCCGGTGACGGCCGCGTCGACCTTGAACTGTTGCAGCACCGAGGTGATGGCATCGGACATCTGCTCGTTGGCCGGGCTGCGCCGCTTGGGCGGGTCGCCGGCGATCAGCAGGTCCAGCGACGGCAGCACGTACGGTCCGTCGATCACCCGGTCGAGAGCCTTGGTGTCGGCCTTCGGTTTCGCCGCACCCTTGCGCGCTTTGCGCGGCGCGCGGGCGGGCGTGGCGGCTGGTTCGGGGATGGTCGGCGCGTCGTCGGCGCCCTCCGACAGTGGGTAGTTCTGGTAGGGACTGCCGGGCCAGGCCGGGGGTTCGTCGGCATAGCCGTCGACGTCGTCGTAGTAGCCGTCGGAGAAGTCCTCGGCGAATCCCGCTGCCGCAGCGGGGTTCCCGGCATCCTCGTCGTATTCGTCGTACTCGTCGTCGTACCCGCCGCGGCCGAACATTCGGGTGCCGAACATCGCGGTCAGCGTTTCCGGCACTTCGCGGATCGTGGTTCCGGTCATCAACAACACCCCGAAGAGCACGCCGATGAACAGCAGCGGGACGGCGATCCAGGCGCTCAGCCCGTCCGAGAGCGGACCGCCGAGCACAAACCCGACGAAGCCGCCGGCATGCCGGCGGCCGGCCGGTGTGTCGGGAGAACCCGACCACAGATGCGACAACCCGAGCACCGGCAACGCGATCATGGCGGCGCCCAGGATCAACCGGGGACGAGCCTCCGGGTTCGGCGCGGTCCGCATCAGGGTCACCGCGACCGCCACCAGGATGATCGGCAGGACCACCACCGCACCGCCGATGAGGGTGCGCAAAGTTCCGTCGATCCACGCGCCGACCGGGCGCGCCGCGTCGAACCACGAACTCGCCGCGACGATGACGGCGGTGCCGAGCAGTGCCAGCGCGATGCCGTCCCGACGGTGCCCGGGATCGATGTCGTGGGCACGGCCGACCGAACGAGCGGTGCCACCGACCCCGCGGGCGAGCATCAGCCAGGTCGCCCGCGCCGCCCGGCCGACCCCGGCGCCGGCGGTCGCAACCACCGAGGGGTTGTTGCGACGACTGGCCGGCTTCTTGGGCGCTTTCCGGGGCGCGGGCCGAGAACCAGCTCGTGACCTGCTGGTTTTGGCAGCGCTGGAACGCGTCGCGGTCTTCGGAGGCATGCGGCAAGCCTAAACGCATCCACCCCATCTGCACCATCCGCCACACCAGTCACAACGCCGCTGAACTGGTACGTCGGCACCGGCTGTGGCCGAATTGTTATCCGGCGAAGCGTCCTCGCGCCGTCCGGGTGCACCGGCGATCAGCGGCACGCAACGCGGACATTAGGGTGAGGGACGTCACTCGCCACCGTCATCGAGGAGCACCGCGCATGTCCAACCCTGTCGTCGTCGTCGCAACCATGACCGCCAAGCCCGAGTCCGTCGACGCGGTCCGCGACGCCTGCAAGACCGCCATCGAAGAGGTGCACGACGAACCGGGTTGCCAGCTGTACTCCCTGCACGAGGCCAACGGCACCTTCGTGTTCGTCGAGCAGTGGGCCGACGAGGAGGCGCTCAAGACGCACAGCACCGCGCCAGCGATCGCCAAGCTGTTCGGCGCGGTCGGCGCGCTTCTCGACGGCAACCCCGACATCAAGATGCTGACACCGGTCGTCGCGGGCGACCCCGCCAAGGGTCGGCTGCGCGGCTGACATGGGCGCCCTGACCGGCAAGACGGCATTCATCACCGGCGCGGCGCGCGGTCAGGGCCGCGCGCATGCGGTCAAGCTCGCCTCCGAAGGCGCCGACATCATCGCCGTCGACCTGTGCGACCAGATCGCGTCGGTGCCCTACCCCATGGCCGACCCCGACGACCTGGCCGACACGGTCAAGCTGGTCGAGGAAACCGGTGCCCGGATATTCGCGACGGAAGCCGATGTCCGAGACCGGGATTCGCTGAAGTCCGCGCTGCGTGCCGGCACCGAACGGCTCGGTGACCGGCTGGACATCGTGATCGCCAACGCGGGCATCGCGCCGATGGCCGACCCGAACGCCTGGCAGGACGTCATCGACGTCAACCTGACCGGGGTGTACCACACCGTCGACGTGGCGATGAAGCCGATGATCAAGTTCGGCAACGGCGGTGCGATGGTGCTGACCAGTTCGGTGATGGGGCTGGTCGGTGTGGGCACCCCGATCGCCGGCTCGGTCGGCTATGCGGCGGCCAAGCACGGCATCGTCGGACTGATGCGGACGTACGCGAACCTGTTGGCACAGTTCAACATCCGGGTCAACTCGATCCACCCGGCCGGGGTGAACACGCCGATGATCGACAACGAATTCACCCGGTCCTGGCTGGACGGAATAGCCCAGGAGACTCAGGGCGGGCCCGACATGGGCAACGCGCTGCCGGTGCAGACGCTGGAACCCGAGGACATCGCCAACGCGGTGTTCTACCTGGTGTCCGACACCGGCCGCTACGTCACCGGGGTGGCGCTGCCCGTCGACGCGGGATACGTGAACAAACGGTAGTTCGCCGAAACGGGCGGCCGGGTCTTAGATCTCCAGCACGGTCGGCACGATCATCGGCTGCCGGCGGTAGGTCTCGCCCACCCACTTGCCGACGGTGCGCCGGACGGCCTGGGCGATGCGCCCCGGGTCGGTGACGTTGTCGGCCGCCAGGATCTCCAGCTCGGCCTCGACCTTGAGTGCGGCCGGCTCGAGCGCCTTCGGATCCTCGCTGAACCCTCGCGAGTGCAGGTGGGCGGGAGCGGCGGGGCGCCCGGTGCCCCGATGCACGACGACGGTGACGGCCACGAAACCCGAAGAGAGGATGAGCCTTTCACCGAGCGTCGCGTCGCCCACGTCTCCGGTGATCAGTCCGTCGACGAACATCTTGCCCACCGGAACGGCGCCGGCGATCTTCGCGATGCCGCCCACCAGATCGACGCTGACGCCGTTCTCGGCGAGCAGGATGTTCTCCGGCGGTACCCCGGTGCCGGCGGCCAGCTTGGCGTTGGCCCGCAGATGCCGCCAGGTCCCATGCACGGGCATCACGTTGCGGGGCCGCACGCCGTTGTACAGGAACAGCAGCTCCCCGGCGTAGGCGTGACCCGAAACATGCACGCGCACTTGGGCATTGGTAACCACCCTGGCGCCGATCTTGGCCAGCGAGTCGACGACGCCGTAGACGGCCTCCTCGTTGCCGGGAATCAGCGAACTGGACAGGATGATCAGGTCGCCCGCCGTCAGGGTGATGCTGCGGTGCTCGCCGCGTGACATCCGGCTCAGCGCCGCCATCGGTTCGCCCTGGGTGCCGGTGGTGACCAGGACGACCCGCTCGGGCGGCAACATCTCGGCCGCGCCGATGTCGAGGACGTCGTCGTCGGCCACCGTCAGAAATCCGAGTTCCCGGGCGATACCCATGTTGCGGACCATCGAGCGGCCGACGAACGACACCTTGCGGCCCAAAGCCACTGCGGCATCGACGATCTGCTGCACCCGGTCGACGTTCGAGGCGAAACAGGCGACGATCACCCGGCCGTCGGCGCCCCGGATCAGCCGGTGCAGGTTCGGCCCCACCTCGCTTTCCGACGGACCGACTCCGGGGTACTCGGAATTGGTGGAGTCACACAGGAACAGGTCGACGCCGTTGTCGCCGAGCCGGGACATACCCGGCAGGTCGGTGGGCCGGCCGTCGAGCGGCAACTGGTCGAGTTTGATGTCGCCGGTGTGCAGGACGGTGCCCGCGCCGGTGTGGATGGCGATGGCCAGTGCGTCGGGGATGGAGTGGTTGACGGCGAAGTACTGGCATTCGAACACGCCGTGCGTACTGCGTTGTCCCTCGGCCACTTCCACGAACACCGGCTTGATGCGGTGTTCACGGCACTTGGCCGCGACCAGGGCGAGCGTGAACCGCGAACCGACGACGGGGATGTCGGAGCGCAGCTTGAGCAGGAACGGGATCGCACCGATGTGGTCCTCGTGCGCGTGGGTGAGCACCAGGGCCTCGATGTCCTCGAGCCGGTCCTCGATGTGCCGGAGGTCCGGCAGGATCAGGTCGACGCCGGGCTCGTCGTGGTTGGGAAACAGCACACCGCAATCGACGATCAGCAGCCGGCCCAGATGCTCGAAAACCGTCATGTTGCGGCCGATTTCGCCGATGCCGCCCAACGCGGTGACCCGCAGCCCGCCGGGGGCCAGCGGCCCGGGCGGCGCGAGTTCTGTGTCCATCCGGCTACGCCAGAACGCCGGCGGCGCGCATGTCCGCGGCGAGCGCGTCGACCTGATCGGGCGTCGCGGCCACCTGGGGCAACCGGGGATCCCCGGCGTCGAAGCCCTGCAACCGCAGTCCGGCCTTCGACATCGTCACCCCGCCGAGCCGGGACTGGGCCGCGTTGAGCGGAGCCAGCGCGACCGCGATCTTGCGAGCCGTGGCGATATCACCGGAATGCAACGACGACAACAGGTCCCGCAACTGTCCAGCGGCGAGGTGACCCCACACGCTGACCACTCCGACGGCGCCCACCGCAAGCCACGGCAGGTTCAGTGAATCGTCGCCGGAGTAGTAGGCCAGGCCGGTTTCGGCCATGATCTGCGCCCCGCCGTGCAAGTCGCCCTTGGCGTCCTTGACCGCGACGATGTTGGGATGCTGCGCCAAGGCGCGCAGCGTGTCCCATTCGATCGGGATGGACGAGCGCGGCGGGATGTCGTAGAGCACGTTGGGAAGATCGGTGGCGTCGGCGACCGCGCGGAAGTGCGCGAGCAGACCCGCCTGCGGCGGACGGGAGTAGTACGGGGTCACCACCAGCAGGGCGTGCGCGCCGGCGGCGGCGCAGGCCTTGGCCAGGTGGACGCTGTGTGCGGTGTCGTAGGTGCCGGCTCCGGCGATGATGCGGGCCCGGTCCCCCACCGCTTCGAGCACGGCGCGCAGCAGCGCGATCTTCTCGTCATCGGTGGTGGTGGGCGATTCCCCGGTGGTGCCGGACACCACCAGACCGTCGCAGCCGGCGTCGACCAGGCGGGTTGCGAGCTTCTTGGCGGCGGTCAGATCGAGCGAGCCGTCCGGGCCGAACGGCGTCACCATGGCAGTCAACACGGTGCCCAACCGTGCGCTGACGTCGAATCCGCTGGTGCTCACGGGCCTAAGGTTACCGTGCCGGGCCAGTCGTTTCTCAAACCTCCGTGGCCAGCGGACTGGTCGCGACCTCGCTGCCGTCGGCCAGCGTCGTGATCTCGAAATCGGCGAACACCGCGGGCGCGACCCCGACGAGTTGGCGCAAACAGGCGATCGCCAGCCGGCGCATCTCCACGTCGGCGTGCTCGGTGGCCCGCATGGCGATGAAGTGGCGCCAGGCGCGGTAGTTGCCGGTCACCACGATGCGGCTCTCGGTGGCGTTCGGCAGCACGGCGCGGGCCGCCTGCCGGGCCTGCTTGCGGCGCAGCGGCTGCCCCGGCGCATCGCCGAGTCTGGTCTCCAGACCCGCGAGCAGGGCGTCGTAGGCGGCGCGGCTGGCGTCCGCCGCCGCCAGGAACATCTCCTGCAGCTCGGGGTCGCCGTCGATGCCCGGCGGCATCACCACATGGGCGTCGTCGGCCGGCACATAGCGCTGGGAGAGCTGGCTGTAGGAGAAGTGCCGGTGCCGGGTCAGCTCGTGGGTGCACGACCGGGAGACGCCGGTGATGTAGAAGGTGGCGCTGGCATGTTCGAGCGCGGCGAAATGCCCGACGTCGATGATGTGCTTGAGGTAGGCGGCATTGGTGGCCGTCTTCGGGTTGGGCTTGTCCCAGGTCTGGTAGCAGGCCCGGCCGGCGAACTCGACCAGCGCCTGTCCGCCGTCGGCGTCGGTGGACCACGGCACGTCGGCGGGCGCGGTGAACTCCGTCTTGGCGATCAGCTGTACCTGCAGCGGGGCGGTCTGGGCCACGCGGTGAGCGTAGCGCGGGGCCGCGGTACACCGGCCGCAATGGGATATGGCT
>ERZ724513.1979-NODE-1979-length-10299-cov-3.570968_pt1 | contig 10299 bp, 5 predicted proteins | sample MGYA00376046_ERZ724513 | MGnify/ENA primary metagenome ERZ724513 (study PRJEB28724, sample SAMN07190883) | activated sludge metagenome | isolation source: activated sludge of sewage treatment plant in Hong Hong | place: Hong Kong | collected 2016-03-17 ... | reverse complement strand
CGCGCGACAACGTCCCCCGCTTCGCCTCCTCCGGCGCCCCCCCGACCGGCTCGCTCATGGCCGGCGGATTGTACGGGGCTGGAGCGCGGCTCGGCGGAGTGAACGGGCTCCTTTGCATGGAAGCGAGCCCCGTTCAACCGAAGCGTCGGAGACGACGGGAGCTCTCAGCGCGGCGGCAGCGAACGAGGGGGGTGTTCCGGCGAGAACCCCGAACGTCTCCATGACGACCATGTGCCTGTAACGGTCCTGTCCGTTCTCGGTCGTCGTGCAGACGCCGCCTCGTCCGGGTAGACCGCGGGACCGCAGGATTCCAGCGCGAGCACGGGATACGTGAGCGCCCGAGCGGGGACAGGCTTGGGCGCGCAGCCGAGCACGGTCAGCAGGGCCGTGAAGGCGTACCGGTGCCCGTCCGGGGTGTGGCCGCGTCCGTCCCCGCCGGGCCCTCAGGCGGCGCTCGCCGCCAGCTCGCGCGCCGTCAGGGTTTCACGCACCCAGGCCACCATGCTGGTGCTGAGGGCCTCCTTCTCGAAGTAGGCGTCCGCTCCGGCGGAAAGGGCCTGGCTGCGTGCCGTGTACCCCTTCATCGAGATCGACTGCAGGATGATGATCGGCCGTCGCTCGGGCGGCAGCGACGACAGCTGACGGCAGACTTCCGGTCCCGAGAGGCCCGGCAGGACTCCATCCACGACGACGACGTCGAACGGTCCCTCGAGCCCGAGCCTGGCTCCTTCGGGACCGTCCTCCGCCGTGCTGACCTCGAAGCCGAGGTCCTCGAAGATCGCCCGGGTCAACCTCCGGATGAACGAGGAATCGTCAATGACGAGCACCTTAAGACGTCTCTCTTTGCGGTTTTCGTTCATGGTCTCGGCCCCTCGGTCCGTGTCACCGCAAGTGTCGTGCCCGCGTGTCTGCCGGCAGGACACCGCATGAAGACAGGAGTTCAGGCGCTCTCACCACCCGTCGACCGTGTGTCAGGTGTCTCCGGGCGTGTGCCATGACACACGACCTGGAGGAGGAGACGCCGCGATCCTCGGGTCCGTTCTCGGTGCCCTCCGGGCCAGACGTCAGCTCCGCCTGTCGTGCCATCGGGCCCGGAGCCCGTGCGGCGCTCTCCCTCAGCCCTCCGGGCGCTCCCGCATCGCTGGATCGACGAGGCCGGAGGAAGGGGCAACTCCTTGCGCCTCGAACCCGAGGTCCGCGGAGGCCTCGCCGTCGAGGCCCGCGAGGGCCGGGGCGTACCGGCGTGCTGCGCTGCAATAATCCGCGCGAGGAGCCCCGGACCGGTCCGGGGAAGCACGGAGGGCGCGATGGAGACGACGAAACCGGCGGGGTCGCGGGTGATCGGGCTGGTCGAGGCGATCGTGGGGCGGGCACGCGCCGAGGCGCTCGTGGCGTCGGTCGAGATCGACGCCGCCCTCCTCCGGCCGCCGTCCGTGACGGTTTCGCGCGCCGAGCTCGCGCAGACCCTCAACCTCCTCCTCTTCGACGACCTCCTCCGCCGGGTTCCCGCGGGCGCGCTCTACGTCCTCGACCGCGTCCGCCGCGGAGGGAAGGTCGTCCACGACCACGGGGCGGTGCGCACCGTACTCGGCGAGACCGGGGCGCTGCCCTCGGGCGAGCGCGCGCTGACCCGCATCCTCGCGCCGCTCGGCTACGAGGTCGGCGAGGTCTACCCGCTCGACCGCCTCGGGATGACCGGCCGGGCCTGGCGCCACCACGACTTCCCTGAGACGATCGCCCAGTTCTTCGTGAGCGAGCTCCACGTCGACCGCTTCTCGCCCCGCTTCCGGGAGGGCGCCCGGCAGGTCTTCGGCGCGTCGCGCGACCCGCTGCCCGAAGCGACTCTCGCCGCGCTCGGGGAGCTCGCGGCGGAGGGGGAGCTCCCCGTCGAGGCCGCGCGGCGGATCCTTCCCGACCTCGCCGGCGCCTTCGACCGCGCGCACCCGGCGCCGGCGCTCGCCGACTACGAGCGGCTCCTCGAGGAGAGCGCCGAGGCCGCCTGGATCGCCACCGAGGGGAACGCCTTCAACCACGCCACGGACCGCGTCGCCGACGTGGCCGCCCTCTCCGCCGGGGAGCGGGCGCTCGGGCGCCCGATGAAGGACCGCGTCGAGGTCTCGGCGAGCGGGCGCGTCCTCCAGACGGCCTACCGCGCCGCGCGCGTCGAGCGGCCGTTCGTGGAGCCGGACGGCACGCTCGCCCTCCGCTCGGTCCCCGGCTCCTTCTTCGAGTTCATCGAGAGGCGCCGCCGCGACGACGGCCGGCTCGACCTCGGCTTCGACACGAGCAACGCGCAGGCGATCTTCCGGATGACCGCGCCGGTCCTCGCGTGACCGTGGAGCGCGAAAGGGTCCTCGCCTCTCTCCGCGCCCTCCTCGGCGAGGGCGCCGTCGTCGCCGAGCCGCACGAGCTCGAGCGCTACGAGAAGGGGTGGCGCTACGGCCGGGGGAAGGCCCTCGCCGCGGTGAGGCCGTCGAGCACGGAGGAGGTCTCGCGCCTCCTCCGCCACGCCTCCGAGAGCGGCCTGCGCGTCGTGGCCCAGGGAGCCAACACCGGCCTCGTCGGGGCGTCGACGCCCGACGGGAGCGGCGAGATGCTCGTCCTGAGCCTCGAGAGGCTGAGCCGGACGATCGTCGTCGACCCCGTCGACCGGACGGTGACGGCCGACGGCGGTGTCCTCCTGAGCCAGGTAGAGACCGCCCTCTCGGAGCACGGCCTCCTCTTCCCGATCGACCTCGGGGCCGACCCCTCGATCGGAGGCATGGTTGCGACGAACACGGGCGGCACCCGTCTCCTGCGCTACGGCGACGTCCGCCAGAACCTGCTCGGCCTCGAGGCGGTCCTGGCCGACGGCACGGTCCTCGACCTGATGCGCCCGCTCCGCAAGAACAACACGGGGTTCGACGCGCGCCAGCTCTTCGTCGGCACGTCGGGGGCCTTCGGCGTCGTCACGAAGGCGGTCCTGCGCGTCGTGCCGCGCCCCGTCCAGAGGGTGACCGCGCTCGTGGGGCTCTCCTCCGGCTCCGCGGTCCTCGGCCTCCTCGCGCACCTCGAGGGGAGGCTCGGCGAGGCGCTCACCGCCTTCGAGGCGATCGGCGCCGGGGCGCTCGCCCCCGTCTTCCGCCACCAGCCGCGCCTGCGCGACCCGTTCGCGGGCCGGCCCCCGGCCTACGCGGTCCTCGTGGAGCTCTCCTCGACGCTTCGCCGCGAGCGGCTCGCGCTCGACGAGCTCCTGGAGTCGGCCCTGGAGGAGCTCCTCGAGGTCGAGGGGGGCTCGGGAATCACCGACGTCTTCCCGGGGAAGCCGTCGGAGCTCTGGGAAATCCGCCACATCGTCTCCGAGAGCCTCCGCCAGGAGGGCGAGGTGCTCGCGTTCGACATCTCCGTGCCGCGTTCCTCGATGGCCGCCTTCGTCGACGCCGCGCGCGAGGAGGTGGCCGCCGGCTGGCCCTTCGTCCGCTTCTGCGACTACGGCCACTGGGGGGACGGCGGCGTCCACGTGAACCTGATCTGGGATCCCGGGGAAGCGCCGCGGACGGCGGCGGAGCTGAAGGCCGAGCTGCAGCCGCGCCTCTACGACCTCGCCGTGAACCGTTTCTCCGGCAGCTACAGCGCCGAGCACGGCGTTGGCCCCCACAACCAGGCCTTCTACGACCTCTACACGCCGGAGCTCGTCAGGGAGGTCTGCCGCCTTCTCAAGGCCCGGCTCGACCCGACGGGCCTGCTCGGCACGGTGCGCCTCGGCTGACCGGCTCGCGCCGGCCCGCCTCCTTCGTTCATCGAGCGGAGCTTCGAGGAGGGGCCTCCTCCGGCCCCTCCGGGAACGTCGCCCGGCCGCGGTCGGCGACGTCGCGCTCCTTCAGCCACGCGCCGATCACCGGCCAGACGACCCGGGGCGCCTCGCGGCCGCAGATCAGGTCGCAGTGGCCGAAGGAGACGCCGTCCCTCTCCCTGCCGAACTCGCGCCACGTCTTGTCGGGGCCCCGCAGGTTGTGGAACGCCCCTTCCACCGAGGGCCACGGCACGGCGGTGTCCCGGTCGCCGGTCACGAAGAGCGCCGGGACCTCGACTTCGCCGAGGCGCTCCTCGAAGTCGCGCTCCCTGCTGGCGTCGTGGAACTCGCCGGAATCGGCCCAGCGGACCAGGATCCCGATCACGGCGGTGCCGGTCCGGTCGAAGCCGAGCCCGACCCGCTCGAGGAGGATGTCGCGCTCGATCGAGCCGGGGAGCCAGATGTGGTCGAGCACCCTGTTGAGGGGATGGTCGATCAGGTTGATCACCGGCGAGGCGAGGACCCCGATCAGGTCGACGAGGAAGTAGTCGGGCAGCAGGCCGTCCACCCGGAGGATCCTCTGCAAGGGCCCAAGGACCTTCGCCAGGCCCCGGAGCAGCGGCACGCCCCGGCCGAAGTGGCAGGGACCGGCGATCGACACCAGCCCCTTCAGGTGCGGCTGCTGCTCGTGCGCGGCGGCATAGGCGATGGTCGCCCCGAGCGAGTGGCCGACGACGAAGACCTCGTCGTGCCGGGACAGCCGACGGACGAAGTCGATCAACGCGGGCAGGTCGGAATCGACGTAGTCGTCGAACTCCTTCGGGTAGGGCGAGCCGTTCGCGCGGCTCAGGCCGTGCCCGCGGAGCTCGGCGTTCCAGACCTCGAAGCCCTCGCCGACCAGGAAGTTCATCATCGACCGCCGGCTCAGGTCCCAGCTGAACCGGTTCTGGCCGAGCCCGTGGACGAGGAGGACCGGGGTCCGTTCGCGGGCCCGCTCGACCGGCCTCTTGCGGGTGACGATGAGCCGGACGTCGTCCCGCGTCGTGACCTCGAAGAGCTCCTTGTACAGGAGCGTCGTCGTGTCGAGGTTGACGACCTCGCGCGTCCTGTGGCTCAAGAGCGCTCCTCCTCGAGGCCCGGGCGTTCGCGTCCTCCATTATCCCCGCGGCCCCGCCCGGGAGGGCCTCCGATCGTGCGGGGCGGGAAGGGTGCCGCGGGGAGGAGCATCGGCGGCGGGACGGACATCCGCAGCGTCGTCGAAGAGCCATTCCTTTCCCGGGAGCCTCGGCGGAGGCCGGGCTCCGCGTACGGCCTCGAGCGGCCAGCCGACCCGGAGACCGGCAGGCTCGCGCGGATGGAGATCGCGGGAACGAAGGACTCGTGCATCCGGGCCTCGCCCGCCGCGGCGCCCGGGCAGAGAGCCCGTGCGGGCGTGACGGCGATCGGCCCGGCGGGGATCGGCGACGACGCTCCGGTGACGTTCGGCTTCGAAGCCCGCGGCGACCTGCTCCTGAGCGTCACCCGTCGGGCCGAACTGCCCGGTTCGAACACGAGGGCCGGGTCATCCCCGGCAACGGCGTGTTCCCGGGGTGTCGCGCGGCGTCTCTCCCTGACCTGCCCCGGCTCCCTACTCCAGCTTCGCCGTACCGCACTCGAAGATGTCCGCGTACAGGGCCTCGCCGAGGACCTCGAGCGGGGCTCCCGTCTCGGGGAGGACCTCGCTCCCGATCCAGCCCAGTGCCACGACGCGGTTGTGCACGAGGTCGGCCGCCAGCCTGTGCCCGAGCGGGTTCCAGTGACCGTCGCAGCACCAGCCGAAGAACGGCGCCTTCAGGGCGTGGCGGTCCCGATAGGCGAGGAACGCGGGCCGAAGGTCGAGCAGGTCGATCGAGGCCGACGCAGCGGTCGCCTCCAGGCGCGTCAGCGGGTAATCCATGTCGAAGTCGGCGGGAGCAGGTTCGGGACCGATCTGAGCCGTCAGCTCTGCCCGCCAGTCCGTGGCCAGCTGGAGCGGACCGGGCACGTTCACCACGAGCAGCCGGGAACCGGCCGCGTCCGTTTCGGCCTTCAGCTCCCGCAGCGCCCATTCGGTGACCTGCCAGGCCTCGTCCCACTGCCGGCTCAGGTGCGGCCGGTAGACGTTGTAGGCGAAGCTCTCCTGGTCGAAGAACCGGCCCCGGGGCGGTCGGGACGGGCCTTTCCTCGACAGGTTGCTCATCGCGCGGAAGGTATAGCAGTTCGCCTTCAGCCAGGCCTTCCAGCCGGAATCCGGCCTGCGGAGCTCGAAGTCCATCCGCTCGCGCGGCTGGCCGGCCTGGATCTCCAGGCAGGGACTGTAGACCTGGCCTTCGGCCCGGCTCAGGCCGCAGTGGTTGTCGCGAACGTCGTTCTCGAGGTAGAGAAAGAGCACCGTCAGGTCGGGCTTCCGGTCGCGCAGCACCTTTCGCCAGACGAGAAGCTCCTGGAAGGTGCCGTAACCGCTGACGCCCGCGTTCCAGACCTCGCCGCCCGTGCTGGATCGGAGGAGGCTGGCGAGGTGGCGCTTCTCGTCGATGGTGAGCGCCAGCATGTAGGAGTCTCCGAGCAGCGCGATCCCGGGGCTGCGGGCCGCGTGCCATTCCCCGCCGCGGAACCCGAGGCTGTTGGTCCGGACGTGCGGGTTGCGAAGGCAGGTCAGGTTGTAGGCGGCGTCCTGACGGGGAAGGGGGAGGTAGCCGAGGTCGCGATCTCCCGAGAACTGGAAGGAAGAACGAAAGTCCGTGAGCGTGTGGGGGACGAGCCGCAACAGGCCCTCGCCGAGGAGGAAGGCGACGAGCAGGCTGGCGCCGACCCCGAGGCTCGGCCGCAACACCCGGTTCCGTCGGTCGTCGTGGCCCATCGCGGCCGGATTCGATCACACGAGGAGACGAGTTTCCGCGGTCCGAGAGGACGGCTTCGGCAGCCGTGCTGCCGAGAGGGCGGCCGTGGAGCCGCTCTGCGAAGGCCTCGGCGAGGCGGTCGGCGAGCGCCCTGGCGAGGATCGGAGGGTCGTCCTCGCGGCCGTTCTCGAATCGGGTGCAGGGCCCGAAGTGGCCGTGCCCGGGCCTGCGATCGTTGCCTCCGCCCGACCGATGGCCCATCGCGGCGCCCGGGACCCGTCACGGAGCGGATGCACCCGATCGTGGGGGCCAGCCAGCCCGACGCGAAGACGTGCTGGACGGCCGCCGCGACGATGATGCTGGGCGGGAACCTCCCGGTTTCGGCCGGGGAGCGTCCCCCCGCGGCAGGTCGCGATGATCGCCTGCGTCGCGCCGCCCTGATCGGATCGAGGGTGCGGCCCGGAACTCGAGGCGCTCCCGGGAATCCTCCGGCTCCCCTTCAGCTCCCCGTCCCGTCCACCTCGTACCCGAGGTTCGGGGCGAGCCACCGCTCGGCCTCGTGGAGCGCCATCCCCTTGCGGCGGGCGTAGTCGGCGACCTGGTCCTTCCCGAGGCGGCCGACCGCGAAGTAGTGCGCCTCGGGGTGGGCGAGGAGGAGGCCGCTGACGGAGGCGGCCGGGAACATCGCGAGGCTCTCCGTGAGGGTGATCCCGGCGTTCGCCGGTGCGTCCAGGAGCGAGAAGAGGGTCCGCTTCTCGGTGTGGTCGGGGCAGGCGGGGTAGCCGGGCGCGGGGCGGATACCGCGGTAGCGCTCGCGGATGAGGTCGTCGCTCGAGAGCCCTTCGTCCCGGCCGAACCCCCACTCCTCGCGGGCGCGCTTGTGGAGCCACTCGGCGAAGGCCTCGGCGAACCGGTCGGCGAGGGCCTTGGCGAGGATCGAGCGGTAGTCGTCGTGGTCCTTCTCGAAGCGCGTGCAGAGCTCCGGGAGATCGTGGCCGGCGGCGACGGCGAAGAGGCCGACGTGGTCGCGTCGCCCGGAGGTCCGGGGGGCCACGAAGTCGGCGAGCGCCTCGTACGGCGCGTCGCCCGACTTCTCCTGCTGCTGCCGGAGCGTGTGGAGCGTGGCGAGGAGGTGCTCCCCCTTCGCGTCGGAGTAGAGCTCGACGTCGTCGCCGACGGCGTTCGCGGGGAAGAAGCCCCAGGCGCCCCGGGCCGCGAGGAGCTTTCCGTCGACGATCTCGGAGAGGAGCGCCTGCGCGTCGGCGAAGAGCTCGCGGGCCCTCTCGCCGATCGCGGGGTCGTCGAGGATCTGCGGGTAGCGGCCGCGCAGCTCCCAGGCGTGGAAGAACGGGGACCAGTCGACGAAGGGGAGGAGATCGGCGAGGGGCGGCTGCTCGACGCGGACCCCCGTGAAGGAGGGGACGGGGAGGTCGGCCGCGGCCCAGTCGATCGAGCGCCGGCGGGCCCGCGCGGCGGAGAGCGGGAGGAGGGGCCTGCTCTGCCGCCCCGCGTGCTCCTTCCGGAGCTCCTCCTGGAGCGCCGCGTTGCGCGCGAGGAAGGCCGGGCGGAGGTCGGCCGAGAGGAGGCTCCCGGCGACTCCGACCGCGCGGCTGGCGTCGGCAACGTGGACGACGGGCTGGGTCGACGCCGGCGCGATCTTCACCGCGGTGTGAGCGGGGCTCGTCGCCGCGCCGCCGATCAGGACGGGCACGTCGACGCCCCCGCGAGAGAGCTCCCGCACGGTGTGGGCCATCTCGTCGAGGGACGGGGTGATGAGGCCCGAGAGGCCGACGAGGTCGGCCCCCGCCTCGCGCGCGGCCTTCGCGATCCGGTCGGCCGCGACCATCACGCCGAGGTCGATCACCTCGTAGCCGTTGCACGCGAGGACGACGCCGACGATGTTCTTGCCGATGTCGTGGACGTCCCCCTTCACCGTGGCGAGGAGGACCTTCCCGGCGGCCTTCACCGTCCCGGCGGCCTTCTGCGCCTCGAGGTACGGCGTCAGGACCGCGACCGACTTCTTCATGACGCGGGCGCTCTTGACGACCTGCGGGAGGAACATCTTCCCCGACCCGAAGAGGTCGCCGACGACGTTCATCCCGGCCATGAGCGGACCCTCGATGACGGCGAGCGGCGCGCCCAGCTTCGCGAGCGCCTCGAGCGTGTCGGCCTCGACGTGGTCGGCGTTCCCCTTCACGAGGGCGTGGGCGAGGCGCTCCTCGACCGTCCCCGAGCGCGAGCCTTCGGCGTGCGTCGGCGCGGCGCCTCCCGTCTCCTTCGCCTTCAGCCCCTCGGCGAACGCGACGAGGCGCTCCGTCGCGTCGGGGCGACGGTTCAGGAGGACGTCCTCGACCATCCCGAGAAGCTCCTTCGGCACCTCCTCGTAGACGGCGAGCTGGCCGGCGTTGACGATCCCCATGTCCATTCCCGCGGCGATCGCGTGGTAGAGGAAGGCCGCGTGCATCGCCTCGCGGACGGGGTTGTTGCCGCGGAAGGCGAAGGAGACGTTCGAGACGCCCCCCGAGACCTTGGCGTGCGGCAGCTCCGCCTTGATGCGCCGGGTCGCCTCGAAGAAGGCGAGGGCGTAGTCAGCGTGCTCCTCGATGCCGGTCCCGACGGTGAGGACGTTCGGGTCGAAGAAGAGGTCCTCCGGCGGGAAGCCCTCCTCCTCGACGAGGATCCGGTACGCCCGGCGGCAGACCTCCGCCTTCCGGTCGGCCGTGTCCGCCTGGCCGGCCTCGTCGAACGCCATGACGACCGCGGCCGCGCCGTGGCGGCGCACCGTCCGCGCCCGCTCGCGGAACGTCGCCTCGCCGTCCTTGAGGCTGATCGAGTTGACGACGGACTTCCCCTGCAGGCAGGCGAGCCCCGCCTCGAGGACCTCCCAGCGGGAGCTGTCGACCATGACCGGGATCCGCGCGATGTCGGGGTCGGCCGAGAGGAGGTTCAGGAAGCGCCGCATCGCGGCGACCGAGTCGAGCATCCCCTCGTCCATGCAGACGTCGAGGACGTTCGCGCCCCCCTCGACCTGCTGGCGGGCGACGCCGAGCGCCCCCTCCCAGTCGCCTGCGGCGACGAGCTTCGCGAATCTCGGCGAGCCGGTGACGTTCGTCCGCTCGCCGACGACGATGAAGTTGGAGTCGGGGCGGATCGTGAGCGGCTCGAGCCCGGAGAGGCGGGTGAGGCGCTCGACCGCCGGCGCCGCGCGCGGCGGAAGCCCCTTCACCGCCTCGGCGATCGCCTTGATGTGCGCCGGGTTCGTCCCGCAGCAGCCGCCGACGACGTTGACCCAGCCCGCCTCGGCGAAGGAGCGGAGGTCCTTCGCCATCGACTCCGGCGTCTCGTCGAAACCGCCGAAGGCGTTCGGGAGGCCGGCGTTCGGGTAGGCCGAGACGAGGACCGGGGCGATCCGCGAGAGCTCCTCGACGTAGGGGCGCATCTCCTTCGGGCCGAGGGCGCAGTTGAGCCCGACCGAGAGGAGCGGGGCGTGGGAGACGGAGTTCCAGAACGCCTCGACGAGCTGCCCGGAGAGGGTCCGGCCGCTCCGGTCGGTGATCGTCACCGAGAGCATGAGCGGCACGGCCTCGCCCCGCTCCGCGAAGACCTCCTCGACGGCGAGGAGGGCGGCCTTGGCGACGAGCGTGTCGAAGACGGTCTCGACGAGGAGGA
>ERZ724513.1978-NODE-1978-length-10299-cov-4.025869_pt1 | contig 10299 bp, 6 predicted proteins | sample MGYA00376046_ERZ724513 | MGnify/ENA primary metagenome ERZ724513 (study PRJEB28724, sample SAMN07190883) | activated sludge metagenome | isolation source: activated sludge of sewage treatment plant in Hong Hong | place: Hong Kong | collected 2016-03-17 ... | reverse complement strand
CAACGGATCGGGTCTGGCGCTGCCGCGTACGGTGATTGCGATCCTGGAAAACTACCAGCAGGCCGATGGATCGGTGCGAGTGCCGACGGTGCTACGTCCGTATCTGCGCGGTCGAGAGTTCATCAAGTAGCCACAGCGCCCGATGCCACGGGGACGACATCGGGCACTGCGGCTTGGGGGGATTTCGCGGAGCGCGGGCGAGTCATCAACGCAGTGAGCCGACATCGCTACGCGATGGTGATGCTCTTCCACGTCACGATGGCCCCGTCGCCCTGCTGAGCGAACGACATCACCGAAGAGCTGAGCGACAGTCCGCCGCGCACGATGTTGTCGGTCGCGTTGCTCGTGTCCTTGTTGCCTCGGTAGCTGTACGAGCTGTGCTTGGTGTAGACCTCCGACGTGAGCGACTCATCAAACAGCAGCTGCGACGTCACATAGGTCTTGCCGTTCGCCGTGATGATGAAGTGAATGTGCGTCGTACGACCGGCATACCAGCCTGGGAAAATGCCGTCGATCGTCGTCCGTCCATCCGTGCCCGTCATCTGAAAGCCACGCAGCCAGTTCGAAGCCAGCGCCGCTGCATCGTTGCCCGTGCAAAACGACGTGTTCAGATCCGACAGCGATCCGCTATAGCCCGTGCCCGAGTCAATCGCCTGTGCCGCCTTTGAATAGGTTCCCGCCGGCGATGCGTACCAAATTTCGACAATCGCGTTAGGCACCGGCTTGCACGAGGTGTCGACGATCATCAGCTCAAATCGCGTCGGCAGACCCACCAGACCGTCGGACAGATCCTTGCGCAGATAGGTGTTCGAGTGACACGGACCCTTGGTCGCCGCACCGAACGCCACGCAGCTCGATCCGATGCCGCTGCTGAACGGGTTGCCGTAGTCTTTGCCGGTCAAAAACGCGCCCGAACCGACGGCGAAGCCACTGGACAAGATGCCGCCATCGCTGCTGAGCCCACCATCGCCGCCCGACGAGGTTCCACCGCCATCCGCACCGCTGCCACCGCTGGACGACGTGTCGCAGCCAAACAGCATCAGCGCACCGAATCCACCAAAAGCACCAAGCACGTTGCGTCGAGATAAGCCCTTCATAGTCTCTCCTTTTTGCGGCGGCGTCCGCACACCAAGTGCCACTTCTGTATTCGTGTAGACCAGAAAGCCCGTCGCGGTTTTCATCGATTCCGAGAGCCAGGCTGCTGATAAAACTAAGGTAGACGCCGACGTCGCTGCGCCCAGCCGTTTCCGACCAACAGGCGGATCGGAACCACCAACCGGCAGTCGCCATGCACGAGCCGCCGAAAATCGGTGTCCAAGCGGCGAAGAAACAGGCCTAGCTGCGGATCTTGATGCTGACTTCAGCGGGACGGACGGGCTGGTTGTCGCGGCAGCGCTCGTCGCCCTTGGTGAGCAGCGGGATGACTTGGTAGGTGCCGGCAGCAAGTCCGGTGCCGTCGTAGGGGATGAAGTCGGTGACGATGCCGCTGCTGTCGCTTGGCTCGGTGACGTACAAGATGAGCGGCTTTCCGTCGCGAGCGATCCGAACCTGGACGCGAACGCCTTGCGCGGGCTGTCCTTGCAAGACGATGCGATAGCGAAAGCGAGTGCCCTTTAGTCCGCCGCTGACTTGGAAGTCTTCATCGACGCTGAGCTGGCTTTCAAACGGGGTTCGTCCCGCGACGCACTGGCAAGTTCCCGTCACAAGTCCGGTGCAGCCGACGTTACAGCCAGGCTGACCGCCGAGCACTCCGTCGTAGCCGAGATCATCGCAGGTGCTTCCATCGGTGCTGCTTCCGTCGCAGATCTCGCTTTGTCGATCACGAATGCCATCGCCGCAGCGTCCACTCGGACTGGCTTGTAAAAGCGCACGGCCCGCGTCAATCCGCCCCGAGCCATAGAAGTCGTCGCGACCCGGAGCGCCCAAGTCCACCGCGCTTTCCGACAGAAGTTGACGCAGTGCGACATGGCTCAGCGACGGATAAGCCGACCAGAGCAGCGCAGCCACACCCGAGACAACGGGAGCGGCCATGCTGGTTCCTTCCAGAACTGCATAATCGCTCGGCGACACCTGAGCAGACACCGACAGCGTGCCTTGCTCGACGCGATTCACCAGCGCTTCTCCGTCGCCCGCAGCCAGCGACAGCACCGGAACCGGATGGCCACCGCCCAGCGAGATGCTCTCTGCGATGGCTCCAGCGGTCTGCGGATCGCCAAAACGATGGTTGTAGAGCAGCACACCGACGGCTCCGGCCTGTCTGGCACTGCGAATTTTTTCGTAAAATGGGATGGCGGTCTGTCCCGGCGCACTCGGTCCCCGCGCGATCAGCGCAACCTGTCCGACGGGCTGACACGCTTGCACCTCGCTTGGGCTGCCGAATCCACAGCTTGTCACCGGCGTCTGCGAAAGCGAAGTGCCAGCGCTTCCGTCGGACAAGACCACATCCAGCGCGATGGATCCACGGTCTGTCACAAACGAGGCAACCACTTCACGCTGGCCTTTTCCGACGGGAACTGACGAATAGATGTCAACGCCCGGAGCCACCACCGACACCGACGGACCCGTGCCGGAAAACGAAGCCAGCGCATCTGAGCGATCGACAGCACCGACGGTAAAGGACTCTGGATAAGCGCCTGGGAAGCTGCTCGCAGCGGTTCCAATCGCACCGCGCGCGGCATCCTCAGAATTTCCTGCCGCAGCGACGACCAAGATGCCTGACTGATACGCGCGCTGAATCGCCGTGTGCTCCGCTTCGCTATCGCTCGATCCGCCCAGGCTCATGTTGACCACGCGACAGCCATCACCGACGGCAGCATCAAGCGCAGCGATTACATCCGCATCACTGGCGACGGGAATGCCGTTTCTCAGACGGAACACTTGATAGATCCGAATGCTCGCTTCGGGGGCAATTCCGACGCTGCCTGTGCCGTTTCGCGCAGCCGCCACGATGCCGGTGACGTGCGTTCCATGGTCGCCGATGTCACGATAGTCCGCGCTGCGACTGACGAAGTTATAGCCCGCCGAGAGCACGCTGGGACGGTCTGGATGCGTCGAGACGGCACCGCTGTCAAAGCCCGTGTCGATGATGCAGACCGGGACGTTTTGCCCAAGGCTGGTGGGCCAGACCCGATCGGCACCGACGTGAGCAACCTGCCAGCTGTTCGATAGCTCGTCGCGCAGCGGTCGAATCGGATGCGCGCCACAGTCCAAGCTGCACGTACTGCCGCGCACGCTCGTCGCAGCTTCGTCGGAATCACAGACCTTGTTTCCGCAGCTTGTCTCGACGGGACCACGCAACACCGACGGAGCCACCCGCAGTCCCGGAAGCTCCGCACGCAGCGCCATGACCGACGAAAGCTCACCCGACACCGTCACGCTATGTGCCAAGCCGACGCGATCACTGAACTCGTAGTCCAGCCGGAGCCCGAGCTGCGCAATTCGTCGTCGCAGCGACTCACGCGGCATCGGTTCTAGCGAGCGCGCATCTTGCGGCAGCGTCAGCACAAACTGATCGCCCAGCACGTGACGAACCGGCTGCGCGACGAAAACCGACGAAGGTTCCGCCGCACACGCGCCCAAAAGACCGATCAGCACCACCAGCCGACGACGCAGCGGTTTCGAGCCTGGCTTTTGCACCATAGGTCGGTTTTACCATGGGTGCTATGATTCTCGCTCTGTACCGATGCTAGAGCCCGTCGCGCGCAACAAGCTCAGCTTCCGCGTCCTCGGCCTGTTTCAGGATGGCCGTGGCGTTGTCGTCGGTCAAGCTGCAGCAATCTTGCTACTCAGCGTCGAGCGTGTCGTGTCGATGCTGCGGCTGCTGAGCGAAGAGCTATCGCTTGATGATCTGCTGCCGACGCTGCGCATCGAAGTCGTCGAAAACATGCTGCGCTCGACGTCGTATCTGCTCAGCTTTCAGACGAGCGACTCGCTGCTTCTTGATCGAATCGCGCGGCTGGCCCGGCTGGTTGGATCGCCACTGTGCGTCGGAAACAGCCCGCACTTTGTGGCCTATCGTGATGAGCACGCACCGCTTGGCTACGACGCGCAGCCGCTGACAGAGCCCGCCGATCTGACGCTGTACACACCGGCTTTTGTCCAGCCCTACCGTCGCATCCGGTCGCTTCGTCTGTCGCAGCTCTTGTCCCAGCTTCAGCTGCTCCCGCTTCCCGGCGGACTTTCGGCAGCGCTACAGCGTCCGGTTCTCGACGGAATCGAGCAGCAGTCCGAGTCTCACAGCGAGCTGTATCTGACGTGCGGCATCGGGCTGTCCGAGCGGCTGTTGCGCTATCTGTGGCAGCACGGTGTCGACGCAGAGCTGCTGGTTCCCGACGGTCTGCCGCGTCCCGATGTGCAGGAAACCGAGCCGCGGCTGCGAGAGTCACTGATTCGGATGTCGTCGCCACCGACGGATCTGCTGCTGCGACTCGCGAGCTTGCCGACGGTGAAGCTGCTTCGTCCCGAAGGTCCGGGCATTCTGATCGAGCTGGGCTTTGCGCATCCACTGCGGCTGTCGTCGCTGCAAAGCCTGTTCCCGAGCACGGATCTGCTGCTGTTTTACGGTCAGCGACGAGGCTCCGTTCGCGCTACGTCTCCGACTCGGATTCCGCTCACTCGACTGATCTCACCGTCGCTGACGATCGAGAGTCAGGCTGGTTCTGGCCGGATCGAACAAAACGCGTCGCTGCCGTTTCAAACGCTACCTGTGGCGACGACAAAGCCGCTGCCGCTACCGATTACGCTTCGGCTTACGCCTCGGCGAGATGGATCGATACAGCGGCCACCGACGGCAACGCTGATTCCGTGGGCACGCCTCGCGACGCTCCAGCGACTGCTTGGACTGCTATCGGGTGATGCGCTGTGGTCGCTGCGAGCGGTGGGTCTTCCGTCGGGACTGTTTGTGTTCGGAAATGACGCAGTGCAGCAGCTGGTGTCGGGACAGCTTCTCGACGAGCCTGCACCGCTGCTGTTTGTGCCGCGCAGCCATCAGCTTCAGCCAGAGCTTCCGTCGACGCAGCTTCGGGCGCTGCTCGCGCAACGCGATGAGCAGCTGATCCTGTTTCTGCCGGGTGAAGCGCAGCCGCTGTCGCTGTCGCACACGCTGAGTCAGCCGCTGTCGCTGCAGCTGTTGTCGGGGCTGTCCGTCCAAGAAGGACTGGCTGTGCCCTCTTCTGTGACCCAGCAAGCAGAGTCACCGACGGTCCAGCATGAGTCGCTGTCTTTCTTTTCGACGATGCCGCTGTGGGGTCTGTCGAGCAGCAAGGAGGACGCGTGAAAGACCTCGACTGGGCGACGGCATTTTTGACACGCTTTGCGCTGCCGCTGCTGACGGGCGGAAACGTATCCGTCGGTGTTCCACTGCTGCTAAAAGGAACCGAGCGACTGCTGCGTGCCGTCGACGCTGGACTTGATCACAGCGCCCAAGGTCAGACGCTCTCGCGGCTGCGACGACAAATGCTGGCTGAGCTTGGCACGCTGCGCGACGAGATCCTGCTTTCTTCCGATCGCGACGCGGTGCGCCTGCTGGCTGCGCTGCACGACGTGCTGTTTCTTTCGCATCCATATGGCAAAGAGCTGTCGACCTCGCGACGGGCTGGTCTGATTCAGCACATCCGTCGCCAGCTCGTCGTAAGCAGTCAGTCGCTGCCCGCGCCCAGCCTCGATTCAGCCCGCGATGGAGCCCTGTACGAACAGCTCCTTGGTCGCTACAGCCTGCTTGCGAAGCTGTGGCGTCTGAAGCCTGCGATGGGTCCGTCGCTGACCGTCGAAGCCGAGGTGCTCGATCTGGTGCTGGATTCCGAGGCCCAGCCGCTCGCGCACTATCTGGCACGAAGCTGTCCGCTGCTGCTCTTGCTGCGTCCACCGCCTGGACCGCTGCTGCTCTTGGAGCTTGTGCCCTGGCTTCAGCTTTCGCGCGTGACGCGGCTGTTTGTGAACACGCAGCTTCGATACGGCATGGCGCAAGCGCTCGGTCGGATTGGATCGTCGCTGCTGACGATTTCCCAGCAGCTTTCGGAAGATCCCGACGCGCTGGCGACGAAGCTACGCAAGACGCTGTGGACCGTGCTGAGCCTGTTTCACCTGCGAGCGGCGCTGACCGATACGCAGCTTTCGACGCCAGCCGACGAGACGCTGCGCAATGCTCTCGGGCTGTACGCGCTGATCGGTCGAAGGCTGCCCAAGCTTGCGATTCCCGACGACGTGCTGAGCGATGCTCGACTGAAACAGCGCGTGCTGCACCATCAGCAAGCCTGTGGTGAGCGCGCCGGTCTCAGCCGACTGAGCCAGCTCGAGGAGCGCTGTGCGCCGCTTTGGCAAGGTCTTTGATCCCGTTTTCCGACGAAGTGTGTGGCGATGAATACGACTGAATCCAACATCCAACGGCTGCCGCTGCTGCTGCAAGAGCTGGGACGGCGTCTGTCGCGCGAGTTTCTGGCCAAAGACGAGATCATTCGGCTGCTGCTCCTCTCGGTGATCGCCGGAGAGCACATGCTGATCGTCGGTCCGCCAGGAACCGCCAAGAGCGCGCTCGTGCGATCGCTCGCGAACAAGCTCGACGCTCGCTACTTCGAATACCTGCTGACGCGCTTTTCCGAGCCCAACGAGCTGCTCGGTCCCGTCGACATTCAAGCGTTTCGCGAAGGCAGCTTCCGGCGTCGCACCGAGCAGATGTTACCCGAGGCGGAGATTGCATTTCTCGACGAGATCTTCAAAGCCAGCTCTGCGATCCTGAACAGCTTGCTCGGGCTGCTCAACGAACGAACGGTGCAGATTGGCGCCGAGCGCGTCACGGTACCGCTGCTGGCGCTGTTTGCCGCGAGCAATGAGGTTCCGTCAGACGACAGCTTGGCCGCGCTGCTCGATCGCTTCCTGCTGCGCGTCCGCTCGCACAACCTGGAAGGCTTTCACTTTCAGCAGCTTGTGCGGTTTGGCCTCGAGCAGGAAAAAAAGCTCCTCGGCGCCTTCCCATCGGGTACAGCTTCGTCGCCGCTTCTGTCCGCGCGTGAGATCTTGCTGCTTCGCCGAGAGCTGGCCTCACGGCTTCAGTTTTCCGAGGAGTTTCTGACGGAATATAAGACGCTGCTCGCGCAGATTCGCAGCGAAGGCATCTTTGTGTCGGACCGCCGGCTCATCAAGCTGCTTAAGCTGTGCGCGGCATCGGCGCTGCTCGACGGACGGGCGCAAGCGGACGTGAGCGATCTGTTTGTCCTCAAGCACACCTGGAACACCGTCGAGCAAGCCGAGATCTTGGCAGGCATCGTCGATCCGGTGCTGCGCAGACATCGTCAGAGTCACGGCCAGACCGATGCGATGAGCGGACAGAGCCTGGCAGCCATGATAGAGGAGCTGTCGTCGCTGCGACTGAGCCTTCAGCGCGCCGGTGAGCTGTCCGACGTTCAGCTCTTTGCCAAGCTGCGCACGCTCGGTGAGCTACGCGCCGCACTACAACATCACGGCAGCGCGGAAAGCCAGCGAGCCGTCAGCGACATCGACGCGCTCCTCGATAGCGTCGTCCACAGCGGACCGATCGGATAAGGAACCGCAACCATGCCCAGCACGCACCATACGACCTGCAACCTGTGTGAAGCCATGTGCGGCTTGTCCATCACCGTCGAAGACAACCGCGTTACCAGCCTGCGTGGCGACAGCGAAGACTCGTTTTCCGCCGGACACATCTGTCCCAAAGCCTTCGCCCTGCGCGAAACCTACGACGATCCCAGCCGCTTGCGAAAGCCGATGCGTCGCACCACCAGCGGCTTTGTCGAAATGGACTGGGAAGAAGCCTTCGACGAGGTCGCACGCAACCTCCTGCACATTCGGGAGCGCGACGGCAGACATGCGATCGGCATCTACGCTGGCAACCCGATGGTTCACAACCTGCACGCGCTGCTTGGCTATGCCGGGTTTACGCGCGCACTCGGAACCCGCAATCGCTTCGACGCAAACTCGCAAGACGCAAACCCTCGCCTGCTGACCAGCCTGCTGCTGTACGGCGAAAACACCACGATTCCCGTCCCAGATGTCGATCGCACAAGCTACATGCTGATGTTCGGCGCCAATCCCGCAGCGTCGGGCGGAAGCCTAATGACGCTGGGTGACGTCAAAAATCGCCTGCGTGGCATCACCGAGCGTGGCGGCAAGCTGGTCCTTATCGATCCTCGTCGCAGCGAAAGTGCAGCCTGGGCCAGTGAACATCACTTCATCCGTCCCGGTGCCGACGCTGCGCTGCTGCTTTCGATCCTGCATGTGCTGTGTCAGGAGCAGCGCGTCCGCTTTGCCGAGATTCGCAAAGTTGCCGTCGGAGCAGAGCGGATCGAGTCGCTGGTCAAAGACTTTCCGCCCACCGCTGTGGCCGATGCGACCGGAATCGCAGCGGAGACGATCGTACGCATTGCCCGTGAGTTTGCCGCCGCCCCGCGCGCCGTCGCCTACGGACGGGTTGGAACGTGTCAGCAAGAGTTTGGCACCGTCACCAACTGGCTGATCGATGTGCTCAACCTGTTTACGGGAAACCTCGATCGCGAAGGCGGATCGATGTTCCCAAGCCCGGCGTTTGACCTGGGCAGCGTCGGACGCAAGGTCACGGGCCAAAGCTATGCACGCTGGCGCTCGCGGGTTCGCAGCCTTCCCGAGGTCGCTGGCAACTTGCCCGCCGCCGCGCTCGCCGAAGAAATCGACACCGCTGGACCCGGACAGATTCGCGCGCTCGTCTGCATGCTCGGCAATCCCGTGATGTCGGTACCGAACAGTGCGCGACTCGATCGAGCGCTCGGCAGCCTCGAGTTCATGGTGTCGCTCGACTACTACATCAACGAAACCTCGCGTCACGCGCACATCATCTTGCCGGGCCGACACGCGCTGGAGCGCTCGCACTACGACTTGGTGTTTCACTCGCTGCAAGTGCGCAACACCGCCAAGTATTCGCTGCCCGTCCTGCAGCCTGCGCCCGACTCGCGCACCGACTTTGACATCTTGTATGAGCTGTCGATGCGACTCGGCGGACTGCGCACCGGACTGCCGCTGGTCGATCGCGCGCTACAGCTTGGACATCGCGTCGGACTGCGCATCACGCCGGAACACATCCTCGATCTGATGCTGCGCACGGGCCGCTACGGAGACCGCTTCCTTCCCGGTCGTCACGGACTGAGCCTACAGAAGCTCAAGGATGCGCCGCACGGAGTCGATCTGGGACCGCTGCGTCCGTGTCTGTCCGAGCGAATTCAGACCAAAGATCGCATGATCCAGATTGCGCCCCAGGTTCTGATCGATGATGTCGCGCGCGTAAAGACCTGGCTGATGCAGCAAAAATCCAGCGATCGTGGGCTTGTGCTGATCGGAAGACGACAGCTTCGGACCAACAACTCGTGGATGCACAACTGTCCGTCGCTGGTCAAAGGTCCCGATCGCTCGATGCTGATCATGAATCCGTACGATGCAAGCGCGCAGGGACTGCAAGCAGGACAGCGCGTCCAGGTCGATACGCGGGTCGGATCGATCACGGTCACGCTGGCGGTAAGCGACGAAGTCATGCCCGGTGTCGTATCGCTTCCGCACGGCTTCGGACACCAGCAGGTACAAGACACGCTGCCCGTGGCCGGATCTCTCAAAGGAGCCAACGTGAACCTCATCACCGACGATCATTTTCTGGATCCGCTGTCTGGAACCGCGAGCCTCAACGGCGTTCCAGTCCGCGTTCGCAGCGCAGATTCCTAACCGAAGGAATCGCTTAGGAATCGCTTAGGAATCGCTTAGGAATCGCCTTAGGAATCGTCATGACCACACCCGTTCGCATCGTCGGTAGCTATCTGTCTCCCTTCGTTCGCAAGGTCTTGGTGTTTCTGGACCTAAAAGGGATTCCGTATCAGATCGATCCGATCATTCCGTTTTTCGGTGATGATCGCTTTTCGCAGGTCAGTCCGCTGCGGCGTATTCCGGTGCTCGTGGATGACAAGGTGACGCTCAGCGATTCATCGGTGATCTGTCAGTACCTGGAAGATCGCTATCCGACGCCAGCGCTGTATCCGCAAGACATTGTGAAGCGAGCCCAGGCGCGCTGGATCGAAGAGTATTCCGACACGCGCATGGCAGAGGTCTTCATCTGGCGCATCTTTAACCAAGTCGCCATCGGTCCCGCAGTCTGGGAAGAGCCCGCGAATCACGATGTGGTTGAGCGTGCGCGCGAACAAGAGCTCCCCGGAATCATGGACTACCTCGAACAAAAGATGCCTTCTTCAGGCTTCTTATACGGAAGTGTCTCGATCGCCGATGTCGCACTGGGTGCGATGTTCCGCAATGTGA
>ERZ724513.1977-NODE-1977-length-10299-cov-9.844494_pt1 | contig 10299 bp, 8 predicted proteins | sample MGYA00376046_ERZ724513 | MGnify/ENA primary metagenome ERZ724513 (study PRJEB28724, sample SAMN07190883) | activated sludge metagenome | isolation source: activated sludge of sewage treatment plant in Hong Hong | place: Hong Kong | collected 2016-03-17 ... | reverse complement strand
GGTCGCGGGCGCGCCCGTGCCGGCCGGGGGCGTCGCGCCGCCCTGGCCGGCCTGCTGTTGGGCCAACCACTGCTGCTGCATCAGTTGTTGCTGCATTTGCTGCTGCTGCATGGCGGCCATGCCCATCGCCCCGAAGCCGACCTCGCTCAGCGCGCCGCCGGACGGGTTGCTGGCCGCGGCCATGAGGGCATCGGCTTGCTGCTTCTGGACATAGCTCGTGCCGTAGCCCATGTTGGTGACGACCTTGAGCGAGTCTGGGTGCAGCGTCATGTTGATGGCGAAGGTCACCAGCGTCATGCCGATGGCGTCGAACTCCTCTTGCAGCAGGGCGACGAGCAGGTCGTTGAGGTCCTTGGTGAAGGACTGGAGTTGCGCCGGGCCGAGGTTCTTGGCCGCGGCCAGCTCGCTCAACTTGTCGGCGATCATCACCGCCAACATCGGGTCGAGGCGGTGCTTGATGTCGGTCTGTTGCACGCTCTCGCGGAAGGCGTCCATCGCGTTGAGGAAGCGCCACGGCTCCTTGACCTTGACGACGTAGGTGCCGTTGCCGACGATGGCGCTGGCGCCGGGCATGCGCTGCGGATGCTCGACGATGATGGGGTTGACCGTGCCCCACTTGAGGGTCATGTCCGTCGTCTTGACGAAATAGACGTCGGCCGTGAACACGTTGGCCCCGCCGAACAGGCCCTTCTCGAACAGGTCGGTCAGGAAGGGAATGTTCTCCGTGGTCAGCGTATAGCGCCCCGGCTCAAACGTCCCCAGGGCCTCGCCGCCGCGGACGAAAACGGCCGTCTCGCCCGGATTGACGATCAGCTGCGAGCCGAGCTTGATGTCGCCCAGCCCACCGCGCGGAAACTTCTGGACGACTTCATCGCGTCCCCAACCTTCAACAGCTACACGATCCAGAATCTTGGGCATCGCTCATCGACCTCCTGTGGTTTACTGATTGTTCTGCTTGGCAATCGCATCGACGCCAACCTGGTTGAGGACTTCCTGGCGCTTGCCGAAGGCCTCGTTGGCCGCGCGCAGGGTGTTGGTCAGGGTGACGACGGCGTCGTGGATGTTCAGTCCGTTCTCGACGGTCTTGTGCAGCGCGGCCACGTCGGCGGCGATCTGCTCGGCCTGCGTGAGCATCTGCTCGTCAAAGGCGTACAGGCGGGCCAGGTCGTCCTCCTTCACCTTGACCGCGTCGAAGAAGCCGGCGTAGCCCTGTGGGGCGTCCTTGATCTTGTTGATCAGGCCCATCAACTGGTTATCGGCCCGGCCGATCGGCTCGGCGTACTCGATGCCCAGGATGATGTCGCGGCTGAGCGTGCGCAGGACATCGGCCAGGTCGAGGCGCGTCTGCTGCAAGCGGCCGCTGATCGTATCGCGCAGCAACTGATCCGCGTCGCGGCGGCTCTCCTTCTCCATGTAGCCCTTGAAGCCGGGGATCTTGCTCAGCAGCTTGCTGAGCGGCCCGCGCTCGCCGGCGATCATGTCATACAAACCTTGAGTCTCATCCGTCATTGGTTGTTCTCCTTCATCCATCTCGCGCGGCGCGGGTCTGCCCGGCCCGGCCGCCGCCATTGCCAACATCATCTTCATGCATCGTTACGGCAGGAAGTACTCCGTGCCGCAATACGGGCAGCGGATCACGCCCTTTCCGGCCAGCTCCAGTTGCCCGCTACAGTTCTTGCAGCGGTCTAGCTGGCGCAACTCGCTGGCTTGGCTGGAGTAGAGCGTGCCTTCGGCCCAGTTAATGTAGCCGCTGTAGAGGCCCATATTGACCAGTTCGTAGATCATCTTTTGCAACTCGTCGCGCGACGTACGCAGTTCGATGGCCAGGTCGGCGATCTGCACCTGGCCACGGGCCTTGACCATGCCCAGCAGTTGGCGCTGCTTGCCGGCCGTCTCGGCCACAGCCGCTTCCTGTTGCCCGCGCATCAGCAAGTACGCGCCAAAGCCCAGTTGCGGCAGTGACAGCGCCAGCAGTCCCAGAGCAATGCCCAACGTGGCCGCGCCCGAACTCAGGCTGCCTTCGTTGCGATAGACGAGCATCAACGCCACGACAATCGCCCCGACGACGAGGCCGCCGATGATCAGAATGATTCCTAACGTCCTTCCCATTCACACCTCCTGTGCTAAGGTCGTTTTCGCCGCGCCCGGGCGGGCTTATCCGAAGCCGGCGCTGCCGCCACCGCCGGACGAGCCGCCGCTGAAGCCGCCGCTAAAACCACCGCTGAAGCCGCCACCGCCGCCAAAGCGGCCGGTGCTACCGGAACTGGAGGGGGGCGGCGTGCTGCGCATGGCTGTGGACGTGTTGTTGAGCATGCGCGTCAGGCCGGCCGACATGCCCGCCAGGCCGCCGGTCAGGCCGCCGGAGATGTCGCCCAATGAAGGGACGCCGCCGCCGCTACCGCCACCTGTGGCGGCCGGCCGCGGACTGCCGACGATCACCGGCCCCATACCGCCGCCCATCGGCCCATGCATGACGGTCGGAAAGGGTGTGTACCACGGCGGGATGGGCGTGCTGGGCGACTGGGCGAAGGTCGTGATGAACGACCGTTCCAGCCCAAAGGCGACGGCGTAGGCGAGGTACTTGTCGAAGATGTCGCCGGAGTTCTCCACGTCGGCGTACTGGCGAATGTTCTTCAGATAGGTGCGGAAGGCGGTCCACTTGGCCGCCGTCTCCGCGCCCTTGGCCGTCTTCCTGGGCATGTGGCGAGCGGCGATGAACAGGGCGATGGCTGTGCCGACGATGGCCGTCATCGGGAAACAGGACAGCCCGGCGTTCTCGCCCAGGAACACGCCGACGAAGAACAGGCTGGCGATGCCCAGCACGAGGACGACCGCGGCCAGCACCGAGTAACTGGTGCGTACGCTCTGGGGTGAGCGCGGGAGGTAACCTTCTTTAATGATGGCGTCTTCGATCTGTTGGCGCAGCTGCGGGATGGCGCTGTAGAACTTGTTCTGCAGGCTGCTGAGCGTGCGCGACTCGTCGCCGCGGAAGACCTTGCTCAGGAAGGTGCGTTCGTACTCGCGCAGGTCGCCATCCGGCTTGGCCGTGCGCGTGAAGGTGTAGCTCTTGCGCTCACCCTCTTCCATCACCAGGTAACCGCGGTGAGCCAGGTCAGTGAGTGTGGACACAATGTCCTGAATGTCCACCTTCTCGTCGAGGAGAGCGCCAACCATGGCCGGCGGCAGCGCGTCGGGCGGTTCGCTGACGTAATCGGGCACGACGATCCCGAGGTGTGGGTCGCGGCCGCGCACATACCACAGCAGCACCACGCCCAGCGGCCCTGCCACCATCAACAGCAGCGACAGCGCCAGCACGACCGTGCCGGCGACATCATCGCGCACTTCGGTCGATTGCCAGTCGGACATGGGAATGTCGAGCAGGCCGTGGGGGAACTGGACGCGCACATCCAGCGCCTCGCCGGGCATCAGCGGGCGCAGCATCTCGTAAGTAATCACCCGCTCATCGTCGCTGACGGTGATGGCCACGTCGGGCGTGGTGTAATCGGCCACGTAGGCTTCGACGAGGAAGTCGTTCGTGTCGGTGTAGCGCTGAGGGTAGACGCCCTCAGGTAGGGTAATGGTCGTCCGGCTGCTATCGATACGAGCGGGCGCGTCGCTGGGGATGACCGTCCAGAAAATCTGGTCGCCCGACCCCTCTTCGGACGTGCCCACGCGCACCGCGCCATCGATGATGTAGCTGAAGGTGTAGGTGCGCTCGCCCAACGCGGGGTCGAAATACCAGTTGATGCGCGTTTCGTCGCCCTGGTCAACGACCTCGAACGTTCCCGGCGCGTTGGAAGAGGACTCGGTGAAAATCTGGTCACCTTCACGGACGCTGACGTTGCTGATGCCGTCGTTGTTGCCGGCCCGGCCGACGGGGATGCTGCGATAGCCGAAGGTGAACGGCGCGCCGGAGAAGTCGAGCGTCTGCGTTTCGGTCACGGCCAGGCGGCCGTCCGGCTGCAAGACGACGTCGATGTCCCACTGCGTCCAATGGAAGGTTTTCGTCTGCGCCAGTGCCGCGGGCGCCAGGCCCGCCAACAGGAGAAATAAGACAAGGGGCAGGAGAATACGCTTACTAATGGAATCCGTCCGGGAAAACATCACACCACATCCTTCCTAGCTTGCACTTCGGAATGGCCCGCATCGACACTTATTATAGAACAACTTCCACGAAAAGCGGATCATTGTTACGGCCCAAGCCAGCGTCTTGTCATGTCCTCTAATTGACCGGAGCGCTCCAGGGCGGCGAGAGCATCATCCAGGCGGCGAAGGAGCGTCCGATCCCCTATACGCACGGCGGCGGCGTAAGGTTCCGACACTGCCGGTGGATCGAGGCGCATCAGGCCGCTATCGGCGTGGTCGCGCAGGTATAGCCGGGCGCTGACGCTGTCTACCAGCGCGGCATCGACCGTCCCGGCGGCGACGGCGGCGAGGACCTCGTCAGCGCTGCCGAAGGTGGCCACTGTCAGCGCCGCCAAACGCTCCTGCCACGCCCGTGCCTCCACGTGCCCCAGCGCGCCCAGTTCCACGGCCAGCGATTGCCCGTCGAGATCAGCCATGCCGCCGGCGGCTGAGTTGGTCGGGACGACGAGCACTTGCCCGGCGTCGAAGTAGGCCGTCGTGTAGGCCACGTCCTGCGTGCGCTCCGGCGCGACGACCAGCGCCGACACGAGGACATCGACCTGCCCGGTCGTCAGCGCGTCGTAGAGGCCATCGTAGCCGAAGTAGGTAAACTGCGCTTCCAGCCCCAACTCGGCCGCCAGTGCCCGCGCCAGATCGACATCCAGCCCCCACGCCTCTGCGCCGTCGGCGGCGGCGAAGGGCGGGAACGTCGGGTCGAGGCCCACGCGCAGGACGCCGGCCGATTCGATCTGTGGCCAGGTGTCCTCGTTGGCCCGGCAACCGGCCAGCAACAACAGGGCGACCAGCACAACCCACGTGCGCCTCATGAGCGGGGCGTGTCTCCGTTGCCGCTGTAGTCGCGCAGAGCGTCGTAGAGGGGCTTGGTCACGAATTCGGGCGTCACCAGGGTGAAGTAGTCGGGATAGCTGCGCGTCGGCGCGGGGTAGCGGAAGGCCCACAGGGCGACAAGCTTCACGTAGGGCCAGTGCGCGGCGGCGTAATCGAGGGCGTCCAGCGTGTACTGGATGCGCTGGGCCGGCCGCACGGCCATTGTCCAGCGCGGGTGGTCGTTCCAGCCCGACTCGGTGATGTAGATGGGCGTGGCCGCGTCGCCGTTGGCGACCATGATGTCGCGCAGCAACTCGACGCGGCGGAAGTTGAGTAGCTCCGGCTCCGGCTCGGCGTCGGCCGGGAAGGTCAGACCGTAGGCGTGGGCCGCCAGCCCGTCGAACAGGCCGGCCGCGCCGGCGGCATACATGCCGCGCAGATAGTCGAGGTCGTTCATGGCCCAGGGCGAGCCGGCCGGCTCCAAATTGGGGGCCAGCGCCCCGGCCAGGACGAGCATGTCGGGGTTGGCCGCCTTGACCGCCGGGTAGACGGCGCGCAGCAACTCGACATAATCCTCCGGCGTCGTGGCCCGATAGCCCCACTCGAAGCTCAGGTTCGGCTCGTTGCCGACGATGATGGCGGCCACCCGGCCGCGGTAGCGGGCGGCAAAGGCGGCGGCGAAGGCGGCGAAGTCATCGTAGGCGCCGGCGTCGAGGTAGGTCAGGGGTGTGTCCGGCGGGCGCGCCCACTCCGGCGTGTAGCCCAGCCGGGCGATGACGCGCAGCCCGTTGGCCTCGGCGTGACCAACGACCTGGTCGGGGTGATCCCAGGCGACGCTGCCGTCCTCGGCCTGGTAGTAGGCCCAGGGAAAGAACTCGACGATCCACGGCGCGCCCATCTGGCGCACCAGGCGCAGCGTGTACTGGATTTTCCACGGCTCGACCTCGTCGGTCAGGCGGGTGTGGACGCCGAGGATGGGGGTGGTGGTGTGGACTTCCTGCCGCGGGCCGAAGGCGATCTCCGCCGGCGCGGGCGGTCGGATGCTCAGCACCAGCGCGGCCACGGCCGCCAGGCACAGCCCCGCCCGCAGAGCCATGCGCCGGGGAGGAAAAAAAGAGTACTTGAACATGCCGCAGGCCATTATAAAGCCGATCGGCTGCCTTCCAAGCGCGTTGGCCGGCGGCTCATAATCGCTGTGCCATTCTTCAGTCGTCGCTTAATACTGCCATTCAGTTAAGGGGGCTATAATGAGCCAATCACCTCCGTCAATGCCGCGCGGAGCCTGGGAGAAAGTATGCGCGTCTTCATCACCGGGGCGACCGGTTTCGCCGGTTCACATCTTGTCGATCGCTTGCTGGCCGACGGCCATGAAGTTGCCGCGCTCGTCCACGCCGCCACCAGTCATCAGGAGTTGCCCGCCCACCCACGCATCCGGCCCGTCGATGGCGATCTGCTTGACCCGGCGGCGATGATCGCCGCGCTGGCCGAGGCGCGGCCGGATATTGTCTTCCACCTGGCCGGGCAGGCCTACCCGGCGCGCTCCTGGGACGACCCGGCGCTGACGATGGCCGTCAACGCCGGCGGCACGGCCAACATCCTGCGGGCGGCGGCGACGTTCGGCCGGCCGCGCGTGGTCATTGTCACCAGCGCCGAGATCTACGGCGTGCTGGGGCGCGAGGCCATGCCGCTGACCGAGGAGACCATCGCCCGGCCGCGCCACCCCTATGGCGTCAGCAAGCTGGCCGCCGGGGAGTTGGCCCACGTCTACTGGGAGCGCTACGGCCTGCCGGTCGTTGAAGCGCGACCGTTCAACCACATTGGCCCGCGACAGGCGCGCGGCTTCGTTGTGCCCGACTTCGCCGCCCAACTGGCGGCCATCCGTCTGGGCCGGCAGGATGCGGTCATGCGCGTTGGCAATCTGGCCCCGGAGCGCGACTTCACCGACGTGCGCGACGTAGCCGCCGCCTACCTGCGCCTGGCCGAGGTCGGGCGGCCGGGCGAGGCCTACCTCATCTGCTCCGGCCGCTCCGTCAGCGTGCGTCAGCTGCTGGAGACGCTCATCGACCTGGCCGGCGTGAGCGTGGACGTGCAGACCGACGCCGCCCGCCTCAACCCGTCGGATACGCCCTGCCTCTACGGCAGCAACGCCAAAATCGCCGCCGACACGGGTTGGCGGCCGACGATCTCCCTGCGCCAGTCCCTGGCCGATGCGCTGGCCGACTGGGAAGCGCGCCTGCTGGCCGAGGTCGCGCCGGCCTGACCCGACAACCGCGATGAGCAAGGGCAAGGAACGACTCGATAAGCTCCTGGTTGACCGCGGCCTGATCGAGACGCGGGCGCGAGCGCGGGCGGCGATCATGGCCGGCGAGGTGCGCGTCAACGGCGAGCGGGTCGATAAGGCCGGCACGCCCGTGCCCATCGACGCGGCTATCGAAGTGGCCGCGCCCATGCCCTACGTCAGCCGCGGCGGCTTCAAGCTGGCCGGGGCGCTCGATGCCTTTGGCGTGGCCGCGGCCGGGCGCGTCTGCGCCGACGTGGGCGCCTGTACCGGCGGCTTCACCGACGTGCTTCTGCAACGCGGCGCGGCGCGCGTCTACGCCATTGACGTCGGCCAGGGGCAACTGGAGTGGAAGCTGCGCCAGGACCCGCGCGTCGTCGTGTTGGAGCGGACGAACGCCCGCTATCTGGAATCGCTGCCGGAGCCGGTCGATCTGGTGGTCATCGACGTGTCCTTCATCTCCCTGCGCCTCATCCTGCCGGCCGTCGCCCGCTGGTTGGCTCCGGCGGACGACGTCGTCGCCCTCATCAAGCCGCAGTTCGAGGCCGGGCCGGAGTCGGTCGGTAAGGGCGGCATCGTCCGCGACGCGGCCGTGCGGCGGCGGGTGCTGGAAGATGTCCTCGGCTGGGCGGCCGGCAACGGCTGGGGCGTGGCCGGGCTGACGCCCTCCTCAATCCAGGGCACGGACGGCAACGTGGAGTATCTGGCCTGGTTGCGAGCGTCTGGCGAGTCAACGGACTCGATTGAACGCCTCATAGAAGACGTATTCAAGTAAGTTCGGGAGTTTGGACGTAGAGGCGGGTTGCCAACCCGCCCTACAGCAGGCGTATCTCGCTGATCCACTTCACCTGTCGCAGGGCCTCGTCCGTCTCCGTGGGCACGATCAGGCGCACCAAGCCTTCTTCGCGGCTCATGGGGCGGCCATCGATCTCATAGGCCAGCAGAATGGGTCGCGCCGTCTCGGCCAGCCACTCGTTGGCCGTCACGCGCGTGGCGAAGCCGTCGGCGCTGACGATCTCGGCCGCCGCCCACTCCCCCGGCGCAACCGCTTCAATCACGTCGCGCAGCGTGACGCCGGCGAAGGCGAACGGCCCGCTTGTGCCGTGGCCGGTGCTGACGATGAAGCTCTGCGGCAACTCGCGCACGGGCAGCCGGCGCAGCGCCTGGACGGTCACCGGGTCGCGGTCGGCCGGCGTGACGACGTGGAAGGTGGGATCGGGTGTCGGCGGGGTGGGGTTGGGGTCGTGGTTAAGGCTCATGGGCGTTCTCGTGGGCAGCGCTGTCTGCACCGGCCCATTCTGCTATACTTGCGCCCATGGAGCAAAGTCGAATCCGTAATTTCTGTATCATCGCCCACATCGACCACGGCAAATCCACCTTGGCCGACCGGCTTCTGCAGGCGACGGGCACTATTTCCGACCGCGAGATGCAGGAGCAAGTGCTCGACAGCATGGACATCGAGCGCGAGAAAGGCGTCACCATCAAGGCCTCGGCCGTGCGCATGAACTATCGCGCCCGGGACGGCGAGACCTACGAGATGAACCTCATCGACACGCCCGGCCACGTGGACTTCGCCTATGAGGTCAGCCGGGCGCTGCAAAGCTGTGAGGGGGCCATCCTCGTCGTGGACGCCACGCAGGGCATCGAAGCGCAAACGCTGGCCAATCTCTATATGGCCGTCGAAGCTGACCTGGAGCTGCTGCCGGTCGTCAACAAGATCGACCTGCCCGCCGCCTCCCCGGAAGATGTGGCCGAAGAGATCGAGAACGTCACCGGCTTCCCGGCCGAGGACGTCATCCCCATCAGCGCCAAGATGGGCACGAACATCGACGCCGTGCTGGAGGCTGTCGTCCGCAAGATCCCGCCGCCGGCGGGCGACCGCGACGCGCCTTTTCGCGCCCTGGTCTTCGACTCCCACTACGACAGCTACAAGGGCGTCATCGCCTACGTGCGCGTCTTCGAGGGTTCGGTGCGCCACCGCCAGGCCGTCAAGATGATGTCCAACGACGTCAGCGTCGAGCCGATTGAGATCGGCATCTTCAGCCCCGGCATGGTTCCGGCCGAGGAACTGGGCGCGGGCGAGGTCGGCTACATCGCCACTGGCCTGAAGACAGTGCGCGAGTGCCGCGTTGGCGACACCATCACCCTGCGTGACAAGCCGGCGGCCGAGCCGCTGCACGGCTACAAGCAGGTCAAGCCGATGGTCTATGCCGGTCTCTACCCCAGCGAGGGCGAGGACTACCCGCTGCTGAAGGAGGCCCTGGAGCGGCTCCAGCTCAACGATGCCTCCCTCGTCTTCGAGCCGGAGACCTCCAACGCGCTCAACTTCGGCTTTCGCTGTGGCTTTCTGGGTCTGTTCCACATGGAGATTATCCAGGAGCGGCTGGAGCGCGAGTATGACCTCGACCTGGTGGCCACCGCGCCGAGCGTGGAGTATGAAGTCGTCATGCTCAACACCGGCGAGGTGCGCTTCATCGAAAGCCCGGCCGACCTGCCCGACGAATCGACAATCGCCGAAATCCGCGAGCCGTGGATGCACGTGCAAATCTTTGCCCCGGAGGAGTTCTACGGCGTGGTCATGGACCTGGCTCGCAAGCGGCGCGGCGAGTTCATCAAGCAGGAGCACCCCGCGCCCGGCCGCGTTGTGTTGCACTACTACCTGCCGCTGGCGGAGATGATCGTCGATTTCTACGACAAGCTGAAGAGCAGCACGCGCGGCTATGCCTCGATGGACTACGAGTTCGACGGCTATCGCGCCTCCGATCTGGTCAAGCTGGAGGTGTTGGTGGCCAAGCAGCCGGTGGACGCGCTGGCGATGATCGTCCACGCTGACGACGCCTACCACCGTGGCCAGCGGCTCGTCTCCGAATTGAAAGACCTCATCCCTCGCCAACTCTTCGAAGTGCCCATCCAGGCGGCGACGAGCAAGCGCGTCATCAGCCGGGCCAACGTTAAGGCACTACGCAAGGATGTGCTGGCAAAATGCTATGGAGGCGACATTACCCGGAAGAAAAAGCTGCTGGAGAAGCAGAAGAAGGGTAAGAAGCGCATGAAGATGATCGGCAACG
>ERZ724513.1976-NODE-1976-length-10304-cov-5.217094_pt1 | contig 10304 bp, 12 predicted proteins | sample MGYA00376046_ERZ724513 | MGnify/ENA primary metagenome ERZ724513 (study PRJEB28724, sample SAMN07190883) | activated sludge metagenome | isolation source: activated sludge of sewage treatment plant in Hong Hong | place: Hong Kong | collected 2016-03-17 ... | reverse complement strand
CGGGGAACTTCATGAACCGTACCGTACTCGACCTCTGGGTCGGCATTTTCGTGGCGATCGGCATTGCCGCCTTCCTGTTCCTGGCGCTGAAGGTCGGCAACCTTTCGTCGGGGCATCTGTCCGAGACCTACACCTTGCAGGCGCGCTTTGATAACATCGGCGGGCTGAAGGTTCGGGGTCCGGTCAAGAGCGCGGGGGTTCGCGTCGGGCGCATTGCCGATATCAGGTTCGATCCGGCGACCTACGAAGCGGTGGTGACCATGGATATCGACGGGCGCTATCGCTTTCCCAGGGACACCTTCGCCGCGATCTACACCTCGGGCCTGCTCGGCGAGCAGTTCATCGGTTTCGATGTCGGCGGCGATGAAAAGATGCTCAAGGCCGGCGACACGGTGACCAAGACACAGTCGGCGGTGGTTCTGGAGAAACTGATCAGCCAGTTCCTCTTCAACAAGGCAGCGGAAGGGCAGGAAACGAAATGACAGGAACGCTCATGGCATGGAAGAAGCTCGCCGGCATCGGTTGTCTGGTTGCCGGCACGATCGCGCTTGCCGGACCGGCATGGGCCGAGGAGACCGTGCACGATCCGCACGAGGGCTTCAATCGCGCCATGTTCGCGGTCAATGAGGGCCTCGACACGGTCCTCGTCAAGCCGGTCGCGCAGGCCTACGACTTCGCCGTGCCATTGCCGGCCAAGGCGAGCGTCGGCAGCTTCTTCGGCAATATCGCCGATATTCGCAATGTCCTGAACAATGCCTTGCAGGGCAAGGTGGCGGACGCCGGGAGCGACCTTGGGCGCCTGCTGATCAATTCGACGGTCGGCATCTTCGGCCTCTTCGACGTCGCCAGCGAACTCGGCCTCGACAAGCATGACGAGGATTTCGGGCAGACGCTGGCCGTCTGGGGGTGGGACAATAGCAGCTTCCTGTACTGGCCGATCCTCGGGCCGCGCACGGTGCGCGACACGGGCGGGTGGGTCGTCGACGCCTATACGGATCCGACGTGGTATACGCTCCAAAAGTCGGTTGCCGCCCGCAACAGCCTGGTGGCGTTGCTCTTCGTCGATGTCCGCGCCAGCCTCCTGCCGTCCGACAAGGTGGTCGAGGAGGCGGCTCTCGACAAATACGCCTATGTGCGCGACGCCTACCTGCAGCGCCGGCGCAACCAGATTTTTGATGGCAGCCCGCCGCGCCTCGAGGACGTAACGGATTGAAAACCATGATGAACAAGCTGATTGCCCTCGTTTTTGCCGTGCTGCTCACTGCCCCGGTTCTCGCCCAGGAGGCGCCGGACGTGCTGGTAAAAAAGGTGACCGAGGAGGTCCTGGAAATTGTCCGCAAGGACCGGGACATCCAGAACGGCAGCACGCAGAAGGCGGTCGAACTGGTCGATCAGAAAGTGTTGCCGCACTTCGACTTCCGGCACATGACCGCGCTGGCGGTCGGCAAGGACTGGAAGAAGGCGTCCCCGGACCAGCAGCAGCAGCTGACCGCCGAGTTCAAGACCCTGCTGGTGCGCACCTATTCGAATGCCCTGACCAGCTACAAGAACCAGAAGATAGCCTACAAGCCGTTCAGGATGAATCCTGGCGACAGCGAGGTGCTGGTTCGTACCGAGGTCATCCAGCCGGGATCGAAGCCGGTCCAGATCGACTACAATCTGGAGAAGGCGGATGCCGGCTGGAAGGTCTTTGATGTGGTCGTCGCCGGCATCAGCCTGGTCACCAATTACCGCGACCAGTTTGCGCAGGAAGTGCGCAGCGGCGGTATCGACGGCCTGATCGCGGCGATCGCGGCCAAGAACAAGTCACTTCCGGGCGGCGGCGCCAGGGCCGACGGAAAATGATCGAGCGTGAGGCGCAACGCCTCGTGGTCAAGGCGCCGATGGTCATGGCCAACGCCCGCGGCCTGCTTGACGCAGGCCGCTCCGCTTTGCAGCCGGGCGAACAGATCTTCGATCTCAGGCAGGTCGGCGACGCCGATTCGTCAGCCATTGCCGTGATGCTCGGCTGGTTGCGTGTCGCCAGCCGGACGCGGTCGACCGTCAGGTTTGCCCATATTCCGGCGGGCGTGCGCTCGCTGGCAGAGCTCTACGGCCTCACCGAGTTGCTGCCCCTCGCCTGAGGGGCAATTGCTTCATGACCGCCGCCGTTTCCATCATTGACGTCGTCAAGAATTTCGGCGCGGTACGGGCGCTGGCCGGCGTGTCGCTCGAAATCGGCAAGGGTGAATTTTTCGGCCTGCTCGGACCGAACGGCGCCGGCAAGACGACGCTGATCTCCGCGCTCGCCGGTCTGGTGCGCGCCGATTCCGGCCGGCTCTCGGTGCTCGGCCACGATGTCGTCAATGATTACCGCAAGGCGCGCCGCCTGCTTGGCGTTGTGCCCCAGGAGCTGGTCTTCGACCCGTTCTTCTCGGTGCGCGAAACGCTGCGGATCCAGTCCGGCTATTTCGGCATTCGCAACAACGACGTCTGGATCGACGAAATTCTCGATAATCTCGACCTGACCGGCAAGGCCAACGTCAATATGCGCCGCCTGTCGGGCGGCATGAAGCGCCGCGTGCTGGTGGCCCAGGCGCTGGTGCACAAACCGCCGGTGATCGTCCTCGACGAGCCGACCGCCGGCGTCGATGTCGAGCTGCGCCAGGGCCTTTGGCAGTTCGTGCGCCGCCTCAACGGCGAGGGTCACACGATCATCCTGACCACGCATTATCTCGAGGAAGCCGAGGCGTTGTGCGGGCGGATTGCGCTGATGAAGCAAGGAAGGATCATCGCGCTCGATACCACGGCCCGGCTGATGGCCGCCCATCCGGGAGGCACCCTGGAAGATGTCTTCGTGCGGACGATGAGGCAGTGATCGGCTTCTGGACCCTCTTCAACAAGGAGTTGCTGCGTTTCTGGAAGGTCGCCTTCCAGACGGTGGCCGCGCCGGTCCTGACGGCGCTGCTTTACCTGCTGATCTTCGGCCACATGCTCGACGAGCAGGTCAGGGTGCATGGCGTGCGCTATACCAGTTTCCTGATACCGGGACTGGTGATGATGCAGGTGCTGCAGAATGCCTTTGCCAATTCCTCGTCGAGCCTGATCCAGGCCAAGATTACCGGATCGATCATCTTTGTCCTGCTGCCGCCGATCCCCTATGGCGCGTTCTTCGCCGCCTACGTGCTGGCTTCGCTGGCGCGCGGGCTGATGGTCGGCATCGGGGTCCTGGCGGCGACGGTCTGGTTTGCCGAATTCAGCATCGTCGCGCCGCTCTGGGTGCTTGCCTTCGCCGTCCTCGGCGGCGCGATTCTCGGCGCCCTCGGCCTGATCGCCGGCCTCTGGGCCGAAAAATTCGATCAGCTGGCGGCGTTCCAGAACTTCCTGATCATGCCGCTGACCATGCTGTCCGGTGTTTTCTACTCGATTCACAGCCTGCCTGTCTTCTGGCAGCGCGTGTCGCATTACAATCCCGTTTTTTACATGATCGACGGCTTCCGTTACGGCTTTTTCGGTGTTTCCGACATTGCACCGGAAATCAGCCTGGGCGTGGTCTCCGCCTGTTTCGCCGCCGTCTCCCTGGTGACGCTGAACCTGCTCAAGCGTGGCTGGAAACTGAGGGCCTGACCCAAAATGCACCCCGATCAGATCAAGGAACTCATTCGCGCCGGCATGACCTGCGAGCATCTCGCCCTCGACGGCGATGGGCGGCACTTCGCGGCCATCGTCGTCAGCGCGGAGTTCGCCGGGATGAATCGCGTGCAGCGGCAGCAGCATGTCTATCGAACGCTGCGGGAAAAGCTCGCCAGCGGCGAGTTGCACGCGATATCGTTCAAGACCTTGACCCCCGCAGAATGGAGTGCAGAGCGTGGATAAGTTGCTGATTCAGGGCGGCAGAGCCCTTTCCGGGGAAGTCGCCATTTCCGGCGCCAAGAACGCGGCGCTGCCGATTCTCTGCGCCTCGCTGCTGTCGGCCGAGCCGTTGCGTCTGACCAACCTCCCGTACCTCAACGACATCTCGACCATGTTGCGCCTGCTGGCGGACATGGGAGTCGGCGTGACCATGGACGGCGTCGACGGTCTGGTTCTGGACGGCAGCGGGCTGAACAACCCGGTCGCCTCCTATGAGATGGTCAAGACCATGCGCGCCTCCATCCTCGTGCTCGGTCCGCTGGTCGCCCGCTGCGGCGAGGCGCGGGTTTCGCTGCCCGGCGGCTGCGCCATCGGCGCGCGCCCGGTCGACCAGCACATCAAGGGCCTTCAGGCCATGGGTGCCGAGATCAAGGTCGAGCAGGGTTACGTGCATGCCACGGCCAAGCGGCTGAAAGGCGCGCGCATCTGCACCGACATGGTCACCGTCACCGGCACCGAAAACCTGATGATGGCCGCCTGCCTGGCCGTGGGCGAGACCATCATCGAGAACGCCGCGCGCGAGCCGGAAGTGGTCGATCTGGCCAACTGTCTGGTCAGCATGGGTGCACGGATCTCCGGCGCCGGGACCGACGTCATCCGCATCCAGGGCGTCGACAAGCTGCGCGGGGCGGCGCATGCGATCATGCCCGACCGCATCGAGACCGGCACCTACCTGTGCGCCGCGGCCGCCACTGGCGGTGATGTCCGGCTGGTCCGGACTTCCGCCGCCTACCTCGACGCCGTCGTGGACAAGCTGATGGATGCCGGCTGCGAGATCACCGTCGAACGCGACGCGATCCGCCTCCAGGCGCCGCCGCGGCTCAAGGCGGTCAGTCTGCGCACGGCGCCGTACCCCGCATTTCCGACCGACATGCAAGCCCAGTTCATGGCGATCAATACGGTGGCCGAAGGCGTTGCCACCATCCGCGAAACCATTTTCGAGAACCGCTTCATGCACGCCAATGAACTGGCGCGCCTCGGGGCCGACATCCAGATCGAAGGCAGCAACGCCATCGTGCGCGGCGTCGAGCGGCTCGAGGGGGCGACGGTGATGGCCACCGACCTGCGCGCCTCGGCCTCGCTGGTGATCGCGGGCCTGGTAGCGCATGGGGAAACGCTGATCGACCGCATCTATCATCTCGACCGCGGTTATGAACGAATCGAGGAGAAGCTCGAGAAGCTTGGCGCGCTGGTCAAGCGCATACACTGACTTGCGTTGTTCCAATGCCGAATTGGCATGGTTTCCGCGATCGGCGCCGGCCAAAGCCGGGAATTCGCCAAAAAATGCTTTGCATTATCGATTCCGTACGCCATACTGGCCATTAGCGATTTCCAGGCAGTGTCTTGTTCCTGCGCCGTACCACGGTTTGTCAGTTCCTCGGTCTTGGTTCTCGTATTTTTTGGGTGCAAGCCCGTCAATCTTTTCCAAGGAAGCTATCAATGGCAACTGGTACCGTAAAGTGGTTCAACGACTCCAAGGGTTTTGGTTTTATCTCCCCGTCTGAGGGCGGCGAAGACCTTTTCGCTCATTTCTCCGCCATCCAGGGCACCGGTTTCAAGACCCTCGCCGAGAACCAGAAGGTGACCTTCGACGTCGTCACCGGCCCGAAGGGCAAGCAGGCTGCCAACATCCGCCCGGCTGAGTAAGCCACGGCGAAGCCTGTATCGAGAAAGCCCGGTTCGCCGGGCTTTCGTTCGTTTACCCGGCTGCCCTGGCGCTTTGCAGTAAAATCAATCCTTCATCACAAGAACATTCCGTGACGACCATCACCATCGCCCTCTCCAAGGGCCGCATCTTCGACGAAACCCTGCCGTTGCTGGCGGCGGCGGGGATCGTGCCGGCCGAGAACCCGGAAACCTCGCGCAAGCTGATCATCGCGACCAACCAGCCGGAGGTGCGCGTCGTCATCGTCCGCGCCACCGACGTGCCGACCTACGTCCAGTACGGCGCGGCCGACATCGGCGTGGCCGGCAAGGACGTGCTGATCGAGCATGGCGGCGAGGGCCTCTACGCGCCGCTCGACCTGAAAATCGCCAGGTGCCGGATGATGGTCGCCGTGCCGGAAGGCTTCGACTACGCCAACGCCGTGCGCCAGGGCGCCCGCCTCAAGGTGGCTTCCAAGTACGTCAAGACGGCGCGCGAGCATTTCGCCGGCAAGGGCGTCCATGTCGACCTGATCAAGCTCTACGGCTCGATGGAGTTGGCGCCGCTGGCCGGCCTGTCGGACGCCATCGTCGACCTGGTGTCGACCGGCGGAACGTTGAAGGCCAACAAGCTGGTCGCCATCGAGCATATCATGGACATTTCGAGCCGCCTGGTGGTCAACCAGGCCTCGCTCAAGGTCAAGCGCGAAACGCTGCAACCGATCATCGACGCCTTTGCCGGGGCGGTGGAGAAGTAAATGGTGGCCATCAAGCGTCTTGCCACGGTCGACGCCGATTTCAAGGCAAAAATGGATGCGCTGCTCGCCTTCGAGGCGGCGGCGGATGAAGAAATAGAACGCACCGTCGCCGGTATTCTGGCGGAAGTGAAGGCGCGTGGCGACGCGGCGGTGGTCGAATACAGCAACCGCTTCGACCGCCTGACGGCCAGCGCGATGGCCGATCTCGAACTCGACAAGGCCGAGTTGCAGGCCGCCCTCGACAGCCTGCCGGGCAATAGCCGCGCAGCGCTGGAAGCCGCCGCCGGCCGCATCCGCGCCTACCACGAGCGGCAAAAGATGGAAGGCTGGTCGTACACCGAGGCCGATGGCACGCTGCTCGGCCAGATGATCACGCCGCTCGACCGCGTCGGCCTCTACGTGCCGGGCGGCAAGGCGGCTTATCCGTCGTCGGTGCTGATGAACGCGATTCCGGCCAAGGTGGCGGGTGTCAAGGAACTGATCATGGTCGTGCCGACGCCGGGCGGCGAGAAGAACCAACTGGTGCTGGCCGCCGCCTGCCTGGCCGGTGTCGACCGCGTGTTCACCCTGGGCGGCGCCCAGGCCGTCGGCGCCCTGGCCTACGGCACGCAGACCGTGCCGCAGGTGGACAAGATCGTCGGCCCCGGCAACGCCTACGTCGCCACCGCCAAGCGCCGGGTGTTCGGCATCGTCGGCATCGACATGGTCGCCGGCCCGTCGGAAATCCTGGTCGTCTCCGACGGTTCCGGCAATCCGGACTGGGTGGCGATGGATCTCTTCTCGCAGGCCGAGCACGACGAACTGGCGCAGTCGATCCTGATCTGCACCGACGCCGCCTTCATCGACCGCGTGCAGGCCAGCATCGACAAACTGCTGCCGACGATGCCGCGCCGCGAAGTGATCGAAACCTCGCTGACCGACCGCGGCGCCTTCTTCCTGGTGCGCGACATGGAGGAAGCCGTCGCCATCGCCAACCGCGTCGCGCCGGAGCACCTCGAACTGGCGCTGGCCGACCCTGATCCGTGGGTGGCCCGGATCCACCACGCCGGCGCCATCTTCATCGGCCACTACACGTCGGAATCGCTCGGCGACTACTGCGCCGGCCCGAACCACGTGCTGCCGACTTCCGGTTCCGCCCGCTTCTCGTCGCCGCTCGGCGTCTATGATTTCCAGAAGCGCACCAGCCTGATCAAAGTCTCGCCAGCCGGCGCCCGGACGCTGGGCCGCATCGCGCGCACGCTGGCCGAGGGCGAGGGCTTGCCGGCGCATGCCCGGTCGGCCGAGCTCCGGCTCGAAAACTGACCGGAAATCGGCGTTGACCGCAGCCGGCACCGAAAACCCGAACCGCCCGGACCTCCGGGCGCTTTTTTTGGGCTTTTCGGCGGTCGGCCTCTCCGGCTTCGGCGGCGTGCTGCCCTTCGCCCGGCGCATGCTGGTGGACGAGCGCAAGTGGATGACAGCGGAAGAATTCAATACCCAGCTCGGCCTCTGCCAGTTCCTGCCCGGGCCGAACGTGGTCAACCTCGCCGTCCTCGTCGGCAAGCGCTACCGCGGCCTGCCCGGGGCGATCGTCGCGCCGACGGGGTTGATGGCGGGGCCGTTCCTCATCGTGCTGGCGCTGGCGCTCCTCTACGACCGCTGGGGCGGCCTGCCGCTGGCGCAAGACATGCTGCGCGGCATTGCCGCGGCCGGTTGCGGGCTGCTCTTCGCGACGGCCTGGCGCATGGGCGCCGCGCTGCGCGACAAGGCCTTCTTCCTGCCCTTCACGCTATTGACCGTAATCGCCATCGCCTGGCTGCGCTGGCCGATGCCGGCAGTCATGCTCGGCGGGCTGGCGGCAGCGGGAGCGGTCGCCTGGTGGCGGCTTGGCCGGACATGATCGTCGTCGAGCTGTTCCTCGAGTTCGCTCTGCTTTCCTTCGTCGCCTTCGGCGGCGCGACGGCGCTGCTGCCGGAAATGCACCGCGTCGTCGTCGAGAATCACCACTGGCTCGACGACGCCACCTTCACCCACCTCTACGCCATCGCCCAGGCGGCGCCGGGGCCGAACGTGCTGGTGGTGACACTGATCGGCTGGAAGGTCGCCGGGCTGGCCGGCGCGCTGGCGGCGACGCTGGCGATGTGCCTGCCGATGAGCGTCGTCATCTACCTGCTCATCGACCGCTGGCAAGGCTTCGCCGGCAAGCGCTGGCAGCAGGCGATCAGCCTCGGCGTGGCGCCGCTGGCCGTCGGCCTGATCTTCTCGGGGGCGACGCTGATCGCGACGTCAGCCGGCCTCTCCGTCGCCGGCTGGGGGTTGGTGGGTGCGGTGGCCGTCGCCAACCTGCGCCTGCGGAATCTGCATCCCCTCTGGCTGATCGCCGCCGGGGCCGCGCTCGGACTGGCCGGCCTGGCCTGAGCCGGCTCAATCCGGCAGCGGCCCGACCTTGTCGTTGCAGCTCAGCAGCATGCGGATGCCGCGGCGGCGGAATTCGCCGACCAGTTGCATGAACTCCGGCTTGCGCCAGGCATCCGGCCGCTCCGGGCTGACGTAGAGGATGACGTCCGCGCCGTCGTTCAGGGTGCCGATGACGACGCGCGAGCGATCCGGGCGCAGGGCGGGCGCGATCGGCCTGTCGAGTTCCTGCGTGCGCAGCCAGACGCATTCATAGACGCGGCACGATTCCGGGCGGGTGTCGTAGATGCGGCAACCTTCGCCGATGGTGCAGTGCGCGCACCAGGTGTTGGCGGGCTTGTCGAGCTCGCGCACCTTCATGACCTTGCAGCAGGCGGTGCAGGAATCGCAGCCGGCGGGCATGGCGCGGCCTCCTGGGTCAGGCGAGGATGGCGCGCAGCGCCGCGGCCAGCGCCGCGCACTCGCCATCGGTGCCGACCGTGATGCGCAGGAACTGGTCGATGCGCGGCAGCTTGAAGTGGCGGACGATGATGCCGCGCTCGCGCAGGGCGGCGGCGAGTTCTCCGGCATCGCACCGCGGGTGGCGGGCGAAGACGAAGTTGGCGGCCGAGGGCAGGACCTCGAAGCCGAGCGTCGCGAGGTCGGCGGTCAGCGTCTCGCGGGCGGCGACGACCTTGCGGCAGCACTCGGCGAAGTACGCCTCGTCCTCGATGGCGGCGACGGCGCCGACGATCGCCAGGCGGTCGAGCGGGTAGGAGTTGAAACTGTTCTTGACCCGTTCCAGCGCCTCGATCAGTGCCGGATGGCCGATGGCGAAGCCGACGCGCAGCCCGGCCAGCGAGCGCGACTTGGACAGGGTGTGCACGACCAGCAGGTTGTCGTGGCGGGCAACGAGCGGAATCGCCGATTCGCCGCCGAAATCCACATAGGCTTCGTCGACGACCACCACTGCGTTCGGGTTGGCGGCGGCGATGCGCGCGACGGCGTCGAGACCGAGCAGGCGGCCGGTCGGCGCGTTCGGGTTGGGGAAAATGACCCCGCCGCAGCGTCGACCGCAGTAGTCCGCCGCGTCGATCGAGAAGTCGCCGGCGAGCGGCACGGTTTCGTAGTCGACGCCGTAGAGCCCGCAGTACACCGGGTAAAAGCTGTAGGTGATGTCCGGGAAGAGGATCGGCGCCTCGTGCTTCAGCAGCGCCATGAAGGCGTGCGCCAGCACCTCGTCCGAACCGTTGCCGACGAAGACCTGCTGAGGCGTCACGCCATGCCGCCGGGCGACGGCGGCCTTGAGCAGGTCGGCGCTGGGGTCGGGGTAGAGGCGCAGGCGCGCGGCGGCGTCGCCGAGTTCGGCCCGGATCGCCGCCAGCACCTGCGGCGAGGGCGGGTAGGGGTTCTCGTTGGTGTTGAGCTTGATCAGGTTGGCGATCTTCGGCTGCTCACCCGGCACGTAGGGGGTGAGGGTGCCGACAACCTTGCTCCAGAAGCGACTCATGGGAATTTCGCGGAAAGCCTAAACGAGGGCGAAATGGTATCATGCCCCCGTCTCATCGCCTTTTGCGGCCCAAAGTCATGCGTCAAGCAGAAATTGTCCGTAACACCCTCGAGACGCAGATCACCGTG
>ERZ724513.1973-NODE-1973-length-10311-cov-4.009458_pt1 | contig 10311 bp, 9 predicted proteins | sample MGYA00376046_ERZ724513 | MGnify/ENA primary metagenome ERZ724513 (study PRJEB28724, sample SAMN07190883) | activated sludge metagenome | isolation source: activated sludge of sewage treatment plant in Hong Hong | place: Hong Kong | collected 2016-03-17 ... | reverse complement strand
TCGCTTCGAGCGCTACCTGCAGGTCATCCTCGCCGGCCTGGACGCCGAACTCGCTGGCGCGTCCCTGCCGCAGTGAATCGCGCTCCGACCTGGACCTCTAGGCCATGGGCGGAGATTCGCCCCCGAAACCTCGGACGTGCACCGGACGTGCGGTGGGTGGCGGCGCTCCGACTTCTTCGACGGTGTGGCCGACACACGGGTCCTTCGTGACCGATGCGGTCTGGATACGGTCCAGCCGGAACCATCGCATGGCCTCCCGAAGGCGGCACCACCCCACCAGGTACCAGTGCCCACCGGTCGATGCGAACAGCACAGGCTCGACGTCGCGGACGGAACGATCGGCATCGGCGGAGACATACTCCATGCGGAGCACCTTCTGGTCTGTCATCGCCTGCTCAAGGGCTGACATGACCGACCTGGCAGTGGTTTCGGTCTGGTTGACCCACACTCGGACCGCCAACTGATGGGCTCGCTCCCTGGTCCGCGGGTCGAGCACGTCCAGGATCTTGCCTACCCCGGCCGCAGCGAGATCGGAGTACGGCGCGTCGCTCGCCGCCGAGACCGCCGCCAACAACGAGACCGCCTGCGCCGGGGTCAGGCTCACCGGCGGCAGAGTAGCAAGGGTGGCCAGGCCATAGCCCCCACCTGGGCCCGGTCGGGACCAGACCGGAAGCCCGCTGGCCTCCAGAGCGGCCAGGTCGCGCTTGACCGTGCGCACCGACACCCCGAACTCGGCCGACAACCGCTCGGCCGAGCATCCACGACCGCCCTGGCGTCGCAGCATCTCGCTCGTCGCATGCAGCCGTTCGACTCGCTTCACGCCCCCATCGTGTCAAAACAGTGACAGAAAAAGTGACATCTCGTTGTCCATGCGGGTTGCCAGGATGGCGCCATGACAAACCGGCATCCTGAACCGACCCTCCTGCTGATCCCCGGCTACTGGCTGGGGGCCTGGGCCTGGGACGAGGTCGCGGAGCACCTCACCACGGCCGGCCCACGATCGATCGCGTTGACCCTGCCGGGGCTCGATGCTCAGGATCCGCAACGCGCCACCCGCACGCTGGACGACCAGGCAGCAGCCATCGAGCACGCGCTGCGACGAGAATCGGAAGCGGGCAGACGATGCCTCGTCGTCGCGCACAGCGGTGCCAACGCCCCGGTGAGCCTCGTGCTCGACCGTCATCCTGAACTGGTCGACCAGGTGGTGTGGGTCGACAGCGGCCCGGCGACGGCCGCCCCGGTCACCGCCGGTGATGCGACAGTAGACCGGGCCGAGGTGCCGCTGCCGCCGTTCGAGACACTGGCCGAGCAGGCCAGCCTCGAAGGGCTCGACCCGGCGATGCTCGACCGTTTCCGCAGCCGGGCCGTACCCGAGCCCGGCCTCGTCGCGAACCAACCGGTCTTCCTCGATAACGATCAACGATTTGCCGTGCCCACCACCCTAATCTGCTGCTCCATCCCCAGCGAGCAACTCCTGCAGCTCGTCAAGGCGGGGCATCCGATGTTCGCCGAGGTCGCGCAGCTTCAGCAGGTCACCCTGTTCGAGCTGCCCACGGGTCACTGGCCCATGTGGAGCCGCCCCAACGACCTCGCGGAACTGCTGATCACGATCGCAACGCATCCCCAGCCTGAGGAGTTGTCTCGAACAGGCCCGGTGGTCGGCCGCCTGCCCGCCGGCCTCATCGCCCAACTCGACGACGCCCTGCGGCTTCACCTCCAACTCTGAGGCTCAGGACTCCAGCGCCTCCAGCAGCGACTCGAGGACGAACCCGAGCCAGTCGTAGAGGTCCATGAGCTGGGTGCGCGGGTCACGGGCGGGCAACCGCTCCAACAAGTCCAACGAAGCCTCGTCCACGATCCCCAACCGCACCGACAGGCTCAGCCGCAGGGCGTTCACGGTCTTGAGCCAGGCGTCCACGTGCTCGGGACCCACCCGCAACGGCTCCTCGCCCTCGCGCGTCGCGGCCAGATCCTCCAGAACCAAAGAAGCCTGCGCCACCCGCGCCCGTCGCGACTCCTCCTCGGTGTAGCGCCGGAATTCGTCGGCCCGCGAGGCGTCGGTGTACGCCGCGGGGAACAGTCGATCGATCAGCGGATCCGTGTGGTCGAGTTCGACGCGTCCGAGCTGATCGGCCACCAGCCGCTCGAAGGCGTCCAGCGACCGCGACTCGACGGCCTCGATCGGTCCCCCGAGCAGCTCCCGCAGCTGCTCGGCCAGCGACGACAGCAGCGCGACCTCGAACTCCTCCAGGTGGGCCTCGAAACAGCCCCGGACCCGCCGAAACGACCTCATCCGGCCTGCTCCAGGCTCGCCCACAGGCCGTACCCGTGCATCGCGTTGACGTCGCGCTCCATGCGCTCGCGCGATCCGGACGCCACCACCGACCGCCCCTGGTGGTGCACCTCGAGCATCAGCTTCTGCGCCTTCTCGCGCGGATACCCGAAGTAGGTCGAGAAGACATGCGTGACGTAGCTCATCAGGTTGACCGGGTCGTCCCACACGATGCAGGACCACTCGTTCACGTCGTTGGGCGCCTCGGTGGGGCGTTCGGCAGTGGCCGTGCCGCCCGCGGGTTCGCCCGGTGAGAGCGGGTTCGTCACGGGGCACATTCTGACACGGCGCCCAATAGTGTGAGTCCATGAAGAGCTCGACCGCACTCCTCACCGACCGTTACGAGCTGACGATGCTCGAGGCGGCCATGGGCTCCGGCACCGCCTTCCGCCGCGCGGTCTTCGAGCTGTTCCCGCGCCGCCTGCCCGACGGACGCCGCTACGGCGTCCTCGCCGGCGTCGGCCGCATGCTGGACGCCGTCGAGGCGTTCCGCTTCGGCGACGCCGAGCTCGGCTTCCTGACGGCGAACAAAGTCGTCAGCGACGAGGTGGCCCACTGGCTGTCGTCCTACCGCTTCTGCGGCGACATGTGGGGCTTCGCCGAGGGCGAGGTGTACTTCCCGAACGAGCCGCTGCTGATCGTCGAGGCGACGTTCGCCGAGGCTTGCCTGCTCGAGACCCTGCTGCTCAGCGTCTACAACTACGACTCGGCGGTCGCGGCGGCGGCGTCCCGGATGACGCTGATGGCCGGCGACCGGCCCTGCATCGAGATGGGCTCGCGCCGCGCCACCGAATGGGCGGCCGTCGCCGCCGCCCGCGCCGCCTACGTGGCGGGCTTCTCCGCGTCCTCCAACCTCGAGGCCGGCCGCACCTACGGCGTCCCGACGGCCGGCACCGCGGCGCACAGCTTCACCCTGCTGCACGACTCCGAACGCGACGCGTTCGAGGCCCAGCTGAAGGCCCAGGGCAAGGGCACCACGCTGCTGATCGACACCTACGACGTCGAGGACGCCGTCCGGACCGCCGTCGAACTGGCAGGCCCCGAGCTGGGCGCGGTCCGGATCGACTCCGGCGACCTCGCCGAGCAGGCCGTCGAGGTGCGCCGACTGCTCGACTCCCTCGGCGCCACGAAGACCCGCATCATCGTCACCTCAGACCTCGACGAGTTCCAGATCGCCGCCCTGCGCAGCGCTCCCGTCGACGGCTACGGCGTCGGCACCGCGCTGGTCACCGGGTCCGGCGCACCGACGTGCTCGATGGTCTACAAGATCGTCGCCCGCGCCACCTCGGACGCCCCCGGCGCGCCCCTGCTGCCGGTCGCCAAACTCTCCCCCAACAAGGGCAGCGTCGGCGGACGAAAGTTCGCCCTGAGAAGGCGTAATACCCGCGGCATCGCGGAGGCCGACATCATCGGCATCGGCGCGATGCCAGAGGACGACGGCGACGACCGGCCGCTGCTGGTGCCGCTGATCGCCGGCGGCAGGATCGTCGGCCGCGAGTCCCTCTCGGACGCCCGCGAGCGGCACCGCGCCTCCATCGCCGAGCTGCCGATCGCGGCCCACAAGATGAGCCGCGGTGAGCCGGCGATCCCGACCATCCTGTCTCCGGAGGCGACCCCATGAGAGCCATCGTCATCGTCGACGTCCAGAACGACTTCTGCGAGGGAGGCAACCTGGCCGTCGCCGGCGGGGCCGCCACGGCGTCCCGGATCTCGTCCTACCTCGCCGGACACCCCTACGACTACGTCGTCGCCACCCGCGACGCCCACGTCGACCCGGGCGACCACTTCTCGGACTCCCCCGACTTCGTCGCCACCTGGCCACCGCACTGCGTCGAGGGCACCCTCGGCGCGATGCTGCACGAGAACCTGACCTACCGAACCTTCGCCGGCGTCTTCGCGAAGGGCACGAAGTCGGCGGCCTACTCCGGCTTCGAGGGACGCGACGAGTCCGGGACGCCGTTGGTCGAGTTCCTGCACCGGCGCGGCGTGACCAGCCTCGACGTGTGCGGCATCGCCACCGACCACTGCGTCCGGGCGACGGCCCTGGACGCCGCACGGCTCGGCTTCGACACGACCGTCCTGCTCGACCTGACCGCCGCCGTCGACCCCGACAACGTGCGCAGGGTCACCGACGAGCTGACGACGGCCGGAGTGGCCGTCCGGCACACGGGTACCTGAAGCGTGCGGTTCAGCCGAGAGGCCACTGGCCATCGAGCAGACGAGCTACTCCTACTTTGCTGATTGCCAGTTCAACGGACAGAGTGTCTGAGGTTCCTCCCCGGGCCAAGAATTGCCTGCAAAGATGAGATAGCAAAGCCAGCATGAGGCTCCATTCCCGCATTTGGAGCCGAGTTGGAACGTCTTGAGCCTCCCGAAGAACGGATCGCGCAACTGCGAACCACTCAGACTGATCACGCACAAATGAGCCGCGCACGGGCGTGTCGGATACAAGAGGGCCCCCCAGTTCCTCTCGAGCGACGCGAATGGCGCCGATCAACGCTTGAACAGGACTGTCTGCGAACCCGCTAATACCGGGCAACTCCTGGCAGGTCGCACCATACGAAGAAGCCGCCTCGTCCCAAAACACGATGTAGGTGTAGTGGGTTGCAAGCTCCGCCTTCTCGCGATCATTCATGGAATCGACGACCTTCCGCCTGGGTTGTTACGCCAAGCTCTAGGCAACCTCACAGGAAAGCGTCGTCGTTCCAGAGACGAAGGGGCCGAAATCCACACTGTGTACTCTGGGACGCACTACCTGGTCGAACCTGTGACTGTAACCATAGGTACAGTACTTCCGATGCCATGCAGTGAGGGCCTGGCTGTAAGGGGCGTAAGTTGCAACAGCCGTACTCACATCAAGCATAAGCCAGCCCATCGGCCCTCCGTTCTGCCGCAGAGTGCTTCTCAATGTGTGCTCATAGAGGGCGTTCGGAGGCTGGGAGTAGCAACTGTCCGATGAGTACCATTCAACATAGTTGTTGACCTTCTGGATCTGCCCAAAGTATCCTGAACAGACACCTGCCGGGAACTTCGCACTCACGCCTGCCTTGTTTGACTCCAACGACTCAAAAATGGCCCATGCATCCGCGTCCCAGACGGCGGTATATCCGGCCTTACTTTGAGTGTGTATGACCGGATCATCTAGGCGAAGCTTTCTCAAAGACTCTCGATCCGACTGGGACAGATCTGCAGGACGCAGCACTTCACCTGATTCAGTGATCGGGGAGGGCGTCGCTTGGACGGGAGGAGCACAAAGGGGCACGAAGCAAGGACAAGAACGCTGAGCGATACCGCAAGCGTCTTGATATGTGCCGAATGAGGGTGGGCCATGGCGGCATGGTAGTGCGATCATTCCGCGCTGGTCAACTCCCCGACGAAACGTGGGAGTCTTTCCTCCTCTCGTCCCAAATCCGATGCGCTCTCCATTCGCGCCCTCGGGACAGAACCCCAGAAATCGCCTCAACCTGTGCAAGTCAGGTCAGAGAAACGGTTTGTGCGTCTGTGTCCGACACGTCGGGCCGGGGTGTGTTGAATTGAACAGACCAGGGTGTTGTGACCACACGATGACCGATGTGACCAACCCAAGGAAGGCGGCCCCGGACTTGGTCGCTGTGCGGTTAACCGAACAGGCCCAGGCTGCGCTGAGGGGTTCATCGACGCGACACGGACGCCGGCCCTCCATCAGCCAAACCACAAATCGACGATCCAGCAGCGCTTCCTCTGGGGCGTTTGGGCGCTTTGGCTGCGACCGTCAGCGGTCGGAGTAGCCCACCGGGTCCTTGCGCAGCAGGACGGACCGGTAGTCGATGATCTGCTTGGCGTGCTCCTGGAGTTCGAGGTCCTCGGGCAACTGCGGGTTCCACGACCGGACGTGCACCTTGTTGCCCTCGGCGTCCAGGGCGACGTAGACCATCGTGCAGTGCGTGGTGGTCTCGAGCACGCGGGTCCGCGGGTCGCCGCCGCGCACGTGTACCGAGATGTGCATCGAGCTGTGTCCGGTGTGGATCAGCCGCGCCTCGACCTCGACGAGGTCGCCTATGTGCAGGGGACGGTAGAACCGGACGCCGCCGGCGTAGACCGCGATCGCTGGGCCCTGGTGCCAGCGTTCGGCGACGATGCGCGCGGCCTCGTCGATCCAGTGCATGACGTAGCCGCCGTGCACCTTGCCGCCCCAGTTGACGTCGCTGGGCGCCGCGAGGAACCGCAAGGTCTCCCGACAGGACGCCGTGTTCTCGGAGTAGGTGTGCTTGGCGAGTTCGGCGTCGATCTTGCGCCGCAGCTCGCTGATGCGCAGGGCGCGCTCGTTCTCGGCGCGCTCCCAGTCGTCCTCGGGCTGCCACGGCGGCACCTCGGTCGGACGCCCGTTCTCGTCCATCGCGACGAACTGCAGCAGGCACTGGGTGTTGATCCGCAGGCGCTCGTCGCGGACGTCCCCGGAACTGACCGTGCAGACGACCTGCAGCGAGGTACGCCCGACGTAGACGATCCGGGCGTCCACCTCGACGACGTCGCCGACGTTGACGGGCCTGGTGAAGTGGACGTTGCCCACGTAGCTGGTCACGCAGTAGGTGCCCGCCCAGCCGACGGCGCAGGCGTAGCCGGCCTTGTCGATCCACTCGAGGGCCTTCCCGCCGTCGACGCGCCCGCGGACGTTGGCGTCCGTCGGCGCCGCCAGGAAGCGCAGGGTGATCCGGCGCTGGGTGCCGGGCATCAGCGGAGCCCGACCAGAGGAGTGGCGAAGCCGTTCATCACGGACGCCAGCCGTTGCGCGCGCTGGGAGGCGAACACGTCCTCGAGTGTCAGCGGACGCCCATCCGGCCCCGAGAGCGGGATGCGCCAGTTCGGGTACTCGTCGACGGTGCCGGGCTGGTTCTGCGTGCGACGGTCGCCGACGGCGTCCACGAGCGCCGCCGTGACGACCCGCGCGGGCGAGGCCAGCACGTAGCGGTGCAGCGCGAGGACCATCGCCTCGACGTCGTCCTCGCCCTCGCCCGGGTGGAAGAGTCCGCGCTCGGCCAGGATCGCGCGCCACCGGTTCAGCTGCGCGTCGAAGGACGCGATCTCGACGTCGACGTCCTCGGTGAGCAGGCCGAGGTAGTGCTGGAGGGCGATGTGGTCCTTGGCGAGGTAGCCCGCCGTAGGCGGCATGTCGTGCGTCGTCACGGACGCCATGCAGTACTCGCGGTACGCCTCGGGCGCGAGCGGCGTCCCGTCGTGGTTGGCCTCGAACCAGGCGACCGAGGTGCCGAGGATGCCGCGGTCGCGCAGGTAGTCGCGCACCCAGGGCTCGACGGTGCCGAGGTCCTCACCGACCACCAGCGCGCCGGCCCGCATCGCCTCCAGGATGACGATGCCGACCATCGCCTCGTGCGGGTAGCGGACGTACGTTCCGCGCGTAGGAGCGTGGCCGTCGGGGATCCACCACAGCCGGAACAGCCCGATGATGTGGTCGATCCGGACGCCGCCGGAGTGCCGCAGGATGCCCGCGACCATCGTCCGGAAGGGGGCGAACGACAGGTCCTCGAGGCGGTCCGGACGCCAGGGCGCCTCCCCCCACGCCTGGCCCAGCTGGTTGTAGTGGTCGGGCGGGGCACCCACCTCGACCCCTTGGGCGAACGCGTCGCCGAGCACCCAGGCCTCGGCCGACTCCTTGGACACGCCGACCGCCAGGTCGTTGACGATGCCGACCCGCATGCCGGCGTCCTTGGCGGCCTGCTGGGCGTTCGAGAGCTGCGTGTCGGCGATCCACTGCAGCCAGACGTAGAACTCGACGTCGCTGGCATGCCCGGCCACGAACTCGGCGACCTCGGGCGAGGCCGGACGCCGATACTCCTTCGGCCACTCCCGCCAGTTCATGCCCAGCTCCTGCACCAGGGCGCACCACGTGCCGAACTGGGTCAGCTGGCGTCCCTCGCGGCGGACGAAGTCGTCCAGGCTCATCTGTCGCGCGGGAGTCCGGCCGAAGTCGAAGATGATCCGCAGGGCGGCCAGCTTGGCGTCCCAGATCGGGTCGCGGTCGATGCGGTCCTCGGCGCCGACGTCCTTGAGCAGGCGCTCCTTGCGGGCGATGATCGCGCGCCGCGATCGCTCGTCCAGAAACGCGTACTCGGGCACGCTCTCGGGGCGGATGTACAGCGGGTTCACGTAGCGGCGGCTGCTGGGCAGGTAGGGCGAGGGCTCCAGCGGCGTCATCGGCTCGGCGGCGTGCAGCGGGTTGACCAGCACGAAGCCGGCGAACTGCTGGGTGGCCGACCAGATCGCGATATCACCGAGGTCGGCGAGGTCGCCCATCCCCCAACTGTCGGCCGACCGGACGCTGTAGAGCTGCGTCGCGTAGCCCCACGCGCGCTTCGCGCCCATGGCCGGCGGGAAGCCAAGGAAGTGCGGGGTGACGATCAGCGTGGACTCGACGCTCCAGGCGTCCGAGTCGAGGTGGAGGCGGTGGTAGCCGAGCGGCAGGTCCCGGGGAAGGCGGAAGGTCGCCTCGCCGACCAGCCGATCGCCGACGTGACGAGGTGGTGCCCAGTTGTCGATCTGGACGGCCGCGCGCTCGCCGCCCTCCTCCAGCCGGACGCACAGCGACGCGGACGCCCCCTCGTCGACGTGCACGTTGACGGACGCCTCCGCCCCGGCCTGGACCACGACGCACGACGGCAGCGCGCTGCGCCACGGACGCATGTCGAGTTCGACGAGGGCCGCCGTGGCGGCCTCGGGCGTGGCGGCGTCCACGTCGAGGGCGCGCAGGATCGCGACAACCGTGTCGTCGGAGACGGGCGTGAGGCGTCCCTTCCAGTCCCAGAACTCGGTGGCGATCCCGTAGGCGTCCGCGAGCCGCTGCAGTTGTGGGTCCGACAGCGCCATCAGTGCCCTCCCTCGAAGGACGTCAGCAGCGACCGCAGCAGCGCGGCCGTGTCGTCCACCTCGTCGCTCGACAGGACGCCGAGCAGCACGTGCTCACGGGCGAGCAGGGCGGCGAGGGCGTCCTCGACGGCCACACGTCCGGCTTCGGTCAGCCGCACCCGGACGCCCCGGCGGTCGTTCGGGTCGGGTAGGCGTTCGACCATGCCGCGGGCGGCGAGCCGGTCGATGCGGTTGGTCATCGTGCCCGAGGTGGAGAGGGTCTCATAGATCAGCGCGCCGGGCGACAGCTCGTAGGGGGTGCCGCTGCGCCGCAGGGCGGCGAGGACGTCGAACTCCCAGACATCGAGGCCCTGGGCGGCGAAGGCGTCCTTGCGCATGAGATCGAGGTGCCGCGAGAGCCGGCTGACGCGTGAGAAGACCCTCAGCGGAGCCACGTCCAGGTTGGGGGTCTCTCGTTGCCAGGCCGCCAGGATGCGGTCGACTTCGTCCATGGGAGTCTCCCTTGTCTTGGCTTCGAGAGTCTAGCGGCAAACACTCTCGACCTCGACACGGACTAGGGGCGGGCCGACAGGTTCGGGACGTGCCCGATGCGCCGGGAGAACACCAGCGCGACCAGCGCGATCACCGCGACCAGGACGCTCGGGACGGCGAAGGACGCGACCTGCTCGCCGCGGGCGTTCAGGAGGGCGAAGATCGTGCCCGCGACGGCGACGACGACCGCGTTGCCCATCGTCTCCCCCACCTGCAGCGAGCTGGTGTTGCGGCCCAGCGCGTGGGCGTCCGAGAGCTGCATGACGAGGATCGACGTGCTCGACGACGACATGCCCATGCCCACCCCGGTCGCGCTCATGCCGACGACCAGCACCCACAGCGGCACGGCCGGTAGGAAGGTGCACGCCGAGGCGATCGTCAGGCCCACGACACAGGCTGCGACGCCGACGCTCACGATGGCGTCCCGGGACAGCCGCAGCCAATGCCGCGACTGCAGCCACGAGCCCAGCGTCCAGCCCAGCGAGGCGACGGTCAGCACGTAGCCACCCACCTCGAGCGGCTCACCACGCAGGTGGTTGAGCATCAGCGGCAGGAACGCGATCGCCTCGAAGAACGCGCCGGTGACC
>ERZ724513.1969-NODE-1969-length-10316-cov-7.459409_pt1 | contig 10316 bp, 14 predicted proteins | sample MGYA00376046_ERZ724513 | MGnify/ENA primary metagenome ERZ724513 (study PRJEB28724, sample SAMN07190883) | activated sludge metagenome | isolation source: activated sludge of sewage treatment plant in Hong Hong | place: Hong Kong | collected 2016-03-17 ... | reverse complement strand
ATTTCGGGCATCCGTTAGCACCCCGGACGGGTTTTTGGCGCCCGAAAGGCTAACCGATGCCCAGTGTGCTCACCGATTCACCTGCGTGACAAATCCCGACCAAGGAAAGGCGCTTACCGCGCGCCTGTCTCGTCGGCGACCAGCTGGTCCATGATCCGCCGCACCTGCACCGCACCGGCATCAGCGGCCACGAGCACGTCCGCGCGCTCCCCGTCGCGGGTGACGACGGCTTGCATGGTCTCCAGTACGCCCTGCACCTTGCGGTAGTACGCCTCGAACAGCGGCCGCAGCGTGCCAGTGGCGGCCGCGGAGTCGGCGAAGTTGCGGCTCACCCGCCACACGTGGCGCGTGCTGGTCTCGTCCAACGGGGTCACGGCATGGGTGAACACGAAGCTGCGGATGCCGGCGTCGGTTTCGACGTGCCAGCGGTCGACCCACAGACCGGGACTGACGAGTTCGCCTTCCTCGCGCTGGACATAGGGCCCGGCGGCGGGAAGCTCCATGACCTGGGCGTGCCAGTCCGACACGGCCGACGGCGGGTAGGAGCGGGCGAACGACATGCCCGTCTCGCTGACCGTCACCTCGAGCGGTGGCGTGGCGCCCGCGGTCAGCGCCGGCGGAGCGATCTCCGGATGCAGGTGCGCGACGTGGGTGATGTCGGAGAAGTTGTCCCACAGCAACCTGATGGAGGCCGCAGTCGTCCAGCTTGCACCGAACGTGTGCCAGGCAGAGTCGAGCAGCCACGGCGTCTGCGGGGTGGGCCGCAGACGCGCGAGGTTGGCATCGCCGGCCCAGACCCATACGAAAGCCCCGTCATCGACAACCGGGTACGAGCGCACCTGCGCGCCGTACGGAACATTGGGCTGGGTGGGCACGGCCACGCAGCGGCCGTCGGGTGCATACCGGAAGCCGGTGTAGGAGGACACGATGTCGTCGCCCTCGATGCGTCCCAGGCTCAACGGCACCGGACGATGTGCGCAACGGTCCTCCAGCGCGACGGCTGAGCCGGTCGTCGTGCGGTAAAGCACGATGCCGTGGCCGAGCAGGCGGCGGGCCAGCGGTGACCGGCCCACCTCGTCGCTGGTGGCGGCGGCGTACCAGGCGTTGTGCGGGATGTCGGCGCAGTGTGTGTTCACGTTCTCGTGCCCCTCTCAGGCGTCCAGTACCAGGCGGGCACCGTTGCAACGGGACACGCAGACCATCATGACGTCCATCGCTTCTTGTTCGTCGGGATCAAGCACGGAATCGCGGTGGTCGATCTCGCCCTCCAGAACGCCCGTCTCGCAGGTGCCGCACGTTCCCTCCAGGCAGGACCCGAGGACGGAGACACCGGCCTCCCGCATGACGTCGAACACCGACTTGTCCGGAGGCACGGTCGCCGTCACCCCGGATCGCTGCATCACGATCTCGAACTCCGTGTCCTCACCCTCGCGCTCGATCGTCTTGGCGGCGAAGCGTTCGAGATGCAGGGCCCCTGACGGCCAGTTGGCGCAGCCCGCCTCCATCGCATCGAGCAACGGTTCGGGTCCGCAACAGTAGACCAGGGTGTCCGGGTCGGGGTTTCCGAGGATCGTCGCGAGGTCGAGAATGCCCGCTTCGTCCTGCGGCACTGCAGTGACCCGGGAACCGTAGCGTTGCTCGAGCTCGGCCAGGTATGCCATCGAAGAGCGGGTGCGCCCTCCGAAGTGCAATTGCCAATCGGCGCCGGCCGCGTCCACTTCCTCGATCATCGGGATGAGTGGGGTGATGCCGATTCCGCCGGCGACGAAGACGTACTTCGGAGCGCTGACTAGTTGGAAGTGGTTACGGGGTCCGCGTATCCGCAACGTCGCGCCCTCGGTCAGTTCGTGCACCCGCTTCGAGCCGCCGCGGCTGTGCGGTTCCAGCAACACGGCCACCTTGTAGGCCGAAGGGTCGGACGGACTGCTGCACAAGGAGTACTGCCGGACCAGGTCATCGGCGAGAATGAGGTCGATGTGCGCCCCTGGTGTCCAGCCGGGTAGCGAGGCTGCATCGGTCCGGGCCAGAGTGAGTTCCACGATGTCCTGTGCGGGCCGGGCCAAACCCACGATCGCGACGTCGGTCTCGAGTTCACTCACCACTGTCGATGTCGTCGGACTCATGCACATCTCCGCTCTGTACGGCTCCGGGGAAGAACCGTTAGGCTCCGAACGATATTAGAATTTGAGTAGTCAAACAAGTGAGGTACGAACTTGCGCGCACTGTTCATCGAGCACGACCACGTCTCTCCGCCCGGCCTCGTCGGCGAGCGGCTGGAGCAGCGCGGGTACGAGATCGTCGAGCACCTGATCGTGCCCGAGGACCGTTTCCACGATCCGGGCGTGACGGCCGAGTATCCCGATCCCCGGGAGTTCGACGTCATCATCCCGATGGGTGCGCCGTGGGCCGCCTATGACCATGACCTGGTCGGCAGCTGGGTGCTGCCGGAACTGGACTTCTTGCGCGAGGCCGACGCCGCGGACGTGCCAGTACTTGGGATCTGCTTCGGTGGGCAGCTACTTGCGTTGGCACACGGCGGCTCTGTCGCGCAGGGGCCGGCGCCCGAGTTCGGCTGGGTCACGATCGAGACCGACGAGCCCGATGTGGTGGCGGAAGGCCCGTGGTTCCAGTGGCACTTCGACCGCTGGACTGTCCCCCCGGGGGCACAGGAAGTCGCGCGTTCGGCGGTCGCGTCACAGACCTTCCTGTTACGGCGCAACTTCGCAGTCCAGTTCCACCCCGAACTCGCGGCCGATGCGCTGCGTGGCTGGCTGGACAACGGTGGGCATGCGGAACTGCTCAAGCACGATCTCGATCCGGCCGCCGTCTACGACGAGATGGTCGCCGAGGAACCGGCTGCGCGCGAGCGGACTTACCGGCTCGTGGATGCGTTCTTGGAACGGTGTGTGGAGCAGGCATGACGAACACCAAGACCGGCCGGATGGCCACCGATCGTCCGGAACGCTACGCCAAGCAGCTGGCCGGACATTGGGCACGCAAGACTGAGCAGACCGAGTTCGACGGCGACACCGTTCTCACGTTTGCCGGCGGGCAGGCGGTCTCGATGCGCGCCGAGCAGGGTGGGTTGCTTCTGGCTGTGACTGTGCCCGAGGACGCTGACCTGGACAGCTTCGCGCAGGTCGTGGAGGAGCACCTGCAGCGCTTCGGCAGGCGTGACGAACTGCGGGTGGACTGGGACTAGGCGAACAACTCACCGAGTTCCCGCAGCCGTTCCTCGTTCGCGCTGAACCACGCCCACTGCCCCCGCTGCTCGCGCTGGATGAGGCCGGCTTCGGCGAGGACTTTGAGGTGGTGGCTGACCGTGGGCTGCGATAGGCCCACCGGTTCGTTCAGATCGCACGCGCAACACTCACCGGCTGAGCGGATGAGCGACAGCAGCTGCAGGCGGGCCGGGTCGGCGACGGCTTTGAGAACGGAGGCGAGGCTGTCCGCCTCCGCGCGACCGAGCGGAGTGGTGAGCCCACCCGGGCAGCAGATGGAGATGTCGACCGGTGCCATGGCCCTCCTTACATTGACGGACATCAATATACGGCGTACCGTTCATATCGACAACCGTCGATGAGGGGTGGGACGTGGTTCGTACCGTCGAGGCCGAGCAGCCGGTCCTGCAGCGACTCTCCCTGCTCGACCGCTGGCTGCCCGCGTGGATCGGCGCGGCGATGCTCGGCGGACTGCTGCTGGGGCGGCTGTGGCCGGGTGTTCAGGACGTGTTGAGCACCGGCGAAATCGACGGCACGAGCCTGCCGATCGCCCTGGGCTTGCTGGCCATGATGTATCCGGTGCTAGCCAAGGTGCGCTACGAACAGATCGGCCATGTCACCGGTGACCGCAGACTGCTCGGGTTGTCGTTGCTCCTGAACTGGGTCATCGGCCCGGCGTTGATGTTCGTTCTCGCCTGGACGTTCCTGCCCGATCAGCCCGAGTTCCGCACCGGCCTCATCGTCATTGGCCTTGCCCGCTGCATCGCCATGGTGCTGATCTGGAACGACCTCGCCTGCGGCGATCGCGAGGCCGCAGCGTTGCTGGTGGCGATCAACTCGCTGTTCCAGATCGTGGCGTATGCCGCGCTCGGTGTGTTCTATCTGCAGATCCTGCCGGCCTGGCTGGGCTGGCAGACCGCCGACGCGCAGTTCTCAACCTGGTCCATCACCAAGAGCGTCCTGATCTTCCTCGGGATTCCGTTGCTCGCCGGCTATCTGACCCGCCGCATCGGTATCGCTCGCCGTGGCGAGGACTGGTACACGCACACGTTCCTGCCCCGCATCTCGCCCATCGCCTTGTACGGCCTGCTGTTCACGATCGTCGTGATGTTCGCGCTGCAAGGGGAGGCCATCACGTCTGCACCCTTGACGGTCGCACGTATCGCAATCCCGCTGCTGGTCTACTTCGCCCTCATGTGGTTCGCCGCGTTCTTCGCATCGCGGGCCATCGGCCTTGACTACCCGAAGACGGCGACCGTTGCTTTCACGGCGGCGGGCAACAACTTCGAACTGGCGATCGCGGTGTGCATCGGAGTCTGGGGAGTAACGAGTGGGCAGGCGCTGGCCGGCACCATCGGCCCGCTCATCGAGGTCCCGGCGCTCGTCGCACTGGTCTATGTCTCGTTGTGGCTGAACCGCCGCCTGTTCATGAAGGAGCCCGTGTGAGCAAGCCGTCCGTGCTCTTCGTCTGTGTGCACAACGCCGGTAGGTCGCAGATGGCCGCCGCGTACCTCAGCCATCTGGCGGGCGACCGGATCGAGGTCCGCTCTGCCGGGTCGGCGCCGGCTGAATCGGTGAACCCGGCGGTGGTCGAAGCCTTGCGCGAGGAGGACATCGACATTTCCGCTGAGATCCCAAAAGTGCTCACGACCGACGCGGTGCGGGAATCTGATGTCGTCATCACCATGGGCTGCGGTGATGTGTGTCCGGTGTTCCCGGGCAAGCGTTACGAGGACTGGCAGCTTGAGGATCCGGCAGGTCAGGGCGTTGCCGCCGTGCGCCCGATTCGGGATGAGATCCGCAAGCGTGTCGAACGACTGATCGCTGAATTGGAGGGCTCTCATGAGTGACATCGACCAGGTGCGCGAGAACGTGCGCAGCCACTACGCGCAGGCTGCCACGGCTGCCTCGTGCTGCGGCCCGGCGCTGGAGGGGGAGTCCGAGGTCTTCGGGATTTCGCAGTACGACCCGTCGGTCCACGACCTCCCACAGGCAGCATTGGTCGCGTCCCTGGGCTGCGGCAATCCCACCGCCCTCGCGGACTTGCGGCCCGGGGAGACCGTACTGGATCTGGGATCCGGCGGCGGCATCGACGTGCTGCTGTCCGCCCGCCGGGTCGGCCCCACGGGCATGGTCTACGGCTTGGACATGACCGACGAGATGTTGGACCTCGCACGCGCCAACCAGGCCAAAGCTGGAGTCGAGAACGTCGAGTTCCGCAAGGGGCACATCGAGGACATCCCGCTGCCGGACGGGTCGGTTGACGTGATCATCTCCAACTGTGTGATCAACCTGTCCGGGGACAAGCCGCAAGTCTTCCGCGAGGCATTCCGGGTCCTGCGTCCCGGCGGCCGGCTGGCTGTGTCGGATGTGGTCCTGAGCAGGCCGATTCCCGCCGAGCTGCAGGCCGTGACTGCTCTATGGACCGGGTGCGTTTCGGGGGCGCTCACAGAGCAGGAGTGCACCGCCGGCCTGGTCGCGGCGGGCTTCGAGGACGTCAGCATCGAGGTCACGCGGGTGTACGACCGCGTCACGCTGGAAGGGCTGGCCAGCGCGGTGCCCGAGGAGATCGCACTCACTCAATTGGAGGGTGTGATCCGCTCGGCGTTCATCCGGGCGCGGAAGCCGGACTAAGGCGCTCGAAGCCGGGCACGATGTTCGGCATGCCTGACCTGTCGCACAATGCAGCCGAACGGCGCTACGAGGCACGCATCGACGGTGCCCTCGCCGGCTTCGCCGAGTACCAGCTCACCGACGAGCTGATCGTCTTCACGCACACCGAGGTAGAGCCGGCGTTCGAGGGCAAGGGCGTTGGCGGTGCGCTGGCCCGCTATGCCTTGGACGACGTGCGAACGACGGGGACGCGCAAGGTGCTGCCCTTGTGCCCGTTCATCAAGGGCTGGATCGGCAATCATCCCGACTACGTGGACCTGGTGTATGGCGCTCGGCCTTCCACAGTCACGGATTGAGGAACTGGCGCCTGCGGTGAGTTCTAGCCCGCTTTCTCACTTCGCCCACAGTCGGTACCGGCCAGAAGTGAGCATTCGGGCTAGAACAGGGTCCGGCGGATGAAAGGAATTCGAGGATGAGGTTCACAAGGAGCGGCGGGCAGAGTGGCCGCGGACCGGAGGACTGGTTCACCGGGACCGTCTTCATCGACGGGATTCGCAACCCCGATGACCAGTCGGCCGTGGGTTGTGCGCATGTCCGATTCACCCCCGGCGCGCGCACGGCTTGGCACACCCATCCCAAAGGCCAGACCCTCTACGTCACCGACGGGATCGGCTTCGTGGCCACCCGCAACGGCGGGGTGCAGGAGATCCGCCCCGGCGACGTCGTCTACATCGAGCCGGGTGAGGAGCACTGGCACGGCGCGACGCCCGACCGTTTCATGGCACATGTCGCGATCCAGGAAGCTGACGCTGGCGGAAACGTGGTGACCTGGCTCGAGCACGTCACGGATGAGGAGTACGCGGGGTGACACACGGCGCATGCGGAGGCGAGAGCACAGATCTAGCGCCTGTCGTGCGTACAGAGGACTAGCACTCTCGCGCAGAGAGTGCTAATAGTAGAAGTGCACGGAAACATCCCCCTGACCAGGGGGAATGAGTGTGAAGGAGGTGAGTTCCGTGCTCCGTTTCGACCCGTTCCGCGACATCGACCGTTTGACCGAGCAATTGCTTGGCACCCAGGCCGGAACAGCCCGCGCGCCGCGCTTCATGCCGATGGATCTGTTCCGGGCAGGTGACCATTTCGTGTTGAACGCCGACCTGCCCGGCGTCGACCCGGGCTCCATCGACATCAGCGTGGACAATGGCACTCTCACCGTCAAAGCCGAGCGCAGCGAGCGCTCCGAGGACAACGTGCAGTGGATCGCTTCCGAACGCTTCACGGGTACGTTCATGCGCCAGCTGGCGCTGGGCGAGGGCATTGACGATCAAGGGATCACGGCTCGGTACGACAATGGCGTTCTGAGCCTGCTGCTCCCGGTCGCCGAGAAGGCCAAGCCGCGCAAGATCGAACTGTCGGGGCACGACGAGCCGAAGGTCATCGAAACCTCGTCGTCCTGACCAAGGAATACGCGGCGGGTGCGTGGTGTGCGCACCCGCCGCGCGCCTGAGCGGAGGGCCAGGGATTCGAACCCTGGGTGACGCAGAACGCCACAACGGTTTTCAAGACCGTTGAAGCCGCCCACGGATTCCTCGTACAAACGCAGTTTCCCCACGGAATCCGTCCGCTGGGGTCCGCCCGAGTCCGCTGGATTCCGCCAAAGTGGCGACTGTGTGGCGACTGGCTCCGATAGCGGAATGGCTAGCCGTACTGCAGAGCCCCCTGTGTCAGTCAACATGGCAGGAGGATACGCGGTAGTGGTGACAGCCTCCCGTTGCAGCGAGAGTCGCCCTGACCGGACGGGTGGGCGTAGGCTTCTGTTCGACGGGGGAAACGCTTCCCTGTCCTGTGTACAAAACAAGTGACACGAGGACGGAGACTGTAATGAGCGACTACCAGAGCAATGTGCCTGACCCGGTCCAGGGCCAGCCGACACAGCCGGTTCCGCCGCCGCCACCAGCGAATTACCCGACGAGTGTGCAGTACGTACAGCAGGTTGCTGCGCCAAAGCAGCCGCGTGGGATGTCCATCGGTGGCATGGTTCTGGGCATCGTGGCATGGGCCGTGGCACTCCTTTCCTTCTTCTTGCTCAGCCCGCTGTCTCTGCTTCTGAGTCTGATCGGTCTGCCGCTCAGCATCTTCGGGCTGAAGAGGGAACCCAGTGGCCGCGGAATGGCGGTAACGGGGATCGTCCTCAACGCGATAGGTGTCGCTCTTGGGGTGATACTCACCATCGTGGCCCTCATCGGGCTTGCATCGGGTAGCAGCACGACCTAACGGCGGCGATTGGTGGAGTGTTCTCGCCGAGACGCGTCAGTCTGATCGGCAGCCTGGCCTCCGGTGATGGAATGGGATGAATGAGGGCAAAGCGCAGGAGCCTCCCTGGTGATTTCCTGCTTGACCCTGTGATCCTGGTGGCACTGGCGCTGCTCCTGGTCAATGACCACTACCTGAAAGCCCAATGGGGCAACTGGTGGACCGGCAAACTCTCGGATGCCGCCGGTATGACGCTTTTTCCCGCCCTGCTAGTCGCCCTGGCCGAGTTGTCGAGGCGCATGCTCACGCCCACCGCTTGGCGCATACGCCCTCCCGGTTTCTGGCTTGGCGCGGCGGTGACTGGCGCGACCTTCGTTGTCATCAAGGCTTTGCCCGCAGCAACCGCTGTTTCGCAGAGCCTCAACCAGTGGGCTGCTGCCCCTCTGAGGGCTATTGGGCTCGTCGATTCGATAACGATCAGGCAGGACAGCAGCGATCTACTTGCCGTGCCGTTCGTGCTGCTCGCGGTATGGGTGGGCTACCGCTGGCGGTCCGCCTCTTAGAGCGACTCGGTCCTGTCGACACTGGACACCTCACAGGTGATCGAGGAAGCGCTCACCTCGTCTAGGCCGGTGACCTTCTCGGTCTTGGTCTGCCCCGGCTTCAAGTTCGTGATGTACGAATCGCCGGTGCCGAAGTTCTCCTTGCCGTTCTTCGATTGGAACGTGATCTCGATCATGTAATCGGAGGCTTTCTCCGAGTTGTTGGTCACTTTGATGGTCGCCTCAGGCAGGTCAAGAACGGACTCGATCCCGCAGTCAGTCAGTTCAACATCATCGACCTCGTCTGACTCGCCGGTCACCTTGTCGCCGGACCCCGACGCGCTGTTCGATGTGCCCGAGTCACCGCTGCTCTGCGAGCCGCTGTCACTGCCGGATGCCACGGTGCCGCCGATAGCCAGCAGGGCGATGACAGCAATGCCGAACTTGCGAAGAGTTTCCATGATTACCCCGTTTCCCCGTTCCCCGTTGAACCGTTAATTCGGCTCTTAACCTACCAGCCGGAGTGACCTCTTCGTCGGCCTGCGCGGGTGTGCGTAGCGCGCTCGTTCTTGACCGCATCTGATTCCCCGTCTACCCCCTTGGTCCGCGACTAGTTGTCTCCGCCGATATCCGCCACCGCACGCTGCGGGCCGTTAGGAACCGCCCGCTAACCGAGCGAGAGGCGGCAACACCATGGACCAGGCGGTTCCCGGCAACAATCAGCCCGGGATTGTCGATGCGGCGTGGGCACTGGGCGCTGACCTTCCCTGTCAACGACCCGTGCGCATGCAGCGTCGGGATGTGGCGACTGGGGTGGAATCGACAGTCTTCATTCGGTGTGGCACTCGCGTTGCTTCTCAGTGCCCCTCATGCGCCTCGCTCTACCGCGGGGATGTGGCGGCAGTGCTGCGAGACGGTCTCTTCGGCACGGCTGAGGATGAGGTCATCGTGCTGCTGACGCTCACCGCGCCGAGTTTCGGCGAGACACACTTCGTCCCGCCTCAGGCCCCGCCAAAGGACGAGAAGAAGGCCCACGCCGGGTGGGAGCGCCGCTTCGGCAAGCGCAAGTGCCGATGTGGGAACAAGCACCTTCCGGGAGACAAGGAGTGGACAGGGGTTCCTCGCGACAGTGAAACGTACGACTACGAGGGTCAGGTGCGGTGGAACCGCATGGCCCCGAGGCTTTGGACGAGGACGGCCGATGAACTCACGCGAGTCCTGCTGTCCGATGGCTCCCGGCTCCCTTACGCGGGTGTGACTGAGTTCCAGCGTCGAGGAGCGGTGCATCTGCACGTGCTGATGCGTGTGCCGATGACCTTCACGCTTGACGTGTACGAGGACGAGGGGGCTGTGCGCTCCAAGGCGATCGAAGAGATCGTGGCAAAGGTCGGGACCTACGCACCCAGCGACACGTCAGGTCACCGGTTCGAGTGGGGTGGGCAAGCACACGCACAGGTCATTACTGATGCGATGGGTAGGGACAAGAAACGCGCCGCGGGGTACTTGGCCAAGTTGGTCACGTATGCCGCAAAGGACCTGGCCAGTGATGGATTGGGTTTCCCCATCGACGAAGGCCCGTTTGCCATCCACTTGGACACGCTCACCAGACAGGCTCAGAAGTCCAAGTGCCCCGGCCATTGGGCTAGCGATGAGGGGAGTCACGAGTGTGTTGACTGCCGACGTGGGC
>ERZ724513.1968-NODE-1968-length-10317-cov-5.270707_pt1 | contig 10317 bp, 10 predicted proteins | sample MGYA00376046_ERZ724513 | MGnify/ENA primary metagenome ERZ724513 (study PRJEB28724, sample SAMN07190883) | activated sludge metagenome | isolation source: activated sludge of sewage treatment plant in Hong Hong | place: Hong Kong | collected 2016-03-17 ... | reverse complement strand
CTCCCACGTGGCAGCCGGCACCGAGTATCGCTCGGTGTGGATCGCGTGGTCCTCCACCCGCTCGGTCGACAGCGGACGGAACGTGTCGAGGCCGACGACCAGTTCCACCCTCGCGGTCACGACCCCGCGTCGCGTCAACTCGGCGAGGAGCCGGTCGGTCAGGTGCAGCCCCGCGGTGGGCGCCGCCGCTGACGCGGGTCGGGCCGAGAACACCGTCTGGTAGCGCTCGGCGTCGGTCAGCCTCTCCCCGATGTACGGCGGCAGCGGCATCTCCCCGGCGTGCTCCAGCGCGTCGAGGAGCGGGACGTCGCTGTGGGGTCGTACGAGCTTGCGGCCGTCGCCGACGTCGGGACCGATCTCGAAGCGGAGGCCGCCGGCGGTGGCGTCGACCACGTCGCCGGGGCGCAGCTTGCGGGCCGGGCGGCACAGCACCTCCCACCAGCCGTCGTCGCGCTCCTCGAGCAGGAGCACCTCGCCCGTCCCCCCGCTGGCCCGTTCGATCGGCACCCGGGCCGGCAGGACGCGGGTGTCGTTGAGGACCAGCAGGTCACCGGGGCGCACCAGCTCGGGCAGCTCGGCCACGGTCCGGTGCTCGGGGTCCCGTCCCGGGCCGCGGTCGACCAGGAGCCGTGCCGCGTCACGCGGTTCGATCGGCACCTGGGCGATGGCGCCCTCGGGCAGGTCGTAGTCGAGCTCGTCGGTGCGCATCGGGGCCGGCGGGTCGGCCGGTCAGAACCCCATGGAGCGACCGATGATCTCCTTCATGATCTCGGTGGTCCCGCCGTAGATCGAGGTGATGCGTGCGTCGGTCCAGGCCCGAGCGATCGGATACTCGTTCATGTAGCCGTAACCGCCGTGCAGCTGCATGCCGGTGTCGGCCACCCGCTTCTGCAGCTCGGTGGTCCACCACTTGGCCATCGACGCCTCCTCGGCGGTCAGGCGGCCGTCGTTGAGCAGCTCGACGCAGCGGTCGACGAACGTTTCGGCGATCGTCACCTCGGTCTCCATCTCGGCCAGCTTGAAGCGGCTGTTCTGGAAGGTGCCGATCGGTTGGCCGAACGCGGTGCGCTCCTTGGCGTAGTCGATGGTCCAGGTGAGCATCGCCCGACAGTGCGCCACCGCGGCCGCCGCGATCGACAGCCGCTCCTGGGGCAGGTTCTTGACCAGCAGCACGAAGCCCTGGCCCTCGTCGCCCAGGCGGTTGGCCACCGGGACCCGGACGTCGGTGAAGAACAGCTCGGCGGTGTCCTGGGCGTGCATCCCGACCTTGTCCAGGTTGCGGCCCCGCTCGAAGCCCTCCATGCCCCGCTCGACGACGACGATCGACATGCCCTTGTGCTTCTGGGTGGGGTCGGTCTTGCACGCGACCAGGACCAGGTCCGCGTGGATGCCGTTGGTGATGAAGGTCTTGGAGCCGTTGAGCACGTAGGTGTCGCCGTCGCGGATGGCGGTGGTGGTCATCGACGCCAGGTCCGACCCGATGCCCGGCTCTGTCATGGCCACCGCGGTGATCAGCTCGCCAGAGGCGATGCCCGGCAGCCAGCGCTGCTTCTGCTCGTCGGTCGTGTAGTCGAGGAAGTAGGGCAGGCAGACGTCGTTGTGCAGCGTCATGCCCAGGCCGTGGGGGTACAGGTCGGCCCGGGTGAGCTCCTCGACGATCACCTGGCTGTAGCGGAAGTCGTCGACGCCCGCTCCGCCGTACTGCTCGGGCACGGCCATGGCCAGGAACCCGGAGGCGCCGGCCTTGGCGAACACGTCGCGGTCGACGATCTCGGCCTCGGTCCAGGCCTCGCGGTGCGGGACCATCTCGCGGTCGAGGAACGTCCGGAACGCCTCGCGGAACATGTCGTGCTCGTCGGTGAAGTGGTCGCGTTGCACTGGGTGACCTCGGGAGTGGGGGTTGCGGTGGTGGGGTGGTTGGGTGCGATGGCCTCGCCCTGCGCCGGCAGGTCCGGACCGATCAGATGTGCCTCCCAGACTCCCACGCGGACGGTCCTCCGACCGAACCGGGCCGGTCAGTCGAACAAGCTCGGGTCCACCGTTCCGGGCAGCGCCGACGGTGGCGGCACCATCCCGAGGTGCTGCCACGCCGCCGCGGTGGCGACCCGACCCCGGGGCGTGCGGATGAGCAGGCCCTGTTGGATCAGGTACGGCTCGTAGACGTCTTCGACCGTCTCGGGAGGTTCGGCCACCGCGATGGCCAGGGTCGACAGGCCGACGGGTCCGCCGCCGAAGCGGGCGCACAGCGAGGTGAGGATCGACCGGTCGACCTTGTCGAGGCCCATGGAGTCGATGCCGAACATCTCGAGACCGGCGCGGGCCGTCGCCGCGTCGATGCGGCCGTCGCCCTCCACCTCGGCCACGTCGCGCACCCGGCGCAGCAGTCGGTTGGCGATGCGGGGCGTGCCCCGTGACCGACCGGCGATCTCCTCGGCGCCGGCCCCATCGATGTCGGCGCCGAGGATGCCGGCCGCGCGCACGACGATGGCGCGCAGGTCGTCGGGCTCGTAGTAGTCGAGCCGGGCCACCAGGCCGAAGCGGTCCCGCAGCGGCCCGGTGATCAGCCCGGTGCGGGTGGTGGCCCCGACCAGGCAGAAACGGGGCAGGTCCAGGCGGATCGAGCGCGCCGCGGGGCCCTTGCCCAGGACGATGTCGAGCTGGAAGTCCTCCATGGCCGGGTAGAGGACCTCTTCGATCGACCGGGAGAGCCGGTGGATCTCGTCGATGAACAGGACGTCGCCGTCGCCCAGCTTGGTGAGGATGGCGGCCAGGTCGCCCGGACGTTCGAGCGCGGGGCCCGAGGTGACCTGCATGGTCACGTCCATCTCGGTGGCGACGATGCCGGCGAGCGACGTCTTGCCCAACCCGGGCGGCCCCGCGAACAGGAAGTGGTCCGCGGCCTGACCGCGACGCCGGGCCGCCTCCAGGATGACGGCGAGGCGGCGCTTGAGCTCGGTCTGGCCGACGAACTCGTCCAGCGTGCGGGGGCGGAGGGTTGCGACCGGATCGGAGGAGGGGTCGACGAGGTCGGCCCCCTCGCCGGGCGCGACCTGCGACGCGGCGGAGCGGTCGACGTCGTCGTCGCCCTCGTGCGGCGACGGGTCGAGGAGCTCTTCGCGGGCCATCAGCGGACCCGCCCGCGAGCCGGACCGGCGCAGGGTCGCGCTCTCACGCGGCCGCCAGCCTCTGGAGCGCCTCGCGCAGCAGCTCGGAGGTGTCGCCGTCCGCGGGCAGGTCGACCAGCACCCGACCGATCTCATCGGCGCCGTAGCCGAGCTCGGCCAACGCGTCACGCACGTCCGCTCGGGTCCCTCCGGTCGGTGCACCGGTGATGGCGGCGACCGCAGCCGACGCGTCGACCTCGCCGGCCTGCATCCGCGACTTGAGCTCGACCAGCAGCCGAGCCGCCGTCTTGCGGCCGACTCCGGGGACCAGGCAGAGCGCGGCGACGTCGTCGGAGGCGAGGATGCGGCGCAGCTCCAGCGGTGAGTGCACCGACAGGATGGCCAGTCCGAGAGCGGGTCCGACCCCGTGGGTGCCGATCAGCACCTCGAACACCCGCCGGTCCTCGATCGTGGTGAACCCGTAGAGGGTCACCGCGTCCTCACGGACCTGCTGGTGGACGTGCAGGAACGTCTCGGCGCCGACGTCGCCCGCGCCGGCGGCGGTGGCCGGGGTGACCTGGAGCCGGTAGCCGATGCCTCCGACCTCGACGAGCAGCTCCGGTCCGTCGCGGTCGAGCAGGGTCCCGCGCAGCGAGCCGATCACCGGAGCACCCCGCTCATGGCGACGTGGGTGAGCGCCACCGCGGCGGCATCGGCGGCGTCGGGCGGGTGCGGCGGAGCGGGGAGGTCGAGGAGGATCTGCACCATCTTCTGCACCTGTTCCTTGTCGGCGTCGCCGTGGCCGGCGACGGCGTCCTTCACCTGGTTGGGCGAGTACTCGACGACCTCGGCGCCACGCGCGGCGGCTTCGGCCATGAGGACCCCCGACGCCTGGCCGACGCCCATGGCGGTGCGCACGTTGACCTGGAACAGGACGCGCTCCACCGCCACCGACCGCGGCTCGAACTCGTCGAGCAGGCCGCGGAAGTCGTCGCGGAGCTCGGCGAGCCGCCTGGGGACGTCCATGTCGGGATCGGTGCGCATGACGCCGAGCGCGGCGGCCCGGGGCGCGCCGTCGCCAACTCGCAGCACGCAATAGCCGCACCGCGACAGCCCGGGATCCACACCGAGTACGAACACAGGTTCGACCGTAGCAACCGCGACCGGGTGCGCGGGGGACCCTCGCGGCGGCGTGACCGGGACCGCCGGGTGGCGGTTCGGCCCGGTCGCGCCCACGTCTCCCGCCACGGCCATGGCGTCACGAGCTACAGATCGCGGCGGACGCGCCGATACGACCAGTGATGGAGTCCCTCGGATCCCCCGCTGCCCCACCGCGTCCCACCACGGAGGGCTCCGGCTCCTCCCCCACCGCGCTGGTCCCCCCGCCGTACCACGGGCCGCTGCCGACCCCGTCGGCGTCAGCCGTGACGTCGGTGCCGAACGGCGCGACGCCGGTGCCGGCGTTCGGATCCGATGACGCGCTCATCCCTCCGACGGTCACCGCACCGGTCACCGCCCCGACCGACGTGGGCCCATCGGATCCCGTGGTGCAGCTGTCGGGAGTCGGGCACCGCTTCGGCGCCAACGACGCGCTGCGGGACCTGAGCTTCGAGGTGCCCGACGGCGCCATCACCGTGCTGCTGGGCCCGAACGGCGCCGGCAAGACGACCGCCATCCGGGCGATCACCGGGGCCCTCGCCCCGATGTGGGGCACGGTGCGCACCTTCGGGCTCGATCCTGACGACGACGGCCACCTGGTGCGGCCCCGCTGCGGGGTGGTGTCGGCCAAGCCCGCTCTCTACGACCGGCTGAGCGGGCGCGACAACCTTGCCTACGCCGCTGAGCTCTACGGGGTCGGCGCCGACGCGGCGGACCGGATCGAACGTTGCGCCACACGCTTCGGCATCGAGGACGCTCTCGACCAGCTCGTCGGCGGCTACTCGACGGGGATGAAGACCCGCCTGGCGCTGGCGCGCTCGGTGCTCCACGACCCGCAGCTGCTGCTGTACGACGAGCCGACCTCGGGTCTGGACCCGGAGTCCTCCTACGCCGTGCTCGACATGATCCGCGACATGACCTCGTACGGCCACACGGTGGTCATGTGCACCCACCTGCTGGCCGAGGCCGAGGGGCTGGCGGACCACATCGTCATGATCGAGTCGGGCACCGACCTGATCTCCGGTTCGCCGACGGAGCTGACCCGTCGCTACTGGCCGAACCCGATCGTCACCCTCGATGCCGAGGACCCCCGGCTGCTCGACCGGGCGGCCGCGTTCCCCGGCGTGTCGGGGTACCGACGGGACCCCGCCGGGGCCCGACTCGAGGTCGACGACCTGCGCCGCGTACCCGACATGGTCGCCTCGCTGATCGCCGACGGCGTGCGGGTGACCCGGGTCGAGCCGCACGTGCCGACGCTCGAGGACCTCTACTTCACCATCCGTCGCGAGTCCGGGGTGGGAGAGCGCAGCATCGCCGCACCCGGCGGCGCCGCCCGAGCACAGGGCGCCGCCCGAGCACAGGGAGCCCACCGATGACGACGATCGAGTTCGAGGACCGCAACCCGGCTGGCGCCACCGGCCCCCGACGGACCGCGCGTCACACCCGTCGGACCCGGGCCGCCCGGGACTTCGACCGCCACCGCATGTGGGTGGTGGCCCGCACCGACCTGCGCCAGCTCGTGCAGTCCAAGGACTACTGGATCCCGATGGTGGCGCTCGGCTCGCTGTTCTTCTTCGTGATCCCGACGATCCTGCTGTTGACCATCACCCGCATCGGTGACATCAACGTGGTTCAGCAGGCCAGCCAGGCGCTCAAGATCCTCCCGGCCCAGGCCCAGGCCCAGATCCAGGGCAGCTCGCCGCAGGGCCGGACGGCCTTCGCCCTGGCGGTGTACCTGTTCGCGCCGGTGGCGGTGGTGGTGCCGCTGACGATCTCGACCGCGGTCGGCGCCGCCACCCTCGTCGGCGAGCGGGAGCGGGGAACCGGCGAGTTCCTGGCCCACTCCCCCGCCTCGGTGCGCGAGATCTACCTGGGCAAGCTGTTCGCCAGCTTCGTGCCCGGCTACGTGACGACGCTGGCCGGCTTCGGCATGTACTCGCTGGTGGTCAATCTGGTGGTGGGGCCCGACGTGGGCGGCTGGTTCTTCCCGACATCTCAGTGGTGGGTCCTGATGCTGTGGATCATCCCGCCGTTCCTGCTGCTCACGTTGTCGCTGGTGTTGCGCCTGTCGGCCCGGGTGCGATCGACCGCCGCGGCCCAGCAGGCATCGGGGCTGATCACGCTGCCGATGATCGGGATCGCGTACAGCCAGTCGACCGGGACGTTGCTCGGGGGATCGCCGAACACGGGGTGGATCCTGGGCGCGATCGCCTGGGTGGTCGCGGCGATCAGCCTGCACACCGGCGTCCGATCGGTCACCCGGGCCCGCCTCCTCGGCGTCGCCCAGTGATATAGGGGTCCTCACTCACATCCCTTGTCACAATCCCGACCCCAGAATCAACGGGTCGCGGTCCCCGGTGACAACTCACTCCCTGATCGGTACTCCTGTCCTCCGTGGAGGAGAGCCCCGATCGACGACTGCAGCGGTGGGCCGCGGCGCATCACGGGCTGTACCGGGCGACCGACGCGCTCGAGGCCGGCCTCACCCGACGCCAGATCCGCTATCGGGTGGAACAGGGACGGGCCGACCGGATCGGCTACGACCTCTTCCGGATCGCCGGCGCTCCGGTGACCCAGGACCAGCGCACCCTGGCCGCGGCGTGGCGCAGCGGCGGCGTGGTCTCTCACCGGACCGCAGCTGAGCTCCACGACCTCATCGGCCGGAGCATCCACACGCCGCACGCCTCGGTGGCGCGGCGCAGCTCGCACCTGCTCGACGACGTCGTACTGCACCGCACCGAGGACCTGCTCGACGTCGAGACCATGGAGCTGAGGGGCGTCCCGGTCACCACCCCCGCCCGGACGCTCGTCGACATGGGCCTGCAGGTGACCGACAAGGAGCTCGAGAAGGCCCTGCACCGAGCGGTCCACACGGGTCGCACCACCTTCGAGGAGGTGTGGCGGATCTACAGGCGGATCTCGGCGCAGGGCCGCAACGGGGCGGGACCGATCGGCGACCTCCTGCGATCGATCGACATCGACTCCGCCGCGGCCGAGAGCGATCTGGAGGTCGAGCTGATCGCCGCGCTGCGCACGTTCGGGGCACCGACACCGGTCCGCCAGCACGACGTCGTCGTCGACGGGCACAGGTTCCGCCTCGACCTGGCCTATCCCGATCACCGCGTCTTCCTGGAGGGCGACGGGTTCGGGGTCCACGGCGACCGTGAGGGCTTCGAGCTCGACCGCTGGCGCCAGGACCTGCTCGTCGTCCACGGGTGGTGGCCGCTGCGGTTCACGTGGCGTCAGATCCGTCGATCGCCTGAGTGGTGCGCGCTGACGGTGCTGCGCAAGCTGGATCAGGTCGGGTCGCCGGATTTCTGAGGTCGGGATTGTGACAAGGGATGTGAGTGCGGACCCCTATATCTGGGAGAGGATGGTGAGGAGGTCGGGGGTGCTCTGGTAGCCGGTGCCGGCGTTGAGGTAGCGGTGCGCGTAGCGGACGATCCCGGCGGCGTCGATGACGAACGTCGAGCGCCGGTACAGGTCGAGCAGTCCGACGACGCCGAAGGATCGGCCGACCGCCAGGTCCTCGTCGGACAGCAACGGGAACGCGAAGCCGTCCTGGGCCGCGGCGAAGGCCCGGTGCGACTCGGGCGACTGCGGCGAGATGGCCAGCACCGACGCGTCGAGGCGGTCGAACTCGCCGATCGTCCTCGTGTACTCGCTCAACTGCGCCGTGCAGACCGGCGAGTCATCCGCCGGGTAGAAGGCGACCACCACCGGCCTTCCCCGCAGATCCGACAGCGTCACCTCGACCGACCCGCCGTTGCGACCGTCGACGCCGGGCAGGGTGAAGTCCGGAGCCGGATCACCGATCCGGAGGTCCGAGTCAGCCGGGTCGACCGGATCCCGATCGGCAGCGCCCGGATCGCTCACGCGTCGATCGCGGCGAGCACGTCGTCGGCGATGTCCATGTTGGCGTACACGTGCTGCACGTCGTCGTGGTCCTCGAGCGCGTCGACGAGCCGCAGCACGGCCTTGGCCGCCTCGACGGAGTCGAGCTCGACCGTCGAGGTGGCCAACATGGTCAGATCCGACGACTCGACGGTGATCCCGGCCTCTTCGATGCCCGTCCGGACCGCCGCGGTGAGCTGCGCCTCGCAGGTGACCTGCCAGTGCTCGCCGTCACCGGACACGTCGTCCGCGCCGGCGTCGATGGCCGCCATCATCACCTCGTCCTCGTCGACCGAGCCGGGCACGATGACGATCCCCTTGCGCTCGAACTGCCACGCCACCGCTCCGGGCTCGGCGATCGAGCCGCCCTGCTTGGAGAAGATCGAGCGCACCTCGGGGCCGGTGCGGTTGCGGTTGTCGGTCAGACCCTCGATGTAGATCGCCACACCGTGCGGTGCATAGCCCTCGTAGGTGACCTCCTCGTAGGTGACGCCCTCGAGCTCACCGGTCCCCCGCTTGATCGCCCGCTCGATGGTGTCCAGCGGCACCGATGCGTCCCGCGCCTTCTGGAACATGGTCCGCAGCGTCGGGTTCATGTCGGGGTCGCCGCCGCCGTTGCGCGCCGCCACCTCGACCTGGCGGATCAGCTTGGCGAAGAGCTTGCCCCGCTTGGCATCCGCCGCGCCCTTCTTGTGCTTGATCGTCGCCCACTTGGAATGCCCGGACATAGCGCTCCTGTTCGCGTCACCCGACGAAGAGCTCGTGCAGGCGGCGGTCGCCGGCGAGCTCCGGATGGAAGATGGCCACCATGATCGCGCCGTCGCGCACCAGAGCGGGACTCCCGTCGATGCGCGCCATGACCTCGACGCCGTCGCCGACCCGTTCGATGACCGGGGCCCGGATGCACACGGCGTGGAACGGCGCGTCGCCGAGGCCGGCGTCGGCCAGCGCATCGACGTCGACGTCGATCTCGAAGCTGTCGACCTGACGCCCGAACCCGTTGCGCCGCACCGAGATGTCCACCGCCCCCAGGCAGTGCTGGTCGTCCCGGCCGTCGAGGATCTCCGAGCTGAGCAGGATCGCTCCGGCGCAGGTTCCGAAGACCGGTCGCCCGGACCGGCAGAAGTCGCGCAGCGGTTCGAGCAGGTCGAAGCGCTCGGCCAGCATCGACATGGTGGTGGACTCGCCGCCGGGCAGGACGAGGCGGTCGACGGAGTCGAGCTGGTCGGCCCGGCGCACCTCTACGGCGCGGACCCCGAGCGACTCGAGGAGGTCGACGTGCAGGCCGAACGCCCCCTGAAGGGCGAGGACCCCGACGGTCACCAACCGCGGTCCGCGAACGTGATCTCGATCTGGTCCATGCCGATGCCGGTCATGGGCGCACCCAGGCCCCGGCTCACCTTGGCGAGGATGTCGGCGTCGCGGAAGTGGGTGGTGGCCTCGACGATGGCCTTGGCCCGCGGCGCGGGGTCGTCGGACTTGAAGATCCCGGAGCCGACGAACACGGCCTGCGCACCCAGCTGCATGGCCAGCGCGGCGTCCGCGGGAGTGGCGATGCCTCCGGCGCAGAACAGCGGCACCGGCAGCACGCCGGTCTCGGCGACCTCCTGCACCAGCGGCAGCGGGGCCCGCAGCTGCTTGGCCCACTCGAACAGCTCGGCGGAGTCGGCCTGGGTCAGCTTGCGGATGTCGCCGGTGATCGACCGGAGGTGGCGCACCGCCTCGACGATGTTGCCGGTGCCGGCCTCGCCCTTGGAGCGGATCATGCAGGCACCCTCGGAGATGCGCCGCAGCGCCTCGCCCAGGTTGGTCGCCCCGCACACGAACGGCACGGTGAACGCCCACTTGTCGATGTGGTGGGTCTCGTCGGCGGGGGTCAGCACCTCGGACTCGTCGACGTAGTCCACGCCGAGCGCCTGGAGGATCTGGGCCTCGACGAAGTGCCCGATGCGGGCCTTGGCCATGACCGGGATGGTCACCGCGGCCTGGATGCCCTCGATCATCACCGGGTCGCTCATGCGGGCCACCCCGCCGTCGACGCGGATGTCGGCGGGCACACGCTCGAGCGCCATCACCGCGGTCGCCCCCGCGTCCTCGGCCACCCGGGCCTGCTCGGCGTTGACGACGTCCATGATGACGCCGCCCTTCAGCATCTCGGCGA
>ERZ724513.1964-NODE-1964-length-10327-cov-5.385611_pt1 | contig 10327 bp, 6 predicted proteins | sample MGYA00376046_ERZ724513 | MGnify/ENA primary metagenome ERZ724513 (study PRJEB28724, sample SAMN07190883) | activated sludge metagenome | isolation source: activated sludge of sewage treatment plant in Hong Hong | place: Hong Kong | collected 2016-03-17 ... | reverse complement strand
CGTTCGACGAGCGCCACCGCAGCGCCAAGGAAATCAGCGAGGAGATGAATCAAAAAATCTCCGCCATCAAGGAAGGCATCACCTTCGTATTGATGCCGCCGCCGATTCTCGGACTCGGCAACGGCGCGGGGTATGGACTCTTCGTCGAAGACCGGGCTGGACTGGGCTTCGGGGCGCTGCAAAATGCGGTCGGCGGCCTGCAGGGAGCCGTCATGCAGACACCGGGTATGGGCTACCCGATCTCCGGTTATCAGGCCAATGTGCCGCAGCTCGACGCCGAGGTGGACCGCGTCAAGACCAAGACACAGGGCATTGCGTTGACGGATCTTTTCGCCACGATGCAGATCTACCTCGGTTCAGCCTATGTGAACGACTTCAACCTGTTCGGCCGCACCTGGCGCGTGTATGCGCAGGCGGACGGCGATTTTCGCGGAAAGGTCGAAGACATTTCCAATCTCAAAACGCGCAATGCCCGCGGCGAGATGGTTCCGATCGGGTCGATGGTGAAGTTCAGTCAGACGTACGGGCCTGATCCGGTGCTGCGCTACAACGGCTACCCTGCCGCCGATTTCATGGGAGAGGCTGATCCCACCAAGTTTTCCTCGGCGCAAGCGATGGACACGATTCGCGACATCGCCGGGAAGGTGCTGCCGAACGGCATGACCATCGAATGGACCGATTTGAGCTTTCAGGAAGCGTCGCAAGGCAAGGCGGCGCTGCTGGTGTTTCCCATCGCCATTTTGCTGGCCTTCCTCGTACTTGCCGCTCTGTATGAATCCTGGACCCTGCCGCTCGCGGTGATCCTGATCGTGCCGATGTGCATGCTGTGCGCGCTGGCCGGCGTCAAACTCACCGGGGGCGACAACAATACGTTTGTGCAGGTCGGCCTGGTGGTGTTAATGGGTCTGGCGTGCAAGAACGCGATCCTGATCGTCGAATTCGCGCGCGAGCTCGAATTACAGGGCAAGGGCATTGTTGAGGCAGCCCTCGAAGCCTGCCGCCTCCGGCTGCGCCCTATCGTGATGACGTCGGTCGCCTTCATCGCCGGCACGGTTCCACTCGTGCTGTCACATGGCGCTGGGGCGGAAGTGCGTTCCGCCACCGGCATCACCGTATTCGCCGGCATGATCGGCGTGACTCTGTTCGGCTTGTTTCTGACACCCGTGTTTTACGTCGGCCTGCGCATGCTATCCGGACGCAAGCTGATCAGGCACGATGAAGGAATGGACGTGGCACGGCCGGCAGGTCAGTTGAGCGGAGTCGAGAACCCGCATTGAGGCGGGTTAATTGACCCGAACTTTTGGTGCAGTGCGCGCCACCTTATTCTCGCCCACATGCGATGCCGCTGGCTCGAATCCATATTTGAGCAGAAGCTTTTGAATCCGGGGACTCATGAAGAAATCGGTGAATTGTTCGGCAGCCGTGCGTGACTCATCGCGGCAGGTCCACACTATCGCCTGCCCGAACCGGACCGGCGTATAGGTACCCCCCGGCATCTCATCGATAATACGCACCTGTCCGCTGTTGTTTATCGCATCTACGCGGTACACCAGCCCCATCTCTGCTTCTTCCCGTCGGATCATCTCAATGACTTCGTCGTGATGCGTGGCCGAGATCAGACGGAACCGGTCTTTATAGGAAGGATCAACCGCTCGAAGAGCCCGTGCGGTAATAGGGCCGGCGACAGCACTTTCAAACGCCCCGATTGCAACCCTGGTTCTTCGCTCAGACAACAGGTCGTGAAAAGAAATCGGCATGGCCTGCGACGCCGCCGACATGACGAACACCAACGACGTTTGCGCATAGACCTCGGGCCCGCCGTTGAGGGTCAATCCCTTTTTCTGCAATTTCTCAAGATCCTCCACCGCGGATAGCAACACATCCACGGGCGCTCCGCTCTCGACTTCACGGCGGAGGGTTTGCGAGGAACCGTACACGACGTTGACGGTGGCCCCGAACTCACTTTCGAACATGGGCACCACTTCCTGAAAGGCCGCCTTCAGACTATAGGCCGCGCCGATCGTCAGATTTTCTGCCTCTGCAGGCTCGCCGATGGCCAGTCCTCCCACAAGCCCGACTGCCATTACGAGCGCCTTGCTGAATCTCCGGAATGTCTTCATTACGTCAACCTCCCCCGTGTTCCCTCTGCGCAGGTCTTCGCGAACATTGCCATACGCCAGCTTCCGCACACGACGAGATTGTCGCAAGATTAGTACCAGCCGCATCCGTCGTCCCACGATCTCCGAAAGCCGGAACAATTGTTGAGGTTCTTGTGAAATGACGGAGCTTTTTGCATGACCGCTGAGATTTCTCGTCTGGCAAAACCGTGAGACTTTGCACTGTGCGCACAGTGCGATAATGCCCCTTCAAGAATTTGCCTTCCCGTTGTCGCAAGACGACGCAATCAAATTCAGTGATCGCTCCCTCCAAAACGTGCGAATACACGACCATTGTTGTCCGTCGTCACAACAGGCGCAGGTCGGCAAGAACCTTGCTCTATCCCGTCATCAAGAATCGCACACTGCTCTTCGTGTTCTAATCATAGATCTGCAATCCCCGTATTGCAGGACGAGGACTTGCTGTATGAATGAAATCGTCCTCATTGCCCTCCGCCGTCCCTACACCTTCGTGGTGATGTCCATTCTCATCGTGCTGCTCGGTAGCATCACGGTGCTCCACATGCCGACCGACGTGTTTCCCAATATCACGATCCCCGTCACCTCGGTGGTGTGGGCATATGCCGGCCTGCTGCCGCAGCAGGTCGAAGGACGCATCACCTATCTCTTCGAGCGCTTTCTCACTTCGACGGTGGAGGGCATCAAATACATTCACAGTCACTCGTATTACGGCAGCAGCATCACCAACATTTTCCTCCAGGATGGAGTGGATGTGGGGAGAGCCGAGGCGGATATCACGGCTATTGCGCAGACCGTCGTCAAGGCGCTGCCACCGGATATCTCGCCACCCATGGTCATGCGTCTCGCGCCCTCTTCCATCCCTGTGGCGATGCTGCAGATCAGTTCCGACCGGCTGACCCCGGCGGAGCTCTACAATCTGGCCTACATGCGAATCCGGCCCTTACTCGTGACCGTGCCGGGAATCGTCCTCCCCCACCCCTATGGCGGTCAGGACATGCAGGTCATGGTCAATCTCGACCAGCAAAAGCTGCTTGCCCGCAATCTGACGCCGGCCGATATTCACAATGCCCTCATGCAGCAGTATCTGGTGCTGCCGTCCGGTGATATCAAAATCAAGCAAACCGATTGGATCGTCCAGACCAATGCTTCCCCGATGCAGATCGAACATTTCAGCGATATCCCGGTCAAGCGGGAAGACAACGCCTTCATCTATTTGCGCGATGTGGCCACTGTCCGCCTCATGGGCCGGGTGCAGCAGAACGCGGTACTGGTGAAAGGCAAACAGACAGTTATCATCGTTGCGATGAAGAGCACGGAGGCCTCGACCCTCGACGTGGTCAATGGGATCAAGAAGATGATCCCGCGCGCGGAGCAGATCTCTCCCGAGGGCGTCGAGATCAAACTGCTCGACGACGCCTCCACCTTCGTGAAGGATTCGATTGCCGATGTGCTGCATGAAATGGCAACCGCAGGCGCACTGGTCGGCCTGATTGTGCTGCTGTTGCTCGGATCATGGCGGGCCACGGTGATCGTCTGGACGTCAATTCCTCTCTCCATCCTCACCGCCCTCATCGGTTTGCACTGGCTCGATGAGACGATCAACGTCATGACCTTAGGCGGATTGGCACTGGCCGTCGGCATCCTCGTCGATGACGCCACCGTGATGATCGAGAATATCGACCGGCATCTCGAAATGGGCAAGCCGCTCGAGCAGGCCATCGTCGATGCCGCGAATCAAATCGTGGTGCCGACATTCGTCGCCACCCTCTGCATTGCGATTGTCTGGATTCCGCTGTTCGAACTCGGCGGCGTCGCCGGCTACCTGTTCAAACCCATGGCGGAAGCGATCATCATTGCGATGCTGGCTTCCTTCATCCTGTCGCGCACCTTAGTGCCGACCATGGCCAAATATATGATGAAGGGGCACCATGTCGAAGCCGCTTGAACCTGCTGAACAGCCCGGTCCGGTTGTCTCAGGCAATATCTTCGTTCGGTTTCAACAAGGGTTCGAACGCGGGTTCAACCGGTTCCGTGAGCGCTATGGGCTGCTGCTCGAACGGGCCATGGCCCGGCGCCGGGCGTTTGTCACGGTCTGCCTCGTGATCGCCGTGGCCTCGCTGTCACTCTTCTTCTTTCTCGGCCGCGACTACTTTCCCGAAATCAGATCCGGTGTCATTCAGATGCATATGCGGGCCCCGCTCGGAACACGCATCGAGGTATCCGGACGTATCGCGACGCTGGTCTCCAACAGTGTCGAAGAGCTGCTGGCCGGTGAGGTGGAAAACATCGTGAGCAATTGTGGCTTACCGGTGGGAGCGCATAACTTGGCGTTCATTCCGACGCCGACCATCGGATCGCAGGATTGCGACCTCACGATTCTGTTGAGGGATGAAAAGTCGCCGGTGTGGGAGTACCGGCGCATTCTCCGCAAAGGGTTGACGGAGCGTTACCCTGGTACAGAGTTTACGTTCCAGCCGTCCGACCTGACTGCCAAGATCCTGAACTTCGGCGCACCGGCCCCGATCGACGTTCAGATCAAGGGTCCGGACATGCATCCCAACTATGAGTTCACCCGCAAACTGGCCGGCAGACTACGCCAGATCCCCGGCGCGACCGACGTGGTCATCCAACAGACCATGCGGACGCCGACGCTCATGGTCGAAGGCAACCGCACCTTCGGTCTGGCCGTCAACCGGACTCAAAAAGAAATGGCGTCCAACCTCCTGATGACGACCGCCGGCAGCCAACAGATCGACCAGGTGTATTGGCTCGATCCCAAGACCGGCATGTCTTATCTGATCAACGTGTATACGCCGCAAGCGCAGGTCAATAGCGTTAACAGCCTCAGAACCATTCCCGTTGAACCTTCGAATGATGTGTCGGACAACAATCATGATGTGCAATTGCTCGGCAATCTCGCCGACCTCTCGGCCGAGGGCACACCGGGCGTGATCACCCACGCGAACATCATGCCGCTGTTCGATATCTACGTTGGCACGGAAGGGCGCGACCTCGGCGGCGTATTGGCGGATGTCGAAACCGTCGCCAAGAGCATGGAGCACGAGTTGCCGCGCAGCGCCGCCATCGAGATCCATGGCCAGGCTTCGCTGATGCACGACGCGTATTTCGAGTTGATCTTCGGACTACTGGCCGCGATCGTGCTGGTCTATTTGCTGATTGTCGTCAACTTTCAGTCCTGGCTCGATCCGTTCATCATCATCACCGCCTTGCCTGGTGCGTTGGCCGGTATCGCGTGGGCCTTGTTCCTGACGCATACGCGCCTCTCGGAACCGGCGCTGACGGGAGCCATCATGACCATGGGAACAGCGACGGCCAATTCCATTCTGGTCGTCTCCTACGCGCGCGAACGGCTCGAAACGCATGGCGAAGCGCTGCGGGCGGCCATTGAAGCCGGCACGACCCGCTTCCGCCCGGTACTCATGACCGCTTCGGCCATGATCTTCGGCATGGTCCCCATGGCGACAGGATATTCTCAGAATGCCCCGCTCGGCCGTGCCGTGATCGGCGGCCTGCTCGTGGCCACGATCTTCACCTTGTTTTTCGTGCCGTGCGTCTATGCCATTCTGTATGACGGGCGAAGCGTTCCCGCAAAGGAGCAACTCTGATGCTGAAGCGTCTCTCTCCACGCCCTGGAGTCCTACTCGGTATTGTCCTGCTTCTGTTCTATCTCAGTTATCGCATCTACGAGAGCAATGTCGACGCCACAACCTTGCGCAAGCACACGCTGGAGGACACGATCCCCACAGTGGCCATCACCTACCCCAAGCCGGTGCCGCCGACCGAAACGATCACCCTGCCCGGTAATATCCAGGCCTGGTTCGAAGCGCCGATCTACGCGCAGGTCTCCGGCTACGTCAAGATGTGGTACAAGGACTACGGCGCCCTGGTGCAAAAGGGCGACATCCTCGCTGAAATCAACGCGCCTGCCCTGGATGCGCAATATGCCCAGGCGAAGGCGGATCTCGCCGCAGAACAAGCCAAATATGCCCTCGCCGACTTGACGGCGAAACGCTGGGTCGCGCTGCGCAAAAACCATGCGGTCTCCGAACAATCCATCTCCGTGCAGGAAGCCAATGCCAAGGCCGAAGCCGCCAGGGTCAAGGCAGCGGAGCAGAACGTGAAGAATTTCGAAGCGCTGATCCAGTTCAAAACCATCGTCGCGCCCTATGACGGAGTGGTGACCGTCCGCAACATCAATGTCGGCGACTACATCAATAAAGAAGGCAACATCAGCAACCGGAGCTCCATCACCAATTTGTTTACCGTCGCCGATGTCAGCATGCTGCGGCTATTCGTCAACGTACCGGCAGCCTTCGGAGCGTTTCTCAAGCCGGGACTGACGGCTGACGTGACGGTACCGCAATTACCCGATCGTCATTTCACCGCGAAATTCCTGACGGTCGCCCGCGGGTTCGATGTCAGCACACGCACGGCCGTCACGGTCTTCACGATCGACAACGAAGACCGGGCGTTGTGGCCGGGGTCCTATGCCAAGGTCCATCTCACCGCGCCGGTCGACCGGAACGTGCTCACTATTCCTTCCACCGCGTTGGTGTTCCAGGAGCACGGGACGCAAGTGGCCGTGGTGGCGGAGGACGATCGTGTGCAGCTGAAACCCATCACCGTGAGCAAGCTCATGGACAATGCCGTCGAAGTGTCAGGAGGGATTTCCAGTCAGGACCGCATCGTGAACAACCCGAGCGCCGCCTTGCTGGAAGGCGACAAGGTCCGCGTCGTCACACCGGCGCCCGGGTATGATCTTGTGGGCACCGCGACGCCACTCGCGAAGGAACCGGCGTTGAAATGACCTGTTTCCGATCCAGGCCAGCCCCATGCGTATCAGGTGAACGAGCGGACGCACGCCGATTCACAGACCTCGCCCGAACCGCCGCGCTCCTGCTGGCGCTCAGCCTGTCGGCCTGCAGTACCTTTCCCGCTGTCGATCTCTCCCCTCCATACGAGCCGGCTCAATTCGTGGTCCCGGCCTCATGGCATGGGTCGAGCCCATTCGTCGAAGCGAAGCCGTCCGATGGCGAGTTGCGTCAGGACTGGTGGACTCTCTTCAAAGATCCCGTCCTGAACGGGTTGGAAGCCCAAGCGTTGACGGCCAATCCTGACCTGCAGGCGGCCGCTGAACGGTTCGTGCAATCCCGCGATGTGATGATGAAGGCACGATCGCAATATCTGCCTCGTGTCGGCTTGGGCTTTGACGCCACCGATAATCGGCAGTCCCTCCACCGGCTGTTTCGCGCACCCGATAGTCCATTGGAAGAATCGAGCGTTGTGGGCGGCGGGCTCGCATCCTGGGAACCGGATTTCTGGTCGGCGCTGCGCAACGCGACAAAGGTAGAGATCTACCGGGCCGAAGAGCGCGCCGCCGACTTCGGACTCGCACGGCTGAGCCTGCAGGCGGAGGTGGCGGCCAACTACTTTGCGCTCCGCGGTCTCGATGCGCAGGATGCCATCTACACTCAATCGATCGCGCTATACACCCAGTCGCTGGAACTCGTCAACGCCCAGTTCATCGGCCAGATTGCATCGGCGCTCGACGTGGCTCGCGTCGAATCCCTGTTGTTCAGCACCGAGACGAGGCGTGCCCAAATCCAAGGGCAACGCCAGGTGTTGGAACAAGCCATCGCCATCTTGCTCAACGTGGCACCGGCCTCCTTCACGATCGCGCCGGTCAACGACCTCAAAATGGCCACCTTCACGATCCCCCAAACACTTCCGTCAACCTTATTGGAACGCCGGCCGGATATCGCCGCCATGGAACGGCGCATGGCGCAGGCCAATCGCACCATCGGGATTGCGCGCGCCGCGTTTTATCCCAATGTGTCGTTTCGACTCGGGGGCGGGTTTGAGGACGAGGCCTTCAATCTGTTCTCGCTCGCGAACAGTTTCTGGTCCTACGGCTCCGGCGTCTCGCTGCCGCTGTTCCAGGGTGGGTATCGCCGGGCGCAATTGCAGCAGTCCTGGTCTGCCTATCGTGAAACAGAAGATCGGTACCGATCGACCGTACTCAACGCCTTCCGGGAGGTGGAGAATAATCTCAGCTTGACCAACCGGCTGACCCTTGCGGCCAATAGGCAGGATGCCGCCGTTGGAGCGACCCTCAAGACGCAAGATCTCACTATGGAGCTCTATCAGGGCGGTCTGGCTTCCAGCCTCGAGCTCATTTACGCCCAGGTCGCCATGCTGACCGCGCGGATCGAGTCGGTGCAGATCAAGGCTGAATTGCTTCGCACTTCGGTGGCCCTCATCCGCTCGCTCGGAGGAGGCTGGAACCGCCAGCAATTGCCGACCGATGATGAGATTCAACCCTTCGGGACCTTCCAATACGTGAATCTCGACAAGCCACCATCAGTTCGCGGCATCGACGTCAACGCGGAGAATAATCGCCTTCACAACGACCTCACCAAGAAGCCCGCCGTTCGGTAGTAGCTGTCCATCACACACAAAAGCCGGTCCTGATTGGTGGAGAGCGGCTCTCGTGGTATCTCTGTTTGGAAAGAGTACAGCCCTTCCTGCCACCATTGAGGCACAATCATGATGATTCGGAACGTTTTCGGACTTCTCCTCCCGCTTGCACTGACAGCGCAACTGGCCGGCTACGCTGCGCTTGTCGTTCATGCTGCGAATGAGAAACAGGGCGCTCAGCACTATGAGTTGTCCAGAGGGGCAGGAGAGAAACGATCCGAGTGCGTGGGAATGGTACGAATCGGTCCCGGTATAGCAGCCATGGATTTGGAGGCAACCCGCACGGATTCGGATGATGCGCAGATTTCTCTACGAGGGACCAGAGACTCTTTCGTGTGCGAAGCCATTCTTCACCCGGCTATGCGGGCCGTTCTCGGACGCAGCATTGTTCAGTTCCACAATGGCACCACTCTGCCTCTCGCGCAGGTATTGCGCCAGATTCTTGAAGCGGGTAAGCAGCCCCGCATGGCGCAAACTGTGACCTCCACCGCGCTCGATAGGATACAGGTTCACGCACTTCATGCCGTGGTGGTTTACGAGGGGAAGGCCCATCTCCCTGACTCTCATCCTATCGAGACTCCCCAGGGAACCATTCACATCACGGTAGAGAAGACGCGCGAGCCGATCACGCTCTTTCTCATGTCATACAACCCTGTCGATTGGAGGATCTCCGCCGTACCCGGCGCGCGCATAGGGTCGGTGATTCTCCGCGGCTATTACCGTCAAACGATTCGAGGACTGGACAAAACCGTTCCCGTCAATACCGCATCCACTGAGGATGACAACTGGGACGACCTGTTTCCTCGGACCCTCGTGACATCCCGAGATGGCCTGATCGATTTTAAAGCCTATGTGCGCGCGATGGCCGGAGTCGAACCCGCGACGGTCCAGAGCCTCCACACAGGCGATTCGATCGTGATCGACGGAAAGACGACGCTGGAGTTTCCGGCTCCAATCGAGGTGCCGATCACGCAACCAGTGGTATTCAAGTCGGAAAGCGAATCCTCGGCACGATTCCGCGGGCGGAACATGATTTCTCCGGATCGTCTGACTGTCGGATATGGCATGAGCGGCGCTTCGACTGAAAGCATCGCCACGATGCCGCACAGCAGCGGAAGATGGTACGCCGAATTCATCGTACATGCCGGCGCCGACAACGCGGTCCCGATCTCGTGGACCAACGTCGGTATCCGATCGACGGCCAACGAGTCAGGCGGACTGACTTCACATGGCGGGCAATTGGCATACGGAGTGAAGCAGTATCTTCGGAATGTGGGCGGGCTGCGCGACAAAGATGTGATAGGACTCGCCATGGACTTGACGCGAGGCCATCTCTATGTTCGACACAATGGCGTATGGGTTGGAGGCTCGCCCGACAGCGGCAATCCAATCCTGCAGATTGTCAGGGACCGACAGTATGTTGTCGCAGTAGAGGTCGGCTCGCCCGGTGGGGATTACAGTAAGTCGGACACGTGGAGCGGCAATTTTGGGGCGACACCCTTCCGGCATCCTGTTCCAGATGGGTTTTTGCCTTACGAAGGTCGCCGCCCGGAGTAGACTGTGCTCGTCCCGCTAGGAACCCTTGGCTTATTGACAGACATTTCTCTATTTCGACCGGAAGTGAATTCGCACGGTGCGTTCGCCGTCGACTGGATCGTCGCCCTTGAGCTGCGGGGCGAAGGTCCATTTGT
>ERZ724513.1960-NODE-1960-length-10334-cov-4.357525_pt1 | contig 10334 bp, 11 predicted proteins | sample MGYA00376046_ERZ724513 | MGnify/ENA primary metagenome ERZ724513 (study PRJEB28724, sample SAMN07190883) | activated sludge metagenome | isolation source: activated sludge of sewage treatment plant in Hong Hong | place: Hong Kong | collected 2016-03-17 ... | reverse complement strand
GCGTCCCGATGGTGCCGTTCTACATCTTCTACTCGATGTTCGGCTTCCAGCGCACGGGCGACGCCATCTGGGCCGCCGCCGACCAGCTGTGCCGCGGCTTCCTGATCGGCGCCACCGCGGGCCGCACGACGCTGACCGGCGAGGGCACGCAGCACATGGACGGCCACAGCCACGTCCTGGCGGCCACCAACCCCGCGGTCGTCTCGTACGACCCCGCGTACGGCTACGAGATCGCCCACATCGTCGGCGACGGCCTGCGGCGCATGTACGGCGAGTCGCCCGAGGACGTCATCTACTACCTCACCGTCTACAACGAGCCGATGCCGCAGCCGGCCGAGCCCGAGAACGTGGACGCCGCCGGCATCGTCCAGGGCATGTACCTGCTCAAGGAGGGCTCGTTCGAGGGCGTCAACCCGGACGCCCGGAGGGTCCAACTGCTGGCCTCAGGCGTGGGCGTCCCGTGGGCGCTGGAGGCTCAGGAGTTGCTGAAGCGCGACTTCGGGGTGGTCGCCGACGTGTGGTCGGTCACGTCCTGGACCGAGCTTCGCCGCGAGGCGATGGCGTGCGACGAGCACAACTTCCTGCACCCCGAGGCCGAGCGCGCGTTGCCGTTCGTGACCCGCCGGCTGAGCGGACGCCCCGGGCCCGTCGTCGCCACGTCCGACTACATGCGGCAGGTGCCGGATCAGATCGCGCAGTGGGTGCCGGCCCGCTTCGTCTCGCTGGGCGCGGACGGCTTCGGCTTCTCCGACACCCGGGCCGCGGCGCGCCGGTTCTTCCACATCGACGGCCCGTCGATGGCGGTCCGGGCGCTGCAGGTGCTCGCCGAGGAGGGCCAGCTCGACTGGTCGATCCCGCGTGAGGCCGCCGAGCGCTACCGCCTCCTCGACGTGACCGCCGGGGCGTCCGGAAGTGCGGGAGGCGAGAGCTGACCGGCGGCAGCGCTGTCGGCGACCGTCAGTTTCTGGCAATCTGATCCCACTGATGGACGCCGACGAGAAAGCTGAGGAACGAGTGGGCACCACGGCGGAGCCGGGGCGGAAGGACGTCCGGGCGGTCGTTGGCATGGAACTCGCCAGGGGCCAGGTCATCCAGGAACTGGGGTGGGACTCCGACGCGGACGAGTCCCTCCGCGAGGCGATCATGGAGGCCATCGACGGCGACCTGGTCGACGAGGTCGTCGAGGCGGTCGACGCGGTGCTGCTGTGGTGGCGCGAGGAGGACGGCGATCTCGTCGACGGCCTGTTCGACGCCCTGCGCGACCTGTCGCAGGCAGGCTGCGTTTGGCTGCTGACGCCCAAGGTGGGCCGGTCGGGTTACGTCGACCCGGCCGACATCGCCGAGGGCGCCATCACCGCCGGCTTGGCCCTGGCGAACAGCGTCAAGGTCTCGCGCGACTGGCACGTCCAGAAGGTCGTCCGTCCCAAGGCCGGACGCCGCTAGCTCATCGGTCCCGGCCGATAGCATGGGACGCCGGGGCGTATAGCTCAGCTGGCAGAGCTCCTCCCTTACAAGGAGGCGGTCGGGGGTTCAAGTCCCTCTGCGCCCACTCTGAACGCGCGATCGCGCGGTGCCCAACATTGGGACCGCGCGATCGACCGGGACTCGCGATGGAGACCCCGGAGTCTCGAATGGCTACTTGACGCTGATCGTCTTCTGGGCCAGCAGAGACTTGTCCAAGCTGATGAGCTTGGAGACCTCGACGGTGACGTCCGAGGTGTCGGTCAGGACGTAGGCCGACTGGACCTTGAGGGAAGCGCCCGGTTTGATCTCTTTCATCGAACTTCCGGAGTCGAACTTCTTGTCATCTCCGACGATCGCCGAATCCAACTGGACTCCATTCTGGAAAGCCTTGGCCGAAACCGCGACGAGGAAGCTGGAGGCCTTGTCGCTGTTGTTGGTGAAGCCGAAGTCGACGACCAGAGCTGGCTTGCCGGCGTAGTCCTTGGTCTGATGCGAGTCGTCGATGGTGATGGCGAACTCGGTGTCCGCCGCCTTGGCCGCGGCTGAAGTGCCTGCGGAGCCAGGGGCCGCCGGCTGGCCGTTCGTGGCCGAGGTTCCTGCCGGAGCGGAGCAGCCCGCCAGCAGCAGCGTCGCCAAGGCCGCGGTCGCAATGAGTGTCTTCACGGTGTTCCTTGTCTTGTTCGAGGTGGCTTCCGTCACTGCAGACACTATCGGTAAGGCCGGATATATAGGGTGTTGTTTGGTGGGCCCGATCTACAGCATGGCCGGGTGTCATGGGGAGAGGCGGACGCCAGACGGTTCGGCGCTGCCCTCCGGCGGTTGCGAGCCGAGCGCGGCTTGTCGCAGGAGACCCTGGCCTTCCGGGCGGGGGTCACGAAGAACCAGGTGCAGCTGATCGAGGCCGGGCGGTCGTCCGGACGCAAAGACGCTGACGGGCCCTCCAATCCGAGACTGTCCACTCTCGCTGGTCTGGCCGACGTCCTCGGGATGTCGGTGTCGGCCCTGCTCGCGGAGGCCGAGTTGTAGGAGCTCGCCTCAGCCAATGCATAGGTCGCCATCTACGAGTCATCCCGACGGGGACGCGGGCCGCTGAACCGGCGTCCGGCGGGCGTGGCCTAGACTGGCTCCTCGTGGCAGCCGACGACATCCATGCGGACATCGGGTCCCTCGACCGAACCCTGTCCTCGATCGAGGCGGTCCTCGACCTGCCCAAGATGCGGTCGGAGATCGCAGCGCTGGGCGAAGAAGTAGCCGCTCCTGACCTCTGGGACGACCAGGAGAACGCTCAGCGCGTCACGTCGCGCCTCTCCCGCCTCCAGGCCGAACTCGAGCGACTCACGAAGCTCCGGCAGCGCCTCGACGACCTCGACGTCCTCGTCCAGCTGTCCGAGGAAGAGGACGACGCCGCGACGCTCGCGGAGGCCTCCAAGGAATGCAAGAGCCTGTCCGAAGAGATCGAGGCGCTCGAAATCCGCACGCTGCTGAACGGCGAGTACGACGAGCGGGACGCCGTCGTCTCGATCCGCTCCGGCGCCGGGGGAGTGGACGCCGCCGACTTCGCCGAGATGCTCCTGCGCATGTACCTGCGCTGGGCGGAACGCCACGGCTACGCGGTGAAAGTGCTCGACACGTCCTACGCCGAAGAGGCCGGCCTGAAGTCGGTGACCTTCGAAGTCAGCGCCCCGTTCGCGTACGGCACGCTGTCGGTCGAGGGCGGCACGCACCGCCTCGTGCGCATCTCCCCGTTCGACAACCAGGGACGCCGCCAGACCAGCTTCGCCGCGGTCGAGGTCATCCCGCTCATCGAGTCGACCGACCACGTCGACATCCCCGAGTCCGACATCCGCGTCGACGTCTTCCGCAGCTCGGGCCCGGGCGGGCAGTCGGTCAACACCACCGACTCCGCGGTCCGCATCACCCACCTGCCGACCGGCCTGGTCGTCTCGATGCAGGACGAGAAGTCACAGATCCAGAACCGGGCCGCCGCCCTCCGCGTCCTGCAGTCGCGCCTGCTGCTGCTGAAGAAGCAGGAGGAGGAGGCGAAGAAGAAGGAGCTCGCCGGCGACGTGAAGGCGTCCTGGGGCGACCAGATGCGCTCCTACGTCCTGAACCCTTACCAGATGGTCAAAGACCTGCGGACCGAGTACGAGGTGGGCAACCCCGACGCGGTCTTCGACGGCGACATCGACGGCTTCCTGGACGCCGGCATCCGCTGGCGCCGGAAGGCCGAGCTGGCGTCGAGCTAGCCTCGGACGGCGGCGGGGCGATTGGGTTCCGGCGTCCGCGTCTGGCATCCTGAATGAGTTTCCTGGGATTTTCTCAGGATTGGACCAACGTCTTCGGGGAAGCACCGTGATCACTTTCGACAACGTGAGCAAGACGTACGACGGGCAGTCGCGCCCGGCGTTGCGTGACGTCTCCGTCGACATCGGCAAGGGCGAGTTCGTCTTCCTCGTCGGCGCGTCCGGCTCGGGCAAGTCGACGTTCCTGCGGCTCATCCTGCGGGAGTACAAGCCCTCGTCCGGCTCGATCTACGTCGCCGGCCACGACCTCGGACGCCTCCCCGCCTGGCGCATCCCGCGCCTGCGCCGGCAGGTCGGCACGGTGTTCCAGGACTTCCGGCTCCTGCCCGGCAAGACGGTGTACGAGAACGTCGCGTTCGCGCTGCAGGTCATCGGACGCCCCACGCGCGAGATCCGCCAGGTCGTCCCCGAGACCCTGGAGTTGGTCGGGCTCGGCGACAAGGGCGAACGGCTGACCGACGAACTGTCGGGCGGCGAGCAGCAGCGCGTCGCGCTGGCCCGGGCCTTCGTCAACCGGCCGCCGATCCTCATCGCCGACGAGCCGACCGGCAACCTCGATCCGACCACGAGCGTCGGCATCATGAAGCTGCTCGACCGCATCAACAAGACGGGCACCACGGTGATCATGGCGACCCACGACTCGACGATCGTCGACCAGATGCGCAAGCGCGTGATCGAACTCGCGGACGGCGAACTCGTCCGCGACCAGAGCAAGGGTGTGTATGGCTACTGAGATCCGCCCGGACGCCGCCGCGAGCGGCAGCACAGACGCGAGGAGGCCCGGATGCGTCACACGCTGAGCGAGACCCTGTCGGGGCTCCGCCGCAACGTCACGATGACCATCGCGGTCATCGTCACCATGTGGGTGTCGCTGTCGCTGTTCGGCATCGGCCTGTTGTCGGCCCAGCAGGTCGACCTGATCAAGGGACGCTGGTACGACAAGATCGAGGTCACGGTGTTCCTGTGCACCGCGGCCACGCAGGGCGCCAACTGCGACGCAGGGCACGACACGACGGACGCCCAGCGCGAGGTGATCGACAAGACGCTGGAGTCGAACCCCGAGGTCGCCTCGGTCACCTACGAGACCAAGGACGAGGTCTTCGCCCAGTTCAAGGAGGTCTACAAGGACTCCTCGATCCTCGGCACGATGACCGCGGCGGACATGCAGGACAACTTCCGCGTCAAGCTCAAGAACCCCGAGGAGTACCAGGGGGTCGTCTCGGCCGTGCAAGGCCTGCCGGGGGTTCAGAAGGTGCAGGACCTCCGCGGCATCCTGGAGCCGGTCTTCGCCTGGCTGAACCTGGCGCGCGTGGCGACCGTCGGGGCGTCCCTGCTGTTGCTGCTGGCGGCAGCGCTGCAGATCGGCAACACCATCCGCATGGCCGCGTTCTCCCGACGAAGAGAGCTGGGCATCATGCGGCTCGTCGGCGCCAGCAACTGGTTCATCGTGCTGCCGTTCCTGCTGGAGTCGCTGGTGGCGGCGTTGGCCGGGGCGGTGCTGGCGTGCGGCACGCTGGCGGCCCTTCAGCACTTCGTGATCATCGGCAAGGCCCAACCGGCCATCCAGACCGTGCGCTGGATCGGCTGGGACAATATCGGACTCACCGCGCTCGCTGTCGTCGCGGTGGCCGTTGTGCTCTCTACGATTCCAACGTTGATCGCCACACGCCGATATCTGCGCGTGTGACCGGTCGCGACCCCGCGAGGGGCCGCAACAACTGAGGAGAGCACGCGTGTTTGAGGTCACTTCCCCCCGCAACACGCCGAACAAGTCGGGCCGCCGGATCGGGCTGGCCGCTGCGGCGTTGGCGTTGGCCGGCGTCCTGGTGGCGCCCCCGCAGGCGCTGGCCGCCGACCTGTCGGCCCTTCAGAAGCAGGCCGCTGCGGCGTCCTCGGAGGCGGCGCAAGCCAAGGCGAGAGCCGAGGCGGCGGCCCAGCAGGTGGCGGCCGCCCGCGAGCAGGCCAACGCGTCGGCGTCCAAGGTGGACGCGGCGGCGTCCCAGGTCGCCGGCTCGCAGCAGGAGGTGAGCACCGCGGATGTGGTGCTGACCGATTCCGAGCGAAAGCTCTCGGACGCCCAGCAGCAGCTCTACGACACCCAGCAACGGCTGCAGGACGCGCGCGACTACGACGCGAAGCTGGCAGCCGACCTCGCCGACGCCGAGGAGGCGCTGGAGGCGGCCAAGGCCGCCGTCGAGGCCGGGCAGCGGGAGGTCGACGCGCAACGCGACCTGATGGGCTCGGCGGCGCGCGAGGAGTTCCAGCACCAGACGCCGTTCGAGGGCATGGTGACGATCCTCGGGGCGCAGTCGCCGGCCGACCTCAGCCAGCGCATCCAATGGACCGACACCGTCTTCGACACCCAGGCCGCCGAGAAGGCGCGGCTGGAGCTCGCGCAGGTTCAGCTGCAGGCGTCCCGCGATCTGCAGAGCCAGATCGAGTCGCGGATCGCGTCCGACAAGAAGGCCGCCGAGGCGCAGGTGCTCGTCGTGGCCGACCTCGAGAAGAAGGCCGCCGACCAGAAGGCGGGCGTCGAGACCCTTGTGGCGCAGAACAAGGCGTCGCTCCAGGCGGCCCAGAGCAAGCTGGCCGCCGACCAGGGTGCGCTCGGGTCCGCGCAGAGCGCGCAGGCGTCCGCTCAACAGGAACTGAACGCCGCCCAGGGCGAGCTGTCGGAGTCCCAGGATGCCTATGAGGCGGCCGTCGCGGAGTCCAACCAGCGCGCGCAGGCGGTCAAGGACGCCATCGCGAAGCAGAGCGCGGCCCAGGCCAAGGCGGACGGGGCGTCCTCGGGCGGGACGGGCGGGAGTGCCGTGTCGGCGTCCGGCTTCATCAGGCCGGTGGACGCCTCGCCCGGTTCGCCGTTCGGCCTGCGGTTCCACCCGATCCTGCACGTCTGGAGGATGCACGAGGGCACCGACTTCGGGGCCGCGTGCGGTGCGCCGATCTACGCCGCCCGGAGCGGCACGGTGCTGGAGTCGCGCAAGACCCTGTACTCGGGCAACTACACGGTGATCGGGCACGGGACGATCAACGGCGTCTACGTGACGACGAGCTACTCCCACCAGTCGCGGATGGTGGTGAAGGTCGGGCAGAAGGTCACCCGCGGCCAGATCATCGGCTACGTCGGCAACACCGGCCTGTCGACGGTCTGCCACCTGCACCTGGAGGTCCGTCACAACGGCGACGCGGTCGATCCGATGAGGTACATCCCCTGAGCCGTCGCGCCTCGTGAGGCTGCCCGGCTGGTTGGTAATCTGGCCGGGCAGGCCCCACCAGGGAAGGGATGTCGCCATGCCCCGACCGACAGGACGCGTCCTGGTCGCGCAGAACAAGAAGGCCCGTCACGACTACGAGATCGGCGAGCGGTTCGAGGCCGGCATGGTCCTGACGGGCACCGAGGTCAAGTCGCTGCGCGGCGGCCGAGCCTCGCTGACCGACGGCTTCGCCACCGTCGACGACGGCGAGGTCTGGCTGCGCAACGTGAACATCCCCGAGTACCGGTTCGGCACCTGGACCAACCACGCCCCCAAGCGCAACCGCAAGCTCCTGCTGCACAGCAAGGAGATTGCCAAACTCGCCCGCGAGACCGAGAACTCGGGGCGCACGATCGTGCCCCTGTCGATCTACTTCTCCGACGGCTACGCCAAGGTCGAGATCGCGGTCGCCACGGGCAAGCGCGACTGGGACAAGCGCCAGACCCTCGCCAAGCGGGACGCCGACCGCGAGGCCCAGCGGGCACTCGCCACGCGCAACCGGAGGCCCCGGTGACTGCCGTGGCGACGCGCCGGACGCGTCCGGTCGGGATCGCCGCGGCGCTGGTCGCGTTCCTACTGGCGACGGCGGCGCTGTGGCTGGGGGGTGCGTCCTCGGCGTGGGCCGCGACCGACGACACCTATGACCGGTTCGACATCGAGTACACGGTCGGCACCGACGGCGTCACGCACGTCAAGGAGACGATCACGCTGCGGTTCGGCCCGAGTTCGGGCCGGCACGGACTCGACCGAGAGCTGGTGACCCGTGAACCGGCGGGCGACGCCGAGCCCGACAAGGACGTACTTTTCACGGTCAGCAACGTCAAGGTGACCTCGCCCGATCCGATCTCCACGAGCACGTCGGTGTCCGACATCGCCGGAACGTCGCCCCGCAACGTCGTCACGCGCATCCGCATCGGCTCGTCCGATCGGACGATCTCGGCGGCCACCGCGACCTACGTCATCACCTACGACCAGAAGGGCCTGCTGCGCGGGCCCGATCCCGGCTTCGATGAGTTCTTCGTGGACGCCCTGGGCCCGAACCTTGGCAAGGTCCAGTCCTCGACGGTGACCGTGACCGTGCCGCAGGGAGTGCAGGGCACCACCTGCTTCGCCGGTCCGGTTCAATCGACGACGTCCTGCACCTCGCAGAACGTCAGCAACGGCGTCGCGACGTTCACCCAGGCCCCGCTGGGGGCTGGCAACATCTTCAGCATCGACGCCAAGATCGTGAAGGGCGCCGCGGGGACGGCCAACCGCATCTACGTGGACTCCGCCACGCTGGCGGAGGAGCGCCAGACGTTCATCGCCCGCATCGTCGGGGGCGTCGGCGCGGTCCTGATGCCGCTGCTCGGCTGGCTGTACTACCGGCCGCGCTCGCGCGACGACCGGTTCGCGGGCATGCCGCCCGGCACCTTCCCGCCTGCCGGTGCCGACGGCAACGTCGAGCCCAACCGGCTCGACGAGGTGCCGGTGTCGTTTGCGCCGCCCAAGCTGCCGCTCAGCCATGCCGGCTACCTGCTGGAGGGCTCGTCGAAGATTGAGCACCTCACGGCCACTCTCATCGGCTTGGCGACTTCGCACGCCATCCAGCTGCGCGGCATGAGCGAGGACAGCGACGGCGAGCGCGTCGCGGTGCCGATCGACCGCGGCCACGTCCCGGACGCCCCAAGCCGGATCCTCTACGACGGCCTGTTCGACGGATCTCGGACACCGGTGTCGATCGCCGAGGCCGGAAGCCTGCAGTCGGTCCGCAGGGAGCTGGACGCCGATGCCGCGGCCGAGGCCAAGCGGCAAGGCTGGTTCAAGCGCCTGGGGGCCGGTGCGGCGGCGTCCGGCATGGGCTGCCTGACGATGGTCGTCGTCGGCTTGTTCTTCTTCTCCGGGGGCGGGCTCGTCGGCCCACTGCTGTGGGTCGTGATTCCGATCGTCCTGTCGCTGCTGATCACCCTGGGTGTGGTGTCGTCCAAGCTGAGGCGGGGTCAGCGCACCGCGGTCGGGCGGGCCTGGACCGACCAGATCGAGGGCTTCCGCACCTACCTCTCGACCGCCGAGGCGGAGTCTCTGAACTTCCAGGAGGGCGAAGACCTCTTCACGCGCTACCTGCCGTGGGCGGTGCTGTTCGGCCTCACCGAACGCTGGACGAAGGTCTGCGCCCGCGCCGTCGAACTCGGCATGATGGCCGAGCCCGACACCTACTGGTACGGCGGCGGGCCCTGGAATCCCAACATCATCATCTGGAACGTCAACGGCTGGGGCGACTCGATGTCGACGGCGGTGACGCCACCGGCGTCCTCGGCGAACTTCGGCGGGTCCGGGTTCGGCGGCGGCTCCGGCTTCAGCGGAGGCGGCTTCTCCGGCGGCGGCTCCGGAGGCGGAGGCGGCGGCAGCTGGTAGGCCCTTCGGCGTCCGGGCTAGCGGACGCCGACCAGGTCGCAGACGAAGACGAGCGTCTCGTTCGGCTTGATGACGCCGGCGGCGCCGCGGGCGCCGTAGCCCAGGTGCGGCGGGATCGTGATGCGGCGGCGTCCGCCCACCTTCATGCCCACGATGCCGTCGTCCCAGCCGCGGATGACCTGCCCGGCGCCCAGGCTGAACACCAGCGGCTCGCCGCGGTCGTAGCTGTTGTCGAACTCGGCACCGTCGCTGTGCGCGACGCCCACGTAGTGCACGGCGACCCGCTTGCCGCGGACGGCCTCGGGTCCGGTTCCGACCTCGAGGTCGAGGAGTTCGAGCGTTGCCGGCGCGGGGCCGTCGATGGTCACTTCAGGCTTGTCCATGGGCCGACAGCGTAGCCGTGTTGTCCGATAGAGGGTCCACGCGCCATCTGATGCTGTGATGCTATGATGCTGACATGCGCACCACGCTGGATTTGGATCCCGCTGTGCTCAGCGCGGCCAGGGCGAAAGCGAAGGCCGAGCACATCTCGCTGGGCAGGGCTGTCTCCGACCTCGCCCTGTCTGGGCTGAAGGCGCCTCGCTCGCAGCACGCCACTGCCTCGGGCTTCCCGGTGCTGCCCGGCGTGCCGGGCCACCTTGTCACCGACGAACTCGTGGCTGCCTATCGCGACGACGTCCCTCCTTCCGGCGATGCTGCTTGACGTCAACGTGCTGCTCGCCCTCACCTGGGATCAGCACGTACATCACGCGGTCGCCCATGAACGGTTCCGCGAACTCGAGCGATGGAGCACGTGCCCGGTCACCGAGGCCGGCCTGCTCCGGCTCCTGCTGACCGAGCAGGTGGTGGGGCGGCGGGTGACCGGCGCCGAAGCTCTCGGCCAACCGGAGGCGATTCGCGCCGCGCCGGGTTGGAG
>ERZ724513.1957-NODE-1957-length-10354-cov-13.572871_pt1 | contig 10354 bp, 7 predicted proteins | sample MGYA00376046_ERZ724513 | MGnify/ENA primary metagenome ERZ724513 (study PRJEB28724, sample SAMN07190883) | activated sludge metagenome | isolation source: activated sludge of sewage treatment plant in Hong Hong | place: Hong Kong | collected 2016-03-17 ... | reverse complement strand
CAGCCACGCGGCGTCGAAGCGCCGGCCCACGCAGAAGGTGCCGACGTCGTCGAGCCCGAGCGCGGACGCCCCCGCGCGCGTCGCCAGCCAGAGCAGGTGGGCCGGGCCCAGCGCACGGCCCTCGGCGCCCAGGAGCTGCTGCACGAAGGCGGCCTGCAGGCCCTCGCGGAGCAGGCTGAACGAGACGCCGCCGCCCACGTCGGAGCCGAGCGCGACCCGAACCCCGTGGTCCAGGTGGCGACCGAACGGGAACATGCCCGAGCCGATGGCGGAGTTGCTGCACGGGCAGTGCGCCACCGCGGCGCCCGAGGCCGCCAGGGTGGCCAGCTCGGCGTCCGTCGGGTGCACGTCGTGGGCGAGGACGGCGCGGGGCGAGAGCAACCCGCGCCGGGCGTAGGTGTCGACGTAGCTGCAACCGAAGTCGGCCTCGACCTGGGCGATCTCGGCGCGGTTCTCGTTCACGTGCGAGGTGAACAGGGCCCCGTCGATCGCCGCGACCGCCTCGCCGCAGGCGGCCAGCAGGTCGTCGGAGCACGAGTACGAGAAGCGCGGCGTGACGGCGTAGCGCAGGCGTCCGCGGCCGTGCCACCGGGACGCCAGGTCGAGCGACTCGGCCAGCGCGCGCTCGGGGGTGGTGAGCAGCGGCGCGGGCAGGTAGCGGTCGCTCACGACCATCCCCGAGGCGATCCGCAGGCCGCTGGCGTCCGCCTCGGCGAAGAACTCGTCCATGGCGGCGGCGTAGTGGGCGCCGAACACCAGCGCGGTGGTGGTGCCGGCGCGGGCCAGCGAGCCGAGGAACTCCCGGGCGATCGCCCGGGCGTAGCCGGGCTCGGCCAGCCGCTGCTCCTCGGGCAGCGCGCAGGCGTCCAGCCACTCCAGCAGCGGCATGCCCAGCCCGCCGATGACGCGCACCTGCGGGTAGTGCACGTGGGTGTCGACGAAGCCCGGAACCACCAGGCCGCCGGCCAGGTCCACCTCCTGCTCCTCGCCCGGCAGCCCCGCCAGCTCGGCCCGGCTGCCCCGGGCGACGATCACGCCGTCCTCGACGAGGAGAGCCCCGTCCAGGGTGCGCAGCGCGCCGCCGGCGAACGGATCATCCGGGCAGTCGACGAACGTCCCGCGGTAGAGGGTCATGGGGACGATCCTTCCAGTCGGGGCCGGACGCCGCCCCGCCGGGAGTGCTCCGGCGGGGCGGCGTGTCGGCGGATCAGTGGGCGTCGATCGGGGCGTCGAGGTGCTGCGGGTCCAGGGCCACGTCGGCGGCGTCGGGCTCGCGGTCGGCGCCGAAGTGGTTGAACAGCAGGTTGAGGGCGAACACCACGAGCACCGCGGAGGTGATCGGGGAGGTGAAGATCACCTGGAACCAGTCCGGGAACTGCTTGAAAAACTGGGGCTGGTAGGCGGGGATCAGCGCGCAGGACAGGGCGACGGCCACGATGAGCAGGTTGTGGGCGTAGCGGCCGTCGAAGCGGACCTTCTTGAGGTTGTTCATGCCGACCGAGGTCACCATCGCGAACATCACGGTGGCGGCGCCGCCGACGACCGGGCCGGGCAGGGAGGCGACGACCTCGCCGAGCTTGGGGATGAGGCCCATGACGAAGAGCAGGCCGCCGCAGACCGCGACCACCCAGCGGCTCCGCACGCCGGTGATGGAGACCAGGCCGACGTTCTCGGCGAAGGCGGTATCGGGGAAGCTGTTCATGAACCCGGCCAGCACCTGGCTGACGGCGTCCATGCGCAGGCCGGCCGCGATCTGCTTCTCGGTGGGCTGGCGATCCACGATCTCGCCGACGGCGAGCATGTCCGCGGTGGACTCGGTGAAGGTGACCATCAGCACGATGAAGAAGGCGATGATGGCGCTGAGGTCGAACTTGGGGGCGCCGAAGCGGAAGGGCGCGCTGATGCCGAACCAGCCGGCCTCGGCGACGGAGTCCATGTTCACCAGGCCCATCGGGATGGCGACCAGCGTGCCGATGACCATCGACAGCAGCACGGCGATCTGGCCGAAGAAGCCCTTCAGGAACTTCGTGAAGACCACGATCAGCACGACGACCAACCCGGCGAGCAGCACCTTGGGGATGGCCCCGAAGTTCGGGTCGCTGGCGTCGCCGGCGATCAGGCCGACGTTGGCGCCGATGAGCGACAGGCCGATGACCGAGATCACGACGCCGGTGACCAGCGGCGGGAAGAACCGGATCATCCGGCTGAAGTACGGCGCGGCGATGATGCCGAGGACGCCGGAGACCAGGAACGCGCCATAGACGGTCGGCAGCCCCTGCTTGCTGCCCACGATGATCATCGGGGTCAGCACCGAGAACGTGGCGCCGGACGCCAGCGGCAGCCGGACGCCGAGCCACTTGGTCAGGCCGGTGGCCTGGACGATCGTGACGATGCCGCAGACCAACAGGTCGGCGTTGACGAGCATCGCGATGTCGGTCTTGGACAGCCCGAGGGCGCCCCCGACGATGAGCGGCACCGCGACGGCGCCCGCGTACATGATGAACAGGTGCTGCAGGCCCAGCGTGAACAGCTTGACGGGCGGCAGCACCTCGTCCACTTGGTGGACGGCCCGCTGCGGGGCAGCGGTCGTGGTCTGGGTCATGGGTGAGCTCCTTCGGCGGGACCCGAAACGGTTGGCGTGCGTTCGACACTTCGATGTCGCCGGAATGCTAATCACGGCTCGGGGCGCGCTGCCCGGCCTTTTCGGAAATTCGGCAAGTACCACTTCGCCGACACTTGCCGGACGCCGCGGCGCCCCCGTCCGCCGCACCAAGTGTCACAGCCGAACAACTTGCCACTAGGGCAAATGTCACGCCGGTGACACTTGCCGGGCGTCCGCCGAGCCGGGCCGCGCGCCTCGGTGGCCACGGGAAATGCGCCGGCCGAGCGTGGCCGAATGTCCCGATAGAGCAACTTGCCGGGCACCGTCGGCGCGACTATATTTGTTTTGGAAATGGCGCCGGTGCTCATTTGCGGCGCATTTCTTCGGAAGCCGGACGACGAGCATCGCACAGGAGCGGAAGCGAGAACGATGACCGCAACACAGACCGGGGTGCAGACCCTCGACCACCGCGACCTGGAGTCGCTGCTGTCCGAGCCCTCCCCCGGCGCGGTCGGCCGCAGCGTGGAGCGCAAGGACGCGCGCGACAAGGTGCTGGGCCGTGCCCGCTACACCGACGACCTGACCCCGCGCGACGCGCTGGTCATCAAGATCGCCCACTCCGCCATCGCGCACGGCTTCGTCACCGCGGTCGACACCTCGATCGCCGAGGCCATCCCCGGCGTGGTCAAGGTGCTGACCTGCTTCGACGTGCCCGAGCGGCCCTTCCCGACCGCCGGCCACCCGTGGTCGACGGATCCGTCCCACCAGGACGTGGCCGACCGGCTGCTGCTGAACCGGCACGTGCGTTACGTCGGCGACGACGTGGCGGTCGTGGTCGCCGAGACCGAACTGGCCGCGCAGCTGGGCGTCGCCGCCCTCGACATCAGCTACGAGGAGCTGCCCTTCGCCCTCAGCACGGACGCCGCCCTCGCCGAGGGGGCCGCGCCGCTGCACGAGGCCTCCCCCGGCAACGTCCTGGCGCACACGACGCTGAAGGTCGGGGACTACGCGGCGGCCATCCAGGAGCCCGGGCTGATCAAGGTCGAGGGCGTCTACGACACCGGCACGGTGCAGCACGCGCACCTCGAGAACCACGTCTGCTTCGCGCAGGCGGAGGGCGAGCGCATCACGGTCACCTCCTCGACGCAGATCCCGCAGATCGTGCGCCGCGTGGTGGGCCAGGCGCTGGGCGTCGGCTGGGGCAAGATCCGCATCGTCAAGCCCTACATCGGCGGCGGCTTCGGCAACAAGCAGGACGTCTTGTACGAGCCGCTGTGCGCCTGGGTGTGCACGCAGCTCGGCGGACGCACCGTGAAGCTCGACGTCTCACGCGAGGAGACGTTCGTCTCCAACCGGGTGCGGCACGCCGAGAAGATCCACATCGTGAGCTGGCTGCGACCCGACGGCACGTTCGCCGCCCGCAAGTACGAGGCCTGGTCCGACCAGGGCAGCTACGCCTCGCACGGCCACTCCATCGCCGCCAAGGGCATGAACTGCTTCCACGAGTTCTACCAGTGCGCCAACGTCGAGGGCGACGCGTGGACCGTCTACACCAACAAGCCCGCCGCCGGCGCGATGCGCGGCTACGGCATCCCCCAGGCCATGTGGGCCGGCGAGAGCCACATCGACGACATCTGCACCCAGCTCGGCTACGACCCGCTGGAGTTCCGGCTGCGCAACATCATGGAGGCCGGCCACGTCAACGCCTTCCAGAAGAACGAGAACTACGACGACTCGCTGCGGGCCACCCTGATCAAGGGCGCCGAGTACCTCGGCTACGACCGGCTGCGGGCGGCCTGCGACGCGCAAGACCCGGACGCCCGGGTGCGCCGCGGCGTCGGGGTGGCGGCCTTCTGGTACAACACCGGCGTCTGGCCGATCTCGCTGGAGAGCTCCGCGGCGCGCATGGTGCTCAACGAGGACGGCAGCCTCCAGCTCGCCCTCGGCGAGACCGAGATCGGGCAGGGGGGCGACACCGCGTTCGCGCAGATGGCGGCGGACGCCATCGGCGTCCCGTACGCCGACGTGCACGTGGTGAGCACCCAGGACACCGACGTGGCACCCTTCGGCACCGGGGCCTACGCCTCCCGGCAGACCTACGTGGCGGGCTTCGCGATCCGGCAGACCGCCGAGATCTTCCGGCAGAAGATCCTCGCGCACGCCCACGAGCTCACCCGCATGCCGGTGACCAGCCTCGACCTTGTGGACGGCCGCATCGTCCGCACCTCCGACGGCCGCGACCTGATGAGCCTGGGGGAGCTGGCGACCGAGGTCCTCTACTCGCTGACCCACTCCGAGCACATCACCGCGGAGTCGACCTACCAGATCAAGTCGAACGCCTACAGCTTCGGCTGCAGCTTCGCCGAGGTCGAGGTCGACATCGACCTGTGCCAGGCGAAGCTGCTGCGGCTGATCAACGTGCATGACGCCGGACGCCTGATCAACCCCGCCCTGGCGGAGGCCCAGGTGCACGGCGGTCAGTCGATGGCGATCGGCCTGGGCATGAGCGAGGAGCTGCTGTTCGACCCCAAGACCGGCAAGCCCCTCAACAACAACCTGCTCGACTACAAGCTCGCCACCGCCGTGGACCACCCCGACCTCGAGGCGCTATTCATCGAGAACCCCGAGCCGACGCAGCCGTTCGGCACCAAGGCGCTGGGCGAGCCGCCGACCTGCTCCCCCGCCCCCGCGATCCGCAACGCGATCCTGCACGCCACCGGCGTCGCCTTCACCCACGCCCCCATCACGCCGCACCAGCTCTTCGCGAAGTTCAGCGAGGCGGGCCTGTTCGAGGAGTCCCATGTTTGACATCCGCACGCTGCACCGGCCGACCTCCCTGCGGGAGGCCCTCGGCCTGCTGAGCGACAACCCCCAGGCCGGCGTGCTCGCCGGCGGCTCCGACATCTTGGTCAAGCTCCGCGACGGCAAGCTCGGCGGTCGCGACTGGGTGAGCATCCAGGGCCTCGACGAGCTGCGCACCATCCGCATCGACGACGACGGCACCCTGCGCGTCGGCGCCCTCAACACCTTCTCGAAGATCGCACGCGACCCCGACGTTCGGCGCCTGGTGCCCTCGCTGCCCGAAGCCCTGCTCTCGATCGGCGGACCCCAGGTGCGCAACGTCGGCACCCTCGGCGGCAACATCTGCAACGGCGTGCCCAGCGCCGACTCGGCGTCCACCTGCTACGCGTGGGCCGCAGAGCTGGAGATCGCGAGCCTGGACGCCGTCCGCGTCGTGCCGATCCAGGAGTTCTACGTGTCCGCCGGCAAGGTGGCGCTGAACCCGGGCGAGGTCGTGACGTCGGTGCTGTTCCGCCGCGAGAGCTACGCCGGCTACAGCGGCGCGTTCTTCAAGTACGCCATGCGCGGGGCCATGGACATCGCGACGGTGAACTGCTCGGTCACGGTCAAGCTGGACGCCGACCGCACCGTGGAGGACGCGCGCCTGGCCTACGGCGTCGCCGCCCCCACCCCGATCCGGGCCCCACACGGCGAGGCCGCCCTGATCGGACGCCCCGTCTCGCTCGCGGCCGTGGCGGACGCCGCGGACGCGGCCCAGGCCGACATCCGCGCCCGCGACAGCTGGCGCGCCTCGAAGGCCTTCCGCGAGCACATGCTGCACGAGATGACCAAGCGCTGCCTGCAGTCCGCGATCAAGCGCGGCGGCGGCCGGATCGGAGAGTCGCGATGACCCAGTCCCCCAACAGCCTGCTGCCGACCCAGGACCAGCCGAGCCAGCGGGGTCCCGCCCCGCTGAGCCCGCTGCACGGGGCGCCCGCGCCGTACGCGCCGGGGCTCACGGCGTCCGTCTCGTTCGTCTTGAACGGACGCCGCGTCGACCGCGTCGTCGACGTGCGCGACAACCTGGCCGACCTGCTGCGCCGCGAGTTCGGCCTGCTCAGCGTCAAGAAGGGCTGCGAGGTCGGCGAGTGCGGCGCTTGCACGGTGCTGATCGACGGCGAGTCCATCGACACGTGCATCTACCTCGCCGTCTGGGCCGAGGGCAAGGACATCCGCACGACCGAGGGGCTCGCCTCGCCCGAGGGCGACCTCAGCGTCGTGCAGCAGGCGTTCGTGGACGCCACGGCCGTCCAGTGCGGCTTCTGCACGCCCGGGCTGGTCATGACCGCGACCGAGCTGGTGGAGAGCGGCGAGCACTACAGCCGCGACGAGCTGCGCAAGGAGATCGCCGGACATTTGTGCCGCTGCACCGGCTACGAGAACATCGTGACCGCCGTGCAGCTGGCGCTGCAGCGCGACGAGGAGGCCCGGGCGGCCGAGCCCTCCCGCGGCTGAGGCCGGTGCCCTAGAATCGCGCGTCAGGGTCCGGGGGGCCGTGGGGATCCGACGTTTCGTCACTACGTCAAAGGCGGGCACATGCCGGGGACGGGCTCGATCATCGCCGCGGCCAGCCACCGCGTGGCGCAGCCCTTCACCCGGCTGGGCGGGATCTCGTTCATCCAGCGGCTGACCCTCACCTATCACAAGGCGGGGGTGCGCACGATCGTCGTGGTCACCGGCTTCGAGGACCCGGAGATCAAGGCCGAGCTGACCGGCGAGGGGGTCACGTTCCTGCAGCTGCCCGACTACGAGGACCCGGAACTGATCGAGTCCTTCCGCATCGGCCTGGACTACCTGCAGGGCAAGTGCGACCGGGTGTTCCTGACCCCGGTGAACGCCCCGATGTACACCTACGACACGCTGCTGCGCATGCTGGCCTCGCCGGGCGACATCGTCGTGCCCTCGTGCCGTGGGCGCGCCGGCCACCCGGTGCTGATCGACGCGGACGTCGCGCCCGCGATCAAGGCCTACGACGGGCCGGACGGCCTCGCGGGGTTCATTCGCTCCAGCCGGGCGGAGCGGCGCTGGGTCGACGTCAACGACGAGGGCGTGCTCTACACGGTGCACGAGCTGGCGCAGCTGCAGCGGCTCCTGCCCGCCAGCGACGAGAGCCTCATCCAGCCCTGGTGCAGCCTGGGCATCAGGAAGGCGAAGATCGTCTTCGACGCCCGCAGCCTGCAATTGCTGCGGCTGATCGACGAGACCCACTCGGTCTCGGGCGCCTGCCGCTCCATGTCGCTGTCGCTGACCCGCGCCTGGCGTCTCGTCAACGAACTCGAGGCCGACCTCGGGTTCCGCGTGGTGCACCGCTCGCAGGGCGGGCACCACGGGGGCAAGACGCAGCTCACCGAGGAGGGCCGCGCCTTCGTGCAGGCCTACGACGAGTACTCCGACCGGGTGCTGCGGGCGGTGACCGACGGCTTCGCCGACTTCTGGGCGAAGGTGGCGCCGATGGTGGTTCCCCCGCCGCTGGGCTAACCGGCCCGTCAGGTGCGCCGCGGGTGCTCCTGGCGTCCGATGACGAGGGCGGACACCCCGTCGACCAGGAGTTCCACCGCGATGAGGACCGCCAGGCTGGGCAGCGTTCCCGGCACGGCCCCGCTGAGCACCGCCGCGGCCAGCGCCAGCGACGCGGCGCCGCCGACCAGGAAGATGCCGCGCAGGGAGGGGTACTCCGACCACGACGCCACCCGGACCAGCCCGTTGGCGCCGAACAGCGCCCCCGCGATCAGCAGCAGCGTGGCCGGCGGCGTGCCGGGGAAGCGCAGGGCAACGGCCGCCCACGCGCACACCAGCGCGGCGGAGACGATCTCGGAGAAGAAGCCCGCCGAGGTGCGCCCCACCAGCGCGCCGAGGACGCCGACCGCCCCGGCGCCCAGGACGTAGGCGGCCAGGCCGGGCAGCGAAGGGATGACCTGCAGGTACGTGCCGACGAGCAGGAATGCTCCGAAGGCGACGAGCAGGACGCCCAAGAGGATGTCGGTGGCGCTCGAGGCGGCGGTGGGGCGGGTGGTCACCGCCCCACGGTAGGCGAACGCACGCCGGCGTCCTCCGCGCGACACGGGCAGAGCGGTTCTCCGGCGTCCGCCGGCCGCGTGCGGGGGCACCGCGCTGGCCCGATATGATGGACGCCGGCCCGCCGCGCCTAGGGTGCGGCCCTCCCCCTCCCCGACTAGGACTGGTCCATGCCCGAGTTCGTGTTCACGATGCACAACGTCCGCAAGAAGCTGGGCGAGAAGCTGATCCTCGACAACGTCACCCTGTCGTTCTACGAGGGCGCCAAGATCGGCGTGGTGGGCCCCAACGGGGCCGGCAAGTCCACGCTGCTGAAGGTGATGGCGGGACTGGAGAAGCCCAACAACGGCGACGCGACGCTGAAGAAGGGCGCGACGGTCGGCATGCTGCAGCAGGAGCCGCCTCTCGACGACACCAAGACGGTGATCGAGAACATCGAGCTGGCGGTCGCCGACACGAAGGCGAAGCTGGACCGCTACAACGCCATCGGGCTGGCGATGGCCGAGCCGGACGCCGACTTCGACGCCCTGCTCGCCGAGATGGGCGACCTGCAGACCGACCTCGACCACCGCAACGCGTGGGAGCTGGAGTCCCAGCTGCAGCAGGCCATGGACGCGCTGCAGTGCCCGCCGGCCGACACCCCCGTCAAGGTGCTCTCGGGCGGCGAGCGCCGCCGCGTGGCGCTGTGCAAGCTGCTGCTCGAGCAGCCCGACCTGCTGCTGCTCGACGAGCCCACCAACCACCTGGACGCCGAGAGCGTCAACTGGCTGGAGGGTCACCTCAAGTCGTACCCCGGCGCCGTGCTGGCCGTGACCCACGACCGCTACTTCCTCGACAACGTCGCCGAATGGATCTGCGAGGTCGACCGGGGCAAGCTGCACCCCTACGAGGGCAACTACTCCACCTACCTCCAGACCAAGCGCGAGCGGCTGCAGATCGAGGGCAAGAAGGACGCCAAGCGCGCCAAGATCCTCGAGCGCGAGCTGGAGTGGGTGCGGGCCAACCCGAAGGCCCGGCAGGCGAAGAACCGCGCCCGGCTGGCCCGCTACGAGGAGCTGGCCACCGAGGCCGAGCGCAATCGCGCGATCGACCCCGCCGAGATCAACATCCCGCCGGGCCCGCGCCTCGGCTCGGACGTCCTCGAGGCCAGCCACCTCACCAAGGGATTCGGCGACCGGGTGCTGATCGACGACCTCAGCTTCACCCTTCCCCGCGCCGGCATCGTCGGCATCATCGGCCCCAACGGCGTCGGCAAGACCACGCTGTTCAAGATGATCGTGGGCGAGGAGCAGCCCGACTCCGGCGAGCTCAAGGTCGGCAAGACGGTCCAGTTCAGCTACGTCGACCAGGGCCGCGCCGGCCTCGACCCGTCCAAGAACGTGTGGGAGGTCGTCTCCGACGGCCTCGACTTCATCAAGGTCGCCAACTTCGAGATGGCCTCGCGGGCGTACGTGGCGTCCTTCGGGTTCAAGGGGCCCGACCAGCAGAAGCTGGCGGGCGTCCTGTCCGGCGGCGAGCGAAACCGGCTGAACCTGGCGCTGACGCTGAAGCAGGGCGGCAACGTGCTGCTGCTCGACGAGCCCACCAACGACCTCGACGTCGAGACGCTGCAGTCGCTGGAGGACGCCCTGCTCGAGTTCCCCGGGTGCGCCGTCGTGATCTCCCACGACCGGTGGTTCCTCGACCGCGTGGCCACGCACATCCTCGCCTGGGAGGGGTCGGACGCGGACGAGGCCACCTGGTTCTGGTTCGAGGGCAACTTCGCCGACTACGAGGAGCACAAGATCGCCCGCCTCGGGGCCGAGGCCGCCCGGCCGCACGCCTCCAAGCACCGCCGGCTGACCCGCGGGTGACGCCCCGCCGCGTCGTGGCCTGAGCCGCGTCGGGGTCTGAGCC